>JAAIGF010351028.1_pt1 | contig 162526 bp, 134 predicted proteins | sample 6487441 | NCBI WGS metagenome assembly JAAIGF01 (sample SAMN13974129, study PRJNA590717) | phyllosphere metagenome | biome: pepper field; feature: multiple bacterial spot infested pepper fields; material: pepper leaves; isolation source: leaves from pepper fields | host: Capsicum annuum ... | reverse complement strand
TAATCGCTAATCGCTAATCGCTAATCGCTAATCGCTAATCGCTAATCGCTAATCGCTAATCGCTAATCGCTAATCGCTAATCGCTAATCGCTAATCGCTAATCGCTAATCGCTAATCGCTAATCGCTAATCGCTAACCACTAACCACTAACCACTAACCACTAACCACTAACCACTAACCGCTAATCACCGCCACACCTGACGCCTTAAGCTTTTGCGCCAGCACTTTCGGTGGCGCACTGTCACTGATCAACGTGTCAAACCGTTCCAGCTCGCCAATGCGCGCGGGCAACACTTTGCCAAACTTGCTGCTGTCAGCCAGCAGAATCTTACGTCCGGCGCGTTGCAGCGCATGATGCTTCATCTGCAATTCATTGAGGTTGAAACAGGTTGCCCCCTGCGCGGCATCAATGCCAGCGGCGGAGATAAATGCCAGCGACGGGCAGAGATCATCCAGCACAGGGTTCTGACCGAGCGGGGTAAAGATGGCGTTATCGGGGTGAAACTCGCCGCCGCTGAGGATCACATGGCACTGGCTTTTCTCTTTCAGCGCCAGAAAGGTGTTCATCGCGCAGCAGATGGCAGTAAACGGCAGCTCGTCGTCAATGGCGTCAATCACATAGGGAATCGTGGTGCCGCAGTCAAAAAAGACCGTGTCGTCGGCGTTAATCAGCGCCGCCGCCAGCTTGCCCAGCAGCTGTTTCTTACTGACATTCTGCGACTGCTGATCTGAGACAAAATAGTGACCATGGCCGTGGCGCAGATCGCTGACGATATAGCCGCCGAGCAGCACCACTGTGGAGGGCTGATCGCCGAGATCGCGACGAATAGTCATCTCAGAAACGCCGAGCAGCTGCGCGGCATCTTTTAGATGGATCTTATCGGTGCGCTTTAACGCCTGCGCCAGTTTATTGATGCGCTCGTCGCGCCGGGTTTCCATGGTCATTTTCCTGTTAATCGCTCTCCCTGAGCGGATGTCGTGTAACGGCCTGGCCACCAGGCTAAGGTTGCCACGAAGATGACCCGCAGTACGCGACAAATTTCACAGATTTGAAGGGGTTGAGCGTCGTGCTGCAGGCAGTTTTTTTATCTTACCTGTATTGGGATCGCCCCGCAAACCTGGCGCAGCGTTGAAAGCAGGTGGCGACATATGCGCTGCCGTCACCTGCTGGAGGGGATTAACGTGGGGCCAAAATCTTATGCCCGACGCTTCATGCGTGTTATTTCAGAAACATCGGCCGCCTGACTGGTGTGAGCCGTGCTAAGCAGCGCCGCACCAATTTCATGATGGCAGTGAATGATCGAGAAGTGATTCGCTTCCATTGGCATTAACTGCAATGACGCGCCCAGCGCCGCCAGGCCGTTATCCGCCATGGAGAGCATCTTCTGACCTTCATCCGACTCATATTCCCCCGGCGTAGCGAACTGCATCGCCTTAAACAGGGTGATGCGGGCGTATTGCAGCGGTGCGCTCACTGGCTGCTGACCGAGCAGAATATCCGTCTGCTCTGCCATCAGCGCACGCTGTGCGGCCTCCTCTTCAATGCCGATCATCTGCAGTATCGATCCCAGCGTGCCGGCCTGGGCGCTGAACTGGAATTCGGTTTGATATACCGTATCCAGCAGGCAGACATGAATATCGCGATAGCCATGGCGTTCCAGCTGAGAGGCGATCTCCAGTGCGATATTGCCGCCAAGCGACCAGCCCAGCAGGCGTACGGGTTGCTCCTGCGTCAGACCGGACGCCAGCATCTCCTGCAGATAGTGGCCCGCCAGCGCTTCCAGCGAAGCGATCTGTGGCTGGTGATACAGGTTGTAGTTATTGATACCAATGACGCTCAGTTTGTCGCTCAGCGCCTGCGCCAGATCGCCATAGATTTCGCTGCCGACTACGGACGGATGCACCATCCAGACTCTGTCCTTAGCCGCTGAGCGGTTCAGCGGTTGTAGCAGGCGGAACGCTTCTGGCGCATGGTTTAGCTGGGCAATCAGCTTCTGGATCGGATTGACGACTTCATCCGGCGCGCGCTTCTGTGCATCCGTATAGTTACGGATCGCCAGCGCCTGGCTGGCGAGGGTGGAGTGCGCATACAGCGTGTTGATCTCAACCCAGATGCCTTTGCGGCGCAGACGCACCATTAGCTGAATGGCATGGATCGAGTGACCGCCGAGGGTAAAGAAGTCATCATCGCGGGCAATATGCTCTACCGACAGGATCTCTTTCCACCAGTCGGCAAGGCGCTGTTCGTCCTTGCTGAGCGGCAAATGCTTATCGATACGCACCACGCCACGCGCTGGCGGCTTCGGCAGCGCACGGCGATCCAGCTTACCGTTTGCGGAAAGCGGCATGCTATTCAGACGTATCAGTTCGGCAGGCACCATATAATCCGGCAGTGTGCTTTGCAGATGGCGGCGCAGTCCGTTGATCAGGTCGGCCTGTTCAGGCGCCACAAGCCAGGCCACCAGGCGTTTATCGCCCTGGTCGTCATCGCAGGCCATCACGATGGCATCTTCAACGCCCGGATACTGGCAAATCTGCTGTTCAATTTCGCCCGCCTCAATGCGCAGACCGCGGATTTTCAGCTGGAAATCGTTACGTCCGAGATACTCAATGCTGCCATCATCCAGCCAGCGTGCCAGATCACCCGTTTTGTACAGGCGGGCGTCGGGATCGTTGCTGAACGGATCGGCGATAAAGCGTTCGGCGGTCAGCTCCGGGCGGTTGATATAGCCGCGCGCTACCTGCACGCCGCCGATGCACAGTTCACCTGCGATGCCCGGCGGCAGCGCCTGCATATGCACATCGACAACATGCAGCTGGGTATTGCTGATCGGCCTGCCAATGGGGATTAACGGACGCGGATCATCCGGCAGGCAGTGCCATTCGCTGACATCCACCGCGGCTTCGGTCGGGCCATACAGATTATGTAGCGCCGTCCACGGCAGCTGTTCATGGCTGCGCTGCACGGCCGCCAGCGGCAGGGCTTCCCCGCTGCAGAAGATTTGTCGCAGGCTACGGCACTGGCCCATCGCGCCATAGCGCAGGAACAGCTGCAGCATTGACGGCACAAAGTGCAGTGTGGTGATGCGGTGTTTTTCAATCATCTGGCACAGGTAGTCAGGATCTTTATGACCGCCAGGTTTCGCCATCACCAGCTGCGCGCCGGTCATCAGCGGCCAGAAGAATTCCCATACCGAAACATCAAAACTGAATGGCGTTTTTTGCAGTACCCGATCCTCAGCCGTCAGCTGGTAAGCCTTCTGCATCCACCACAGGCGGTTAACGATGGCGCCATGCTCATTCATCACCCCTTTCGGTTTGCCGGTGGAGCCGGAGGTATACAGCACATACGCCAGACTGTGTTTCGGATTACGGCCGTCATCCGCGAGATTATCGCGGCTTTCTTCCTGCCAGCGTACGGCGTCGCGCTGCAGATGCAGCACCGGAATGTTGCCAGGAGGCAATGCACTGAGCAACGGTTCACCGCTGTCGTCCAGCAACAACTGTACGGCGCCACTGTCGCCGAGCATATAGCGCAGGCGCTCTGCAGGCAGATCCGGGTCCAGCGGTACCCAGGCTGCACCTGATTTGACAATCGCCAGCAGCGCGATAACCATCTCGTTGCTGCGTGAGGCGCATACCGCCACACGGTCTTCCGGAGCAATGCCATGGGTCTGCAAATGGCGGGCGAGTTGGTTGGCGCGCTGGTTCAGTTCGCGATAGGTCAGCTGCTGTTTATCGTCGCACAGCGCCAGGGCCTGCGGCGTGCGTTCGACCTGTTGTTCGACCTGGCGATGCAGGCTGGTGGCCAGATCCCATGGTTCTGCGGTGTTATTCCACTCTGCCAGCTGGAGCTGCTCGCTCGGCAGCAGCAGCGGCAGACGGGAAACAGGACAGTTGTCAGGGGTCAGCAATACCTGTTCGAGCAGGTGATACAGACGTTCAACGGTTTTTTCCGCCTGGCTGGCGCTAAACCAGGCCTGGTTGAAATTGAATTCCAGCAGCGGATCGTCGTGTTCATGGTAGTTACGCAGGTAAATCGCCAGCGGCATCTGTTCATGACCATGATGCAGCGCGGTGACTTTCACCGGCTTGCCATCCAGCTCGTTATCGCCAGAGAAACGTTCCAGGGAAAACGTCATGTTATACAGCTGACGGCGTCCCTGCTGGCTGAGATGGAGCTGGCGATTCAGTTCCGCGATCGGGTAGCGCTGATGACGATAGCAGCGGCGTAACTCGCCAACCACCTGCTGTACCAGCGCGGAAAACGGCTGCTCCGGGTCAGGGGTAATCTGCACCGGGATCATTGATGAGAACATGCCCAGAGTCTGCTTGTGCGCGGCGCCGCTGCGGTTATGCACCGGTACGCCAACGGTCAGACTGTCCGACGGCCACAGCCGGTAGTGCAGGCAGGCGATCAGCGCCAGCATGACGTGCATCACGCTGGCACCATTGGCTTCGGCATAATCAGCGATTTGCTGGAAACGCTGCATCGACAGCGGACGGGTAATTTGCCGGCTGGGAGCCGCCTCACTGGATTGATATGCCAGGAAACGTTCGGGTTCCAGCGTGCTGGCGGGAGAATTGGCAAAACGCGTAAACCAGAAATCGCGATCCTTTGTATAACGTTCTGACTGCAAATAAGCCGTATCGCGGGTAATAAAATCGAAATAATCAGTATTTGTTTGAGATGGAAGTATCGTACCGGAAGTTAACTGTTCATAGACGGAAATAATTAAGCGTCCGAGCAGAGAAAATGATGTGCCGTCTGACATCAAATGATGGGCGCTAATAAGCCACAATGATTGCTGGTCATTGATACGGGCAAAATGACTGCGCCACAGTAATTCACCATACAATGGGAAAGGTTTAATATATTCAGAATAGAGATATTCTTTTGCTTTTTCTCTCGGGTTATCTTCCTGCGTAAAATCCCGATAATTAACAATGATATTCTGCTGATGATGAAAGCTCTGTGTAATGCCTTTTTCCGTTTCAGTGAGCCGGGTGCGTAAGGCCTCGTGCTGAGTGAGAACCTGATTTATCGCCTTTTCTAAAAGAGTGATATCAATGTTGCTGCTAAATTGCCATATCGCTCCAAGGTTATAGCAGGGGATGTTTGGCGTCATAAGTTGGTCAAATAAAATAGCTTGCTGTACGGTCGTCAAAGAATGCGCAGACACAGGTGTACCTCCGGTTAAGGCCAGGCAAATGCAGACAAAGAAATTTAAGTATATAAATATTTCTGAAGTATTAAATAGCAGACTTAAATTTTTTTAAAGTTAGGTAAATTTGGTATTTTAGTCTCATTATGAGAACACGTTTTTTATTTATGGTTATTTTTGGAATCGATGAAATAATAATGAAAGAAAAACGTCGTCTGTTTGCCATTAATTATTGACTAGTATATGAGCGCCATTTTCCCTGAGCGCCCAATCGTAAAAATTTGTTGGAAGCATGGCGTGCGCTCGCATGCCTGGTTAGCATGAAGGAGTATTCCTGGGACTAAAGAGAGGCGCTTACGTGGGATCGGTCATGGTGGACAAATGGCAGTACTGGATAATGGGCACCTTTCTGGCAGCGGTTGCTGGCAGTGTGCAGGCGGATTCGCTGGATGCGCAACGTGAGCGCTACCAGCAAATTAAACAAGCCTGGGACAATAATCAGATGGCGACCGTGGAGCAACTGATGCCCACGCTGCGCGACTACCCGCTTTATCCCTATCTTGAATATCGTCAGCTGGCGCAAAATCTCGATCAGGAGACCAGCCTGGCGGTCAGTCACTTTATTCAGCAACATCCAACGTTGCCGCCGGTGCGTTCGCTCCCGGCTCGCTTCGTCAACGAACTGGCGCGCCGTCAGGACTGGAATGGCCTGCTGGCGTTTAGCCCGGAGGCGCCGAAACCTGTCGCCGCACGCTGTAACTGGTACTACGCCAAATGGGCCACAGGCCAGCAGCAGGTGGCGTATACCGGCGCGCAGGATATCTGGCTGACGGGCACCTCATTGCCAGCGACCTGCGATAAACTATTCTCGGTCTGGCAGGATGCCGGGCAGCGTTCACCGATCACCACGCTGGAGCGTATTCGTCTGGCGTTAAAAGCGGGCAACACCAGCCTGGTGAACTTCCTCGCGAAGCAACTGCCTGCGGATTACCAGACGATCGCCACTGGCTTGATCGATCTGCAAAAAGATCCGCGTAATGTGGAAGCTTTCGCCCGCTCAGTAGGACCCACTGATTTTACCCGGCAGGCCACCACCATCGCCTTTACCAGTCTGGCACGTCAGGACGCGGAAAATGCGCGGGCGATGATCCCGATGCTGGTACGTCTGCAGAAAATGAGCGAGCAGGAGAAACAGGCGCTGGATGAAATCGTGGTCTGGCGTCTGATGGGCACCGATATCACTTCTGAGCAGGCACGCTGGCGCGATAATGTGGTGATGCGCAGCGAGTCCACCTCACTGGTTGAGCGCCGGGTGCGCATGGCGCTGAGCGAAAACGATCGGCGCGGCCTGAATACCTGGCTGGCGCGCCTGCCGCTGGAAGCCAAAGAAAAAGATGAATGGCAATACTGGCAGGCCGACTTGTTGCTCGAGCAGGGGCGCAAAGAAGAGGCGAATGGCATTCTGCAAAAACTGATGCAGGAGCGCGGTTTCTATCCGATGGTGGCCGCCCAGCGTCTTGGCGTGACTTATCCGCTGCAGGTGGATAAAGCGCCGCGTCCGCAGGGCAGCCTGGTGCAGGGCACGGAAATCGCCCGGGTGCGGGAACTGATGTACTGGGGAATGGATAATCTGGCGCGCAGCGAATGGGCCTGGCTGGTCGCCAGTAAAACTCGCTCAGAACAGCAGATGCTGGCGCGTTATGCTCTGGATCAGGATTGGTGGGATTTGAGCGTACAGGCCACCATCAGCGGCAAATTGTGGAACAGTCTGGAAGAGCGTTTCCCGCTGGCATGGCAGGATCAGTTCAAACGCTATACCGGCGATAAAGGCATCCCGCAGAGCTATGCCATGGCGATTGCCCGTCAGGAGAGCGCCTGGAACCCGAAAGCGCGTTCACCGGTCGGCGCCTCCGGCCTGATGCAAATCATGCCCGCCACCGCGCAGCATACGGTGAAGATGTTCAGCATTCCGGGTTACGTCAACAGCAGCCAGCTGTTTGATCCGCAGACCAATATTCAGATTGGTACGCAGTATCTGGAGTATGTTTACCAGCAGTTTGACCAGAACCGCATCTTCGCGTCGGCAGCCTATAACGCCGGACCATCGCGTGTGAAAACCTGGCAAGGCAACAGTGGCGGAAAACTGGATGTGGTGGCGTTTATTGAAACCATTCCGTTCTCCGAAACCCGTGGCTATGTGAAGAACGTGCTGGCCTACGACGCTTACTATCGCCACTTTATGGGGCAGCCGGATAAGATCATCGCCGATGGCGAGTGGCAGCGCCGTTACTGATTATGCTATTCTTCCGTACTCGTTAATGAGTACGGAAGAGATTTCATGACTCAAGATCCCATTCCTGTCACCGAAGAGCCGTTCAACGCTGACTGGCAACGATTTGTTGCACTGATGCAGAGCGCTTTCGCCGACAACCTGCATATGCCGCTGTTTCAGCTGATGATGACGCCCGATGAGCGTGAATCGTTTGGCACCCGTTTGCGGATTATTGAAGAGTTACTGCGCGGCGAGATGAGCCAGCGCGAGCTGAAAAGCGAGCTGGGGCTGGGTATTGCCACCATTACTCGTGGCTCAAATAGTCTGAAAGCCGCACCGCCAGCGCTGAAGGCGTGGCTGGAGAGCCAGTTGCTGCAAAACGGTGGCAGAGGTTAACTGGCGATCTTTGGCTAATAAACCACGCTGCTAAGTTGCGGTTGCGGTTGCGGTTGCGGTTGCGGTTTGCTCCTTCCCCCGCGTGGCGGGGGAAGGCTGGGATGGGGGAGCAAACGACTCTGCACTGGTGGCGTTTGCTCCCCCTCCCTAACCCTCCCCCATTTGATGGGGGAGGGGACTGGATTTGCGATCTTTGGTCGTGCTGGCACCCGACTCAGTTTTCCACTTTCATCTGATAAACCGCATTATGAAACGGGCAGAGCGCCAGTACCAGCGCCTGATGATACACGCTGCTGCGCGTCAGGATATTGTTGGTAAAAGCGCCAATCGCGCCGCCTTTATGCTCAATATTGTCAATGCCCGTCAGGCGTGACATCTCAACGCCCAGCTCACGCCCCTCATGGATACCCTTCAGCACCACCTGCGGCAGCGTAAAACTGGCGGAACGTGATTCGCCACGTTGCTGATGGTTTTCCACCACCATCCAGGCAAAAGCGGTGTCATCTTCAATACCGGCCTCAACCGCCACCCAAAAGTCTGCTTCCGGGCGGACCTGACGTGCGTTCATCACGCGCTGACGTGCGCCAGTTCTCGTTTCTGTATTTGTCATCGGCTGTGCCGCTACGCCACTGTCGACCTCGACACCCTCGATATGGCAGGATCCCTCTCCGAAAACATCGCTGAATGCCTGAGAAATAGCGCTAATTTTTGCCGGATTGATGGTAGCAGCGACAACATGGTACATAATTGTTTGAACCCTTTACGCAAATTTGTCGCAGTATAACGGAAAAAAACATGTTACAGGTCTATCTTGTTCGCCACGGAGAAACCGTCTGGAATGCTTCCCGCCGTATCCAGGGACAGTCTGACAGCCCACTGACCGCAAAAGGTGAACAGCAGGCGTTTCAGGTTGCTGAACGCGTTAAATCGTTAGGTATCACCCATGTTATTGCCAGTGATTTGGGCCGCACACGCCGTACCGCCGAAATCATTGCTGATGCCTGTGGTTGCCATGTCATCCTCGACCCGCGCCTGCGCGAGCTGAATATGGGCGTGCTGGAACAGCGCCCAATTGAGAGCCTGAGCGAAGAAGAAGAGGGCTGGCGCCGCACGCTGGTCAATGGCAGCGAAGGCGGCCGTATTCCGCAGGGCGAATCGATGAGCGAACTGGCAGCGCGTATGCATGATGCGCTGAATGCCTGCCGCGATCTGCCGCCGGGCAGTCGGCCGCTGCTGGTCAGCCATGGTATGGCGCTGGGCGCGCTGGTCAGCACTATCCTTGGTCTGCCGGCATGGGCGGAACGTCGCCTGCGTCTGCGTAACTGCTCAATTTCTCGCGTCGATCATCAGGAAAGCGCCTGGCTGGCGTCGGGCTGGGTGGTGGAAACGGCCGGGGATGTGTCGCATCTGGATGCGCCTGCGCTGGATGAGCTGCAACGCTAAGGCTGGAGTGGTTCTTCTCCCCCACAGGGTGAGGGAGAAGGCGATTTAACCCTGACGCCGAATCGGAATCAGATAATCGCAGCGGATCTCGCTTGGCGGGGTTTGCCGCTTCTTGCCGCCGTGGGTATAGAAGCGTTCAATATCCTGGCCCTGACGGCGTGTCAGGCCAAGCGTCGGCATACAGGTGCCGTAAATCAGCAGAATAAACTCCTGCAGCTCGCTGGTCGGGCCGTTGTAGTTAAACTGCACATACTCGCCTGCTTCCAGCAGCACTGTCTGGGTTGACTGCATGCTGTGATTCAGCTGATCCGAAGAAACCGCCGTGGTGTAGAGGATCTCCTGCTCATCATCTTTCTCCTGGCTCGGACGCGACTGGTGCAGGCCGTACAGAATCGGCGGCACGGTGTCGGTTTCTGTCAGGAACTGACGCCAGAAGTGAATACGCATCTCATCGCGATAATGCGAAATCTGCTCCAGCGTACAGGTATAATTCTGCGTCTGACCTACCAGCACCGTTTCCGGCAGCGTGACGTAAGTCGGTTGCGGCAGCGTAAAATCGCCCAGCCGAATCGGCGGACGAATGCCAAATGAGTTCCAGTCTGAAGAACGGCGGTAGTACGCAGGCGTCTGGGCAAACTGCTTTTTAAACGCGCGGGTAAAGGTCTGCTGCGAGTCAAAGCGGTATTGCAGGGCGATGTCCAGGATCGGACGGCTGGTCAGACGCAGGGCAACCGCGGCCTTGGACAAACGACGCGCGCGGATATAAGCGCCAATCGCATGGCTGGTAACTTCCTTGAACATTCGCTGCAGATGCCATTTGGAATAACCAGCCTTTGCCGCCACATTGTCGAGAGACAACGGCTGATCAAGGTGGCTCTCCAGCCAGACAAGCAAATCGCGAATGATACCGGCTTGGTCCATAAAACGTCCTCTATGTACTCAGGGTTGGCGCGGGAAAAGCAAAGACGACGAATAGTAGCACTAATTGCGCAAAAAAAGGCGGCGGTTTCACTGGTCCGAATGTGCTATATCAATGCAGTCTGGCGTCAGGTAAGTTAGGGCAGAAGGTATAAGCCCTTCCAGGCGTTTACCTTACAGTCTCATCTATTTCTTTTGCAATGGTAACGTGATGTCAATAAAAGCTCGGTTATTAGTCACAATGGTGATTTTCTCTGCTGTCACCGTACGCGCAGAGGTCGTTGGCTCAGTCGATACGGTGTTTAAGATGTTTGGACCCGATCACAAAATCATCGTCGAAGCCTTTGATGATCCCGAGGTAAAAAATGTAACGTGTTATATCAGTCGGGCAAAAACCGGCGGCATTAAGGGTGGACTCGGTCTGGCGGAAGATACTTCCGATGCGGCCATCTCCTGTCAGCAGGTTGGGCCGATTACGCTGAGCGATGCTATCGCAAAAGGCAAAGCAGAAGGCGAAGTGGTGTTTCGCAAGCGGACCTCGTTAATCTTTAAATCACTGCAGGTGGTGCGCTTTTACGATCAGAAACGCAACGCGCTGGTCTATCTGAGCTATTCCGACAAAGTAGTGGAAGGTTCGCCGAAGAATGCGCTGAGCGCAGTGCCTATTATTCCGTGGAAGGAATAAAAAAAGCCCAGGCGGGCTTTTTCAGACGACTTATCGTGTCACATTTTAGGGGAAACACGGCGATGGCTCCGGAGCGGTTTGACCGCCGAGGAACGCGCCGTGGTCGCCCCGTGTATCCCGATATGTCAGACGACATTTTGCAGGACGGTATTAGTCCTGCAAATCACCACAGAAGCGGTAACCTTCGCCGTGGATGGTGGCGATGATTTCTGGCGTATCCGGGGTGGATTCGAAATGCTTACGGATGCGGCGGATGGTGACATCAACCGTACGGTCATGCGGTTTCAGGTCGCGGCCGGTCATCTTTTTCAGCAGATCGCCACGGGTCTGAATCTTGCCCGGGTTTTCGCAGAAGTGCAGCATGGCGCGGAATTCACTGCGCGGCAGTTTGTACTGTTCACCATTCGGGCTGATCAACGAGCGGCTGTTGATATCCAGTTCCCAGCCGTTGAATTTGTAGCTCTCCACCAGCTTACGCTCATCGCTGCTGATGGTGAGGTTCATGGTGCGCGATAACAGGTTACGGGCACGGATAGTCAGCTCACGCGGGTTGAATGGCTTAGTGATATAGTCATCGGCGCCGATTTCCAGGCCGAGGATTTTGTCCACTTCATTATCGCGGCCGGTAAGGAACATCAGCGCGACATTGGCTTGCTCACGCAGTTCGCGCGCCAGCAATAAACCGTTTTTACCTGGCAGATTAATATCCATAATCACCAGATTAACGTCGTTTTCTGTCAACACCTGGTGCATTTCGGCGCCATCCGTAGCTTCATATACCATGTAGCCTTCGGCCTCAAAAATACTTTTGAGAGTATTGCGAGTCACTAATTCGTCTTCAACGATAAGTATGTGCGGGGTCTGCATGTGTTCGCTACCTAAAATTTTGCCAACAAATCGAAAACAGGACGTACCGCTGTTAACAGGTTTCACGACAACGCGTTTAACCGCAGTACAAAATTATGTTCTTGATGCTCTATCCATCAACGTCAACAACATTGTCAGCTCAGCCATAAGGATGAATCCTGCATGCCCGGCAGTGCCGCTGTCCATACCCTGAATCATTCGTGTTGCAGGAAAATCAGCGTCTCTGCAACGCGAAGGAGAATGGGTATATCCTAACCGCATTAACAGCAACATAACAGCGCGGACTACAACCGATGTGCATTAAAACAACGCTTCGTTGACTTATATCAAAAGCTATTGTAGCACGTTAACACTTTCGTGAAAAACTCTTCGCAGAATGCCAGCTTAGCTCACAAATATCATTAAAATCGTCACGATTCAGCTCTGAAAGGCAATAGCAGGCTGTTTTGTATATCTGCGCCGGATAAAGTATTGATAAATATTATTAGATTGTTAAATGTTTGCAGGAATTCCGCTTTGGCGGGGAAATAGTCGGCTAACCCGATACACGGATAATTTATCCGGGTTATTTGTATGTGTTATTGAAATGTTAAATACAGCAGCTTGTTATTTAACATGCTGTCATGTCAGAGTATACGCCTGTGCTAATGAGATATTTAAGGCTGTCATGCGCTTTCCATTGATTCTGGTCTCTCCCGCCCGTGCGGAAAACATCGGCGCTGCCGCCCGTGCGATGAAGACCATGGGGTTTACTGAATTACGTATTGTGCAGAGTCAGGCTTACCTTGATCCTGCTGCGCGCCGGGTGGCGCACGGTGCGGGTGAAATCCTTGATAACGTTACCCATTTTAACTCGCTGGCTGAGGCGCTGACGGATATCGATTTCTCAGTCGCTACCACCGCGCGCAGCCGGGCAAAATTCCGCTACTACGCCACGCCGCAACAGGTAGAGAGCATCCTGCAGGAGAAGGCGCAGTGGGTAAACAGTATGGCGCTGGTGTTTGGCCGCGAAGATAGCGGACTGACGAATGAGGAACTGGAGCAGGTGGATCTGCTGACCGGTATTCCAATGGCCAATGACTATCCGTCACTGAATCTCGGTCAGGCGGTGATGGTCTACTGCTATCAGCTCTCTGCGTTACGCCAGCTGGCGGTCGCCCCGGCGGCACCCGCCGATCAGCAGCAACTGGGCGCATTGCGCCAGCGTGTGGAACAGCTGCTGGTGCAGCTGGAAGTGAGTGATGACGAAAAGCTGGCGGACTGGCTGCATCAGCGTATTGGTTTGCTGGAACAGCGCGACAGCGCAATGCTGCACCGCCTGCTGCATGACATAGAAAAAAAACTTATAGATAAAAATTCGGTGTGATCGTGCTCTGACAGTGTGACTGACCAGTGATGTCTTCATCTGTAATCGATCCGCTCGCGCATAGCGCTTTTCGCTGCCGCAGCGTGCGGATCGACCTCACCGCACCAGATGATAAAAAAATTGACTTAGCTACCGCTTTGCTTTACTTCTGGAAGACAGACAGACATTAAAAGACAGACAGACGATAAATCTTAAATGCGTAAAATCAGCCTGAACACCACCATTATTATTACCACCACCATTACCACAGGTAACGGTGCGGGCTGACGCATTCAGGAAATAACAAAGAAAAAAGCCCGCACCTAAACAGTGCGGGCTTTTTTTTCGGCCTAAATTCAGGAGAGAGTTAAACATGCGAGTGTTGAAATTCGGCGGAACCTCAGTGGCAAATGCGGACAGATTTCTGCGCGTTGCCGACATTCTGGAAAGCAATGCTAAACAGGGACAGGTTGCCACCGTGCTCTCTGCGCCAGCAAAAATTACCAATCATCTGGTGGCGATGATTGAGAAAACCATTAGTGGCCAGGATGCCCAGCCGAATATCAGCGATGCCGAACGCATTTTCGCCGAACTGTTGCAGGGTCTGGCAGACACGCAGCCGGGCTTTGCTTTCGATCGTCTGAAAACTCAGGTGGATCTGGAGTTCGCCCAGCTGAAGCAGGTACTGCACGGCGTAAGCCTGCTGGGTCAGTGCCCGGACAGCGTCAACGCTGCTGTTATCTGCCGCGGTGAAAAACTCTCTATCGCCATCATGGAAGCGCTGCTGCAGGCCCGTGGCCACGGCGTGACGGTGATCGACCCGGTGGAAAAACTGCTGTCGGTCGGCCACTACCTCGAATCCACCGTCGATATTGCGGAATCCACTCGCCGTATTGTCGCCAGCCAGATCCCGACCGATCATATGATCCTGATGGCAGGCTTCACCGCCGGTAACGATCGTGGCGAACTGGTGGTGCTGGGCCGTAACGGTTCCGATTACTCCGCTGCGGTGCTGGCGGCATGTCTGCGCGCTGACTGCTGTGAGATCTGGACGGATGTCGACGGTGTCTATACCTGTGACCCGCGCCAGGTGCCGGACGCGAGACTGCTGAAGTCGATGTCCTACCAGGAGGCGATGGAACTCTCTTACTTTGGCGCCAAAGTTCTTCATCCCCGCACCATCGCTCCTATCGCCCAGTTCCAGATCCCATGCCTGATTAAAAACACTGCCAATCCACAAGCACCCGGCACCTTAATTGGTGGCGATGAAGTGCTGGATAACAGTCCGGTCAAAGGCATCACCAACCTGAACAATATGGCGATGTTTAACGTCTCTGGCCCAGGTATGAAAGGCATGGTTGGTATGGCGGCGCGCGTGTTTGCCGCGATGTCACGCGCCGGAATCTCGGTGGTGCTGATCACCCAGTCCTCCTCTGAATACAGCATCAGCTTCTGTGTGTCGCAGAGCGACCAGGCGCGCGCCCGTCGCGTGCTGGAAGATGAGTTCTATCTGGAACTGAAAGATGGCTTGCTGGAGCCGCTGGATGTGATGGAGCAGCTGGCGGTCATTTCCGTCGTCGGTGACGGCATGCGCACCCTGCGCGGCATCTCCGCCAAATTCTTCTCCGCGCTGGCGCGCGCCAATATCAACATCGTGGCGATTGCCCAGGGCTCGTCTGAGCGCTCCATCTCTGTGGTGGTGAATAACGCCGATACCACCACTGGCGTGCGCGTGGTGCACCAGATGCTGTTCGCCACTGACCAGGTGATCGAAGTGTTTGTGGTTGGCATCGGTGGTGTTGGCGGTGCGCTGATCGAGCAGTTGCATCGCCAGCAGGCATGGCTGAAGAACAAGCATATTGACCTGCGCGTCTGCGGTATCGCCAACTCGAAAGCGCTGCTGACTAACGTGCACGGTGTCCCGCTGGAAAACTGGCGTGAAGCGCTGGCGGAAGCGAAAGAGCCGTTCAGCCTCGAACGTCTGTCGCGGCTGGCAAAAGAGTACCATCTGCTGAACCCGGTAATTGTCGACTGTACCTCCAGCCAGGCGGTCGCCGATCAGTATGCTGATTTCCTCGCCGACGGTTTCCATGTCGTCACGCCCAATAAAAAGGCGAACACCTCCTCCTGGAATTATTACCAGCAGATGCGTGCGGCGGCGGAGAAATCACGCCGTAAGTTCCTGTATGACACTAACGTTGGCGCGGGTCTGCCGGTGATTGAAAACCTGCAGAACCTGCTGAATGCCGGTGATGAGCTGCTGCGCTTCTCCGGCATTCTCTCTGGTTCGCTCTCCTTTATCTTTGGTAAGCTGGACGAAGGCATGTCACTCTCTGAGGCTACCCGTCAGGCGCGTGAGCTGGGCTTTACTGAGCCGGACCCGCGTGATGACCTCTCCGGTATGGATGTGGCGCGTAAGCTGCTGATCCTCGCCCGTGAATCCGGGCACCAGCTGGAGCTAAGCGATATCGAAATTGAAGCCGTGCTGCCGGACAGCCTGACGCAGATCGCAGATGTTGAAACCTTTATGCAGCGTCTGCCAGAACTGGATGATGCGTTTGGCGCCCGCGTGGCCGACGCGCGCGCGCAGGGCAAAGTGCTGCGTTTTGTCGGCGTGATTGAAGAAGGCGGGGCGTGCAAAGTAAAAATTGACGCCGTCGACGGTAATGATCCGCTGTATAAAGTAAAAAATGGTGAGAACGCACTGGCGTTCTACAGCCGCTACTACCAGCCGATTCCGCTGGTACTGCGTGGTTACGGCGCGGGCAATGATGTGACCGCCGCCGGAGTATTTGCCGATCTGTTACGTACGCTGTCGTGGAAGTTGGGAGTTTAATGATGGTAAAAATTTATGCACCGGCCTCGATTGGCAATGTCAGCGTCGGCTTTGATGTGCTGGGCGCGGCGGTGTCGCCGGTCGATGGTTCGCTGCTGGGCGACTGTGTGACGGTGGAAGCCGCCGACAGCTTCAGTCTGGTGAACGAAGGGCGTTTTGTCGGCAAGCTGCCGAGCGATCCGCAGGAGAATATCGTCTACCAGTGCTGGAAACGTTTCTGCGAAGCGATGGGCAAAGAGATTCCGGTCGCGATGAAGCTGGAAAAGAATATGCCTATCGGTTCCGGGCTGGGTTCATCTGCCTGTTCGGTGGTGGCGGGTCTGATGGCGATGAACGAGTTCTGCGGCAAGCCGCTGAATGACACGCAGCTGCTGGCGCTGATGGGTGAACTGGAAGGGCGCATTTCCGGTAGCGTGCACTATGATAATGTGGCTCCCTGCTTCCTCGGTGGTTTGCAGCTGATGCTGGAAGAGAACGGCATTATCAGTCAGGACGTACCGTGCTTTGACGACTGGCTGTGGGTGATGGCGTATCCGGGGATCAAAGTCTCCACCGCCGAAGCGCGAGCGATTTTACCGGCGCAGTACCGCAAAGAAGATTGCATTAAGCATGGTCGCTATCTGGCGGGCTTTATCCATGCCTGCCACACGCAGCAACCGGCGCTGGCGGCGAAACTGATGAAAGATGTTATCGCCGAACCGTATCGCACCAAATTGCTGCCGGGCTTTGCCGAAGCCCGTCAGGCGGCGCACGATATCGGCGCACTGGCCTGCGGCATCTCCGGATCCGGCCCGACGCTGTTCGCCGTCTGCAACAACACGGATACCGCGCAGCGTATGGCTGACTGGCTGAGCCAGCACTACCTGCAAAACGATGAAGGCTTTGTACATATTTGCCGTTTAGACACGGCAGGCGCACGTAAACTGGGATAACGCATGAAACTGTATAACCTAAAGGATCACAACGAGCAGGTCAGCTTTGCCCAGGCGGTAAAGCAGGGATTGGGCAAACAGCAAGGTCTGTTTTTCCCCCTCGAGCTGCCTGAGTTTGAACTGACCGACATCGATGAGATGCTGAAGCTGGACTTCGTGACCCGCAGCAGCAAAATTCTCTCCGCGTTTATTGGCGATGAAATTGCGGCGCACCAGTTGCAGGATCGCGTCAAACAGGCTTTCGCCTTCCCGGCGCCAGTGGTCAACGTGTCCGCTGATATCGCCGCACTGGAGCTATTCCACGGCCCGACGCTGGCGTTTAAAGACTTCGGCGGCCGCTTTATGGCGCAGATGCTTTCGTATATCAGCGGTGCAGACGAGCAAATCACCATTCTGACCGCCACCTCCGGTGATACTGGCGCAGCAGTCGCTCATGCCTTCTACGGCATGGAAAATGTGCGTGTGGTGATCCTCTATCCGCAGGGCAAAATCAGCCCGCTGCAGGAGAAACTGTTCTGCACCCTCGGCGGCAATATCGAAACTATCGCCATCGACGGCGATTTTGATGCCTGCCAGGCGCTGGTGAAACAGGCGTTTGACGATGAAGAGCTGAAAAAGGCGATTGGCCTGAACTCTGCCAACTCCATCAACATCAGCCGTCTGCTGGCGCAGATTTGCTACTACTTCGAAGCTGTCGCACAACTGCCGCAGGAGCAGCGCAACCAGCTGGTGGTGTCAGTGCCAAGCGGCAACTTCGGCGATCTCACTGCCGGTCTGCTGGCTAAGTCGCTGGGTCTGCCAATCAAGCGCTTTATCGCCGCCACCAACGCTAACGATACTGTGCCGCGCTTCCTTGCCAAAGGTGAATGGCAGCCGAATGCCACCGTTGCGACCCTGTCGAATGCGATGGATGTCAGCCAGCCGAACAACTGGCCGCGCGTGGAAGAACTGTTCCGCCGTAAAATCTGGCGTCTGCAGGATCTGGCCTACGGCGCTGTGAGCGACGACACCACCAAAGCCACCATGCGCGAACTGGATGGCCTGGGTTACGTGTCTGAACCGCATGCGGCGATTGCTTACCGTCTGCTGCGCGATCAGCTGCAGGAAGGGGAGTTTGGTCTGTTCCTCGGCACCGCGCATCCGGCGAAGTTTAAAGAGAGCGTGGAAGAGATTCTTGGCCGTGAACTGCCGTTGCCTAAAGAGCTGGCGGAACGCGCCGATCTGCCGCTGCTGTCGCACACGATGTCTGCTGACTTTAGCCAGCTGCGTGCGTTTTTACTGAAGTAAAATCATGGGAGCCAGCACGGCTCCCGGCAAACCCGGGCGGCGAGTTCTCGCCGCCTGTGCGGATTAATGACCCCCTTCGTGCCGCTTAAACACCAGCTCATCCGCAGAACTGCTTTGCGCATCAAAGAAGTAACCTTCCAGGTCAAATTTCTTCAGCTGCTCTGGCTTCGTCAGGCGATTCTGAATGATGTAACGGCTCATCAGCCCGCGCGCTTTTTTGGCGTAGAAGCTGATCACCTTAAACTTACCGCTCTTCTCATCGAGGAACACTGGCTTGATAATGCGGCCGTTCAGCTTCTTCGGTTTCACTGCCTTGAAGTATTCGTCCGACGCCAGATTCACCAGCACATCATCACCCTGCTGCGCCAGGGCATCATTCAGCGCCCCGGTCAGCGTGTCACCCCAGAAACCATACAGATCGTTCGCCTGCGGATTCTTCAGCTTAATCCCCATCTCCAGGCGATATGCCTGCATTAAATCGAGCGGACGCAGCAGGCCATACAAGCCGGAAAGGATGCGCAGATGCTGTTGGGCGAAATCAAACTCTTTCGCGCTGAAATTTTCCGCCTGCAGGCCGGTATAGACATCGCCTTTAAATGCCAGAATCGCCTGACGCGCGTTGTCCAGCGAGAAGGGCGGCTGCCAGTCGTTAAACCGCTGCGCATTCAGCTCGGCCAGTTTATCGCTGATTTTCATCAGTGAGGCGATGTGCGCCGGAGACAGATCGCGAGCGACGTCAATCAGCTGCTGCGATTTATCCAGCAGTGCGGGCTGGCTAAATTTTTGACTGGCCAGTGGGCTGGCAAAATCCAGCGTTTTCGCCGGAGAGATAACCATCAACATATTTTTTCTTCCTCAGACGATCCCAGTGTTTTCTTCTGGTTATTCAATTTTGTACCTGCGGTCACTGTAACAAAAAAGCCATTAGATTAGGCAAATCATTGCTATTTGTGCTGGCGATGGTTTTCGGCCCATCCTTACCTTGCGTGCACAATGACGCGTGATATCATCAACACCAGTCTTTTTTACCCCCTTACGGTCTAACTTGACGAGAATGACAACTATGACGGACAAACTTACTTCCTTACGCCAGCTGACTACCGTGGTTGCTGACACCGGTGATATCGCAGCGATGAAGCTGTATAAACCACAGGATGCCACCACCAACCCTTCTCTGATTCTCAATGCCGCCCAAATCCCTGAATACCGTAAACTGATCGATGAAGCGATCGCCTGGGCGAAAGAGCAGAGCAGCGATAAGGAAGAGCAGATTCAGTACACCTCCGATAAACTGGCGGTGAACATTGGCCTGGAGATCCTGAAACTGATCCCTGGCCGTATCTCGACTGAAGTTGACGCTCGTCTGTCTTACGACACCGAAGGCAGCATCGCAAAAGCACGCAGCCTGATTAAGCTGTACAACGATGCGGGTATCAGCAATGACCGTATCCTGATCAAACTGGCTTCCACCTGGCAGGGTATCCGCGCAGCGGAAGTGCTGGAAAAAGAAGGCATCAACTGTAACCTGACGCTGCTGTTCTCCTTTGCTCAGGCACGTGCCTGTGCGGAAGCGGGCGTGTTCCTGATCTCTCCATTCGTCGGCCGTATCCTCGACTGGTACAAAGCGAACACCGATAAGAAAGAGTACGCTGCGCACGAAGATCCAGGCGTGGTGTCTGTTTCTGAAATCTACGAATACTACAAGCAGCACGGTTACGAAACCGTGGTGATGGGCGCCAGTTTCCGTAACGTTGGCGAGATCATTGAACTGGCTGGCTGCGACCGCCTGACCATCTCCCCGGGCCTGCTGAAAGAGCTGGCTGAGAGCGAAGGCGCGGTTGAGCGTAAACTCTCTTACACTGGTGAAGTGAAAGCGCGTCCGGCTAAGATGACCGAAGCTGAATTCCTGTGGCAGCACAACCAGGACCCAATGGCGGTAACGAAACTGGCGGAAGGTATCCGCAACTTCGCCGTTGACCAGGGCAAACTCGAGAAGATGATTGCCGGGCTGCTGTAATCGCTGTGACCATGGCCGGATCTTCCGGCCATATTTTTTCCCTTTTTTACCTGCCTCTCCCTTCGTGTAGTATTCTTGCCAGTAATACTTCCTTTAAACCGCGCCTTTTCTGCTCTGTCTGACAGGCCGCGATGATGCAGCGAATACACCATGAATACATTACGCATTGGATTGATCTCCGTTTCCGACCGCGCCGCTAACGGCATTTATCAGGATCAGGGCCTGCCGGCGCTGGAAGAGTGGCTGAAGCAGGCCATCAGCACACCATTTGAGGTGGTCACCCGTCTGGTGCCGGACGAGCAGCCAATGATTGAGCAGACCCTGTGTGAGCTGGTGGATGAACTGTTCTGCCATCTGGTGCTGACCACCGGCGGCACTGGCCCGGCGCGGCGCGATGTCACACCGGACGCTACCCTGGCGGTGGCGGATCGTGAGATGCCGGGTTTTGGCGAGCAGATGCGGCAAATCAGTCTCAATTTTGTTCCGACGGCGATCCTGTCGCGCCAGGTCGGGGTGATCCGTAAGCAATCGTTGATCCTGAACCTGCCCGGCCAGCCAAAGTCGATCAAAGAGACGCTGGAAGGGCTGAAGGATGAGCAGGGCAATATCAGCGTGCACGGCATCTTCGCCAGTGTACCGTATTGTTTACAGTTGCTTGACGGGCCCTATGTCGAGACGCACCCTGCGGTGGTAGCAGCTTTTCGTCCCAAAAGCGCCCGCCGTGATACAAATATCTAAAAAACAGGTTTTTCAGGCATAAGATCCAGCTTCGCTGGTGTAGCGGAAAATGAACGGTATAGTCATCTCATCTTTACAGCTCTGGCTGTGCCTTTTCTGTTGCCTCTGGAAATGCCTGAAAAACTATGGAACTCAACACAACGCGCCGTTTGAACCGGCAGGATTACAAAACCCTCTCTCTGGCGGCACTGGGTGGCGCGCTGGAGTTCTACGACTTCATTATCTTCGTCTTCTTTGCCGCCGTGATTGGTCAGCTGTTCTTCCCGCCGGATATTCCGGAGTGGTTACGCCAGCTACAGACCTTTGGCATTTTCGCCGCAGGTTATCTGGTGCGTCCGCTCGGCGGCATCGTGATGGCGCACTTCGGCGACAAGATTGGCCGCAAAAAGATGTTCAGCCTGAGCATTCTGCTGATGGCGCTGCCGACGCTGGCAATCGGCATGTTGCCGACCTACGACAGTATTGGCATTGCGGCGCCGTTGTTGTTGCTGCTAATGCGTATGCTGCAGGGCGCAGCGATTGGCGGTGAAGTGCCGGGAGCGTGGGTGTTTGTCGCTGAGCATGTGCCAGCAAAACGTACCGGCTTTGCCTGCGGCACGCTGACCTCTGGCCTGACCTTCGGCATCCTGCTGGGATCGCTGGTGGCGACGCTGATTAACACTTCCATGACGCCGCAGGCGGTAGCGGACACCGGCTGGCGTATTCCTTTCTTCCTCGGCGGTATTTTTGGCCTGGTGGCGATGTACCTGCGCCGCTGGCTGGAGGAAACGCCGGTGTTTCGTGACATGCAGGCACGTAAAGCGCTGTCGGATACACTGCCGCTGAAAACCGTGCTGGCGCAGCATAAAAGCGGTGTTGTGGTCTCGATGCTGCTGACCTGGCTGCTTTCCGCCTGCATTGTGGTGGTGTTGCTGATGACTCCGACGCTGCTGCAGAAACAGCATGGTATCGCGGCGGCCACGGCATTGCAGGCAAACAGCCTGGCGACGGTGATGCTGATCATTGGCTGCATCCTGGCGGGCCTGCTGGTGGACAGGATTGGCGCAGCAAAATCACTGATTATCGGCAGCCTGCTGCTGGCCGCGGGCAGCTGGAGCTTTTTCAATATTGTCGCCAGCTCGCCAGAATACCTGTTCAGCGCTTACGCCATCGCCGGGCTGTGCCTTGGCGTGGTGGGGGTGGTGCCGTACGTGATGGTGCATGCCTTCCCGGCGGAAGTACGCTTCAGCGGTTTCTCATTCTCATACAACGTTTCGTACGCCATTTTCGGCGGTCTGACGCCAATTAGCGTGACGCTGATGATGAGCCTGACACCCCTGGCTCCGGCGTGGTATGTGCTGGCGCTGGCGGTGATTGGCCTGATTACCGGCTTGTGGCTGATGGCGGCGAGTCGCCAGCAGGCGTTGATGCATCAGGTGAGTGCGCGTTAAACCTTACTGCTTTCATGCCCACGCCGATCGATTCCCTCCCCCGCATCGCGGGGGAAGGGGCGGTCACTGCCCGCTTGCCAGTCCTGCACTAATACTCATGTCACTATTCAGCACACAGCACACAGCACACAGCACACAGCACACAGCACACAGCACACAGCACACAGCACACAGCACACAGCACACAGCACACAGCACACAGCAACTTCTCTTCACTGCGGGCAATTCCCCACCGACTCACCTGTTTTTTTATAAAAACGAAAATATTTTTAGTTTTAACCCTTGATGCGCAGACAAGCGGCCCCATTTAGTTGTCATCCAACGCTGTTGGACCAGAAAAAAAGCGAATGAAAGGTATTGAAACCGAATAATTCGCCCGCATAACAGGTTCACAGTCAGATGTATAACGAATTGACGAATTTTAGTGGGAGACGTTTAGATGGGTAAGATTATTGGTATTGACCTGGGTACAACCAACTCTTGTGTCGCAATCATGGATGGCACCAAAGCACGCGTGCTGGAAAATGCGGAAGGCGATCGTACCACGCCTTCGATTATTGCCTACACGCAGGACGGTGAAACTCTGGTTGGTCAGCCTGCTAAACGTCAGGCTGTGACTAACCCGCAGAACACCCTGTTTGCGATTAAGCGCCTGATTGGTCGCCGCTTCGAAGATGAAGAAGTGCAGCGTGACCTGAAAATCATGCCATACCAGATCGCCAAAGCAGATAACGGCGATGCATGGATTGACGTGAAAGGTCAGAAAATGGCGCCACCGCAGATCTCTGCGGAAGTGCTGAAAAAAATGAAGAAAACGGCGGAAGATTACCTGGGCGAACCAGTGACTGAAGCGGTTATCACCGTTCCGGCCTACTTTAACGATGCGCAGCGTCAGGCAACCAAGGATGCCGGCCGTATCGCAGGTCTGGAAGTAAAACGTATTATCAACGAACCTACCGCTGCTGCACTGGCCTACGGCCTGGATAAAGAAGTCGGCAACCGTACTATCGCGGTTTACGACCTGGGTGGTGGTACTTTCGATATCTCTATCATCGAAATCGATGAAGTTGACGGCGAAAAAACCTTCGAAGTTCTGGCGACCAACGGTGATACCCACCTCGGTGGTGAAGACTTCGACAGCCGTCTGATTAACTACCTCGTGGCTGAGTTTAAGAAAGATCAGGGCATCGATCTGCACAACGATCCACTGGCGATGCAGCGTCTGAAAGAAGCCGCGGAGAAAGCGAAAATTGAGCTCTCTTCTGCGCAGCAGACCGACGTTAACCTGCCGTACATCACGGCGGATGCAACCGGTCCTAAGCACCTGAACATTAAAGTGACCCGTGCGAAACTGGAATCACTGGTGGAAGATCTGGTTACCCGTTCTATCGAGCCGCTGAAAGTTGCTCTGCAGGATGCTGGTCTGTCTGTATCGGACATCAACGACGTGATTCTGGTCGGTGGTCAGACGCGTATGCCAATGGTTCAGGCGAAAGTGGCTGAATTCTTTGGTAAAGAACCACGTAAAGACGTCAACCCTGACGAAGCGGTTGCCGTAGGTGCAGCGGTTCAGGGCGGCGTGCTGGCTGGTGACGTGAAAGACGTTCTGCTGCTGGACGTGACCCCACTGTCGCTGGGTATCGAAACCATGGGCGGCGTGATGACCCCGCTGATCAGCAAGAACACCACGATCCCGACTAAACACAGTCAGGTGTTCTCTACGGCGGAAGATAACCAGTCTGCAGTAACCATTCACGTGGTGCAGGGGGAGCGTAAACGTGCAGCGGATAACAAATCGCTGGGCCAGTTCAACCTCGACGGTATCGCCCCGGCAATGCGTGGTATGCCACAGATCGAAGTGACCTTCGACATTGATGCTGACGGTATCCTGCACGTGTCTGCGAAAGACAAAAACAGCGGTCGTGAGCAGAAAATCACCATCAAGGCGTCTTCTGGTCTGAACGAAGAAGAAATCGCCAAAATGGTACGTGACGCGGAAGCGAATGCTGAAGCTGACCGTAAATTCGAAGAGCTGGTGCAGATCCGCAACCAGGCCGATCACCTGGCACACAGCACGCGTAAGCAGCTGGACGAAGCTGGCGACAAACTGCCTGCTGACGACAAAGCACCAATCGAAGCGGCGCTGACCGAACTGAACACCGCGCTGAAAGGCGAAGATAAAGCTGAAATCGAAGCCAAAATGCAGGCGCTGATGCAGGTTGCTGGCAAGCTGATGGAATTTGCTCAGCAGCAGGCGCAGGCTGGCGGCGCGGATGCAGGCGACGCGTCGGCGAAGAAAGACGACGACGTGGTTGACGCTGAATTCGAAGAAGTCAAAGACGACAAAAAATAATCGCCCTGAGCGGGCAGTTTACCCCGGCAACGGGTGCGGCAGCTAACCGCTGCCGCCTCAGTGACGAGAGGTAAATTTTTACCAGCACGGGCGTCGGATTAACCTCCACGCCCGTGCACGCATGTGAAGGGCAGGAAAACGAATAATGGCGAAAAGAGACTATTACGAGGTTTTAGGCGTTCCGAAATCAGCGGAAGAGCGTGAAATCAAAAAGGCCTACAAACGCCTGGCGATGAAGTACCATCCTGACCGCAATCAGGGCGATAAAGAAGCTGAGACCCAATTTAAAGAGGTCAAAGAAGCTTATGAAATCCTGACTGATGCACAAAAACGCGCGGCGTACGATCAGTACGGCCATGCTGCCTTTGAACAGGGCGGCGGCGGTGGCTTCGGTGGTGGTGGCTTTGGCGGCGGCGGTGCTGACTTCAGCGATATCTTTGGCGACGTATTTGGCGATATTTTTGGCGGAGGCCGCCGTCAGCAGCGTGCCGCACGCGGCGCTGATTTACGCTATAACATGGAGCTCACGCTGGAAGAGGCCGTGCGCGGCGTGACCAAAGAGATCCGTATCCCGACGCTGGAAGAGTGTGACGTCTGCCACGGCAGCGGCGCGAAAGCGGGCACTAAGCCGCAAACGTGTCCAACCTGTCATGGTGCCGGCCAGGTACAGATGCGTCAGGGCTTCTTTACCGTACAGCAGGCGTGTCCGACCTGTCACGGTCGCGGATCAGTCATCAAAGATCCGTGCAACGCCTGTCACGGTCATGGCCGTGTAGAGAAATCCAAGACCCTGTCGGTGAAAATCCCGGCTGGCGTCGACACCGGTGACCGTATTCGTCTGAGCGGTGAAGGTGAAGCCGGTGAGCACGGTGCACCAGCGGGCGATCTGTACGTACAGGTGCAGGTGCGTAAGCACCCAATCTTCGAGCGTGAAGATAACAACCTTTACTGCGAAGTGCCGATCAACTTTGCGATGGCGGCGCTGGGCGGCGAGATTGAAGTGCCGACGCTGGATGGCCGCGTGAATCTGAAGGTTCCGGCGGAAACGCAAACCGGCAAACTGTTCCGTATGCGTGGCAAAGGGGTGAAATCAGTACGGGGTGGCAGCCAGGGCGACCTGCTGTGCCGTGTCGTGGTGGAAACGCCTGTGAGCCTGAATGAAAAACAGAAGGCGCTGCTGCGCGAGCTGGAAGAGAGCTTTGGTGGTCCGAGCGGCGAGAAGAACAGCCCGCGTTCCAAAAGCTTCTTCGATGGCGTGAAGAAGTTTTTCGATGATTTGACCCGCTAATGTGTCTGGTCCCCTGCCGTAGCAGGGGGCCATCACCCCTCACCCTTTCACTGTTTTTTCCCCTTCATCATCCCCTGAATTGCATCTTTGTCAGCATATTGTAAGTTTTTCATGACCCTGTGTGTCTGATTGTTGCAAACGGCGTGTTTTTATTATTTTATACGCCTGCAATTTTTCTAATCATTATAAGGACATTTATGAAAAAGCTTTTCGCTGCCGCCATTACGGCACTGCTGTTAACGGGCTGTGCTCAGCAATCCTTCGTGCTGAAGCAGAACCAGACTTCTGCGCCGAAGCAGGTTACTACCCATCACTTCTTTGTTTCTGGCATCGGTCAGAAAAAGACGATTGATGCAGCAGCCGTTTGTGGTGGTGAAGACAAAGTGGCCCGCGTTGAAGCGCAGCAGACTTTCGTCAATGGCCTGCTGGGGGTCGTGACGTTTGGTATCTATACGCCACGTGAAGCACGCGTATACTGCTCACTGTAATCAGTGATTGATGAGTAAGCCGCACAGAGTGCGGCTTTTTTATTGCCCGATTTCTCCCTTCTTTACAGATAATAGCTCGTTAATTCCGAGTTATTTCTGATCTGTAAACTGTTTTTTTCGAATCGTCAAAACGCGTATCCTTACACCCGGTCACTGAACAGGTTACAGCCGGGAAACGAAACGATGTTGTTTAATATTAAAGCGTTACTTAAAAATGAGGCCACCAGTGGTATCGTCCTGATCATCGCCGCCGCACTGGCGATGGTGCTGGCAAATAGCGCCGCCACGCAGCAGGGATATCTGGCGCTGCTGGCGATGCCGGTGGAGTTCCGCTTCGGCGAACTGGATATCAGTAAGAATCTGCTGCTGTGGATTAACGATGCGCTGATGGCGCTGTTCTTCCTGTTGATTGGTCTTGAGGTTAAACGCGAGCTGATGGTCGGCGCGCTGGCACGCCGTGAACAGGCGATATTTCCGCTGATTGCCGCGCTGGGTGGTATGGTGGCGCCCGCACTGTTGTTTCTGCTGTTCAACGGCAGTGATGAGATTGCCCGCAGTGGCTGGGCGATCCCGACCGCAACGGATATCGCATTTGCCCTCGGTGTTCTGGCTCTGCTGGGTAATCGCGTGCCACCCGCGCTAAAAGTGTTCCTGCTGGCGCTGGCGATAATCGATGACCTTGGGGCGATTGTGATTATCGCGCTGTTCTATACCAGCGACCTGTCGCTGGCGGCGCTGGGCGTTGCCGCGGCGGCACTGCTGGTGCTGGCGGCGATGAATATCGCCAATGTGCGCCGCACGTCGCTCTATCTGCTGGTGGGGATGGTGTTGTGGGTGGCAGTGCTGAAGTCGGGTGTGCACGCGACGCTCGCCGGGGTGATGGTCGGTTTCTTTATTCCTCTGGCGGGCAAAGAGGGGCACTCGCCAGCCAAACAACTTGAGCACGGCCTGCATCCGTGGGTGAGCTGGCTGATCCTGCCGCTGTTTGCGTTTGCTAACGCTGGCGTGGTGTTGAGCGGGGTGTCGTTTAGCGACCTCTTTTCACTGTTACCACTGGGCATTATTGCTGGCTTGCTGATCGGCAAGCCGCTGGGTATTACCCTGTTTTGCTGGCTGGCGGTGAAGTGCGGTGTGGCGAAACTGCCGCAGGGTACGACCATCTCACATATTCTGGCGATTGGCGTGCTGTGCGGCATCGGTTTTACCATGTCGATTTTTATCGCCTCGCTGGCCTACGGTGATATCGATCCTGAATTGATCACGCTGGCGAAACTGGGGATTTTGCTTGGTTCGTTTACCTCTGCGCTGCTGGGTTATCTGCTGTTGCGGCTGAAGCTGAAACAGGCGTCGTGACTAACTTCGCAGGTGGGTCGCGTTTTTCTTCTGTTTTATGCAGTAAGCTGGATCTCAGGGCAAGGCAGGCAAAGGAGCGTAGCGGTGCGTATGTCCCATATTAATTACAATCATCTCTATTACTTCTGGCAGGTGTGTAAAGAGGGCTCGATCGTCGGGGCGGCGGAAGCGCTGTTCCTGACGCCGCAGACCATTACCGGACAGATTAAAGCGCTGGAGGAGCGACTGCAGGGCAAACTTTTTAAGCGTCAGGGGCGTGGTGTGGTGCCGTCCGAGCTGGGGCAACTGGTGTTTCGCTATGCTGATCGCATGTTTACCCTCAGCCAGGAAATGCTGGATATCGTTAACTACCGCAAGGAGTCGAACCTGCTGTTTGATGTCGGCGTGGCGGATGCCCTATCGAAGCGGCTGGTTAGCCAGGTGCTGGAAACAGCGGTGGAAGAGGATGAGAAGATCCATCTGCGTTGCTTTGAATCGACCCATGAGATGCTGCTGGAGCAACTGAGTCAGCATAAGCTGGATATGATCCTCTCCGACTGCCCGATTGATTCAACCCAGCAGGAGGGGCTGTTTTCCGTCAAACTTGGCGAGTGTGGCGTGAGTTTCTGGTGCACGCGGCCGCTGCCGGATAAACCCTTTCCTGACTGTCTTGAACAGCGACGTCTGTTAATCCCCGGACGGCGTTCGATGCTCGGCCGTAAGCTGCTGAACTGGTTTCACTCGCAGGGTGTACAGGCGGAGATTCTGGGTGAATTCGATGATGCGGCATTGATGAAAGCGTTTGGCGCCGCCAACAATGCGATCTTTGTCGCGCCATCACTGTATGGCCAGGACATCTACCGCGATGAAGAGATCGTCGAGATTGGGCGGGTAGAGAGCGTGATGGAGGAGTATCACGTGATTTTCGCCGAACGGATGATCCAGCATCCGGCAGTGCAGCGGATTTGTAATAAGGATTTCAGTAAGTTATTTGATTCATGATGCTCTGATGACTCAATCTGGCTCTGTGACTAGTCGATCATAGTGCCGCGAGCAAAGGCACGGCAAAAACCGATGACAAAGCGCAGCGTACTTCAGTACGTGAGCATAGGGGGGAGGTTTTTAACGCAGCATGGTCGACGCGCAGCAAACGGCTATATTACGCAGGCGTAAAAAAACCGGCGATAAGCCGGTTTTTTCCAAAGCTGATTAACAAATTAGCATTAAGCCAGTTTGCTGATCTGTGCAGCCAGATTTGCTTTATGGCGTGCAGCTTTGTTTTTGTGGATCAGACCTTTAGCAGCCTGACGGTCCACGATTGGTTGCATTTCGTTAAATGCGTTCTGTGCAGCTTCTTTATCGCCAGCAGCGATTGCCGCGTATACTTTCTTAACAAAAGTACGCATCATAGAACGACGGCTAGCGTTGTGCTTGCGGCGCTTCTCAGATGTTACGGCGCGTTTCTTAGCTGATTTGATATTAGCCAAGGTCCAACTCCCAAATATACTATTGAGGACAATTCAAAGGCCGAGGAATATGCCTTTTTAGCCTTCGTTTGTCAATGGATTTGTGCAAATAAGCGCCGTTGTACGTCAGCGCTTGATTACGTTGTGATGGCGCAGGATTCTATCAGCATCAGGGATGCGAATACAGTCTTTCGGCATAAAATTATTCGTATCTGTGCGCCACAAAGACGCCCGTATGCGGAAATCCACCTGAGAATCCCTCAAACGGTTCAATCGCGGGTTAACCTTAACCGCTGTACAAGGTATAATCCGCCGATTTCCATTAATTTGAGCCAGCCATGAAGTTTATCCGCGGCATACATAATATTCGGGAACAGCATCGCGGCTGCGTGCTGACCATTGGCAACTTTGATGGCGTACATCGCGGTCATCAGTCCCTGTTGGCTCGTTTGTGCGCCGAAGGACGTCAGCGTGGTTTACCCGTGATGGTGATGCTGTTTGAGCCTCATCCGCTGGAGCTGTTTGCCGGCGATAAAGCGCCAGCGCGCCTGACGCGTCTGCGCGAAAAATTGCGTTACCTGCAACAGGCTGGCGTCGATGCGGTGCTGTGCGCCCGTTTCGACCACCGTTTTGCCGCACAGAGCGCGCAGAGCTTTATTGCCGATCTGCTGGTAGGCAAACTGGGCGTCAGGTTTCTCGCGGTGGGGGATGATTTCCGCTTTGGCGCTGGTCGTGAAGGTGATTTCCTGTTATTACAGAAAGCGGGCGCTGAATATGGCTTTGATGTCAGCAGCACCCAGACCTTCTGCGAAGATGGCAAGCGCGTCAGCAGCACGGCGGTACGTCAGGCGCTGGCGGAAGACCAGCTGGCGCTGGCCGAATCGCTGCTTGGCCATCCCTTCAGCATTTCAGGCCGTGTCGTGCATGGCGATGCGCTGGGCCGCACGATTGGCTTCCCCACGGCAAATATCCCGTTACGTCGCACGGTCTCGCCAGTGAAAGGTGTCTATGCGGTGGAAGTGCATGGTCTGGGCGAGCAACCGCTGCCCGGCGTGGCGAATATCGGCACCCGGCCCACGGTGGCCGGGATACGTCAGCAGCTGGAAGTGCACCTGCTGGACGTTGCAATGAACCTGTACGGACACCATATAGATGTGGTGATCTGTCAAAAAATCCGTAACGAGCAGCGTTTCGCCTCGCTCGACGCGTTAAAAGAGCAAATTGCTAAAGATGTGGTGACCGCCCGAAATTATTTTGGGCTGAAAACACCGGTTTAAAAACCAAAAACCGACCAATGGAACCGAGAATCTGATGAGTGACTATAAATCAACCCTGAATTTGCCGGAAACGGGGTTCCCAATGCGTGGCGATCTGGCCAAACGCGAACCGGGAATGCTGCAACGCTGGACTGATGACGATCTGTACGGCATCATCCGCGCGGCCAAAAAAGGGAAAAAAACCTTTATCCTGCACGATGGCCCTCCGTACGCTAACGGCAGCATTCATATTGGTCACTCAGTTAACAAGATTCTGAAAGACATTATTGTGAAGTCCAAAGGCATGGCGGGCTACGATTCGCCGTATGTGCCGGGCTGGGACTGTCACGGTCTGCCTATCGAGCATAAAGTCGAGCAGATGATCGGTAAGCCGGGCGAGAAAGTGAGCGCCGCGGAGTTCCGTGCCGCCTGCCGCAAATACGCTGCTGAACAGGTGGAAGGTCAGAAGAAAGACTTTATCCGTCTTGGCGTGCTCGGCGACTGGGAACGTCCTTACCTGACGATGAACTTCCAGACCGAAGCCAATATCATCCGTGCGCTGGGTAAAATCATCGGCAACGGCCACCTGCACAAAGGCGCGAAGCCTGTGCACTGGTGTCTGGATTGCCGTTCCGCGCTGGCGGAAGCGGAAGTCGAGTATTACGACAAAACCTCCCCCTCTATCGATGTGATGTTTAACGCCAGCGATCGCGACGCCGTGGCGGCGAAGTTCGGCGTCAGCGATGTCAATGGCCCGATCGCACTGGTGATCTGGACCACCACCCCATGGACCATGCCGGCTAACCGGGCGATCTCGCTGCATCCGGAATTTGAATACCAGCTGGTGCAGATCGACGGCAAAGCGCTGATCCTCGCCAAAGATCTGGTGGAAAGCGTGCTGAAACGCGCAGGCGTCAGCGAGTGGCAGGTGCTGGGCTCCACCACCGGCGCCATGCTGGAGCTGATGCGCTTCCAGCATCCATTCCTCAGCTTTGATGTGCCAGTCGTGCTGGGCGAACACGTCACCCTCGATGCCGGTACCGGCGCAGTACACACCGCCCCTGGCCACGGCCCTGATGACTATGTGATCGGTCAGAAATATGGTCTGGAAACTGCTAACCCGGTAGGCCCGGACGGTGCGTATGTGGCAGGGACTTACCCGACGCTGGATGGTGTTAACGTCTTCAAAGCCAACGATATGATCGTTGAACTGCTGCGCGAAAAAGGCGGCCTGCTGCACGTGGAAAAACTGCAGCACAGCTATCCGTCCTGCTGGCGCCATAAAACGCCGATCATCTTCCGCGCGACGCCACAATGGTTTGTCAGCATGGATCAGAAAGGCCTGCGCGCGCAGTCACTGAAAGAGATCAAAGGCGTGCAGTGGATCCCGGACTGGGGCCAGGCGCGTATCGAAGCGATGGTCGCGAACCGTCCTGACTGGTGTATCTCCCGTCAGCGCACCTGGGGTGTGCCGATGGCGCTGTTCGTCCATAAAGATAGCGAAGAGCTGCATCCGCGTACGCTGGAACTGATGGAAGAAGTGGCGAAGCGCGTGGAAGTCGACGGTATTCAGGCCTGGTGGGATCTGGATGCGAAAGAACTGCTGGGTGCGGAAGCCGATGACTACGTGAAAGTGCCGGATACGCTGGACGTATGGTTTGACTCCGGGTCGACTCACTCATCCGTGGTGGATGTGCGTCCTGAGTTCTCTGGTCACAGCGCCGATATGTATCTGGAAGGTTCTGACCAGCATCGTGGCTGGTTCATGTCCTCACTGATGATCTCCACCGCGATGAAAGGCAAAGCGCCTTATCGCCAGGTGCTGACTCACGGCTTCACCGTCGATGGTCAGGGCCGTAAGATGTCGAAATCTATCGGCAACACCGTGGCGCCGCAGGATGTAATGGACAAACTGGGCGCAGACATTCTGCGTCTGTGGGTGGCCTCTACCGATTACTCCGGTGAAATGGCGGTTTCCGATGAAATCCTCAAGCGTTCCGCTGATGCGTATCGCCGTATCCGTAACACCGCGCGCTTCCTGCTGGCGAACCTGAACGGTTTCAACCCGGAAACCGATATGGTGAAACCCGAAGAGATGGTAGTGGTGGATCGCTGGGCAGTGGGCCGCGCCAAAGCGGCGCAGGACGATATCATTGCCTCTTACGCGAATTACGACTTCCACGAAGTGGTGCAGCGTCTGATGCAGTTCTGCTCCATTGAGATGGGCTCGTTCTATCTCGATATCATCAAAGACCGTCAGTACACGGTGAAAGCCGATGGCCTGGCGCGCCGCAGTTGCCAGACTGCACTGTGGTATATCGCGGAAGCGCTGGTGCGCTGGATGGCGCCGATCATGTCGTTCACCGCTGACGAAATCTGGGCTTACCTGCCAGGTAAACGTGCACAGTACGTGTTTACCGAAGAGTGGTTCGATGGCCTGTTCGGTCTGGCCGACGATGAGACGCTGAACGATGCTTACTGGGCGGAACTGCTGAAAGTGCGTGGCGAAGTGAACCGCGTGATTGAGCAGGCGCGTGCGGATAAGCGTATCGGTGGTTCACTGGAAGCGACCGTAACGCTGTATGCCGATGCAGCGCTGGCGGCAAAACTAAACAGCCTCGGAGATGAGCTGCGCTTTGTGCTGCTGACCTCTGGTGCGCAGGTGGCGGATTACGCGCTGGCGACGGAAGAAGCCCTGCAGAGCGAAGTGTTAAAAGGTCTGAAAATCGCGCTGCACAAAGCAGAAGGTGAGAAATGTCCGCGCTGCTGGCATTACACTACTGACATTGGTCAGAATGCGGAGCACCCGGATGTCTGCGGGCGCTGTGTTACTAACGTAGCCGGAAACGGCGAAGAGCGTAAATTTGCCTGATGCGTAAGCCACTTTTATCGACAGGACTGCGCTGGCTGTGGCTGGTGCTGGTGGTTATTGCCATCGACTTTGGCAGCAAGATGTGGATTTTAAATAATCTGATGCTGCACGAGTCGATTCCGGTGATGCCGCATTTTAATCTTTTCTATGCACGCAACTACGGCGCGGCGTTTAGTTTCCTCGCCGATAAAGGTGGCTGGCAGCGCTTCTTCTTTGCCGGCATTGCGATTGCTATCGTGATCGCACTGGCGGTGATGATGTACCGCACCGCCGCTGGCCATAAGCTGAACAATATCGCCTATGCTTTGATTATGGGCGGTGCGCTGGGCAACTTATTTGATCGTGCGTACCACGGCTTTGTGGTCGATTTTATCGACTTCTATATTGGCGACTGGCATTTTGCCACCTTCAATATCGCCGACTGCGGCATCTGTATTGGTGCCGCACTGATTGTGCTGGAGGGGTTCCTGACCCCTTCCGGCAAGCAGACTCAACAGAAAGGGTAGGGCATGACGGATTCTGTACAGCATGACAGTGCGGTGCTGGTGCACTTCACCCTGAAGCTGGAAGATGGTTCAACAGCGGAGTCTACCCGTGCTAACGGCAAACCGGCGCTGTTTCGCCTTGGCGATGGCAGCCTGTCGGAAGGTCTGGAGCAGGCGCTGCTGGGACTGAAAGTGGGTGACAAACATCAGTTCAGTCTGGCGCCGGAATCCGCTTTTGGTGCGGCGAGCCCGGATATGATTCAGTACTTCTCCCGCCGCGATTTTATGCAGGCGGGCGAACCTGAAGTGGGCACCATTATGCTGTTTACTGGCATGGGCGGTAACGAAATGCCAGGCGTGATTCGTGATATTTCGGGTGATTCGATTACCGTGGACTTTAATCATCCGCTGGCGGGACAAACCATTCAGTTTGATATCGAAGTGCTGGAGATCGATCCGGCACTGGAGGGCACCGATGCAAATTCTGCTGGCTAACCCGCGCGGCTTCTGTGCGGGCGTCGATCGCGCCATCAGCATTGTGGAGCGGGCGCTGGAGATGTATGGCGCACCGATCTATGTGCGCCACGAAGTGGTGCACAACCGCTATGTGGTGAACAGTCTGCGTGAACGCGGCGCGATCTTTATTGAAGAGATCGCGGAAGTGCCGGATGGTTCGATCCTGATCTTCTCTGCCCATGGTGTTTCTCAGGCCGTGCGCGCCGAAGCGCGCGCGCGCGATCTCACCATGCTGTTTGACGCCACCTGTCCGCTGGTGACCAAAGTGCATATGGAAGTGGCGCGCGCCAGTCGCAAAGGCACAGAAGCCATTCTGATTGGTCACGCAGGGCATCCGGAAGTGGAAGGTACCATGGGCCAGTACAGTAACCCGGCCGGGGGCATGTATCTGGTGGAGTCGCCCGCTGATGTGCTGAAACTGCAGGTGAAAAATGAAGATAACCTGTGCTTTATGACGCAGACCACGCTGTCGGTGGATGATACCTCGGATGTGATTGATGCTCTGCGTCAGCGCTTCCCGAAGATCGTCGGTCCGCGCAAAGATGATATCTGCTATGCCACCACTAACCGCCAGGAAGCGGTACGTGTGCTGGCGAAGGATGCCGATGTGGTGCTGGTGGTTGGTTCGAAAAACTCCTCCAATTCCAACCGCCTGGCGGAGCTGGCCCAGCGGGCTGGTAAACTGGCGCGGCTGATCGACTCGGCGGATGATATCCAGGAAGAGTGGATCAAAGGTGTGAGTTGTGTCGGTGTCACCGCTGGCGCCTCTGCGCCGGATATTCTGGTACAGGAAGTCATCAGTCGCCTGCGCGAGTTTGGTGGTGAAGCGGCGATTGAGTTGATCGGCCGCGAAGAGAATATCGTGTTTGAAGTGCCGAAAGAGCTGCGTGTTGAAGTAAAGCAGGTCGATTAATCTCTATATCTGCCCACCTTGTGTGGGCAGGCTTACTTTTCACCCTCCCCCGATTTCCCCCGCTGTAATTTGTTTTACTGATAATCCCTCGCCACTGACGTAATATTCTAATTATATAGTGTTTGTTGTGGCGCAAATGTAGCCGCCTCGTTAACCTCTTAGCCTTGCTTGCAAGCACAGACAGTCAGGAAAGAAATATGAGTCATGCAGAAATCCGTATTGCCATTGTCGGCGCGCCTGGACGTATGGGCCGCCAGCTGATCCAGGCGACACATCAGGCGGAAGGCGTTCGCCTTGGCGCAGCGCTGGCGCGCGCCGGTTCATCACTGATTGGCAGTGATGCCGGAGAGCTGGCCGGTATTGGCGCCATTGGCGTGCAGATTAGCGATAATCTCGACGCGGTAGTGAATGATTTCGACATTCTGATCGACTTCACCCGTCCGGAAGGCACGCTGGAGTATCTGGCGTTTTGTCGTCAGCATCAGAAAGCCATCGTGATTGGTACCACCGGTTTTGATGACGCTGGTAAAGCGGCAATCAAAGATGCCTCTGCAGAGATTGGCATTGTTTTCGCCGCCAACTTTAGCGTCGGGGTTAACCTGGTGCTTAAGCTGCTGGAAAAAGCAGCAAAAGTCATGGGCGATTATGCCGATATAGAAATTGTTGAAGCGCATCACCGTCACAAAGTGGATGCGCCATCAGGCACCGCGCTGGCGATGGGCGAAGCTATCGCCGATGCCATGAACTGGGATTTGAAAGAGCACGCGGTGTACGCGCGCGAAGGCATCACCGGCGAGCGCGTGCCAAACAGCATCGGTTTTGCCTCGCTGCGTGCGGGTGATATTGTCGGTGAACACACGGCGATGTTTGCTGATATCGGCGAGCGTGTTGAGATTACCCACAAGGCGTCCAGTCGTATGACCTTCGCAAATGGTGCGGTTCGTGCGGCGCAGTGGCTTAACTCGCGTAAAAAAGGTCTTTATGACATGCGCGATGTGCTGAATTTAGAAAATCTGTAGTGTGTTGTGACCATCGTGATGTGGTTATTTTAATCATAACTTTATGATTGTCAGGGCAATAATTTTATTGCCCTTTATTTTATCTGAAAATAATGATTTCGGTGAGAATTCATGTTGTATTCAGTTAAAGTTCGTCTTTTGTTATCTTTTTCTGTGGCCTGGACGCTATTTTTGACCATTTGGTCTGGTTTTCCCCTTCAGCAAAACCATTTTTAATTTCATTTCTCAAGGCAACCGGTTTTATCAGCCGGAAAGCTCCACTTTTCAGTGTAAATCTTCCGTAATAGTGTTCAGTGCTCTAAAAAAGTAAGAAAAAGTGGTGCTCAGGGTAGACATTGAGCAGGGCGATCATTAGAATGCGCGCAATTTGCCAAAAATCGGCAGTTCACGCGGTTTTTGCATTGATTCATGTGAGTGAAATGAATTAATATGCAGATATTGTGACTGTTTATTCCCTGGAGGACGTTTTGATTAAGTCAGCGCTATTGGTTCTGGAAGACGGAACCCAATTCCACGGTCGGGCCATTGGGGCGGAAGGATCGGCAGTGGGGGAAGTCGTTTTCAACACTTCAATGACCGGTTATCAAGAAATCCTCACAGATCCCTCCTATTCCCGCCAGATCGTCACTCTTACTTATCCTCATATCGGCAATGTCGGCACTAACGCCGCTGATGAAGAATCTTCCGAAGTTCATGCACAAGGCCTGGTTATCCGCGATCTGCCGCTGATTGCCAGCAACTTCCGTAGTGAAGAGGGCCTGTCTGACTATCTGAAGCGCCATAACATTGTGGCGATTGCTGATATCGATACCCGTAAGCTGACTCGTCTGCTGCGTGAGAAAGGGGCGCAGAACGGCTGCATTATTGCCGGTGACGCACCGGATGCCGTGCTGGCGCTGCAGAAAGCCAAAGCGTTCCCGGGCCTGAAAGGGATGGATCTGGCGAAAGAGGTCACCACCAAAGAAGCTTACAGCTGGCAACAAGGTAGCTGGACGCTGCAGGATGGACTGCCTGAACAGAATAACCAGCTGCCATTCCATGTGGTGGCGTATGACTACGGCGCCAAGCGCAACATTCTGCGTATGCTGGTGGATCGCGGCTGCCGCCTGACGGTCGTACCAGCGCAGACGCCTGCGGATGAAGTGCTGAAACTTAATCCGGATGGTATTTTCCTGTCCAACGGCCCTGGTGACCCGGAGCCATGCGACTATGCCATCAGCGCGATTCAAACTTTCCTGGAAACCGATATTCCGGTATTCGGCATCTGCCTCGGCCACCAGTTACTGGCGCTGGCCAGCGGTGCGAAGACGGTGAAAATGAAACTTGGCCATCACGGTGGCAACCATCCGGTAAAAGACCTGGATAACAGCACCGTGATGATCACTGCACAGAACCATGGTTTCGCGGTAGATGACAGCAATCTGCCAGCCAATCTGCGCGTGACCCACACATCGCTGTTTGACCATACGGTGCAGGGTATTCACCGTACCGACAAACCAGCGTTCAGCTTCCAGGGGCACCCGGAAGCCAGCCCGGGGCCGCACGATGCTGCACCATTGTTCGATCACTTTATCGAACTGATTGAAGCTTACCGTTCAACCGCTAAATAATCAGGAGCGAAAAAATGCCAAAACGTACAGACATAAAAAGTATCCTGATCCTTGGCGCTGGCCCGATTGTTATCGGCCAGGCGTGTGAATTTGACTACTCTGGCGCGCAAGCCTGTAAAGCGCTGCGTGAAGAGGGTTACCGTGTCATTCTGGTCAACTCCAACCCGGCGACCATTATGACTGACCCGGAAATGGCCGATGCCACCTATATCGAGCCAATTCACTGGGAAGTGGTGCGCAAGATTATCGAAAAAGAGCGCCCGGATGCAGTGCTGCCAACCATGGGCGGCCAGACGGCGCTGAACTGTGCGCTGGAGCTGGAGCGTCGCGGTGTGCTGGAAGAGTTCGGCGTCACCATGATTGGCGCCACGGCTGATGCGATCGATAAAGCAGAAGACCGTCAGCGCTTCGATAAAGCGATGAAGAAAATTGGTCTGGAAACCGCGCGCTCCGGCATCGCCCACAATATGGAAGAAGCACTGGCAGTGGCCGAAGATGTTGGCTTCCCGTGCATTATCCGTCCTTCCTTTACCATGGGCGGCACCGGCGGCGGCATCGCCTACAACCGCGAAGAGTTTGAAGAGATTTGTGAGCGCGGTCTCGACCTGTCGCCGACCAATGAGCTGCTGATTGATGAGTCGCTGATTGGCTGGAAAGAGTATGAGATGGAAGTGGTGCGTGATAAGAACGACAACTGCATCATCGTCTGCTCTATCGAAAACTTCGATGCGATGGGTATCCACACGGGTGACTCCATCACTGTTGCGCCAGCACAGACGCTGACCGATAAAGAGTATCAAATCATGCGTAACGCCTCGATGGCGGTGCTGCGTGAAATCGGCGTGGAAACCGGTGGCTCTAATGTCCAGTTCTCGGTGAACCCGAAAAATGGCCGTCTGATCATCATCGAGATGAACCCGCGTGTCTCCCGCTCTTCGGCGCTGGCGTCGAAAGCTACTGGCTTCCCGATTGCCAAAGTCGCTGCCAAACTGGCGGTAGGTTACACCCTTGATGAGCTGATGAACGACATCACCGGCGGCCTGACCCCGGCGTCGTTTGAGCCATCCATTGACTACGTTGTCACCAAAATTCCACGCTTTAACTTCGAGAAATTCGCTGGCGCGAACGACCGTCTGACCACGCAGATGAAATCGGTCGGTGAAGTGATGGCGATTGGCCGCACGCTGCAGGAATCCATGCAGAAAGCGTTGCGCGGACTGGAAGTGGGCGCGACCGGGTTTGACCCGAAAGTCAGCCTCGATGATCCGGAAGCTCTGACGCGTATTCGCCGTGAGCTGAAAGACGCGGGCGCTGAGCGTATCTGGTATGTGGCCGATGCCTTCCGTGCAGGCATGTCTGTCGACGGTATCTTTAACCTGACCAATATTGACCGCTGGTTCCTGGTGCAAATCGAAGAGCTGGTGCGCCTGGAAGAGCAGGTGGCACAGGAAGGCATCAATGGCCTGACGCATGACTTCCTGCGTACCCTGAAACGTAAAGGCTTTGCCGATGCACGTCTGGCGACGCTGGCGGGCGTGGCGGAATCCGAAGTGCGTAAGCTGCGTGACCAGTTCAGCCTGCATCCGGTTTACAAGCGCGTGGATACCTGTGCGGCAGAATTCGCTACCGACACCGCGTACATGTACTCCACCTATGAAGACGAGTGCGAAGCCAATCCTAATCAGGATCGTGACAAGATCATGGTGCTGGGCGGCGGTCCAAACCGTATCGGCCAGGGTATCGAATTCGACTACTGCTGTGTGCACGCTGCGCTGGCGCTGCGCGAAGATGGTTACGAAACCATTATGGTTAACTGTAACCCGGAAACCGTCTCCACTGACTACGACACCTCTGATCGTCTCTACTTTGAGCCGGTCACGCTGGAAGACGTGCTGGAAATTGTGCGCATCGAGAAGCCAAAAGGCGTGATCGTGCAGTATGGTGGCCAGACGCCACTGAAACTGGCGCGTGCGCTGGAAGCGGCGGGTGTGCCGGTGATTGGTACCAGCCCGGATGCGATTGACCGTGCGGAAGACCGCGAGCGTTTCCAGCAGGCCGTTGAACGTCTGGGACTGAAACAGCCTGCTAACGCCACTGTTACCGCGATTGATCAGGCGGTAGAGAAGGCGGCGCAGATTGGTTATCCGCTGGTAGTGCGTCCTTCTTATGTTCTGGGCGGTCGTGCGATGGAAATCGTCTATGACGACGTGGACCTGAAGCGCTACTTCCAGACGGCGGTCTCGGTGTCGAACGATGCGCCGGTCCTGCTGGATCGCTTCCTCGATGATGCAGTGGAAGTGGACGTCGATGCGATTTGCGACGGCGAGCGCGTGCTGATTGGCGGCATTATGGAGCATATCGAGCAGGCGGGCGTGCACTCCGGTGACTCAGCCTGTTCGCTGCCAGCCTACACCCTGAGCACAGAAATCCAGAATGTGATGCGCCAGCAGGTAGAAAAACTGGCGTTTGAACTCTGCGTACGTGGCCTGATGAACGTGCAGTTCGCGGTGAAAGATAACGAAGTGTATCTGATTGAAGTGAACCCGCGTGCCGCGCGTACTGTGCCTTTCGTCTCCAAAGCCACCGGTGTGGCGCTGGCGAAAGTCGCCGCGCGCGTGATGGTCGGCCAGACGCTGGCGCAGCAGGGTGTCACCAAAGAGGTGATCCCGCCGTACTACTCCGTGAAAGAAGTGGTGCTGCCGTTCAACAAATTCCAGGGCGTTGACCCGATTCTCGGCCCGGAAATGCGTTCTACCGGTGAAGTAATGGGCGTCGGCCGCACCTTTGCCGAAGCGTTCGCGAAAGCGATGCTGGGCGCGCAGTCCAATATGAAGAAATCGGGCCGTGCGCTGCTGTCAGTGCGTGAAGGCGATAAGAAACGTATCGTTGACCTGGCCGCCAAGCTGCAGAAGTTTGGCTTCGAGCTGGACGCGACGCACGGCACTGCGGTGGTGCTGGGTGAAGCGGGGATCAATCCACGTCTGGTCAACAAGGTGCATGAAGGTCGTCCGCATATTCAGGACCGCCTGAAAAACGGTGAGTATGCTTATATTGTCAACACCACCGCGGGTCGTCAGGCGATTGAAGATTCGAAACTGATTCGCCGCAGCGCACTGCAGTATAAAGTGCACTATGACACCACGCTGAACGGCGGCTTTGCCACCGCGATGGCGCTGAATGCCGATCCCACTGAGAAAGTGATTTCTGTGCAGGAGATGCACGCGCAGATTAAGGGCTGATATTTACGCTGCCTGACTAAAATCTGTTCTGTGCTGGCGCTGTGTCAGGTTAAAATACCACCACCTGACACAGCGGCGCGGAAGAATGAAAAATCCGTAACCATGCTGATGGTTACGGATTTTTTTTTGCCCTGATGTCGGGAAAATGTTTGAGGACAGGGCATCGATGAGGATCGCTACGCAATGGAAGCAAGCAGAGCCATCGCCGGGTTTGGACCTGGCTGGGATGTGACATGGCGTACTGGAGAGCATCAGGTTACGCAAGCATATTCAACATCAGTAAGCAGCAAAGGAGACGCGGCGATGGAAGCACGAGTGGTGAAGCTCGAAACGGATGTGGAGCATATCAAGAATACCCTGGTCGATATCAAAAATGATATCCGCGAGGTTAAGGACGAAGTGCGGGAGTTTAAAAAGGAGGTACGTACTGAGTTTAAAGAGGTTCGGGCAGAAATACAGGCGCTGCGCATGGATACCCGCGACGAGTCTCATTCTGTCAGGAATGAAATGCATAGCGAGTTTCAGTTGGTCAGGAATGAAATGCATAGCGGATTTCAGTTGGTCAGGAATGAAATGCATAGCGAGTTTCAATCTTTCAGAAAGGAGATGCACACCGAGTTTCGCCTGCTATACGGCGTTATTATCGCCGCAGTGTTAGGCCTGGCAGGCGTGATGGCAAAGGGCTTCCAGTGGCTGTAATGGCTAAGGCTCGCGCGCAGAGAAACTCAATCAATAAGCGCGTTTGGTGCTAACCCTTTGCAGGCTAACCTGCACACCTGAAGCCCCCGGGAGCGTTCTGCATCGTCGGGCAGTACGATGCACTGCTGCCCGGACGCAACATGTCAGCGTGCTGACTTCAGCCAGCGATCCAGCCAGGCAAACACCTCTTCTTGTTGCTCCTGATAAAACACATGTCCGAGCTGCGGCCACATTTTGGTTTCCAGCCTGTCATCCGCATGTTGTGAACGCCAGACGCGGTGCATTTTGTCCCAGGCATCCCGTACGGCACTTTCCGGGAAGAGCCTGTCCTGACCACCGTTGAAAAACAGCACTGGATTTGGCGCGGCGATGCTGGCGACATCAGGGAAATCGAAGCGGGCTGGTAAACCCGGATGCAGCATATAAAAGGCCGACTGACCGCGCAGCACGTTATTACCAGGCGTCATCAACCCCTGATAAGTACCAATCCAGGATATCGCCGCCGTCGCCGCCACTTTGTCCGACAGCGCTGCCAGCTGCCAGGCGCGGTAAGCGCCCATGGAAAAACCCACAGCGCCGATGCGTTTGCTATCCACCTGTTTCAGCGATGCCAGAAAATCCGTGGCGCGCATATCCTCATACGCCACTTCCCCTGCCAGCGAGCGTCCAAGGTTGAAGAAGTTGCTTGCCAGCGCCTGCTGTTGTTCATATTTCAGCGGGCCGCGATCTCCCCAGCCGATAGCATCCACCACCAGTACCACGTAGCCGCGCCTGGCCAGTTCATCACCGACAAAGCGGCCGCTGAAGTACTTATCGGCCCATGCCTGCGCGGAGGCGAGCTTGCCGTCATTCGCCAGTGGCCTGACCATCTTCTCTTTGCCAATATCAAACTTCGCGCCGTGATCGTGCAGCAGGATCACTGCCGGATGCGGCCCCGCCGTTTTCGGCGTCAGCAGCAGGCCAGCCACCCGGCTCTGGTCGGTGAGGTTAAACGCCACCTTTTCCGCCCGATAGCTGCCGCGCTCTTCGCTCGCGACCGTAGCGGGGGCAAAATCGCGCTGTGAATCCGGCGTAAGCAGCATCGCGCGCAGCGTCTGACGCGCCTGAGTTTTCCAGGCGGAAAAGTCTTTTACGTTGCCGGATAGCCAGGAGTCCGTATAACGCAGTTGCTGTTTCAGCTCAGGATAGAACACGGGCAAGCCATCGTCGGTGACAGCGGAGGTCTGGTATGTCATCTCATTCGCCATGACTGAAGTAATGAGTCCATACAGCGCCAGCAGGGCGGCGCAACAGCGCAGTAAAAGACGCATAGTCGGGTCCTTTGTAAAAATGAAACGATGTTTCTTTTTGGGGTGTTGATTGTAAAACGCGGAATGGAAAATAAATATGCGCAGGTCACATTTTGCGCAATTTGCTTGATTTGATTCGATTATTATTGCCAGTCATCACTTTTTTTACTGCCACAGGGTATTAAATTGAAACGTCGTTTTAATTTAAAAGTATCTCTGGGGTGAATAATGAAATTCAAACGTTTTTCTGCTATGGCGGTGGCCGCATCGGTGTCATTGGTACTCAGCGCGTGTCAGAGTGACGCCGTCCATCAGCATCGCTTCCTGCCTGATTTCCCGGGAACGCAACAGCGCCCGATTCTCTCGGCTGAGGAGGCAGCACGCTTCACGCCGCAGCACTATTTCGCTTATCGCGGGCAGTATACGCAGCCGGTTGCTGATGCCTGGATACCGACGCCTATCGACACTTCTGCGGTAAGCACTTTTATCGTCGGGCCGCAGCACGGCGTGGATGGCGCTACCCATACGCGCGTTCAGGAGGCGGTAAATGCCGCCATTCGCCAGCAGAAAAATCAGCAGCGTATTTACATCAAACTGCTGCCTGGCGTGTACAGCGGCACGGTCTATGTGCCTGCCGGAGCGCCGCCAGTCACGCTGTTTGGCGCGGGCGATGCGCCGGAAAAGGTGGTTATCTCGCTGGCGCTGGATTCAATGATGTCGCCAGCAACGTATCGCGCCACGGTAAATCCTGCTCAGCAATATCAGCCGGATGATCCGGCATGGTATATGTACGATTTGTGCGCCAGCAAAAACGGCAAAACCATCAATACCACCTGCTCTGCGGTTTTCTGGTCACAAAGCGATGAGTTCCAGCTAAAAAATCTGACGGTGGTGAATGCGTTGCTGGATACGGTGGACAGCCGCGCCCATCAGGGCGTGGCGTTGCGCACCGACGGAGACAAGGTACAGCTGGAGCAGGTACGTTTAATTGGCCGCCAGGACACCTTCTTTGTGAATACCAGCGATCGGCTCAATAGCTATGTCACGGATCACTATAGCCGCGCCTACATCAAGGACAGCTATATTGAAGGCGATGTGGATTACGTCTTTGGCCGTGCCACTGCGGTGTTTGACGGCGTGCAGTTTCATACCGTGTCCAGCCGTGGTACGGATGAAGCCTACGTTTTTGCCCCCAGTACCATGCCATGGGTGAAATACGGTTTTCTGGTAATCAACAGCCAGCTGACCTCGGATAACGGCTTTAAAGCGGGACAACTGAAGGCCAGCATGGGACGGGCCTGGGATCAGGGCGCACGTGAAACCGGATATATCGCCAATAAAACCGCTAACGGGCAGCTGGTGGTACGCAACAGCCGGGTGGATAGCGGTTATGACCTGCTTAATCCGTGGGGGCCGGCAGCGACAACCGCGCGTCCGTTTCGCGGCAATGCCAGTCCGCAACGGGATCTGGATGATGTCAGTTTCAACCGCCTTTGGGAGTATCAGACAGAAGTGCAGTTGAGCCATCAGACTGAGGGCCGGAAGTCGCCAGGCGGCCCTGGTGGCACGGCGGTTACCCTGAATCCGGCAGATGACCGCCCGCAGTGAGATGCTTAACAACCTTTACGCAAATAGCGCCATCTGGCTATCGACGAAAGTTTCGCCTTTACGTATGATGGCGCCAATTTCACCCTGTTGAGTTTTATATGATGATTAGCCTTATCGCGGCTCTGGCAGCCGATCGCGTTATTGGCATGGAAAACGCGATGCCGTGGAACCTGCCCGCGGATCTCGCCTGGTTTAAGCGTAATACCCTGAATAAACCCGTGATTATGGGTCGTCTGACCTGGGAATCGATTGGCCGTCCACTGCCCAATCGCCTGAATATTGTGGTCAGCAGCCAGCCAGGTAATGCAGAAGGCGTCACCTGGGTCTCCTCAATTGAGGAAGCGATTAATGCCGCAGGCGATGCGGAAGAGATTATGGTGATCGGTGGTGGCCGCATTTATGCGCAGCTGCTGAACCGTGCAGACCGTCTCTACCTGACGCATATCGATGCCGAAGTGGAAGGCGATACGCACTTCCCTGACTACGAGCCAGATGAGTGGGAATCGTCCTTCAGTGAATTCCACGACGCTGATGAGAAAAACTCGCACAGCTACTGCTTTGAAATCCTCGATCGTCGTTAATTTTTCTGGCGCGGCTTCCCGCCGCGCCGCTTCGTTGTCCTGCGATTTACCCGCCGCCGCCTAAACTGCTGTTCTTCCTGAACCTGCAGTGCACACCAACCCGTCACGGATAACGGCTGGGATCACGTTTTCCCTCACCAGAATGAGCCAGGCTGTGTTACGCATCTAAAATCGCGGAGTGGCGGCGTGATGAAAAACAGTATGCTGCTGTTGGCCTGGCTGGCCTTTCTTTGCGCTGATTTTACGCTGGCGATGCTTAGCTTGCAGGTCAGGGATGTCTGGAGTCTCTCCTCGCTGGTCTGGTTTCCTGCCGGTATGGTGCTGGGCGTGATTTGCGCCCTGCGGCCAGTTTACTGGCCGGTGTGGCTGCTCAGCGCCGCGCTGGTGCATCTGCTTGCCAGTCAGCTGTATGGCCGTCCGGTAACGGTATCGCTGATTTTTTGCGGCTATGACCTGTTGCTGCTGACGGTGACCGCACTCCTCTGGCAGCTGTGTTATGGCGCCATGTTCCGGCCAGCGAAAGTGCGTGAAATGCTGTTGCTGCTGGCGTTGTGTTGCGCGACCGGACTGATTGAGCGGCTGGCGAGCAGCTGGACGCTCTGGCTGCTGGATTATCCGACTGACCACTCGGTCTCTTTTGTCTGGATGCTGGGCTATATCCTGAGCTATATGCCGTTAACCTTTTTTACCCTCTGGCTGATAACCAGCAAAGGGGAACGACAGCGTAGTGTACGCCATGCGGTGCTGGCCGCTGGCTTACTGCTGGTGATGGCGCTGATCTTTTTCTCTCCTTACCCGCCATCCTCCAGTGAACTGCGCTGGCAGGATCTGGCGCTGATCGCCTCGCTGGCCTTGCCGGTCAGCCTTGCGTTGTATGGCGAACTGCTACTGCTGAGTGGTTTTCTCGCCGCTGCAGTTGTCATTGCGCTTAGCGCCACCCTGTTTGGTCACGGCCCTTTTCTCAGCAGTCACCATAGTTTGCCGCAAAGTATCCTGCTGGCGAGCGGCTATGGCGGCGTCTTTGCGTTGCCCGCGCTGCTGTACGCCGGGGTGATTGCGCAAAAAAACGCGCAGCTGGCGCGCCGGCGCATCGGGATGCGTCTGCTGGACGAGGCGCTGCAGCAGGGGCGATTTCAGCGTTTTCAGTTACAGAGCGAGGGTGCAATACGCTGGCGCTATCAGTGCTGGTGGCCGCAGGATCATCATGCGCCCGCCAGCTGGTCGCAATTTGTCGCGTGGTTACACCAGGACGATCGTGCCGCGGCAGAGCAGCTGCAGCGTGCTGCGTCGGCTTATCCACAACATTTATTGGTACGTATGACTGATTTCAGCGGGCACTTTTATCCCGTCAATATGGCTCTGGTGGCCTGTCAGCGGGGCTCGCGCCGTTACTACGAAGGCGTGATTTTTCCCGTTGCGCGCCAGGCTGCGTCCGAGGAGACAACATGACAATTCGCGTGATTATTGCGGATGACCATCCGGTTTTTTTGCTGGGGTTACGTGGTGTGCTGGCGTCGCTGGCAGAGGATTATCAGGTGGTGGCGGAGGCGCATGAGGTGAGTGAACTGTTTGATCAACTCGCCAGCCAGCCCGCAGAGCTGCTGATTACTGATCTGAATATGCCCGGCGACCAGCAGACTGATGGTGTGCGGATGATTGCTCATATTCGTCAGCGCTACCCTGAGTTAGCGATTGTGGTGATTACGATGCTGAGCGACCCGCACATTCCGCAACTGCTGGCGGCGTATCAGGTGCAGGCCATTCTGAATAAAAACAGCCTGTCACAGGAACTGGCGCAGGGGCTGAGCAGCCGAGTCTCTGCCAGCCAGCCGTGGCACAGCGAGCAGTTTCGGCGCGTTACGCCACGGGAAGCGGGCAGGGCGCTGAGTGCCAAAGAGCTGGAAGTGTTACGGCTGATCGGCCAGGGATTGAGCGTGAATGCTATTGCCGCCCGCCAGTATCGCACCAAGCAAACGATCAGTGCGCAAAAGCTGAGTGCGATGCGTAAGCTCGGGCTGGAGAATGACGCTGCGCTGTATCGTTATCTCAGCCAGACCGGTCTGGGGCAGTGATGCTGCGCAGGCGGGTAAATTGTGTGCTGATAATGATTTGTCTCTGGCCGCTCTCAGGCAGCAGTCATCCGCCTGAGGCTGGCATGGAGGCGCCGTGGTTCAGCCAGCAGGAGATTGACTGGATCAAACGGCATCCGGTGATCAATGTGGCGATGGAGAGCAACAGCCCACCCTATTCGTTACGCAACCGTGACGGCGAAATTATCGGGCTGGACGCCGATATCCTGCAGCGCATCGCGGAAAAGAGCGGGCTGAGCTTTAATTTTATTCCTGCTTCCGGGCCACAGGCGATCGCGGCTCTGTTGCTCAGTGGCAAAGCGCAAATCACCCCGGCGCAGTCAGGCGGCGGGATGCCGTCTGCCACGCTGTTGCTGAGCGAGCCCTGGGATATGCTGGAGTGGGTGATGATCACCCGTAACGAGCATAGCGCGCCCGTCACGCTGCAGCCGTTAAGCCCGTTGCGGGTGGCGATTCCGCGCGGTTACCCACTGCAGGTCGCGCGGCGACTCTACCCGCAGTTGTCCGTCATGGAAGTGGGCAGCGCACTACAGGCGGTGGAGATGATGCTGGCCGGGGCGGCAGATGCCACGTTCACCACTATTGGCAGCGCCCGCTATTTACAGGCCAGCCGCTATGGCGACCGGATTATTGTGCGTCTCCTGGATAACGCCCGTGAGCCGGAGCGTTTCGCGGTAGCCGCCTCACAGCCGCAGTTGCTGACCATTGTGAACAAGAGTCTGGCTGTTATCCCGCCGCAGGAGTTGCGCGCATTACGCAGCCACTGGTTTTCGCTCGCCAGCCTCACCGTCGCGAATGCCAGCCTGCCGCCCTGGGTGAAATTGTGGGGTGGCGCACTCCTGCTTATCGCGCTCAGTTCGGTGTTCTGGGGCAGTTATCTGGCGCGTCAGGTACGACGCCGCAAACAGGCGGAATACCGTTTACAGGAGCTGCTGGCCTATCGGGAAACCCTGTTCAATAACGTGCCGACGCCGCTGTTTGTCTGTGCTCCGGATATGACCATCACGGCGGCGAACCGCTATTTTTGTCAGGCGATGGCGCTGACATTGCCGCAGGTGTTGGGGCATCCGCTGTTTTCCCTGCACTTTTTACGTGCCGACGAGCAGCAGGCTGTGCGCGCTCTGTTTCTGCGCAGTCTGGCCGGTGACTTGCCGCATTTTGTTGATCGCCAGATACAGTTGCAGGGCGAGGCGCGGGAAGGCTATTTGTGGTTTGAAGGCTATCGCAATCCTGCGGGTGTCGTGCAGGGCGTGATTGGCGGCTGGTTCGATGTGACAGAACGCAAGTCTCTGGCGCGCGAACTGCTGCTGGCGCGCGATAACGCGCAGCAGGCCAGCGACGAGAAATCGGCTTTCCTGGCACGCATGAGCCATGAAATTCGCACGCCGCTGCATGCCATTATTGGCATCCTTGAGCTGGCGGTAAAGCAGCATGATGATCCTGCGTTGCAGCTGGCCTGGCAGGCGGCAGAATCTCTGCAGGGGGTGGTGGGCGATGTGCTGGATTTTTCCAGAATTGAAGCGGGCGGCATCGAGCTCAGACCGCAACCCGTGCAGCTGGCGGCGTTGCTGGCAAACTGCGCCGCGACTTTTCGCCCGCGGGCGCAGGAGAAGGGGCTGACGCTGCAAAGCGAACTGCTGCTGCCGGATGCGCGTCACTATCTGCTGGACAGCGTACGGCTGATGCAGGTGATTAATAACCTGCTGCTGAACGCAATTAAATTTACCGCTGAAGGTGAGATCTGGTTGCGCGCCCGCCATGTCGGGCAGACGCAGCTGGCTGGTGATGAGATCGTGATTGAAGTGGAAGACAGTGGTTGCGGTATTGCACCGGAGCACTATCAGGCAGTTATGCAGCCGTGGGTCAGGGAGGAGAGCGCTGCCGCCGTACCGGGTAGCGGGCTGGGGTTGCCGATTGCGGCACGACTGATTGCGCTGATGGGCGGCACGCTGGTGCTGCAGGAGAGTGCTGCGGGTGGGGTGCGGGCGACGATAACGCTGTGGCTGACGCATGCCGCGCCGCAGGTGCCGCCGATGCCCGCCGCGACGCTGGCGGCAGGTGAATCACTGAATATCCTGGTGGTCGATGATCTGGCGGTAAATTTGCAGGTACTGGCGTTACAGTTTGCCGCCAGTGAGCACTATGTGGAACTGGTGAGCAGTGGCGCGGAGGCGCTGCAGGAGGTGGCGCAGCACTATTACGATATGGTGCTGACGGATTGCCAGATGCAGGAAATGGATGGTTATGCCCTGACGCGCCAGTTGCGCGCCGATCAACAGCAGCGCCAGCTGCCGCCCTATATTATCCTCGGTTGTACCGCCAACGCTTTTGCCAGCGAACATCAGCGCTGCCTCGCCGCCGGCATGGATGGCGTGCTGACGAAGCCACTGACCCGGCAGGGGCTGCTGGAGGGCGTGGCGCAGGCATGGCAGCGAGCGAGTTGCGCGCCAGCCGAGGAGAACATGCCGTTAAACGCGCTGGCGCAGGGCGATAGCCAGCAGCAGCAGCTGCTGCTGAGTGCACTGCTGGCCGGTCTGCAGCAGGACAGCACGGCGCTGCGCGGTGCGCTGTCCAGTGATGACCGGGAAAGTATCGCGCAGCTTGCACATCGTCTGCATGCGACATTTGCGTTGCTGAACGATCAGGCCGGAATGCGGGTCTGCTTGCGCATTGAGAAATCCGCACGTTTTGATGCTCAGACCGTGCAGACGTTATTGTCGCGAGCAGAACATGCCGTCAGCAGAATAAGCGCCGGCATCACGGAGTAATATCCTGTGCATGATAAAACGCAGGTGAGCTTAATTAATTCTGTTAATCAGTTTTCCGGCGAATGATACAGCCATCGTATCCGGTCAGGCGTAAGATAAATGATGGTATTATAGTTTGATATCAAACATCCCCGCGCGGCTGAGCAGGAAATAAAGCTGGCAGTCACTGTCCACTTTCAGCTTATCCATGGCGCGTAATTTGTGGGCGCTGACGGTTTTAATGCTCAGATTCATATGGCTGGCAATATTGGTTAAGCTTAACCCTTTACACAGCAGGCGTAACACTTCCGCTTCTTTGGGGCTGATTTCGTTATCATTGCTGGGATCTTTTAGCAAGGTGCGCATTAAATCATTCTCAACATAGACTTCATTATTTAATACGCTATTCATCACGCGCGCCAGCGTCTTTTCACAGATATCCATGCTGATATAACCGGCGATGCCGGAACCTAACATCATACGCACCAGGCTGGCGTGGCGGTGTGGCGAGATCACCACGATTTTCATCGCCGGAAAGCGATTGCGTAACCATTTAACCAGGCCGTAACCATCCAGCGATGACAGCGGACTGGTTTTGTTCTCTTCGGTATTGAGTGAGTAACCGAGCAATAGCAGGTCGACTGGATTATTGCTCAACGTATTAATTAAATCTTTAGGTGTGGAAACATCATTGATAATGGAATAACTGGCATCATAATTACCGGTGGAGAGTCTGCGGCTGGCAATGCTATTGATCATCGATATCAATCCGCAGCGAAAAAGCTTATGTTCATGGGCAATGGTAATATTAAATTTCATGATGTTTCTCTGGTAAATGAATGAGTTGGAGACATAATAACCAGTGGACTTCTCCCATGCCGAGAGGATTCTGGCCTAATTAAGAAAAACTCAGGTTATTAAAATAGCGACTTTCCATTTTCTGACTAGTCAGATTTATCTTTTTTTTGCCTTGTGTTTAAAATCCTTTCTCTTCTGGCAGGGCTTGTTTTTGCTTTTTTAAGGTATATGTTATGCATTCTGGATTTAAAAAGATAAATGCTTTTCTTAGCGTTATTGATACCGGAAGTTTTGAAGAAGCGGCACGCCAACTGTATATCACCCCTTCAGCTGTATCATTACGCTTAAGCTCACTGGAAAGAGAAGTGGGCGAAATATTGGTGGTGCGTCGCCGTCCCTGTGTTCCGACGGAAAAAGGCAAAATATTCTATCAGCATGCGCAGCAATTACGTCTGGTGAAGACGCAGATGGATAGCGACTTTGCGCGCTCTGCTCTCTGAACCGGTTATGGCTGGCAGCGTTCCGGTAACGGCGCGCTGTCATCCACTTCGACGCTAAACTTCCAGCTGGCGTAGCTGGCGGCATGTTTAAACTCGCGATTGTCGCCGCTGAAGCCTTCCTGCCTGAGCGGCCTGCCCATCCCCCTGCTGTACACGCCAATCCAGCGCTGGTTTTTGTCATATAGCCTGCCCCATTCCCCCTGCGGACTGAACGGTGCGGCATACATCTTTCTCAGCAGAAGACGCGGTGGCGTGGTGCGGTTGTCGCTCAGCAGCTGGCTGAAGTGGGTCGGAAAGCATCTGTTGCCCGCCGGGCTGGTGCGATACTGGCGGATTGCCTGCCGGATCTGGTCGCCGGCAAACAGCAGCTGCGCTTCCTGCTCCTGCCGCCACGCGGTCTGACGGTAATCCTGGCTGCGCATCAGCAGTAGCGCCATGATGCTGAGCCAGGCGAGTAACAACAGATAGCTGAAACCGGCCTGCGAATCACCATTCAGCATAGGGAATGCCCGTCAGTGATTTTTCCTGTGAACCACTGTAGATATCGATGATCTGGCCATGTTCGTCCTGTTTGCTCAGCCAACTGTCATGGCGATCGGTGATGGGATCCAGCGGTAACTGGCGCAGATAGCCTTTCTCCACCAGCGCCTGTAGCGTGTCAGGGCTGTGCTGATAATCCTGACGCCAGGCATCAAGCGACAGGCGTAAAGTATTGAGATTATGTTTCAGCACCACTTCTTTCGCCCGCGCTACCTGCTGGAAATAGCGTGGCGCCACCAGCGTCATCAAGGTGGCGATGATCGCCAGCACCACCAGCAGTTCAATCAGCGTAAAACCCTGTTCACCATTGCGCATAGGGCACTCCGTTAATGCCGCTTTCCGGGCTTGATGACGCCACATCATAAATATCCGGGCCGCGGCTGAACTGGCCTGGCGCATCACGGCTGCTGCGGGTTTTCCAGCTTTCGTGGTCGGCTTTACCGTCACAGTCACACATCGGGTCGCGGGGGATATGGCGCAGGAAGTAAATTTTGCGCTGATCCGGCGACTGCTTATCCGTCACCCCTTCACTGAGCGCCAGCAGAGTTTTCGGGTAGCCGGAAGCATTCGCCTCCATGTCAATACGTCCTGCAAGGCTGGCGCGCTGGTAATCGTCCAGCGCCTGGCGGATCTGACGCAGCGCCTGTTGCAGCAACTGCTCTTTTTGCCGCTTCGCCTGTTGTTCCAGCGGCGGCAATGCGGCGGTAGCCAGTAAAGCCAGCAGGGTCAGCGTCACCATCATCTCAATCAGGGTAAACCCCTGTTGCTGGCGACTCATGGTGTATGGTCCTGCGGGTTGGGGGAGGGAAGGTCGTGACCCTGCGCCGGAAAATTCGCCGGTGGCGCCAGCGGCGGTGCGGCAATGTCACTGCTATTGAGCCGGATACGTCCTTCGCTGTGCAGACGAATATCCTGATCGCCCGGCAAATCGTCTGTGCCCACCGGGATCGTGCTGACATGCGCACCGGGTAAAACAATATTGCGTGCGATGCGTGGGGTGATCAGCAGCACCACCTCAGTCCATTTTTGCTGTTCCACCGAGGTTCTGAACAGCGGACCGATGAGGGGCAGAGTGCTTAAGCCGGGGATACCGTTTTTCTCATCGCGCTGGTTCTTGCTGATCAGTCCCGCCAGCATCTGAGTTTCGCCATCCTGGCTGCTCAGAATGGTTTTGGCGGTACGGTTATTGGAACTGTAATATTTCATGCCGTCTTTGCTGGTCTGCGGGACACCGAGGCTACTGAGGCTGAATTCCACATCCATGCTGATTTCCCCATCCAGGCTGATCTCCGGTGTGACCTGCAGTTTCAGTCCGACATCCTGATACTCAACGCGCTGGCTGGTCACCCGGTCATTGGTGGTATTGGTGAGCACGGGCTGCTTGTCGATAATTTCTATCGAGGCTTTTTTATTATTTTTCACATGGATGCGCGGATTCGCCAGCACTCTGGCATGGTTACGCACCTGGCTGATATCGAGGGTGATGCCGTGGCTGTCGCCCAGATTGAGAAACAGGTTGCTGTGGTTGATATCACTCAGTGCGATGTTATTGCTATCCTTCGCTGTGCTGTTGAGACCAATGCCGATCTCCCCCGGATAACGAATACCCAGTTTTTCGCTATCCTCGCCGCTGATCTCCAGCACCTCGACATCCAGCGTGACTTCAGATTCTGGCCGATCCAGCGACATGATAAGTCTTTCAACCATCTCCAGACTCTCACCCGGCGCACGTACCGTCAGCGTATTCGTGCGTTCATCAACATGAATATCCTTAAGCTTTAGAATATTGCGCAACGCCACATTCGTGTCTTTCGCTTTGGCGTAACCGAGGAAAAAGGTTTTAACCATGATGTCACGGTAGATCTTCTCCTTCGCCTGCTCTGCCGGGTAGATCAGCAGGGTGTTGCCATTCAGCACCTTTTTACGCAACTGGCTGGAGACCAGTAACAGATTGATGGCATCCTCAGCGGTCGTTCTGGTGGCGATAATGCTGGCGGTGGCGCTGCGCGACACATCGTTGTCAAAAATGAAATTCACCCCGGTGATTTTTGCGATGGTACTGAATATTTCCAGCAAATTATGGGAACGAAAATTCAGGGATACCGGTTTTTGCAGTTCGGCGCTGAGGCGCTGGCTGGGTTGCGTGCCTGATGAGAGGCTGCGCAGCAGGTAATCGCGCAGTGCGTTGGCCTGCGGCCAGTTTGGTTCCTCTTCCAGCACTTTCTGTAGCGTCGCCAGCGCGGCCTGCGGATCGCTGTTCGCCAGGCTTCTGGCCTGCTGGTACATCACGTCCAGCGCGCGCCAGGCATCCATTCGTTTCAGCGCCTGCTGAGCACGCAGGTTACCGGGTTGATAGGCCAGCACTTCACGCCACAGGCGCGCCGCCTGGCGATAATCATTGCTGCTGACGGCACGTTCGGCCTGCTTCAGCCAGAGGCTGACCAGCTCGCGAGTTTCCAGTTGTTCACGGCTTTTCAGCGCCAGATCATCCGGGTTGATCTGCCGCTGCCGTTTTAACACAGTCAGCGACTGGCGCAATTTCTGTTGTTCATCGCCTGCCTGTGGGCCTGCAGGATTTTTTTCTGGCTGGGCGCAGCCTGCCAGCAACAGGACAGTTGCCAGTATGGCTATTTTTTGCTGTGTCGACATCGTCAGAAACCTGGTTCAGATTGCATCTCACCCAGCGCTAGCCGCTGGTCGTTTTCACGTGGCAGCCAGCGCAGCACCAGATGATCGGGTGCGATTTCGCGTAACTGCCAATAATCATTAAGTTTTTCTCCCTGGCGAATAGCGCCTGAGAGCCTGCACTGCTGGCAGATCAGCCAGTTGCGCTGGTTGTCAGTCAGCAGCAGAAAACGCTGCTTTCCCTGCCACCAGGCTCCCGCGACCTGAAACGGCAGTGGCGGCGATGTCGTGGCTTCAGGCTTTACTGCTGTGGCGCGACGGGTTACCGGCATCCCGCTGGTGGTGGATGGTCCCTGATACGGAAACAAATCGTTGTCGCTGGGTGGCGCTGGCGCGCGTGCGACATCTGGAACGGTTAGCATCGCCGTGGGGCCTGGCGGCGGCTCTTGTGGCGCGGCTGCCTCGTCCGGCAGCAGGCTCCACACGGCTGCAGCGACGCTCAGCGCAAGAGCGATCGATATCCCGGAGCGAAATTTCATGACGACTCTCCGTTCAGGGCGATGCGCAGCGACATCGTTAATTGTCTGGTCGCGGGTGACTGACGCGTCATGTCTACAGATTCAAATTGCAGTGGCAGACTTGCTGTCATTTCGCCTAACGCACTTTGCAGCTGCCGGTACTCGCCTGTCAGCGGGATGGTCAGCAGCAGTCTGTTGTACGGGCGGGTGTTGTGATCCTGCTGCAACTGATACCGGCCTTCGCTGGCCTGCAAGCCGTGCTTTTGCAGAATGGTGAACAGCGCTTTGACCTGCTCATATTGGTTCGCACTCAGCGCTGCTTGTGTCTCTGCCGTATCCGGTAAACGCACGGGCAGCGGGAGAGCAAGTTGCTGCTGAATGTGCTGTAGCTGCTGCGTATCGGCGGTCAGCGCAGGGCGGAGTTGCACGCACAAATAAATCAGCAACAGCAGCCAGAGCGCGGAAATCAGCAATGGTGCGGGGCCAAGCTGTTCATAGCACTGGCAGGCGATCCAGCGCAGGCGCGGTGAAAGTTGTTTCAGTGAGGGCAAAGAGCCAGCATTAAGACGCATCGCTATACTCCAGCGTTATTTGGGCGCGAATCTTCCAGGGCTCAGGTAGTGTGTTTTCACTCTGGTGGTGCTCAAGACTGACTCTGGCAGGCAGATGCTCCAGCCGTGTGACAAAATCCAGCAGCGTATCCAGCGACTCACTGAGCACGGCCATATGCATCCGCCGTTCACCCGGCGTCAGTTTCAGCGACAGCAGGGCGATATCGCTGCGCAAAGCCTGCGCCAGTAATGAAAGCCCTTTCAGTTCGGCCGTTTGCTGCTGCGCTGTCAGCGGGGCGGCATGTTGTCTGGCGCGAATAGCTTCTGCGGCGTGATGGTGTCGCTGCAATTCCGCGTCTGCTGCCGCCAGGGTTACCGACAGCTGCTGCTGGCGCTGCCAGCTAATTACGCTGACCATCACTGTGGGAACCAGCAACACCAGCACCAGCGCCAGGTTAATTCGCCGTCGCCAGCGTGGATGAAATGAGTGGTTCATCAGGCCGCCACTCCTTTTTCCTGGGTGAATCCACATTTATCCGCCGTGTTCCAGCAGACAACGTGTGGCAGTGGCGGCAGAGCCGCGAGACGGTTGGCCGTCGCCAGTTGCTGCGACAGATCGCCACAGGGCAGGCGTAGCGTGAATATGCTGTGCCAGCGTTGCTGGTAGCGGCAGGCAAAGCTGCTTTCCTGCTCGCCAATTGACGCGAACAGGGCGCTGGCTGGCAGCTGGCGGCCAAAATGCGCCAGCAAACCACTGAAGGGAGTGCGGCAACCGGCAAAACGCAAGCGTTGTGCGGCAGCGCACTGGCGCAGCGTGATCAGCAGCTGCCTTTCCAGCAACGCGGCGAAGGCCGGTTCACCGTAGCCGCTGTGCATCAGACTGACGGTCATCGCTTGCTGTCTGTCCTGCTGTTGCGCCAGCAGCAGAGCGGCATACTGACGCAGCTCCGCCGGGCGGCTCAGCCCCTCGCACCAGGGGGCCAGCAAGTAGCTGACGTGCGGGGTATCCACCACAAACTCCAGCGCGGCGAACCAGGCGGGGGCCGGGGGGATGCGCCGCAGCAGCGACGTCAGTTGCTCCGCCAGAGGCCGTTCTGGCTGCCAGCGGCACTGAGAGTATTGCTGCTGTCCGGTCCACAACTGCAGCTGCTGTTGTTGCAGGTAACAGCGCCAGCGCTTAATGGCGGGAAATAACACGTTTTACCTCCTGTAAACTGGTCAGCCCCTGGCTGGCGGCGCTAAGCGCCACCTGCTGCAGCGGGATAAAACCTTCCTGGCGCGCCACGTCACGTAACTGGCGTAGCGGCGCGTGTGCCAGCAGCGCTTCTTTCAGCGCATCGCTGAAATGCAGTACTTCCGCCAGTGCGAGGCGTCCGTGGTAGCCACTGTGCCGACAGTGCGGACAACCTGTGCCATGCCGCCAGCGAGCATCAGGCAGTGACAGGCGATCCAGCTGCCACAGGGCGATCTCTTCCGCCGCTGGCTGATAGGGTTGCTGACAGTGCGGACAAATCTGGCGCACCAGCCGTTGCGCCACCACGCCATTGAGCGCGGAGATCAGGCTGGCGGGCTCCACCTGCATATACAGGAAGCGCTCCAGCACGCTGAATACACAGTTGGCATGCACTGATGACAGCACCACATGTCCGGTCAGCGCTGCCTGCACGGCGATAGCGGCGGTTTCGCCGTCACGGATCTCGCCGACGAGGATAATGTCGGGGTCATGGCGCAGGATGGCGCGCAGGCCGCGTGCAAAGGTCAGCCCTTTCTTGTCATTGACCGGGATTTGCAGCACGCTCTCCAGCTGATACTCCACCGGGTCCTCAATGGTGATGATCTTGTTTTCCCCGGTGTTGAGTTCGCTCAGCGCGGCATACAGCGTGGTGGATTTGCCGCTTCCGGTGGGGCCGGTCACCAGCACCATGCCGTGCGGGATGGCGCTTAGCTGGCGTATTGCCTGCTGAGTGGGAGCATCAAAACCGAGATGCTCAAGGCGCAGTTGCCGATCGTGGGATTTGTCCAGCACGCGCAGCACCGCATCCTCGCCATGAATGCTGGGCATGATTGAGACACGAAAGTCGACGTTACGCTGCTGAATATGCGCCTTAAAGCGGCCATCCTGTGGGATACGGCGTTCGGCAATATCCATGCAGCCCAGCACTTTCAAACGGGAAATCACCTCTGTTGCGTGCTGCATACCAGCACAGCGTGTGATGGTATGCAGCACGCCATCGATGCGGTATTTCACCACCAGTCCATCCGCCACACTCTCCAGGTGAATATCACTGGCGCGGCTTTGCAGGGCGTCATACAGGGTGGCATTGACCAGTTTAATTACCGGGCTTTTCTCACGCGCAATGGTGACCAGCGACACCTCCAGCGCCATCTCTTCACTGTGGCTGGCGGCATCCTGCTGCTCCAGCTGTTCCATGGAGCGCTGCTGACGCGACAGTGCGTCCAGTTGCTCATTCACCCAGCCCGGGCGACACAGCGCCAAATGATCGCACTGCCGCTGCGCCCACTGCCGCAGCGATAGCGAAAAGGGGTTCTCCAGCAGCAGCCAGCTTTTTCCTTCGCACTGTACTGGCAGCACGCGCTGTGCCAGCGCCTGCGCTACGGTGAGCGTGCTGAAGTCCAGCCCGGCGCCTGCCAGCTGCTGGTCTGTCAGCGGCCACAACCCCAGCTCTGTGGCAAGTTGCGTCAGATGCTGCGGCTCTGTGTTCAGCCGCTGCTCCAGCCAGCTGAGGCGCTCACTTTCGCTCAGCGTCAGCCACTCTGCGGCACGGGTATCCGGTTGCGGCGTCACGACAAGCCTCCCGCCATCTCGAAAATTGGCATGTAGAGCAGAAACACCACCAGACCGACCAGACCGCCGACAATCAACATCAGCACTGGCTCAAACACCTTGCTGAACGTCTCAATGGCGCGTTCAAGATTGTCGTCATAAAAGGCGGCGATACGCTCGCACATCGCGGGTAGCTCGCCACTGCGCTCACCCACCAGCAGCAAACGACTGGCGACGGGAGTGGTCAGCGCTTGCGAGGTCAGACTTTGCGACAGCGCTTTTCCCGCCAGTACATCTGTCAGCGCCTGTTGCAGTCTGGGTTGCCAGCTGGCGGGCAGCAGCGTGGCGGTGAGCCGCAATGCCTCGACTGCGGCGATTCCACCCTGCAGCAGCAGGCCAAGCGAGCGATAAAATCGCACCAGTACCACCAACTGATACTGTTTTTTCAACTGCGGGATATGTAACAGCTGTTTCAGCCCTGCCTGACGCAAGGCGCGGCTGCGCAGCGATGTGACCAACAGCATTGCCGCGCCCGCCGTCAGCATCAGCAGCAACGGGCCGGAGGTTTGCACCAATGCGCCCCACCAGACAATAAATTTGGCGCTGGTGGTCAGATTTTTCATCCCGCTGAACACCACGGCGAAGCGCGGGATAATAAAGCCGAGCAAAAAAAACAGGATCAGGCAGCCGACACTGATCACCACGGTGGGGTACAGCAGCGTGCTGCGGATGCGCTTGCGCAGCTTTTCCATGCGCTGTTCATAATGCAGAAAACGGCCCAGCGCCACGGGCAACTGGCCGCTCTGCTCTGACGAGGCGACGGTGCTGATCAGCAGCGGAGGGAAACGTGCCGGCTGGGCGGCCAGCGCCTGTGACAGCTGCTGACCGCGATACAGCTCGCGTAAAATGTCCCCCAGCACCTGACGCTGCAGGTTGTCGCTGCCGCTTTCGCTGAGCGCCTCAATCGCTTCGACAATCACCAGCCCCGCTTCCAGCAGCGCAATCAGTTCCTGAATAAACAGCGTCAGCGGAAAGGGGCGGGCGCGTCGCAGGCCTGGCCGGGTTTTGACCTGTAATATCAGGGCATCGGCGGCAATCTGCGCTTTGGCTTCTTCGGCGCTGCTGGCATGAACCTGCTGCACACCACGCTCGCCGTTGCGCAGTAAAGTAATGTGATAGGTTTTCATTCGCGGATTACTCAGGCTCCCGGCTGGCCACTTTGAGGCGCGTATAGTAAGGATGTACCCGCCGGATATAGCGCTGGCGCAGAGAGGCACGGGCGGAACCATTGCCTGCGTTGTACGCGCCCACGGCTTCCCAGCGGTAACCATAATGCTGGATAAAACCCGCCAGCAGCCAGGCGCCGGTCATCACGCTGACGCAGGGGTTGCCAAGCAGCGACTGCTCCGTGATGCTGAACTGACGCAGTGCGGGCAGGTGGCGACTGTTGATTTGCATCAGGCCGATATCGTAGCTGCCGTCACGGTTATGGTTGCGCGCAGCGGGGTGCAGGCCGGATTCCGCCATCGCGATCGCCTGCAGCAATTCAGGTTCAATGCCATAACGCTTCCCGGCCAGCTGCCAGCAGTTGGCTGACGATGGCTGTGGCGCGGCAAGACCGATCAGCAGGCAATACAGCGGAAGGCGCACCATCAGAAGCCGTAAATCAACGGCCTGCCATCCTGGCTGGTCGTCAGCAATTCGACTTCATACACCACATTTTTGCTGCGCGCCGGGTTTTGCCACTGGTAGTCCTTACCCCAGGGATCGAGTGGTAACGCTTTGCTCAGGTAGGGGCCATGCCAGCTGTCGATGCCGGCCGGGCGTTCCGTCAGCGCTTTCAGCCCCTGCGCTTCACTGGGATACTGACCGACATCAAGCCGGTATTGCCCCAGCGCTTCTGACAGGGTCTTCATCTGGCTGAGAGCAGTTTTCTCTTTCGCCCCTTCGGCCTGGGCAAACAGGCGCGGTGCGACAAAACCGGCCAGCAGGGCAATAATCATCAGGACCACCAGTAATTCGAGCAAAGTAAAACCCGCCTGGTGGCGATGACGCAGAGAAAAATAGCTGTTCATGACAAACCTCAATATTGATTTAAACGTGGCGTATCAGGTGAAGAGATAATTTTTAACTATTCTTTGGTCCGGTAACAGGCTATTGCTCTGAGCGTATTTAAGAATCACTGGTGAAAAGCTGAGAGCCATCCGTGCGCAGGGAAGAAAATTCTCTGATTACTAAAATAAGCGTTTTATGACGTTAATTAAGCTGCCCGGCAGGTCTGAGAAGATCTATTATTCGTGACGTGAAAAGAATTTGAGACAGAATATGGACATCATTCTGGCACTGTTATTGGGTGCGATATCAGGGAGTTTTCTGAATGTAGTGATTTATCGTCTGCCGCTGATGCTGGCAGGCCAGCCGTGCTCCCTCAGTTTTCCGGCGTCTTTCTGCCCGCGGTGCCGCTCCCCGATCCGCTGGCGCCACAATCTGCCGTTGCTGGGCTGGCTGTTGTTGCGCGGACGCTGTGCGGATTGCCGGCAAGCGATAAGCTGGCGTTATCCGCTGGTAGAGTTCATTACTGCACTGATCTTTGCGCGCGTGGTGATGCGCCATGGCGTAACGCTGCACAGTGCTTTTCTGCTGCTGGCTGCCTGTCTGCTGCTGGCGCTGGCGGTGATTGACTGGCGTACGATGCTGCTGCCGGATCGGCTGGTGGCGCCACTGGCTGCGGCGGGGATGCTGGCATCAATGTTACAGATTACCCCAATTGCGTGGCGTGAAGCGTTAATCGCTTCCATGCTGGGTTTTACCCTTCCGTGGTTGCTGGATGGAATACATTATTTACGACACGGTTATCATGGTATGGGCAGGGGCGACATGAAACTGTTTGCTGCGCTGGGAACATGGTTTGGTATCACGACGCTATGCCATATTATGTTGTTTTCTGCGTTAATTGCGTTGCTCAGTGCTGTGTTATGGTTACGAATTAAAAAGCGTGAACCTTTTTCCTTTGGTCCCTATCCTTGTTCTGTTGCGCTGTTTTATTTTCTCGCCAGCTGAAACGCTGCTGAATAATATATCGGCCGCAGTGCGGCCGATAATCGTTAAATAATTTCAGGAAACTATCGTGCGTTCCCGGCTGGAGGGCTGAACAAATCGCGAACCATCTTCCCAGCGCAGCATGGTCAGCGTGCCGCCCCAGCAACAGCCGGTATCGAGGCCGATAATGCCTTCCGGCGTGCCACGTCCTTCCAGCGCAGCCCAGTGACCAAAGACGATGGTGTAATCCTGTGCGACCGGGCCGGGAATGGTAAACCAGGGTTTTAGTGGCGGTGGTGCCGATTCCGGCGCTTCTTTGGCAATCATATCCAGCTGGCCATTCGGGAAGCAGAAACGCATGCGGGTCAGCGCATTGGTGCTGAAGCGCAGGCGCGCCAGCCCTGACAGTTCATTAGTCCAGTTGTTTGGCATGTCGCCATACATGGCGTCGAGAAACAGCGGATAGCTGTCGCTGGACAATACCGCTTCCACTTCACGTGCGCACATTTTCGCGGTGGCAAGATCCCACTGCGGTGTAATGCCAGCATGGGCCATCACCAGCCGTTTTTCTTCATCTACCTGCAACAGCGGCTGACGGCGCAGCCAGTTAATCAGCTCGTCGGCATCGGGAGCCTCGAGTAATGGCGTCAGGCGATCTTTCGGTTTATTACGGCTGATACCGGCATACACCGCCAGCAAATGCAGGTCGTGGTTGCCCAGCACCAGCCGTACGCTGTCGCCCAGTGAGCGCGCAAAGCGCAACACCTCAAGGGAAGCCGGGCCGCGCGCGACCAGGTCGCCGGTCAGCCACAGGGTATCCTGTTCGGGATTAAAGGCGACCTGCGCCAGCAGCGATTGCAGTTCATCATAGCAACCGTGGATATCGCCAATAAGGTATGTACTCATCTGAATGTCTTAATGAATATGAGCCAGGACGGCGAGACGGAACACCGGAATATCGACGGTAAAGGCTTCCCCCTGATCGTCGATCATCTGATAGTGGCCCTGCATGGTGCCCATCGGGGTTTCGAGGATGGCGCCGCTGGTGTACTGGAACTCTTCCCCGGCTTCAATCACCGGCTGTTCGCCCACCACGCCTTCACCCTGAACCTCGGTGGAGCGTCCGTTGCCATTGGTAATCAACCAGTAACGGCCAAGCAGTTGCACGGAATTGCGCCCGAGATTGCGGATGGTAATGGTATAGGCGAACACATAGCGCTCTTCATCCGGCGCCGACTGTGACTCGATATAGACGCTCTGCACCTGCACACAAACTCGGGGCGATTCAATCATGCGTTTAGCTCTCCTGCGGCTCGGGGTGCGCAGTTAACCAGTTCGCTAACTGGCAGTATTGGGCGACAGTGATATTTTCCGCGCGCAGCGTGGTATCAATGCCCATTTCGTCCAGCACTTCAACGCTGAACAGGTGGCCCAGACTGTTGCGCAGCGTTTTCCTGCGTTTGCCAAAGGCTTCCGTGGTGATGCGGCTCAGCGCGCGAACATCGTTGACCGGATGCGGCAGCGTGGTGTGCGGCACCAGGCGGACCACGGCGGAATCAACTTTTGGCGCCGGGGTGAAGGACTCCGGCGGGACTTCCAGCACCGGGATCACCTGGCAGTAATACTGCGCCATCACACTCAGACGACCATACGCCTTGCTGCCCGGCCCTGCAACCAGACGGTTGACCACTTCTTTCTGCAGCATGAAGTGCATATCGCGGATAGCGCCAGTATAGGTGAACAGGTGGAACATCAATGGCGTGGAAATATTATACGGCAGGTTGCCGAACACGCGCAGCGACTGACCTTTTTGCTGCGCCAGTTCCGAGAAATTAAACGTCATCGCATCCTGCTGGAAAATGGTCAGCTTGGGACCGAGGAACGGATGGGTCTGCAAACGCGCCGCCAGGTCGCGGTCAAGCTCTATCACCGTCAGGGCGTCAAGACGCTCACCGACCGGTTCGGTCAGTGCGCCAAGGCCGGGGCCGATCTCCACCATCGCCTCGCCGGGTTGTGGATGAATGGCGGAAACAATGCTGTCGATGATGTACTGGTCGTTGAGGAAGTTCTGTCCAAAACGTTTGCGGGCGAAATGGCCCTGGTGGACGCGATTATTCATTACTGCTCTTGATCATGGTAATGGCGAGGTTAAGCGCCGTGATGAAGCTGCCCGCATCCGCTGTACCCTGACCCGCCAGTTCAAGGGCAGTGCCGTGGTCAACAGAGGTACGGATAAATGGCAGGCCGAGAGTGATATTCACCGCGCGGCCAAATCCCTGGTATTTTAGCACCGGAAGTCCCTGATCGTGATACATCGCTAACACCGCATCAGCGTGTTGCAGATATTTCGGCTGGAACAGGGTATCCGCGGGCAGCGGACCGGTCAGCAACATACCTTGCTGACGCAGTTCGTTAAGCGCCGGGATGATGGTATCAATCTCTTCACGGCCCATATGGCCACCTTCGCCAGCGTGCGGATTCAGGCCGCAGACGAAGATATGCGGCGTTGCCAGGCCAAACTTGCTCTGCAGATCCTGATGCAGGATGTTAATCACTTCATGCAGGCTGTCACGGGTAATGGCGGCAGAGACATCTTTCAGCGGCAGATGGGTGGTGGCCAGCGCAACGCGGAGTTCCTCCGTTGCCAGCATCATCACCACCCGTTCGCGCGCGGCACGTTCGGCAAAGAATTCGGTATGGCCGGTAAACGGAATACCGGCATCGTTGATCACCCCTTTGTGCACCGGACCGGTAATCAGCGCGGCGAACTCGCCGTTCAGACAACCGTCACAGGCACGCGAGAGGGTTTCCAGCACGTAATGACCATTGGCGACAGCGAGTTCACCGGCGGTCACCGGCTGCGCCAGCTCTACCGGGAGCACCGTCAGGGTGCCTGCCTGCTGTGGCTGAGCGGCCACGCCAGGCTGATACTCGCGCAGTGTTAACGGCAGGCCCAGCAGCAGCGCGCGATCGCGCAGCAGTTGCGGGCTGGCGCACACCACCAGTTCAACCGGCCAGTCACGCTGCGCCAGCTGAACGGCGAGGTCGGGACCAATCCCGGCGGGTTCGCCGGGAGTGATCACCACACGGGTATTACTGAGCATTGGCATCCAGAATTTTCACATAAGCACTGGCGCGTTGTTCCTGCATCCAGGTCTGTGCTTCTTCCGCAAACTTACGGTTAAACAGCAGACGGTAAGCGCGCTCTTTCTGGGCCGCGTCGGTTTTATCCACCTGACGGGTATCCAGCAGCTGGATCAGGTGCCAGCCGAAGGAGGAGTGCACTGGCTGACTGAGCTGGCCTTTATTCAGCTTCAGCAGGGCATCGCGGAAGGCAGGGTCGAACACTTCCGGCGAGGTCCAGCCCAGATCGCCGCCCTGGTTAGCGGAACCGGGATCGTCAGAGAGTTGCTTCGCTGCATTCGCGAAACTGGTTTTACCGCTCTGAATATCCGCAGCCACTTCCTGCAGTTTCTGGCGCGCCTGCGCATCGGTCAGCACCGGTGATGGCTTCAGCAGAATATGGCGTGCATGCACTTCCGTGACAGAAATATTCTGGCTCTCGCCACGCACGTCATTCACTTTCAGGATATGGAAGCCGACACCGGAACGGATTGGACCCACCACGTCGCCTTTCCTGGCGCTGCTTAGCGCTTGTGAGAACAGGGTTGGCAGCTCTTCAATTTTGCCCCAGCCCATGTTGCCGCCTTTCAGCGCCTGCGGGTCGGCAGAGTAAGTCACTGCCAGCTTGCCGAAATCGGCGCCGCCACGCAGTTCACTCATCAGCTGTTTCGCCAGGTTTTCCTGATCGTCCACCTGTTGCTGGGTTGGATTCTCCGGCAGCGGCAGCAGAATATGACTGACATTCAGTTCGGTACCACGGTTGTGCTGAGCGCCCACCTGCTCGGCCAGCGCATCCACTTCCTGTGGCAGAATGGTGACGCGACGACGCACTTCGTTATTGCGCACTTCGGCAATCTGCATCTCTTTGCGGATCTGCTCGCGGTAGACGTTGTAATTGACGCCGTCATAGGCCAGACGACTGCGCATCTGGTCAAGACTCATTTGGTTCTGTGCTGCGATATTGGCGATGGCCTGATCGAGTTGTTGATCGGTAATCTGCACGCCCATCTGTTTGCCCATCTGCAGCAGGATGTTATCCATAATCAGACGTTCAACAATTTGATGGCGCAGGGTGCGATCGTCAGGCAGCTGCTGTCCGGCTTGCTGTGACTGGGCTTTCACCGAGCTCATCATGCCATCAACATCACTTTCTAACACCACACCGTTGTTCACGACGGCGGCAACTTTATCAACAACTTGCGGCGCTGCAAACGCGGTATTGGCTACCAGAGCCACACCAAGCATCAGCGTTTTCCAGTTCTTCATACTTTTTCCATTCTTCTTTCCGCACTGCGGGTTTGCATGTCAAACATTACAACATCAGAAAGCACGCTGGTAAGGCAGAATGCCTTCACGCAGCATTTGACCGGTGCCTAAGCCATAGTTCGAGCTCAGGCCACGCAGTTCAATGTTGAACGAGATTTGGTTGTCATATTTACTGTTGTTGTTTTCCCAGCCGTTGATTTTACGCTCGTAACCGAGGCGGATCGCATAACAGCAGGAGCTATATTGCAGACCAACCAGCTGATCGGCGGACTGTTGTGATTTGGTGTCGTAATAGTACGCACCGACAACAGACCAGGCATCAGCAATTGGCCAGCTCGCCGTGACACCCACCTGTGAAATACCGTTCTTGTAGATGGGGTTGTTGATCACGTTAATATTCTGGCTCTGCAGTGCCGAAGCCACATATTCCGGGCTGCTGTAACGATAGTTCAGCTGAACCATACGGTCCGCGTCACGACGATACTCCAGCACCGCATTACCCTGTGCAATATTATCCAGTCGCGTGTCGTACTGAATCCCGCCACGCGTGCTCCAGCGATCGCTAATCTTCCAGTATGTATCACCGGCCCACACCAGGCTGCCCGTGTCATCTTCCTCGCTCACGGTGTTGAGTCCGGTGCGTGAAGGGGTAAACGAGTAGATTTGACCTACAGAAACGTTAAAACGTTCAACCAGATCGTTATCATAAATGCGTGACGTCAGGCCGGTGGTGACCTGATTGGCTGATGCGATGCGATCCAGGCCGCTGTAGGTGCGGTCGCGGAACAGACCGGTATAGTCGGTTTGCAGCAGCGTGGAGTCATATGCGTTGATATGGCTCTGGTCACGATAGGGCACGTACAGGTACTGGGCGCGCGGCTCCAGCGTCTGGGTGTAGCCCTCAGCCCAGTTCATGTCACGCTCAAGCACCACCTTGCCGTCCATTTTAAACTGCGGCAGGGTGCGGTTAACCGACTCTTTTAGCTGGTTACCGGCATTTTCGCTAAGCGAGTTAAAATACTCTACATCTTCCTGCTGATAGTGGGTTGCCAGCAGCTTCGCCTCGGTATTCAGGCTGGCCCAGCCGTTTGACAGTGGCAGATTGATGGTCGGTTCGATATGCAGACGGGTAGCGTCCGGATATCGTTCGTTCACATTGGTGAACTTCACCGCCTGAGCATACAGATGGGTGTCAAACGGTCCGACATCGTTCTGGTAAAGATTAATATCCAGTTGCGGTTGCGCGCGATAGATATTATTGGAACTGGTGTTCGAAAATACCTGGAAATCTTTACTGGATAAGGTCGCATCCCAGTTGGTGTCTGCATAGCCGAAGCTGAACTTCTGCGTCAGATAGCCATCTGTGGAAGAGTAGTAAGGTGAACTCAGATCGTTAAAATAGTAGTAATCGCTGACTTTGGAGTAGTTAGCGTTAAAGCGCCAGTGTTGATCGTAGACGCCTGAATGACGCCAGAAGAGGAACCAGCGATTCGAGTCTTTGTCATCGGTACCGCGTGTTGCCTGGTCACGATTGTACTGGTCATCTGACGGCAGATAGTCAAATTCGATCAGGCCGGTGCCAAAATCGGTCAGATAGCGGAACTCATTCTGCCACTGCAGGCCACGCTTACTCATATAGTGTGGCGTGATGGTGGCGTCGAAGTTCGGCGCAATATTCCAGTAGTACGGCAGGAAAAACTCAAAGCCGTTGTTGCTGCCATACTTGGCGTTCGGGATCAGGAAACCAGAGCGGCGGCGGTCGCCAATCGGCAACTGCAGGTAAGGGCTGTAAAACACCGGCACGGCACCAATTTTAAAGCGTGCATTCCAGATCTCCGCTACTTCTTCCTGACGATCCTGGATCACCTCGGAACCGACCACACTCCAGCTGTTATCACCGGGCAGGCAGGTGGTAAAGCTGCCGTTTTCCAGAATGGTGTAGCGGTTTTCACCGCGCAGTTTCATCTGATCGGCAACGCCACGCCCCTGGCGACCCACCATCTGATAGTCACCATTCCAGACGTTTGTGTCTTTGGTATTCAGATTCGACCACGCTTTCGGACCTTTCAGGATGACCTGATCGTCGTCATAGTGCACATTACCCAGCGCGTCGACGGTGCGTGTCGGTGCGGTTTGTCCCGGCAAGGTTTTTTGATGCAGCTGCACTTCATCTGATTGCAGACGGCTATTCCCTTGTTGTATATCCACATTACCGGTGAATACCGCGCTGTCGGGATAGTTGCCTTTGGCGTTATCCGCGTTAATCGTTACCGGCAGCTGGTTGGTATCACCCTGTACCGCGGGGCGATTAAAACTTGGCACGCCAAGCATACACTGCGACATTAAGTCGTCGGCAAGTCCCTGCTGGCTGTAGAGTGCTGTACCGATCAGGGTGGCCAGCAAAGTTGGTATACGTTTTTTCATACGCGGTATCGAGAATTCCGTGATAACAGGCATCATGCCGACAAACGGTCAGAGACTAACGTACTCAACAGCGTAGCGCCAGTGTTAATGCTGCCCGTTTACCCGCGTTGCCGATAGGCTCAGAGATAAATGACAGGTATGATAATGCAATTTTTAGCCGTCAGCATGGCGAATTGAGGAGTATATGCGCTATTGGGGGAAAGTATTTGGCCTCGTGCTGGGGTTAATGTCGGGAACCGGCTGGTGGGGCCTCGCGCTGGGCCTCGTTTTTGGCCATTTGATTGACAAAATTCGTGGGGGCCGGCGGCAGGGTTATTTCAGTAATCAACAATCACGCCAGACACTGTTTTTTCGCACTACTTTTCAGGTGATGGGGCATTTAACCAAATCGAAGGGACGTGTCACCAATGCGGATATCCAGATGGCGACGCAGTTGATGGAGCGGATGCAGTTGCACGGCCAGGCGCGTACGGCGGCGCAGCAGGCGTTTCGCGAAGGGAAACAGAGCGATTATCCACTGCGTAATAAACTGCGTGAACTGCGCAGCGCCTGTTTTGGCCGCTTTGATTTGATTCGGATGTTTCTGGAAATCCAGATGCAGGCAGCGTTTGCCGACGGCACGTTGCATCCCAGCGAACGTAAAGTGCTGTATGTGATTGCTGAGGAGCTGGGTATCTCTCGTCATCAGTTCGACCAGTTTCTGCGCATGATGGCGGGCGGCCAGCAGTTTGGCGGCGGCGCGCATCACGGCTGGGGTCACTCGTCGGGCTCGGCACATGGTGCGGGCGGTGGTTTTCAGCAGCCGCAACGCGGGCCGACGCTGGAAGACGCCTGCAGTGTGCTGGGGGTAAAAACCAGCGATGAAAGCGCCACCATTAAACGCGCTTATCGCAAGCTGATGAGCGAACACCATCCCGATAAGCTGGTGGCGAAAGGTCTGCCGCCTGAGATGATGAAGATGGCGAAGCAGAAAGCGCAGGAGATTCAGGCAGCGTACGATCTGATTAAGCGGGAGAAGAACTTTAAGTAGTACGCTGGCGATTCCACGGAAACTACGTGGCTGTGAGACCGAGCCCGCTCAGGGAACACGGTCAGCTACGGAAAGTCGCTTTGCGTCATCCATGACCGCTCGGCCCGCGCCGTCCATGGCGCGGGACGCTTTCCTCCGCTGACCGTGTTCCCTGCGCCCTGATCATCCGCGTTGCTGTCCGGTTTCAGGTTCATTGTGCCTGGTGTTTGCCGGCAGTCTCTGAAGGGGGGGAGCCTGGCTGCTTAAAACTCCGCCGGCTGGCGAAACGTCATTGGCGTCTTATATTCCGGATGGGTAATGGTCAGCATCTCGGCATGCAGCTGCAGTCTTGGCGCCATCGCCCGGGCGTCGTCATGGGCATAAAAGTTATCACCGAGAATCGGATGGCCGAGCGCCAGCATATGCACGCGCAGCTGGTGCGAGCGACCGGTAATCGGTTTTAGCTGTACGCGTGCGCTGTTATCCGCTGCAAACTCCAGCACTTCATACTCCGTCTGCGCGGCTTTACCGGTTTCAAAACAGACTTTCTGTTTCGGCCGGTTTGGCCAGTCACAAATCAGCGGCAAATCCACCACTCCTTTTTCCGCCTGCGGATGTCCCCAGACGCGTGCGACATAGGTTTTTTGCGGTTCACGCTCGCGGAACTGCCGCTTAAGCTCACGCTCCGCCGCTTTGGTCAGTGCGACAATAATAATGCCGCTGGTAGCCATATCGAGACGGTGCACCGATTCGGCAGCGGGAAAATCACGCTGGATACGTGTCATCACGCTGTCTTTGTGCTCTTCGAGGCGACCCGGTACGGAGAGCAAGCCGCTGGGCTTGTTGACCACCATAATATGCTGATCCTGATACAGGATATGCAGCCAGGGTTGTTGCGGGGGATTGTAAGGTTCCATGGTATATCGCTTGAGGCTTGCAGTACGGCGTTATTAGCGCGCAGTGTAGCGGAAAACAGGATTAAACGAGCGTTTATTTTTCCGCCGGGCTGAGAAGCAATCCCTCCGCCCGCAGACGGAGGGATTGCGTTTACTGGTGCGTGACCACAATCAGGCGCAGCGCATCCAGGCGCCAGCTGGCATCATTGAGGCTTGCCAGTACCTGCGTGCGGTTGGTTTCAAGCGCCTCGATTTCATCCTCACGGATATTCGGGTTGACGGCTTTCAGCGCTTCCAGGCGTGACAGCTCGGCGCTCAGCTTCTCATCTGCTTCCTGACGCGCGGCATCGATTACTACGCGCGCTTCCGCCGCGGCCTGCTCTTCCGACAGTTTCAGGATTTCATGCACATCCTGCTGCACGGCGTTGACCAGTTTGCTGGCAGTATGGCGATTGACGGCGTTCAGCTGGCGGTTAAAGCTCTCAAATTCGACCTTCGCCGCCAGATTGCTGCCTTTACGATCGACCAGCATGCGGATCGGCGTTGGCGGCAGGAAGCGGGTCAGCTGCAACTGTTTCGGCGCCTGGGCTTCCACCACATAAATCAGCTCCAGCAGCAGCGTGCCGACCGGCAGCGCTTTATTCTTCAGCAGCGACAGCGCGCAGCTGCCGGTATCGCCGGAGAGGATCAGATCGAGACCGTTACGGATGATCGGATGCTCCCAGCTGACATACTGCGCGTCTTCACGCGACAGCGCCTGGTTGCGATCGAAGGTGATGGTGCAACCATCTTCAGGCAGACCCGGGAAATCCGGCACCAGCATATGATCCCCTGGTGTCAGCACAATCAGGTTATCGCTGCGATCTTCCTGGTTAATGCCGACAATATCGAACAGGTTGAGCGCAAAGTTCACCAGATTGGTGTCGCTGTCCTGTGCGGCGATCTGCTCCGCCAGCGCCAGCGCCTGCTCACCGCCATTGGAGTTCAGCTCCAGCAGGCGGTCACGACCCTGCTCCAGCTGGGTTTTAATCGCGTCATGCTCGCTGCGGCACTGCTGGATAAATTCATCCAGCCCGTCCACGCTCTCCGGCGCCGCCAGGTACTCTACCAGCTGGCTGTAGACCTTGTCATAGATCGCGCGGCCGGTCGGGCAGGTGTGCTCGAAGGCGTCGAGACCTTCGTGATACCAGCGCACCAGCACCGACTGCGCAGTTTTTTCCAGATAAGGCACCATAATCTGGATGTCATGCGCCTGGCCGATACGGTCCAGACGGCCAATACGCTGTTCCAGCAGATCCGGGTTAAACGGCAGGTCGAACATCACCAGACGGCTGGCGAACTGGAAGTTACGACCTTCCGAGCCAATTTCCGAGCACAGCAGAACCTGTGCGCCGCCGTCTTCCGTGGCAAAGTACGCCGCGGCGCGGTCGCGCTCGATAATCGATAACCCTTCGTGGAACACCGCCGCGCGAATACCCTCGCGTTCACGCAGGACCTGCTCCAGTTGCAGCGCGGTGGCTGCTTTGGCGCAGATCACCAGCACCTTTTCTTCACGGTTACTGGTGAGATAGCCCAGCAGCCATTCGACGCGGGGATCGAAGTTCCACCAGGTGCCGCTGTCGCCTTCAAATTCCTGATAAATCTGCTCCGGATAGAGCATATCGCGCGCGCGTTCATCGACAGATTTACGTGCGCCCATAATGCCGGAGACTTTAATCGCCGTCTGATACTGCTGCGGCAGCGGCAGACGGATCTGATGCAGTTCGCGCTGCGGGAAGCCTTTGACGCCGCTGCGGGTGTTACGGAACAGCACGCGGCTGGTGCCGTGGCGGTCCATCAGCATGCTGATCAGTTCCTGACGCGCCTGTAGTTTGCCTTCGCGTGCGCTGTTCGCCACCTGCAGCAGCGGTTCGATATCCTGCTCGCCCACCAGTTCGTTCAGCACGTTCATCTCGTCGGCGGAGAGCGCTTTATCGGCCAGCAGCATCGCTACCGCATCGGCGACAGGACGGTATTGCTGTTGCTCGGCGACAAACTGCGCGAAATCGTGGAAACGGTTCGGATCGAGCAGGCGCAGACGCGCAAAGTGGCTGGCCATACCCAGCTGCTCTGGCGTCGCGGTCAGCAGCAGCACGCCCGGAATGCGTTCGGCCAGCTGCTCAATCACCTGGTATTCGCGGCTGATTTCCTCTTCGCTCCACGCGAGGTGATGCGCTTCATCGACAATCAGCAGGTCCCACTCGGCATCTGCCATTTTCTCCAGGCGCTGCTTGTTGCGGCGCACAAAATCGAGCGAACAGATAACCAGCTGCTCAGTCTCAAAGGCGTTGTCGCTGTCGTGCTGCGCTTCGGCGTAGCGCTCATCGTCAAACAGGGAGAAGTGCAGGTTAAAGCGGCGCAGCATTTCCACCAGCCACTGGTGTTGCAGGGTTTCCGGCACCACAATCAGCACGCGCTCGGCGCGGCCAGCCAGCAGCTGCTGATGGATAATCATGCCCGCTTCAATGGTTTTACCCAGACCTACTTCGTCCGCCAGCAGTACGCGCGGCGCATGGCGACGGCCAACATCGTGCGCAATATGCAGCTGGTGCGGGATCAGGTTGGTGCGCATGCCGCGCAGGCCGCTGATCGGCAGACGGTACTGCTCACTCTGGTATTTACGTGCGCGAAAGCGCAGGGCAAAACGGTCCATGCGGTCAAGCTGACCGGCAAACAGGCGATCCTGCGGCTTACTGAACACCAGTTTGCTGTCCAGCATCACTTCACGCAGGATAACGTCGTCTTCGTCAGTATCCAGACGCTTGCCGACATACACCATCAGGCCGTTTTCATTGCGTGCTTCCGCTACTTCCAGCTGCCAGCCTTCATGGCTGGTAACGGTGTCGCCGGGATTGAACATCACGCGGGTGATTGGAGAATCATTTCTGGCATAGAGACGGTTTTCACCCGTGGCCGGGAACAGTAAGGTCACCATACGTGCATCCAGTGCAACCACGGTTCCCAGTCCAAGTTCGCTTTCCGTATCGCTGATCCAGCGTTGACCAAGTGTAAAAGGCATAGATTGTTGGCTCGATTCTCGTAATGAAGAGTACTAACCACGCGCTCAGGGCAATAGTATGGCGGCCGGACGCTGAGGGTCTGGCTGGCAATGCCGAACGGTGAAATGAAGAAAGGGCGCTATGGTACTGGAAGGTAACGCGTTCGTCACCTGTCAAAACAGCCCTAACTGCCCGGTAATCAGTGTAGCAAAGTCATCGCCGACAAACGGCAGGATACCCTCCGCCACCGGCTGCAACTGGCGCGTAAGGTAGTGATCGTAGTCAAGCGGCGTAACGCGCGCTTCCAGCGGTTCCGGGCCAGAAGTGGCCATCACATATTTAATGGAACCGCGATTCTGATACTGCAGTGGACGTCCCAGTTTACGGTTTTGTTCATCCGCCAGCCGCGCGGCGCGCACGTGTGGCGGCACATTGCGTTCATATTCATTCAGTGGGCGGCGCAGCTGTTTTTTATACACCAGGCGATCATCGAGTTCGCCATCAAGCAACTGGCGCACGGTTTCGCGAATAAAATCCTGATACGGCTGATGCAAAAAGATGCGCTGATACAGCTCCTGCTGGAACTGCTGCGCCAGCGGCGTCCAGTCAGTGCGCACTGTTTCCAGTCCTTTAAACACCATCTGTTGCTGACCATTCGCGGTGATAAAACCGGCGTAACGCTTTTTACTGCCCTGTTCCGCACCGCGAATGGTGGGCATCAGAAAACGGCTGAAATGGGTTTCAAACTCCAGTTCCAGCGCGCTTTCCAGCCCATACTGTTGCTGCATATGATCGCGCCACCAAAGATTGACTTTGCTTACCAGCTGGCGACCAATCGCGCTGGCCTGCTCTTCGCTATGGGCGGACTTCAGCCAGACAAAGGTGGAATCGGTATCGCCATAAATCACATCGTAGCCTTCCGCCTCAATCAGTTCGCGCGTCAGGCGCATTATCTCATGGCCGCGCAGGGTGATGGAGGAGGCCAGTCGCGGATCGAAGAAGCGACAGGCGCTGGTGCCCAGCACGCCGTAAAAGGCGTTCATAATGATTTTCAGCGCCTGAGACAGCGGCTTATTGCCCTGTTTTTTCGCTGCTTCGCGTCCCTGCCAGATCTGCTGCACAATTCCCGGCAGGCAGTGTTCGCTGCGTGAGAAACGTGCGTGGCGGAAGCCGGGCACGGAATGGGCATCGTCCGGCGTAGCCAGCCCGGCCACCAGTCCCACCGGGTCAATCAGGAAACTGCGGATAATCGACGGATACAGACTTTTGTAGTCGAGTACCAGCACCGAATCGTACAGCCCGGGACGTGAATCCATAACATAGCCGCCGGGGCTGGCTTCCGGTGCGACTTCGCCCAGATTCGGCGCCACATAGCCGATACGATGCATACGCGGCAGATAGAGATGGGTAAACGACGCAACGGAACCGCCATGGCGATCCACCGCCAGCCCGTTGACCGACGCGCGTTCCAGCAGGAAAGGCATCAGCTGGGTATGATGGAAAATACGCGTCACCAGCTCGCAGTCTTTCAGGTTATAACGCGCCAGCGCTGGTTTATCGTTGGCAAAGCGCCAGTTGATCTCCTCCATGCGTTGCCACGGATTATCGATCGCCTTGCCTTCGCCCAGCAGTTCCCGTGATACCGCTTCAAGGCTGAAGGAGGAAAAATTCCAGAAGGCGGATTTCAGCGCTTCAATGCCGTCAATAATCAGCCGCCCGGCGGCCTGAGCGAAAAATACGCCGGGTTTGAAGCCATGCTCTCGCCATTCCAGCGGCTGCCGATCGCGGCCAAAACGCAGCGGAATACCGTAACGGTCGGCATGCTTCTGCAGCACACGCAGGTCAAACTGCACCACATTCCAGCCAATCACCACGTCCGGGTCATATTGCTGCAGCCAGGCGTTAAGCTTCTCCAGCAGCTGCGGGCGGCTGTCGACATATTCGAGGTTGAAGTCCAGCTGGCTGGCATCGCCATTTGCCGGACCGAGCATATACACATCGCGCCGTCCGCAGCCTTCCAGGCCAATACAGTAAAGCTCGCCGTGCTGGGTGGTTTCGATATCCAGCGACAGCCATTTCAGCGCCGGGCGATAGTCAGGATGCGGTTTCAGGCGGGCATGAACCAGGCTGCTGCCGGAAGGCTGACCGCTGAACCAGACCGGCGCGGTAATAAAGCGCTCCATCAGGAAACGCTCCGGCGGGCGGATATCGGCTTCATACACCGTAATACCCTGCTCGCGCAGCAACTTTTCCAGCCGCAGCAGCTGGCGATACTGACGGCAGTAGAGGGCAAAGACCGGGCGCAGGCGGAAATCTTTCAGCTCCAGTGTGGCAATGCGGTAGTGGCGTTCATCTGCCAGCAGCTGCTGCACGCGCGGCAGATATTCCTGCGGGATGAAAGCGACGGCTTCCTGTTCTGGCAACACCAGCCGCTGCGGCCCGTTGTCGGTTGCCAGCCACAGCACGACTTCGCAGCCGGAAGCGGTATCGCGCCAGTGGCGTGTCAGTAAAAAACCTGCGCGTGCGTTGTCCACCCGGAACCCTTTGTGATGTTAACTGTTGCTAAGAATAGCATGTTTATTTATACAGTTCTCATCTTCTCCCCGCACAATGGGACGGGCGTCGCCTGGCGTACTGTGCCAGCAACTGCTATAACGTGGATGCAGGCATACGTATCACGGACAGATACCGGAAAAGCGCCTGGCTGGTGCCAGGCCCACGATAAGGATATTTCGCATGGAACGCGTTGTGATAGTTCACACCCCGCTGGGCGACGATCGCCTGCTGTTCAAAGCCTTACAGGGCACAGAGCAGATCTCCACGCTGTACGAATTCACCGTTGAGTTACTCAGCACTGACCACCAGCTTGCCCTGTCCCCCCTGCTGGGGGAGACGCTGACGGTTGAGATCATTCCCGCCAGCGCACCGTCGCGCTACTTGACTGGCGTGATGACGCAAATCAGCTATCTCGGCCGTGAAGAGCATGGCGAGCGCTACGCACGCTATCTGGTGAGCATCCGTCCCGCCTTATGGTCTCTGACGCAAAACCGCGACTGCCGCATCTGGCAGGAGAAGACCGTGCCAGAGATCCTCTGTGAGGTTCTGCGTCGCCACGGTATCCCGTTTCGTAACCAGCTCAGCTGGCGCTATCGTTGCTGGCAATACTGTGTGCAGTATCAGGAGAGCGATTTCGCCTTTATCAGCCGCCTGATGGAGCATGAAGGTATCTATTACTGGTTTGAGCATCAGCCGGACCGTCAGGTGATGGTGCTGGCGGATGCGCCACAGGCGCACGGCGCGCTGCCCGGCAGGGAACAGCATCTGCTGCAGTGTTCAGACACCACCCACTGGCAACTCAGCCACAACATCACCCCGGCACTCTGCAGTCTTGATGACTACGATTTCCGCCAGCCACGTGCGCATCTGCTGGCTGCACGACAAAACCCTGACTCCTGCGCCACGATTCACAGCGAGATGTTCGACTGGCCGGGGCATTTTACCGATCGCCAGCAGGGCGAGTTCTACGCGCGGGTGCGTCAGCAGGAGTGCGCCGCGCGCCATCAGCAGCTGACCGGCAGCAGTGATACCTGCGCTCTAGCCTGCGGCTATCTGTTTACTCTGGAGGACAGCGCACGGTCGCCGGATGCGCGGCACTGGCTGGCGGTGAGCACGACCTGGTCGCTGAGTGCTAATCCGTATGCCAGCGGCAGTGGCATGGGCGGCGAGCTGCGGGTGGCATTCACTGCGACGCCTGCCGCCACTCACTGGCGTCCGGCCCGCACCACGCCATGGCCGAAAACCCACGGCCCGCAAAGCGCCGAGGTGGTGGGGCCGCCGGGCGAAACCGTCTGGGCCGATCAATATGGCCGGGTCAAGCTGCAGTTTCGCTGGGATCGTTATGGCGCCAGCGACGATCGCAGTTCCTGCTGGGTACGGGTCGCCAGCAGCTGGGCGGGCTGGCGTTACGGCACGATCCAGGTACCGCGCATTGGTGAGGAGGTGCTGGTGGACTTTATCAATGGCGATCCGGATCGGCCGGTGATTATTGGTCGCGTGTATAACCAGCAAAATATGCCACCGTGGCCGCTGCCGGAGGCGGCCTGCCGCAGCGGGCTGATGTCACACAGCTGCGCTGACGCCAGCGACCATGCCAGCTACTGGTTTGTCGATGATGCCGCTGGCGAAGAGTCCTTCTCCCTGCACGCCGGGCGCGATATGCGTATCACCGCAGGCAGTGCGCTGCATATCTCCTCGCCGGAAAAAATTACCCTGAAAAGTGATACCGCGGTGGAAATCGATGCGCCCAGCAGCAGCCTGAATACCCGCAATACCGCCTATACCACCACCGGTTTTAACGTTGGCATTACCGGGCTGGATATCAAAATGAATGCGGCGACGGTCACCAGCACACTGTCCAGCAACGATATTAAAGGGGTGGCCTGTAGCGTGACCGGAATAGCGATATCAAAAAGCGGAGTGGAGATGAAAACCAGCGGCGTAAAGTACAGCTTCTCCGAACTGCACAATGATATCTCTGCCGTGCGCACCCTGATGAGTGGCGTTTTTCTCTATATGTGATGGTAGCCGATGAAAATCATTAAACCGTTGCGGCTGGGCGTGTTAAGCCGGCCTTTTCGCTGGCAGGGCAGCGACCAGCTGGGGATTTCGCTGCTGGTATTAACCGATATGAGCGCCGCGCCGCAGCTGCGTCCGGAGTGCGAGCTGTGGCAGCTGGCCGCCAGTGAATTAACCGACGGCAACGGCGTGCTGGATCTGGCGATACCGAAAATCTGCGCTGAGTACCTCATCAGCGGCTATGCCTTTCCCGCAGGCACGGCGGAGGTGGAGGCCAGTATTGAGATTGGCGGACTGCGTAAAACGCAGCATATTGCTGGCTGTAAGGTACACGAAGCGCAGCCAGCCACAGATTTTGCGCCGCTCAATTTTCAGGATGCACGCCGCTTGAGGTCTCTTGGCCTGCAGTATGACGAGCGCTGGTTGCAGGAAGAGTATCCCGCATTCGCCCGCGATAGCGACTGGCGGTTGTTTAATGCCGCCCGTGAAGATCAGTGGTGGCCTGAGGAGCAGGCGTTGCCTGCAGAGGCCGGGTGGTGTATCCGCAATATGCATCCCCGGCAGCCCGTGCAACAGGGGCGGTTGCCGCCGTGGCAGGCGCGCTGTTTTATCAACCGTCAGCAGCCACCGCAGCTGGAAGAAGCCGCATTGCGCGCCACCACCGTGTGGTTTTTCCCTCACCGCGAGCAAATGATATTGATCTGGCAGGGCAGTATGGCGATTGCGCATGATGACGCAGCAGATGTGCTGCAGCTGATGCCTGCACTGGAAACTGCTGATGCGGTACGTCCGCTGCAGCACTATCAGCAGGTGCTGTTACAGCGGCTGGATAAACAACAGGGCGCGCTGTGCGCGCTGCGCGAAGAGGATTTGCTGCCGTCGTCGCTGATGGGGGCGTGGCTGGATACCCAACCCGGCGACACGGGCCGGGCTATCCACGCAACGCTGGAGCGGCGTCAGCATGCGTTGCGTGAGCAGCACCGCGAGCGGCTGGCGCAGCGTGGCTGGGAGATTAATCAACTCATCCCGCAACCCGAGGTGACAGAGTTACCCTCTGTGCAGCAGTTGCCGGAGGTGATGGCGCATCTGGAGGAGCAGGCGGCGGCAATGCGCGCTGATGCTGAACGGCGACTGCGATCCCTGACGCACCCACAGGCATCCGGCGATGCGACGTCGGGCATGCAGCAGATGCAGGCGTTGCTGCAGCGGCACGGCGGCCAGTTCAGTGTGGCGCAACGGGCGGAGATCAAGGCATCACTGCACCAGCTGCGCCTGATGATCACACCGGAGCAGGAAGCGCCGCCGGATATTGCCCGATCGCAGCAGCTGCGTCAGCAGGTGCTGGCGATTATGGCGGGCAACCGCGATTTCAGCGATCTGGATCTGAGCGGGGCGGATCTGTCGCAGCTGGATCTCTGCGGTGCGAATTTTTCACGTACCCTGCTGACGCAGGTCCGGCTTCAGCACAGCCGTTTGCGCGCAGCGCGATTCGAACACACCTCGCTGGCGGCAGCGTACATCAGTGATTGCGATTTCTCTGGTGCGCAGTTCATTGGCTGTAACTGGCGGCAGGCGCAGTTTACCGATTGTCGTTTTGCGCGGGCGTATCTGCGCGATATGTCATGGCAGGATGCGCAGTTTGACCGGGTCTGTTTTCAGCAGGCAACGCTGGAAAACCAGCTGCTGCCTGAGTTGCGGCTTAATCACGCCGATTTTCGTGCGGCGACGCTGAAAAAAGTGGTGCTGCAGCACTGCCAGTTGCAGCATGCCGATTTTTCCCACGCCACTCTGAGCGGGTGTGCGCTGGTGAGCTGCCAGGCACAGCACAGCCGATTTCGGCAGGCATCGCTGCGGGAGTGTGCCTTTACCGCTGACAGCAACTGCCAGCGTGCGGATTTCACCCTTGCCAGCCTGAGCCAGTGCAATCTGCGTCAGCTGGCGCTGGAGCATGCCAGTTTTCATCAGGCGCGGCTGGAGAACAGCGATCTGAGTGAAGCCCGTTGCCAGTATGCCGATCTGAGCCGCAGCCAGCTGGCGGGCAATCTGTTTATCCGCACCGATTTGCGCCATGCCACGCTGACTGACAGCAATCTGATCGGCGCACTGTTGCAGAAAAGCCTGCTGGACGGCGCGAATCTGGCGGGTGCTAACCTGTTCCGCGCCGATGTGTCGCAATCGACGCTCAACCCTGCAACACAGCTGGGCGAGGCTTATACCCGGCACATGAAAGTGTGGCCGCGACAGCAGCAGGTAACACCATGAAAACGCTGACCGTCGCGGAGCTACAGCAATGCATTCAACAGGGTGAGTTGATTGAGCAGGTTACTCTGCGTTCAGCCAATCTGCGCGGGCTGGATCTCTCCGGTGCGATACTGCAGCAGGTCGACGCCTCCGGGACGGATTTTCGCGGCGCGGATCTGCGCGAAACCCGCTTTGTCGCCTGCAACCTGCAGGGCGCACGCTTCGGCCAGGCGCAGTTTTCTCATACCAGCTTTGATCGTTGCCAGATGGCGGCCATTGACGTCAGCGCATGCGCCATTACCCAGAGTCTGTTTCATGGCTGCGATCTGACGGCAGCGCAGTTTGCCCGCAGTGAGCAGGAGGCCAGTCACTATCTGCACTGCAGGCTACAGCGCAGCTATTTTACTGGCGCGCGGTTGCAGCGGGTGACCTTTTATCAGTCGGCGCTCGACAAAGCGCAACTGGATCAGCTCGCCTGCCATTTCACTACCTTCTGCGAGATCGATTTGCGCCACACCGGCGTTGTCGGCAGCCACTTTGAACGCTGCGTGTTTATCGGCTGTAACCAGAGTGGCTGCAACTATGCACGGCTGGCCTTTCCCGGTTGTCAGTTTACTGACGGTAAGCTGGAAGCGGCTGATTTCAGCGGGGCACAGCTTACGCAGTGTAACTTTAGCGGTGCGTCGCTGCGCGGGGTGACGCTGCAATACGCCAATGCCGCACAGGCGCTGTTTACCCGTGCTGACCTGACGGCAGCGCGCTGTCAGCACGCCGTATTCGATCAGGCGCTGTTTCCAGGTGCGCGCCTCGATGCCGCTGATTTTCGCGCCAGTCGTCTGGTGCAGGCGATCCTGCAGCAGTGCAGTGCACGTGCCAGCTGTTTTGCCGCCAGCGATCTGTCGTGGGCCGATTTTTCGGCGGCGGACTGCCGTGACGCTGATTTTAACGATGCGCTGTTTTGCCGGACGCGTTTCCACCTTGCCCGTAAAGATAGGGCGTATTTTTCCAGTCATGATGGGATGATTGCCCAGGATGATGAGCTGCTGGCCGCTGAGGCCTGGAGCAGGGCGCGCTGCGCTGACAGCTCATCCATGCCACCGCTAACGGAGGAACCCTATGATCAATGCTAACCAGCCTGACGCCGCGACACCGCTACCCGTGGCGCACCATACCGGCCGTGTCACCCATCTGTTTCCTGATGGCTCTCTGAGTGTGGAGTGCGCGCAACGTGGCTGGCACTGTCAGCGCGCTGCCAGCTGTTTACTGATGCCGGGTGTTGGTGATCGGGTTCTGCTGACGACGGTGCAGCAGGAGATCTGGCTGCTGGCGGTACTGGAGCGCGCGCAGCCGCAGCAGATGGCGCAGCTGAGCACCGCCAGCGCGTTGCAGATCGCCAGCGCTGGTGAACTGAGTCTCAGCAGCCAGCGTTTGTCGGTTACCGCCAAAGAGGGCGACTGCCATATCGATGCGCTGAAATACAGCGGCGCCTCGCTGTCTGCCTGGATAAGTATCATCACGCTGATTGGTAAACGTTGTGAATCGGTATGGCAGACGCTGACGCAAATCAGTCATAACGTGTTTCGCCGCACGCGTCAGGCAGAGCAGGTTTACGTGGGGCAGATGGAGATCAAGGCGGAGAGTTATCTGCAGTTGCACGGGCAAAATACGCTGATTAGCGCGCAGGCGATTACTCGCGTGGACGGCGGACAAATTCATATGGGTTAGCGACAGGGAGCAGAGGATGTTTGCCAATTGCCAGGCGGGAGGCGTGGATATGGCGTTGCCGGATGTCTGCCTGACGCCGTCACCACTGCCAGTACCGGTTCCCTATCTCAGCATGGCATCCGGGACGATGGCGATCCCGAATGCGCTGAATATTCTGTTTATGGGCATGCCTGCCCATAATATGGCGACGATCATTCCGCTGACCAGCGGCGACAATGCCGGTATTCTGGGGGGGGTGGCGTCCGGCACGGTGATGGGGCCTGCGCGCCATCTGACGGCCTCTTTTAGCGTTCTGTTAAAAGGCTCACCCGCCACGCGTTTAACCAGTCTCAGTCTGCAAAACAGCACCAATATATCCGGCCTGCGTCTGCAGCCCAGCCAGCTAAAGGTGGTGATGCTGGCACCCTGAGCGATAATGTCAAGATTCCCATACAAAACAAGCCTTGACGCTGTTATATCCTGTCAGGACAATCCAACATCCTGTTAACCGAAAGTGAAATTCAATGGAAGCCTGGCTGGAACATTTAATTACGCAGTCGCTGGCGTGGTCGCTGCTGGCGGTGCTGCTGGTGGCGTTTCTCGAATCGCTGGCGCTGGTTGGGCTGTTGCTGCCCGGCACGGTGCTGATGACGGCGCTCGGTGCGCTGGTGGGCAGTGGCCAACTGGGCATATATCCGGCCTGGGGCGCGGGAATTGTCGGTTGCCTGCTGGGAGACTGGATCTCGTATTACATCGGCTGGCAGTTTAAGGGGCCGCTGCACCGCTGGTCATTCCTGCAGAAACATAAGTCGCTGCTGGATAAAACCGAACATGCACTGCATCAGCACAGTATGTTTACCATTCTGGTCGGGCGCTTCGTCGGGCCAACGCGTCCGCTGATCCCGATGGTGGCGGGCATGCTGGAGCTGCCGGTAAAGAAGTTTCTGCCGCCTAATCTGATTGGTTGTTTGCTGTGGCCACCTGCTTATCTGATGCCGGGGATTCTGGCGGGGGTGGCGATTGATATTCCGAAGGACGCGGGCAGTGATAGGTTTGTCTGGCTGCTGCTGGCGGTGGCGCTGCTGGTCTGGCTGGCATGCTGGCTGTGCTGGCGCTGGAAGCGCGCCGGTAAACAGCAGGACTGGGCGACGCGCTGGTTGCCGCTGAGCCGTCTGCGCTGGCTGGCGCCGGTGACGCTGGTGGCGGGTGTCGGCAGCTTTATTGCCATTTTGTTCCATCCGATGATGCCGATCTATTTGCATCTGCTGTGGCAGGTGTTTGTCGGTACAGCGTAAGTCGGGTTGCTGGCTGTGCCTGTTGAGGGAATACGGCCAGTTGCGGGTCGTTTTTCGCCTGCTCAGGAATACGGTTCGCTGTTGAACGTCGCGGATAGTTTTGTGACCGCTCAGGGAACACGGTCAGCTACGGAAAGTCGCTTTTCGCCATCCTGGCCGCTCGTCCCGCGCCGTTCATGGCGCGGGACGCTTTCCTGCGCTGACCATGTTCCCTGAGCCCTGAGCCCTGAGCCCTGAGCTTATGCGTTGCTGTCACCCCTATGCTGCCTCTGTGCTCTGTGCTCTGTGCTTTTCAGTCGCAGCACGCATTATCTCACCGTAACACCTAACACTTCTGCTGCCTGCGTTTCACCGTTTACCAGCGCGGCGGTTGCGCCATCCCAGTAAACCCGGCCATCAACAATCAGCAGGCTGCGCGCGGCGATTTGTTGTGCATCATCCAGGCTGTGCGACACCATCAGCAGCGTGATTTGCCGCTCGCTGCACACTTCGTCGACCAGTTGCAGCATCTCTTTACGCAGCGCCGGATCGAGCGCTGAGAAGGGTTCATCCAGCAACAGTAGCGGTTGCTGGCGTACCAGACAGCGCGCCAGTGCTGCACGCTGGCGCTGGCCGCCGGAGAGCTGAGCGGGCAGGCGTTGCAGGTAGTCGCGCAGTCCTACCCGCCGGGCGATATCCTCGATAGTCTGATGCTGCGCGGCGCTGAGTTTCAGCCCCGGATGCAGGCCCAAACCGATGTTCTGCGCCACGCTGAGGTGCGGAAACAGGTTGTTCTCCTGAAACAGCATCGACACCGGGCGCTGCGCCGGGGCGCTGTGAGTATGGTCTGCGCCGTTAAGCACAATGCTGCCGCTGCTGGCAGGCAGAAAACCGGCGATCAAACTCAGCAGGGTGCTTTTTCCTGCGCCGCTTGGGCCGAGAATTGCCAGCCTTTCACCGGCCTGCATGCTAAAGGAGAAGCGCATCGGCAGGTGATTGTAGATCCAGGTGAGATTAGTTAGCGTCAGCATGGCGTCCCGGCAGCTTTTCAATCAGGGTAAATAACAGGAAACAGAGCAGCAGCAACAGCAGCGCAGTGACCGCGCCCTGCTGGCTGCGATAGGAACCAATCTGCTGAAACAGCCAGAACGGCAGGGTGCGGAAATCTTCGTTGCCAAACAGCGCCACTGCGCCGAAATCACCAATCGACAGTACGCAGGCAAAGGCCAGCGCCTGTGCCAGCGGACGACGCAGTGCTTTTAGCTCAATCAGTTTCAGGCGGTTCCAGCCTTTAATATCCAGTGACAGGCACAGCTGATTGTAACGCTCAGCGATATCGCGCATCGGGTTTTCCAGCACTTTCATTGCGTAGGGGATCGCCATCAGCGCATTGGTGAAAATCACAATGCCATCAGCGGATTGCGGTAAGCCGACGCTGCTGTTTAACAGCAGGAAGAAACCGGTCGCCAGCACAATGCCCGGCATGGCAAGGATTAGCATGCCGCTCAGCTCCAGCGTCTGACCTGCCAGTGGCCGCTGGCGCAGGCGCAGTTCGCGGCTGGTCCACAGCAGCATGGTGGTCAGCACCACACACAGCAGCCCGGCGCCGATGGCGATGCGCAGTGAGGTGGTCGTCGCCTGCCATAAAATCGGCTGGGTGATGACCTGCAGCAGATCCTGATTCAGGCCATCCGCGATCACCGCCAGCAGCGGTGGCAGCAGCAGCAGCAGCGCCAGCACGATTAACAGCCCGTCCATTACACGTGCATGCAGGCTGTCGTCAGGGTTGCGCCAGCCGCTGACCGTGGCGCTGCCTGCCGGGATCCCTTTACTTAAGCGCTGGCTGAGCATCACCAGCCCGAGACAGCAGATCATCTGCAACAGTGCCAGCAGCGCCGCGCGGCCAGGATCGTAGTCGTAACTCAGCGCCTGAAAGATCGCCAGCTCAATGGTGGTAGCCTGTGGACCGCCGCCCAGCGCCAGCACGGTAGCGAAACTGGCGAAGCACAGCATAAAAATCAGCGCGGCGCTGGGCAGAATTTGCCGCCGCAGCCAGGGCCACTCCACCAGCCGAAAATGGTGCCAGCCGCGCATGCCAAGCTGTGCAGCCAGCTGGCGCTGTTCGCCAGGGATCTGTTCCAGTCCCTGCAGTAACAGGCGTGTCGCCAGCGGCAGATTAAAGAAGATATGTGCCAGCAGAATGCCCTGCAGGCCATACGGTGAGAAGCGATAGTCGATGCCCAGCCACTGGCAGAGATGCGCCAGCCAGCCTTCGCGGCCGTAGACGCTGAGAAGGCCAAACACTGCCACCAGGACCGGCAGCACCAGCGTCATCGCACACAGGCGCAGCAGCGCGTCACGCCCCGGAAAACGACGGCGGTACAGCGCGCGCGCCAGCGGAATGGCCGGAATCACCGACAACAGGGCGGAGAGAAAGGCCTGCCAGAAAGAGAATCCCAGCACATGCCACAGATAGCTGTCCTGCCAGAACGCACGCCAGTCAGTGTCTGGCGCATTTAGCCACAAGGCAGCAAATGCCAGCAGCGCCACGGCGACCAGCAGCAATGCCGCCAGGCCACCGGGGATCATCCAGCCCGCAATTAACGGCTGACGGCGCGTTGCCATGCACTAATCCATTGCGCGCGATGGTCTGCCACTTCCTGCGCAGTGAACTCCAGCGCGGTTTTCGGTTTGTTCAGACTGTCAAAACCAGCAGGCAGCGCGGTGGCGGTCACCGGATACATCCAGTTGCCGGTGGGGATGGTCTGCTGGAATGGCTGGCTGACAATAAATTGCATAAAGCGCTGCGCCAGCTCGGGTTGCTTGCTGCTCGCCAGCTGGCCGGCGACTTCCACCTGCAGATAGTGGCCTTCGCTGAAGTCTGCGGCGGCGTACTGATCTTTCTTCTCTTCAATCAGATGATAAGCCGGAGAAGTGGTGTAGCTCAGCACCATATCGCCTTCACCTTTCAGGAACAGGCCATAGGCTTCGCTCCAGCCTTTGGTGACGGTGACGGTTTTGCCTGCCAGCTTCTGCCACGCTTGCGGTGCGCTGTCGCCATACACTTTCTGCATCCACAACAGCAGGCCAAGTCCTGGCGTGCTGGTGCGCGGATCCTGGTAGATCACTTTCAGCTTATTATCGCCGTCGATCAGTTCATGCAGGCTTTTCGGTGGGTTCGGCACTTTGGTTTTATCATAAACGAAAGCGAAGTAGCCGTAGTCGTAAGGAACAAAAGTGGAGTTGTGCCAGCCGCCCGGGATGGTCAGCTTGTGGGTATCCACCTTGCTGGCGCTGAACAGGCCGGTCTTTTCCGCCGCCTGCAGCAGATTGTTGTCGAGGCCGAGAATCACGTCCGCTTTGCTGTTTTTACCTTCCATTCGCAGGCGATTCAGCAGCGACACGCCATCTTCCAGCGCCACGAATTTCAGTTCGCAGTTGCAGTCGGCTTCAAAGGCTTTTTTAACCGCCGGGCCAGGGCCCCAGTCCGCAGCGAACGAGTCGTAGGTATAGACCGTCAGGGTGGGTTTGGCGGCAAACGCCGGGGCAGCCAGCAGCAGTATGCATGGCAGGAGTTTGTTTAACACTTTGCGCTCTCCGAAGAGTGGGTGAAATGAGTCGCAAAGGATCTGAGGATAGGTCATCTCAAATCCCTACGCCGGTATCAACCGGATCAGGTTCGACGGGTCTCTCTCAGCGAAAAAACTTGCTCGCTGCGTTTTTAGTCCGCAGTTCTGTATTTTTCGCACCCCGTTGAGAACGTCTCATTCTAGTGATTTCCGCCGTGCAACGAAAGTGTCATGACTCCGGCGGCACAAACCAGGCGGATTTAAAATCAAACCAGCCGAGGGTGTTCATACGCACCCCACGCATACTGCGCTGGCCCTCGAGTAATAACCAGTGGTGGCACAGCGGATGCAGACTGTAGCTGTCGACCAGCTGTTTGCTCCACTCCGCCAGCGGCAGCTGTTGCTGTCGCCAGCGCTGCGCATCCGCTTCCCAGTCAATATCGGTGCAGTGGTGAATCAGCGGAATTTCATACAGCAGGGTAAACAACGAAAACTCCAGCGGCAGCGTAAAGTTGACGCTGCCCAGCCAGATGTCGCTTTCGGCATCGCCGCGATGCCAGCTGTCATAATCCACCTGACGTACCACCAGTTTGACGCCATGCGCTGCCAGTAACGGCGCCATTGCGCTGGCAATCGCCTGGTGTTCGTTATGTTCGCTATAACCGGTCAGGGTAATGGTTTCCAGCCCTGCCGGCTTCTCCACCGCCGCAAAATCGCGGCGGTGATGCCAGCGCGGCAGCAGCCCATAGGCGGGGAACCAGTAACGCTGGTGATTGCCGCCCGCGCTGTGAATCAGCGCAATTGGGTTGACGATGGTGCTGACCCAGCGCCGTACCTCCTCGTTGCGTCCCAGCTCAGAGCGCTTGTCGAACAGTAAAAAGTAGCAGCCCTCTTCAAGACGGCTCTCTTCCGATTTTTCATCCTGATCGCTGCCCTGCAATTTAACGCCAGAATAGACCAGCTCATCGCTCAGTTCCGGTAACACCCAGATGCCCACTTCATCGATCAGCGCGCGATAGCCAAAGTAATCATCAAAGGCCTGAATTTTGAGTTGTGACTCATGATTGCGTACCACCGAGTAGGGGCCGGTGCCAATTGGATGGCGGGCAAAGTCGCTGATGGTTGGCCACTCGCGCGGCAGGATCATGGCGCTGACGCTGCCGAGTAACCACGGCAGCCAGTTATCGGGCTGGTTGAGATGGATATCCAGCGTCCAGGGCGCTGACGACTCGATACGCGCCAGATGGGCATACAGCGGCTGGCTGGTCAGGCGTTTCAGCGAGCTGACAACATCCCCGGTCTCCAGCTCGCGGCCATGATGGAAGCGGATGGCCGGACGCAGATAGAAGCGCCAGTGGGTGTCCGTGATTTGCTGCCAGTGATGGGCGATATCGGGTTCCAGTTCCCCGTTTGCCTCATTTATCCGCGTCAGGCTGCTAAAAATCTGCCGGGCGATATGCGTTTCGGAGCGGCGCAGCGCCGAACCGGGCAGCAGATTGAGTAATGAACGGTAGTAGAGCACGCGCAGGATATGTTTCCCCTGGCGGAAGCTGCGTCCCAGATGCGAAGTAATCATCTGACGCACCTGGTTTTTATCGCCAACCAGCTGCACCAGCTGGTCGATGCGATCCTGTTCCAGCAGATCCTCTGCGCGCTGTTGCTGCAGTGCCAGTCCGGTATAGAGGAACACCAGCTGGGAACGTTTGCCGCGTCCGGCTTCTGATTGCCACTCCAGCCAGCCATTCGCCTGCATGGCATTCAACAGGTTACGCATATGGCGCCGCGAACAGCTCAGCAATTTCGCCAGTTCATCAAGAGTGGTTTCCTGCGACTGGCCGTTACAGCTCTGCCATAAACGGATAAATTGCTGCTGCAAACGGGGAGAGGACATAAAAGGGGAACTCCGCTGTAAAAGCTGTCAATTTTTGATTTCCTGTATTATGACGATAATACCAGCAGATGGAAGAGCGGGAGGCATCCCCCGGATGCGCTTTTCCTTCTCAGATGGCAAACCTTCCCGGTCACTTGCCATCGCATTTACAATTCTGAGTATGGTGCTTTCACCAGCCAGCGGATTAATCTTCTGCTGGCTTTTTTCTGTGCGCCATATTCGCCAGACTGCAGGAATATCCGCAACGCTGGCGTCGCCGCGTCCGATGGTTACGCTTTCCTGCAACATAAATGCTTTAGGATTCAGGCTTTCTGTTGTACTACTTATGTAGCTATTTATTTTACAAGCAAGGATCAGCTATGAGATCGCTCCTCACTCGACGTCGTATTAATCCTGTCTATCTCGCTTTTATGGCGGTCTCATTTATGGCTGGCGTGGCGGGCGCATTGCAGGCGCCGACCATGAGCCTGTTTTTATCGCGTGAAGTGGAAGTGCGTCCTTTCTGGGTCGGGCTGTTTTACACCATGAATGCGGTGGCCGGTATTGTGGTGAGTTTTCTGCTGGCGAAGCGTTCCGACAATCAGGGCGATCGGCGCATGCTGATTCTCTTCTGCTGTGTGATGGCGATACTGAATGCATTGCTGTTTGCCTTTAACCGCCACTACCTGACGCTGATTACGCTGGGCGTGTTTTTATCCGCAATGGCCAGCGCAGCGATGCCGCAGATTTTTGCGCTGGCGCGTGAATATGCTGACAGCTCGGCGCGTGAAGTGGTGATGTTCAGCTCGGTGATGCGCGCCCAGTTATCGCTGGCCTGGGTTATCGGCCCGCCACTGTCGTTTGCGCTGGCGCTGAATTATGGGTTTACCGTGATGTACCTGGTGGCGGCGGCGCTGATTTTTACCGGCCTGCTGCTGGTCTGGTTTGCTCTGCCATCGGTGCCGCGCGTCGTACAGTCGCCGGAAGTGCTGCTGACGCAAATCAGCGCCTGGAAAGATAAAGATGTGCGGCTGCTGTTTATCGCCTCGATGATTATGTGGACCTGCAACACCATCTATATGATTGATATGCCGTTGTATATCAGCAGTGTGCTGGGGCTGCCGGATTCGCTGGCGGGATTACTGATGGGCAGCGCCGCCGGGCTGGAAATTCCGGTGATGTTGCTGGCGGGGCACTATGTTAAACGTACCGGTAAACGCAAAATGATGCTGTTTGCCGTGCTGTCGGGCGTGCTGTTTTATCTCGGCATGGTGCTGTTCCAGTCACGCACCGCGCTGCTGCTGATTCAGATTTTCAATGCGGTGTTTATCGGTATTATTGCCGGGATTGGCATGCTTTATTTCCAGGATTTGATGCCTGGCCGGCCAGGAGCGGCGACCACGCTGTTTACCAACAGTATTTCCACCGGGGTGATTCTCGCTGGGGTATTGCAGGGCGCGCTGGCGGAAACCTGGGGACACTATGCGGTGTACTGGCTGGCGTTAGGGTTGGCGCTGGTGGCGCTGGTGATGTCGGCGCGGGTAAGGGATGTGTAGGGACTGCTGGCTCGGAGCTGCTTGCTCCCCCCTCCCTGACCCTCCCCCGCGGGGCGGGGGAGGGGATCTTAAGGGCAAATCAGCTTAAAAACGCAGGCTGCTTCGTTTCGTAGTCGCTGATCGCATCGTCGTGCTGCAGCGTCAGGCCGATACTGTCGAGGCCGTTCAGCATGCAATGGCGACGGAAGCTGTCCAGATCAAAGCTGTAGCGCTTATCACCGGCAATCACTTCTTTATTTTCCAGGTCAACAGTAAAGCTGACGCCCGGCTGTGCCTTAACCAGCTGGAACAGCTCATCGACCTGCTCATCGCTCAGGATCACCGGCAGCAGCTGGTTGTTAAACGAGTTGCCATAAAAGATATCGGCAAAGCTCGGTGCAATCACCGCCTGAATACCGTAATCGGTTAGCGCCCACGGTGCGTGTTCGCGTGAAGAACCACAACCAAAGTTTTCACGTGCCAGTAAAATGCTGGCGCCTGTGAATTCCGGCTTGTTCAGCACGAACTCCGGGTTCGGCTGCGTGCCAGCGTCATCGAGGAAGCGCCAGTCGTGGAACAGGTGCTGGCCGAAACCGGTGCGCGTCACTTTCTGCAGAAACTGCTTAGGAATAATGGCATCGGTATCGACGTTTGCCGCATCCAGTGGCACCACAATGCCGCTGTGTTGAGTAAATTTTTTCGCCATGGTGTTTTCCTTAATGCAGGTCGCGGATATCAGCAAAGTGACCAGTAACGGCGGCGGCTGCTGCCATTGCCGGGCTCAGCAGGTGGGTACGCCCACCGCGTCCCTGACGGCCTTCGAAGTTACGGTTGCTGGTGGAGGCACAGCGCTCGCCTGGATTCAGACGGTCGTTGTTCATCGCCAGACACATTGAGCAACCTGGCAGACGCCATTCAAAGCCCGCTTCGATAAAGATCTTATCCAGACCTTCCGCTTCCGCCTGCGCTTTCACCGGACCAGAACCCGGCACCACAATCGCCTGCACGCCATCCGCCACTTTGCGTCCTTTGGCGATTTCCGCCGCGGCGCGCAGATCTTCGATACGTGAGTTGGTGCAGGAACCGATAAACACTTTATCAATGCGCACATCGGTCAGTTTGATGCCAGGCTGCAGATCCATATACGCCAGCGCTTTTTCCGCAGAAGCACGTTCTACCGGGTCGCTGAACGAGGCAGGATTTGGGATCACTTCGTTGACCGCCATCACCTGCCCCGGGTTGGTTCCCCAGGTGACCTGTGGCGCGATATCGGCGGCGTTCAGGGTCACCACGGTATCGAAATGTGCGTCGCTGTCGGTCTTCAGGGTACGCCAGTAAGCCACCGCTTCATCCCACGCCTGATCTTTCGGCGCAAACTGACGGCCTTGCAGGTAGTTAAAGGTGGTGTCATCCGGCGCGACCAGGCCCGCTTTCGCGCCCATTTCGATCGCCATATTACACAGCGTCATACGGCCTTCCATGGTCAGCGCTTCAATCGCTTCGCCACAGAACTCCACCACATGGCCGGTGCCGCCTGCGCTACCGGTTTTACCGATAATCGCCAGCACGATATCCTTCGCGGTGATGCCCGCCGCGGCTTTGCCCACGACTTCGATTTTCATGGTTTTTGCCCGGCCCTGCTTCAGGGTCTGGGTCGCCAGCACGTGCTCCACTTCCGAGGTGCCGATACCAAACGCCAGCGCGCCAAACGCGCCGTGGGTCGCGGTGTGGGAGTCGCCGCAGACGATGGTCATACCTGGCAGGGTGATGCCCTGCTCAGGCCCCATCACATGCACGATGCCCTGAAACGGGTGATTCAGGTCATACAGGCGCACGCCGAACTCAGCACAGTTCTTGATCAACTCCTGCATCTGAATACGCGCCATTTCGCCGGACGCATTGATATCTTTGGTCTGCGTCGAGACGTTATGATCCATGGTGGCGAAGGTTTTCGACGGCTGGCGCACCGGCCGTCCCTGCGCGCGCAGGCCATCAAAAGCCTGCGGCGAGGTCACTTCATGGACCAAATGACGGTCAATGTACAGCAGGGGTGTTTCGTTAGGTGCTTCGCGAACGACATGTGCTTCAAATAACTTCTGGTATAATGTTTTGCTCATTTTATTTTATTTTTCCTCGGTGATGAAACGGGCAATAATTGAGCCCATTTCATCGGTACTGATTGCCTGCCCGTCACCGGCTAAATCGCTGGTACGGTAACCCTCTTCCAGTGCGCGGTTAATTGCACGCTCAATGGCGTCAGCCGCATCGGCCGCATCAAGGCTGTAACGCAGCAGCAGTGACAGCGAGAGAATCTGCGCGATTGGGTTGGCAATATTTTTGCCCGCGATATCCGGCGCGGAACCGCCTGCTGGCTCATACAGGCCAAAACCTTGCTCATTCAGGCTGGCGGAAGGCAGCATGCCCATCGAACCGGTAATCATCGCGCATTCGTCAGACAGAATGTCACCAAACAGGTTAGAGCAAAGCAGCACATCAAACTGTGATGGGTCTTTAATCAGCTGCATGGTGGCGTTATCGATGTACATATGGCTCAGCTGCACATCCGGATAATCTTTGGCGACTTCATTGACGATTTCACGCCACATCACCGAGGTCGCCAGCACGTTGGCTTTGTCGACAGACGTCACTTTATAACGACGTTTGCGTGCGGCTTCAAAGGCGTTACGCGCAATACGTTCAATCTCAAAGCGGTGATACACCTCGGTATCAAAGGCGCGTTCATGAGGACCGCTGCCTTCACGCCCTTTTGGCTGGCCGAAGTAGATGCCGCCAGTCAGCTCACGTACACAGAGAATGTCGAAGCCCTTCGCGGCGATATCGCTGCGCAGCGGGCAGAACGCTTCCAGCCCTTTGTAAAGGCTGGCCGGACGTAAGTTACTGAACAATTTGAAGTGCTTACGCAGTGGCAGCAGCGCGCCGCGCTCGGGTTGTTCTGCGGGCGGCAGATGTTCCCATTTCGGGCCGCCTACGGAGCCAAACAGGATAGCATCAGCCTGATCGCAACCGGCAACGGTGGCTTCCGGCAGAGGTTTACCGTGACGATCAATAGCAATACCGCCAACGTCATACTCGCTGGTGGTGATGCGCATACCAAAGCGCTGACGGACAGCGTCCAGCACTTTGGTTGCCTGCGCCATCACTTCCGGGCCGATGCCGTCACCTGGCAATACTGCGATATGATAACTTTTAGACATGGTCACACCGTTTCCTTTTGCTCTTTCTGCTTCGATTTACGTTGTAATTCTTCTACCTGACGGGCGCGCCAGATATTGTTCAGGGCATTCACCATCGCACGGGCGGAGGATTCGACGATATCGGTCGCCAGACCCACGCCGTGGAATTTGCGGCCGTTATAGCTCACTACGATATCCACCTGACCCTGGGCGTCTTTGCCGTGACCTTTAGCGGTCAGTTTATAGTTCACCAGCTCGGTGTCGAACTCGGTGATACGGTTAATCGCCTGGTATACTGCGTCCACCGGGCCGTTACCGGTCGCGGCTTCAGATTTCTCTTCTTCACCGCAGCCCAGCTGTACGGAGGCAGTGGCGCTGATGCTGGAGCCGGACTGAACGTTAAACGCTTTCAGCTGGAAATATTCCGGCTCTTCGTTCTGCTTGTTGATAAACGCCAGCGCTTCCAGATCGTAATCGAACACCTGGCCTTTTTTATCCGCCAGTTTCAGGAAGGCGTCATACAGCGTATCCAGGTTGTAATCACTCTCTTTGTAACCCATCTCTTCCATACGGTGTTTCACCGCCGCACGGCCGGAACGTGAGGTCAGGTTCAGCTGGATTTTATGCAAACCGATCGATTCCGGGGTCAGGATTTCATAGTTTTCGCGGTTCTTCAGCACGCCATCCTGGTGAATACCGGAGGAGTGGGCGAAGGCGTTGGAACCCACCACCGCTTTGTTGGCCGGGATCGGCATATTGCAGATCTGGCTGACCAGCTGGCTGGTGCGGTAGATTTCCTGGTGATTAATATTGGTGTGTACGTTCATCAACTGGCTGCGGGTTTTGATCGTCATGATCACTTCTTCCAGCGCACAGTTGCCTGCGCGTTCGCCCAGACCATTCAGCGTGCCTTCCACCTGGCGTGCACCTGCCATTACTGCAGCGATGGAGTTGCCAGTCGCCATACCCAAATCGTCATGGGTGTGCACCGACAGAATCGCTTTGTCGATATTTGGCACGCGGGCAATCAGCTGAGAGATGATGTTGCTGTATTCGTGTGGCAGGGTGTAGCCGACGGTGTCCGGGATGTTGATGGTGGTGGCGCCAGCGTTAATTGCGGCTTCCACCACGCGGCACAGGTCGTCAATCGGCGTACGGCCGCCATCTTCACAGGAGAATTCGACGTCGTCGGTGTAATTTCGCGCCCGCTTAATTGAACGCACGGCACGCTCGATCACTTCCGGCAGGGTGCTGCGCAGTTTCGTAGCGATATGCATTGGCGAGGTCGCCAGGAAGGTATGGATACGGTAAGCATCTGCCACGCGCAGGGCTTCATAAGCCGCATCAATATCTTTATCCACACAGCGCGCCAGTCCACAGACGCGGCTGTTTTTGATCTGGCGGGCAATGGTCTGTACGGATTCGAAATCGCCCGGTGAAGAGACCGGGAAACCGACTTCCATCACATCGATGCCCATACGCTCCAGTCCCAGCGCGATTTGCAGTTTTTCCTTCACACTCAGACTAGCCTGTAATGCTTGTTCGCCATCACGCAAAGTGGTATCGAAAATAATTACTTGTGAGCTCATATTGTCATTCCTGAAGTCTGTCGCCTGTGTCACGAGCATAAAAAAACCCGCGCATTGGCGCGGGTTTTTTTAAGTTTTGCGAGTCTGAATCAGTGATAGATTCCGCCCACAAGCCTACCGCGCAAATATGATGCGTTTAGTAGTAGACCGAGTAGGCGGAAAGCGCGAATCATGCTGAATCAAACCCCATAAAATTTCTGTTGCCAATATTGATACGTGTTTCGCTGCGCCTTGTCAACCGTCTGGCCCACAATCGACGTTAAACGCCTTAAGTAAAATATGCTGTGGTTATTTCGCTAATCAGAGTAATGGCTCACTCTGCGCGGGGAAAAGAACACTATGCTAATGTAAATCAATAGCTTATGTTATATGTTTGGTGTTTAACTTATTGATAATTAGCTAATTTATATGATTAATCTCTTATGCGCAGGGAGGGGGGTTGATGATTATTCATGGCGAATTATCTCGCTAACTGATAAAACTCCAGCACAGATAACCAGTAATGCGCCGCACTTTAACAGGCTTGTCTTTAATTCCCGACGGGTTAATTTCAATAAGAATAAGATCGCTCTGTGAATGATTGCCCCGGCAGAATAAACCGCTTTTGTTTCCCTGTGCATTTAGTGGAATTGTCGAGGCTATTCCCACTCCTCCAGCGGCTTAATTGTGGTGCCGGCTGCGGATGCCACCTTTGATGTTTGCCTGCCAGGTTTTTCGCGGTTATGGTAATCCCACAACTCTAATGAGAAGAATCAGCAAGGGCAGCACTTACCCCCTGTACTGGGTTGGGGAAATGACTTCCTCAATCTGAGAATGAAACCCAAGATTCTGACTTCCTCTGGCATCGTCTGTGCGACGCTATGGTTTGTTGCGCGACAGTAATGGCAAGCGAATGGGTCAGTAGAATCAGTATCTTAAGCCTGGAGGCAAAGATGGAGATGTTGTCAGGAGCCGAGATGGTAGTCCGATCGTTAATCGATCAGGGCGTGAAACATGTGTTCGGTTATCCGGGCGGAGCGGTGCTGGATATTTATGACGCTCTGCAAACGGTCGGCGGTGTTGACCATGTGCTGGTGCGTCACGAGCAGGGCGCGGTACATATGGCGGATGGCTATGCGCGTGCGACAGGGGAAGTGGGTGTGGTACTGGTCACTTCCGGCCCGGGTGCGACTAACGCCATCACCGGTATCGCTACGGCTTATATGGACTCCATCCCGATGGTGGTGCTCTCCGGTCAGGTAGCCTCGTCGCTGATTGGCTACGACGCTTTCCAGGAGTGCGATATGGTGGGGATCTCCCGCCCGGTGGTGAAGCACAGCTTCCTGGTGAAAAATACCGAAGATATTCCAGGCGCGATTAAAAAAGCCTTCTGGCTGGCGGCCAGCGGTCGTCCTGGCCCGGTGGTGATCGATCTGCCGAAAGATATTCTTAACCCGGCCAATAAACTGCCATACGCCTGGCCTGAGTCGGTGAGCATGCGCTCCTACAATCCGACCACCCAGGGACACAAAGGGCAGATCAAGCGTGCGTTACAGACCCTGCTGGCGGCGCATAAGCCGGTGATTTATGCCGGTGGCGGAGTGATTAACGCTGGCTGCCACGCAGAACTGCGTGAGCTGGCGGAAAAGCTTAATGTACCGGTGACCACCTCGCTGATGGGCCTGGGCGCCTTCCCGGGCACTCATCGTCAGGCGGTGGGCATGCTGGGCATGCATGGCACCTACGAAGCCAATATGACCATGCATCACTCCGATGTGATTTTTGCCGTGGGCGTACGTTTTGACGATCGCACCACCAATAATCTGGCGAAATATTGCCCGAATGCCACGGTGTTGCATATTGATATCGATCCTACTTCCATTTCGAAAACCGTATCGGCGGATGTGCCGATTGTCGGTGATGCGAAACAGGTGCTGGAGCAGATGCTGGAACTGCTGGCGCAAAGCGAAGCCAGCCAGAATTTCGACAGTCTGCGCGACTGGTGGCAAAGCATCGATCAGTGGAAGGCGCGTAAATGCCTTGAGTTCGATCGCACCAGCGACAGTATTAAGCCGCAGGCGGTGATTGAAACCATTTGTCGTCTGACCAATGGCGATGCCTATGTCACGTCTGACGTGGGCCAGCACCAGATGTTCGCTGCGCTCTACTATCAGTTCGATCAGCCACGTCGCTGGATCAACTCCGGTGGTCTCGGCACCATGGGCTTTGGCCTGCCCGCGGCGCTGGGCGTCAAGCTCGCACTGCCGGAAGAAACCGTAGTCTGCGTCACCGGTGACGGCAGTATCCAGATGAATATCCAGGAACTGTCGACGGCGCTGCAGTATGGTGTGCCGGTACTGGTGCTGAACCTGAACAACCGCTACCTCGGCATGGTGAAGCAGTGGCAGGATATGATCTATTCTGGCCGCCACTCCCAGTCCTATATGGAATCGCTGCCTGACTTTGTGCGCCTGGCTGAGGCCTACGGTCATATTGGTGTGTCGATTACCCGTCCGGAAGATCTGGAAGCGAAGCTGAGCCAGGCACTGGAAGAGGTGAAGAATGGCCGTCTGGTGTTTGTCGATGTCACGGTTGATGGCACGGAACACGTTTACCCGATGCATATTCGCGGTGGCGGGATGGACGAAATGTGGCTGAGCAAAACGGAGAGGACTTAATTATGCGTCGTATTATTTCAGTATTGCTGGAGAACGAATCCGGCGCATTGTCCCGCGTAGTTGGCCTGTTTTCCCAGCGCGGCTACAACATTGAGAGCCTGACGGTCGCGCCGACCGACGATCCTACGCTGTCGCGCATGACAATTCAGACCGTGGGTGATGCAAAGGTGCTGGAACAGATTGAGAAGCAGCTGCACAAGCTAGTTGATGTGCTGCGCGTCAGCGAATTAGCGCCAGATTCACACGTTGAGCGCGAAATTATGCTGGTGAAAGTGCAGGCCAGCGGCTACGGCCGCGAAGAAGTGAAGCGTAGCACTGAAATCTTCCGCGGTCAGATTATCGATGTGACGCCAACGCTGTACACGGTTCAGCTTGCAGGCACCAGTGATAAGCTGGACGCGTTTCTCAACACCGTGCGCGAAGTCGCGGAAATTGTTGAAGTGGCGCGTTCCGGCGTGGTCGGTGTGTCGCGTGGCGATCGCGTGATGCGCTGAGTGACCAGCCACCAGAGCATCTCTCTGGTCTCTGTTTTTCAAACCCGGCTTTGCCGGGTTTTTTATTGGCGCTTCCCTTCAACTTTTTTTTATTTTTTGTCGTTCAGGTCAGTTAAGCCGATGAAAAGCGGTTGCTCACCACTGTTTTCTGCTGTTAGATGTAAATAAGAGACTTATCCATAGTTATGGCAGGGGTATCTCCTTAAGAGACACCTTCTCACCGTCATAACATCTGAAGTGTGGGGTTATAGTGAAACTGGATGAAATTGCGCGCCTCGCCGGGGTGTCGCGCACGACCGCCAGCTATGTCATCAATGGCAAAGCGAAGCAGTATCGTGTCAGCGACAAAACCGTCGAGAAAGTGATGTCGGTGGTGCGTGAACATAATTACCATCCCAATGCGGTGGCGGCCGGTCTGCGCGCAGGACGTACGCGCTCGATTGGCCTGGTGATCCCCGATCTGGAAAATACCAGCTATACGCGTATTGCCAACTATCTGGAGCGTCAGGCGCGCCAGCGTGGCTATCAGTTGTTGATCGCCTGTTCCGAGGATCAGCCGGACAATGAGATGCGCTGTATTGAGCATCTGCTGCAACGCCAGGTGGATGCGATCATCGTTTCCACCGCGCTGCCGCCGGAGCATCCGTTCTATCAACGCTGGATCAATGATCCGTTGCCGATCATTGCGCTCGATCGCGCGCTGGATCGTGAACACTTCACCAGTGTGGTGGGCGCCGATCAGGATGATGCTGAAGCGCTGGCGGCGGAACTGCGTAAACTGCCGGTGAACAATGTGCTGTTTCTCGGCGCGCTGCCGGAACTTTCCGTCAGCTTTTTACGTGAGATGGGTTTCCGTCAGGCGTGGCAGGACGATGAACGGCCGATCGATTATATTTATGCCAACAGCTATGAGCGGACCGCCGCCGCTGCGCTGTTTGAGAAATACCTGGAAGATCACCCGATGCCGGAAGCGCTGTTCACCACTTCCTTTGGATTGCTGCAGGGCGTGATGGATGTGGCGCTGAAACGTGAAGGCCGGTTGCCGGTGGATCTGGCGATTGCCACCTTTGGTGACCATGAATTACTGGATTTCCTCGAATGTCCGGTGCTGGCGGTTGGGCAGCGTCATCGCGACGTGGCAGAGCGGGTACTGGAACTGGTGCTGGCCAGCCTTGATGAACCGCGTAAACCTAAACCGGGCTTAACGCGCATTCGGCGTAATCTGTTCCGCCGCGGAAAATTAAGCCGTAAAGGCAGCTAAAAAATCACAGGCAGCGTGAGCTGCCTTTTTTACATTTATTCATAATTTGACGGCAATTTACTGTGAGTAAAAATTATCGTTTAATTTTCCACGCCGAAACGAGTAGTTACGTAAATTAAAGTAAGTATGTCCGGCATTGCAGTTTATAACTTTAATCAACTTTAACCTTTTCGCCGTGGACACCGTGTCTCCTTCAGGCCGCAGCGGGCGGCAAAGCGCTGGGCAATCTCTCGGAAATACCTTAAAATGCAAGCCAGCTCGCAAAGCTGGCAGCGCAATTTTCATTACCCTAAGACTGCTATATTTTTGAGCATAATTAAAAGTGATGTGAATTTTTTGTCATTATTCATCGGCTTATTTTTTTGTTTTGTATCATGCGGGCTTTATTTTTAACTTCCCCCTGTTTTCCTCCCTTGATAAATATCGTCATCAGGCTGGCTCTGCGGCTTGACAATGTTTTCATTCGCTCCGTAAACTCTTTTCGTGGGAATTTGTGGTGTAAAGTGGTGATTAAGGGTGGCTAAGGGGTAAGACTGGCATGTTCCGTGGGGCAACGTTAGTCAATCTCGACAGTAAAGGGCGGCTGGCAATTCCGACACGCTACCGCGAATTACTGAACGGGGAATCTCAGGGGCAAATGGTGTGTACCATTGACCTCCATCAGCCATGTCTGCTGCTTTATACCTTGCCCGAATGGGAAATCATTGAACAAAAGCTGTCTCGCTTATCCAGTATGGTGCCAGCAGAACGCCGCGTGCAGCGGCTGTTACTGGGTCATGCCAGTGAGTGTCAGATGGACAATGCAGGCCGTTTACTGCTGGCGAATACTTTGCGCCAGCATGCCGGTCTGACCAAAGAAGTGATGCTGGTCGGCCAGTTCAACAAGTTTGAGCTGTGGGATGAACAGACCTGGTATCAACAAGTCAGGGAAGATATTGACGCTGAGCAGACCAGTACGGAGCCAACCTCCGAACGGCTGCAGGATTTGTCGCTATAGCTATGCAGGATAATTTTAAACATACCACGGTGCTGTTAGATGAGGCAGTGAACGGCCTCAACCTGAAATCTGACGGCATCTATATCGATGGCACGTTCGGGCGTGGCGGACATTCGCGCCTGATCCTCTCCCAATTGGGAGAGCAGGGTCGGCTGTATGCCATCGATCGCGATCCGCAGGCTATTGCCGCCGCTGCCGCCATCAGCGATCCCCGTTTTAGCATTATTCATGGTCCATTTTCCGCGCTGGCGCAGTACATGGAAGAGCGCGGACTGACCGGGAAGATCGATGGTATTTTGCTGGATCTTGGCGTCTCATCGCCGCAACTGGATGATGCGGAACGTGGATTCTCCTTTATGCGTGACGGACCACTCGATATGCGGATGGATCCCTCACGCGGCCTGTCCGCCGCCGAATGGTTACTGCAGGCGGAAGAAAGTGACATCGCGTTTGTGCTGAAAACGTTTGGTGAAGAGCGTTTTGCGAAACGGATCGCGCGCGCGATTGTCGAGCGTAACCGTGAGCAGCCAATGACTCGCACCAAAGAGCTGGCGGATGTGATTTACGCCGCGACACCGGTGAAAGATAAGTTTAAGCATCCGGCGACGCGCAGTTTCCAGGCGATCCGTATCTGGGTCAACAGTGAGCTGGAAGAGATCGAACAGGCGCTGAAAGGCGCGCTGGTGGCGCTGGCGCCAGGCGGACGTTTATCGGTGATCAGTTTTCATTCTCTGGAAGATCGCATCGTGAAACGTTTTATGCGCGAGCAGAGTCGTGGACCTCAGGTGCCGGCGGGGCTACCGATGACGGAAGCGCAGCTGCAGAAACTTGGCGGCCGCCAGCTGAAAGCACTGGGCAAAATGATGCCGGGTGAGGCGGAAGTCGCGGAGAATCCACGCGCGCGCAGTTCCGTACTGCGCATCGCGGAAAGGAACGCGCCGTGATAGGCAACGAGCGCCACAGTCTGCCCGGCGTGATTGGCGGGGATCTGCTGCGTCACGGCTTGATCCCGCTGATTTTGCTGATCGCTGTACTGGTTTCTGCTGTGCTGGTGGTGACCACCGCGCACAAAACCCGTCTGCTGACGGCGCAGCGTGAGCAGCTGGTACTGGAGCGGGATGCGCTGGACATCGAGTGGCGCAACCTGATCCTGGAAGAGAATGCCCTCGGCGATCACAGCCGGGTTGAGCGCACCGCAACCGAGAAGCTGCAGATGCAGCATGTCGATCCGGCGCAGGAAAATATTGTGGTACAGCAATAAATATAAGGAATGACGGACTCGATGAGAGCCGCGACGAAAACGCTGAAGTTAAGAAAACAGGAAGATCAGGCCAGCTTTGTCAGCTGGCGTTTTGCGTTGCTGTGCGGTTGTATTTTTCTGGCGCTGGCGGGACTGCTGCTGCGCGTCGCGTATCTGCAGGTCATTAATCCGGATAAACTGGTGCGCGAAGGCGATATGCGTTCGCTGCGTGTACAAGAGGTTCCGACCGCACGCGGCATGATCAGCGACCGCGCCGGACGTCCGCTGGCGGTCAGCGTGCCGGTGAACGCCGTCTGGGCCGATCCGAAAGAGCTGCATGAACATGGCGGCGTCACCGTCGACAGCCGCTGGAAAGCACTGTCTGACGCCCTCTCCATTCCGCTGGATCAGCTGGCGGCACGCGTCAATGCCAACCCTGCCGGACGTTTTGTCTATCTTGCCCGCCAGGTGAACCCGGCGATTGGCGACTACATCAAGAAACTGAAACTGCCTGGCATCTATCTGCGCCAGGAGTCACGCCGTTACTATCCGGCGGGACAGGTCACCTCGCATCTGATTGGTTTTACCAATATCGACGGCCAGGGTATCGAAGGCGTCGAGAAAAGCTTTGATAAATGGCTCACTGGCCAGCCCGGCGAACGTACCGTGCGTAAAGACCGCTACGGCCGCGTTATTGAAGATATCTCCTCGGTTGACAGCCAGGCAGCGCATAACCTGGCGCTGAGCATCGACGAACGCCTGCAGGCGCTGGTCTATCGCGAACTGAACAATGCCGTGGCGTTTAACAAAGCGGAATCCGGTACGGCGGTGCTGGTGGATGTCAGCACTGGCGAAGTTCTGGCGATGGCCAATAGCCCGGCCTATAACCCAAATAACCTCACCGGAACGCCTAAAGATGTGATGCGTAACCGGGCAATTACCGACATCTTCGAGCCGGGTTCCACGGTGAAGCCGATGGTGGTAATGACCGCGCTGCAGCGCGGCGTGGTGAAAGAGAATACCGTACTGAATACCGTTCCGTATCGCGTTAACGGTCATGAAATCAAGGACGTGGCGCGCTACAGCGAACTAACCCTGACCGGGGTATTGCAGAAGTCGAGTAACGTCGGTGTTTCAAAGCTGGCGTTAGCGATGCCGTCCTCAGCGTTAGTAGATACTTACGCGCGCTTTGGGCTGGGTAAAGCGACCAATTTGGGGTTGGTCGGAGAAAGCAGTGGCTTATATCCTCAAAAACAACGGTGGTCTGACATAGAGAGGGCCACCTTCTCTTTCGGCTACGGGCTAATGGTAACGCCGTTACAGTTAGCGCGAGTCTACGCAACCATTGGCAGTTATGGCATCTATCGTCCGCTGTCGATTACCAAGGTTGACCCTCCGGTCTCCGGTGAACGCGTATTCCCGGAAGAACTGGTGAAAACCGTGGTGCATATGATGGAAAGCGTCGCCCTGCCGGGCGGCGGCGGCGTGAAAGCGGCGATCAAAGGCTATCGCATCGCGATTAAGACCGGCACGGCGAAGAAAGTCGGCCCGGACGGCGGCTATATCAATAAATATATCGCTTATACCGCAGGTGTGGCGCCTGCCAGCCATCCGCGCTTTGCTCTGGTGGTGGTGATTAACGATCCGCAGGCCGGTAAATATTACGGCGGTGCGGTTTCTGCGCCAGTGTTTGGCGCCATCATGGGCGGCGTGCTGCGCACCATGAATATTGAACCCGATGCATTGCCGACCAACGATCAAAATAACGTAGTGATTAACAAGAATGAGGGAACAGGTGACAGATCGTAATTTGCGCGACTTACTGGCTCCGTGGGTGCCTGGCGCACCGGAGCGTCCGCTTCGTGAAATGACACTGGATAGCCGCCAGGCGGCATCCGGCGATCTGTTCGTGGCGATTGCTGGCCATCAGGCTGACGGTCGCCGTTTTATCCCGCAGGCGATTGCCCAGGGCGTCGCGGCGGTTATCGCTGAAGCGGAAGGCGAAGCCAGCGATGGCGATATCAAAGAGATGCATGGCGTGCCGGTGATTTACCTGTCGCAGCTGCCACAGCGCCTCTCTGCGCTGGCCGGACGTTTTTATCAGCAGCCGGGTGAACAGCTGCGCCTGATTGGCGTCACGGGCACTAACGGTAAGACCACCACCACCCAGCTGCTGGCGCAGTGGGCCAACCTGCTGGGCGAAACCGGCGCGGTGATGGGCACGGTCGGCAACGGTCTGTATGGCCAGCTGGCGGCGGCGGAAAACACTACCGGTTCGGCGGTGGATGTGCAGCATGTGCTGCATTCGCTGGTGCAGCAGGGCGCGACGGTGGCGGCGATGGAAGTCTCTTCCCACGGTCTGGTGCAGCATCGCGTTGCCGCACTGCCGTTTGCCGCCGCAGCATTTACCAACCTGAGCCGTGACCATCTCGATTATCACGGCGATATGACGCACTACGAATCGGCCAAGTGGCTGCTGTTCTCTGAACATCAGGTCGGCCAGATGATCATCAACGCCGATGATGAAGTCGGCTTGCGCTGGCTGCAAAACCTGCCTGATGCCGTGGCGGTGACGATGCATGACAACCTGCTGCCAGGTTGCCGCGGTCGCTGGTTAAAAGCCACTGGGGTGATATACCACGATAACGGCGCGCGCATTAGTTTTGACTCCAGCTGGGGCAACGGGGAAATCGACAGCCGCCTGATGGGCGCGTTTAACGTCAGCAATCTGCTGATTGCACTGGCGACGCTGCTGACGCTGGATTATCCGCTGGAGGCGCTGGTTGCTAGCGGAAACCAGCTGCAGCCGGTGTGTGGTCGTATGGAAGTGTTTAACGCGCCAGGCAAACCCACGGTGGTGGTGGATTACGCCCACACGCCAGATGCGCTGGAAAAAGCGCTGGAAGCCGCGCGTCTGCATTGCAAAGGCAAACTGTGGTGCCTGTTTGGCTGCGGCGGCGATCGTGACAAAGGTAAGCGCCCACTAATGGGGGCGATTGCCGAGCAGTTCTCTGATGTGGTGGTGATTACCGATGACAACCCGCGCAGCGAAGAGCCGGGCGCGATTGTGGCGGATATTCTGACCGGATTGCTGGATGCCGGACGCGCCCGAGTGGTGCATGGACGTGCGCAAGCAGTCACTAACGCCATCATGCAGGCGCAGCCTGACGATGTGGTGCTGGTCGCGGGTAAAGGCCACGAAGATTATCAAATCGTCGGTAACCAGCGTCTGGATTACTCCGACCGGGTAACGGTCGCGCGTTTATTAGGAGCGATCGCATGATTGCCTTCTCATTACAGCAACTGGCGACCGCAACCGGCGGTGTATTACACGGCGATGACCTGACGATTCAGGATGTCACCACGGATACCCGCAAAATTACCGCTGGCGCGCTGTTTATTGCTCTGCAGGGTGAGCGTTTCGATGCGCATGACTTTGCAGAGGATGCGCTGGGCAAAGGCGCCGCAGCTTTACTGGTCAGTAAGCGCTTACCTGTGTCAGCACCGCAGGTGGTGGTGAAAGATACCCGCCTGGCGCTGGGACAGCTTGGCGCCTGGGTGCGCCAGCAGAGCACCGCGCGCGTGGTGGCGTTAACCGGTTCTTCCGGCAAGACCTCGGTCAAAGAGATGACCGCCGCCATTCTGCGCGAGTGCGGTGAAACCCTGTATACCGCAGGCAATCTGAATAACGATATCGGTGTGCCGCTGACGCTGCTGCGTCTGACGCAGGCGCATCAGTATGCGGTGATTGAACTGGGCGCCAACCATCAGGGCGAAATCGCTTACACCGTGGATCTGGTGCGTCCGGAAACCGCGCTGGTAAACAACCTTGCGGCAGCGCATCTGGAAGGTTTTGGCTCGCTGGCGGGTGTCGCCAAAGCCAAAGGCGAAATTTATCAGGGCCTGCCAGTTAACGGTACGGCGATTCTCAACGCTGACAGCCACGACTGGCCACACTGGCAGAACCATCTGCACAACAAAACGGTGTGGCGCTTCTCACCGGAGCCGCAACCCGACAGCCATTTCTGGGCGACGGATGTGCGTTTCAGCACGCGCGGCACCGAGTTTACTCTGCATACGCCGCAGGGCGATGTCTCGATCACGCTGCCGTTACCAGGACGCCACAACGTTGCCAATGCGCTGGCTGCTGCCGCGCTGGCGCTGTCAGTGGATGCACCACTGCGCGCGATTCAGAAAGGGCTGGCTGGATTACAGGCAGTGCCGGGACGGCTGTTCCCGATTGCGCTGAACAGCCGTCAGTTGCTGATTGATGACAGTTATAACGCCAATGTCGGTTCGATGACCGCCGCGGCGCAGGTGCTCGGTGAAATGCCGGGTTATCGCGTGATGGTGGTCGGCGATATGGCAGAACTGGGCGATGAAGCTGCGGAGTGCCATCGTCAGGTTGGCGAAGCGGCGCGTCTGGCAGGCATCGACAAAGTATTGAGCGTGGGAACTCTCAGCCAGGGCATCAGCGATGCCAGCGGCGTGGGTGAACACTTCGCCCAAAAATTGGCGCTGACAGCACGTCTGCAGTCGTTGTTATCCGCGCATGCGGATATGACTATTTTAGTTAAGGGTTCTCGCAGTGCCGCCATGGAGCAGGTAGTGCAGAGCTTACAGGAGAAAGGAACATGTTAGTCTGGCTGGCCGAACATCTGGTCGCTTTTTATTCTGGCTTTAACGTCTTTTCCTATTTGACGTTTCGCGCCATCGTCAGCCTGCTGACCGCGCTGTTCCTTTCTCTGTGGATGGGACCGCGCCTGATTGCTTATTTGCAAAAATTACAGATTGGCCAGGTAGTACGTAACGACGGCCCTGAGTCGCACTTCAGCAAGCGCGGCACGCCAACCATGGGCGGGATTATGATCCTCACCTCCATCACCATTTCGGTGCTGATGTGGGCGTATCCGTCTAACCCGTATGTCTGGTGCGTGCTGTTTGTGCTGGTGGGTTACGGCATTGTTGGTTTCGTCGATGACTATCGCAAAGTGGTGCGTAAAGATACCAAAGGGCTGATCGCCCGCTGGAAATATTTCTGGCAGTCGGTGATTGCACTGATTGTCGCCTTCGCGATGTACGCGGTGGGTAAAGATACGCCCGCCACGCAGCTGGTAGTGCCGTTCTTCAAGGACATTATGCCGCAGCTGGGCCTGCTGTATCTGCTGCTGGCTTACTTTGTGATTGTCGGCACCAGTAACGCCGTCAACCTGACCGATGGCCTTGATGGCCTGGCGATTATGCCAACCGTGTTTGTGGCGGCGGGCTTCGCGCTGGTGGCCTGGGCGACCGGTAACATGAACTTTGCTGGCTACCTGCATATTCCGTATCTGCGTCATGCCGGTGAGCTGGTGATTGTCTGTACCGCGATTGTCGGTGCAGGGCTTGGTTTTCTCTGGTTCAACACCTATCCGGCGCAGGTCTTTATGGGCGACGTCGGTTCACTGGCGCTGGGCGGCGCGCTGGGCACCATCGCGGTGCTGCTGCGTCAGGAGTTCCTGCTGGTGATTATGGGCGGGGTGTTTGTGGTGGAGACGCTGTCTGTGATCCTGCAGGTTGGCTCCTTCAAACTACGCGGTCAGCGCATTTTCCGTATGGCGCCGATTCACCACCACTATGAACTGAAAGGCTGGCCGGAACCGCGCGTTATTGTGCGCTTCTGGATTATTTCGCTGATGCTGGTGCTGATTGGCCTGGCAACGCTGAAGGTACGTTAATCATGGCTGACTATCAGGGTAAAAAAGTCGTCATTATCGGGCTGGGCCTGACCGGGCTGTCCTGTGTTGATTTCTTTTTAGCGCGAGGCGTGACGCCGCGCGTGATGGATACCCGTGTGTCGCCACCTGGCCTCGACAACCTGCCGGACGCGGTGGAACGCCATCTCGGCGCCCTGAATGATCGCTGGTTGCTGGATGCCGATCTGATTATCGCCAGTCCGGGTATTGCGCTGGCGCATCCGTCATTACTGGATGCCGCAGAAGCAGGCGTGGAAATCATTGGCGATATCGAGCTGTTCTGCCGTGAAGCGCAGGCGCCGATTGTGGCGATTACCGGTTCTAATGGTAAAAGCACCGTCACCACGCTGGTCGGTGAAATGGCGCGGGCCGCAGGCTGGGATGTTGGTGTGGGCGGTAATATTGGTTTGCCTGCGCTGAGTTTATTACAGCACCCCGCACAGCTGTATGTGCTGGAGCTGTCGAGTTTTCAGCTGGAAACCACTCACAGCCTGAACGCCGCTGCGGCCACGGTTCTCAATGTGACTGAGGACCATATGGATCGCTATCCGTTAGGTCTACAGCAGTATCGTGCAGCTAAGTTACGGATTTATGAAAATGCGCAGGTTTGCGTGGTGAATGCGGATGACGCCCTGACCATGCCGGTACGTGGCGCGGATAAACGCTGCGTCAGCTTTGGTGTCGATGTCGGTGATTATCACCTCAACCGTCAGCAAGGCAGCATCTGGCTGCGCGCCAGCGGTGAGAAAGTATTGAATACCGATGAGATGCATCTGGTCGGTCAGCATAACTATACCAACGCACTGGCTGCGCTGGCGCTGGCGGATGCTGTCGGTCTGCCGCGTGCCACCAGTCTGAAAGCGCTGACCACCTACAGCGGGTTACCGCACCGTTTCCAGCTGGTGCATGACAATAATAGCGTGCGCTGGATTAACGACTCTAAAGCCACCAATGTCGGCAGCACTGAAGCCGCACTGAACGGGCTGCAGGTGGACGGTACGCTGTGGCTGCTGTTGGGCGGCGATGGTAAGTCAGCGGACTTTGCTCCGCTGACGCGCTGGCTGCAGGGCGATAAGGTGCGCACTTACTGCTTTGGCCGCGACGGTGCTGAGCTGGCGGCGTTGCGGCCGGAAATCGCCGTACAAACTGACACCATGCAGGAGGCGATGGCGCAGATTGCCGCTCAGGTACGTGCTGGCGATATGGTGCTGCTGTCACCGGCCTGCGCCAGCCTTGACCAGTTCCGCAGCTTTGAACAGCGCGGTGACGTCTTTGCACAACTGGCGAAGGAGCTTGGCTGATGCGTTTCCCGGGGCTGGGTCTTGCCAGCGCAATAACGCAACGCCTGAAAGAGTGGGTGATGGGCGCGCGTGAAAGCGATGCGACCTCGATGGTGCTGTATGACCGCACACTGGTGTGGCTGACTTTTGGCCTGGCGATTATTGGTTTTGTGATGGTGACGTCGGCGTCGATGCCAGTCGGGCAGCGCCTGTCGGAAGATCCGTTTTACTTCGCCAAGCGTGATGCATTTTACCTGGCGCTGGCGTTTGGCATGGCGCTGGTGACGCTGCGCATCCCGATGGAAGTCTGGCAGCGTTACAGCAACGTGATGCTGCTGGCGTCGGTGGTGATGCTGCTGATAGTGCTGGTGGTGGGCAGTTCGGTCAATGGTGCTTCGCGCTGGATTGCGCTAGGTCCGTTACGTATTCAGCCGGCAGAATTATCCAAGTTGTCGCTGTTCTGCTATCTCGCCAGTTATCTGGTGCGCAAAGTGGAAGAGGTGCGCAACAACTTCTGGGGCTTCTGCAAGCCGATGGGCGTGATGGTAGTGCTGGCGGTGTTACTGCTGGCGCAGCCGGACCTCGGTACCGTGGTGGTGCTGTTTGTCACAACACTGGCGATGCTGTTTCTGGCGGGCGCCAAATTATGGCAGTTTTTGGCGATTATCGGCTCGGGTGTATTCGCCGTCGGCCTGCTGATTGTGGCGGAACCGTATCGTATGCGCCGCGTGACCTCTTTCTGGAACCCATGGGAAGATCCGTTTGGTAGTGGTTACCAGTTAACGCAGTCGCTTATGGCCTTTGGACGCGGCGAATTCTGGGGCCAGGGACTGGGAAATTCGGTACAGAAACTGGAATATTTACCGGAAGCGCATACCGACTTTATTTTCTCAATTATTGGGGAAGAACTGGGTTATATCGGTGTGGTTTTAGCGTTGTTAATGGTATTCTTCGTCGCTTTTCGCGCGATGTCGATTGGCCGCCGCGCGCTTGAGCTGGACCAGCGATTTTCGGGCTTTCTGGCCTGTTCGATTGGCGTCTGGTTTAGCTTCCAGGCGCTGGTTAATGTCGGTGCGGCAGCGGGGATGTTGCCGACCAAAGGTCTGACGCTGCCGCTGATCAGTTACGGTGGTTCCAGTCTGATTATTATGTCGACGGCTATCGTGCTGTTATTGCGCATTGATTTTGAAACGCGTCTGGCAAAAGCACAGGCGTTTACACGGAGTAGTCGATGAGTGGTAAGCGACTGATGGTGATGGCGGGCGGCACCGGTGGACATGTCTTTCCCGGGCTGGCGGTAGCACACCATCTGATGGAGCAGGGCTGGCAGGTGCGCTGGCTGGGCACCGCCGATCGAATGGAAGCGGATTTGGTGCCGAAACATGGCATCGAGATTGATTTTATCCGTATCTCGGGCCTGCGCGGCAAAGGGATTAAAGCGCTGTTACTGGCGCCGATGCGTATTTTTTCCGCCTGGCGTCAGGCGCGCGCCATTATGAAGGCGTATCAGCCCGATGTGGTGCTGGGCATGGGCGGTTATGTTTCCGGCCCTGGTGGTCTGGCGGCGTGGAGCTGCGGCATCCCGGTGGTGCTGCATGAGCAAAACGGCATTGCCGGCCTGACCAACAAGTGGCTGGCGAAAATCGCCAGCAAAGTGATGCAGGCATTTCCCGGCGCGTTTCCCTCCGCCGATGTCGTGGGTAACCCGGTGCGCACCGATGTGCTGGCGTTACCGTTGCCGGAACAGCGCTTAGCCGGACGTGAAGGGCCGGTGCGTGTGTTAGTTGTTGGTGGGAGTCAGGGCGCGCGGATCCTGAACCAGACACTGCCGCAGGTCGCGGCGAAAATGGGTGAGCAGATTACCCTGTGGCACCAGGTGGGCAAAGGTGCGCTGCCAGCGGTAACGGAAGCGTATCACCAGCTGGGGCAGACCCGGCACAAGATCACCGAGTTTATCGATGATATGGCAGCGGCTTACGCCTGGGCAGATGTGGTGGTGTGCCGCTCTGGCGCACTGACCGTCAGTGAAGTGGCGGCCGCTGGTTTACCTGCTATTTTTGTGCCTTTCCAGCATAAAGATCGTCAGCAGTACTGGAACGCGTTGCCGCTGGAACAGGCGGGCGCGGCGAAGATTTTCGAACAGCCGCAGTTTAATGCGGATGTGGTTGCCGCCACGCTGGCGGCCTGGGATCGCCCGACATTGCTGCAGATGGCCAATAAGGCGCGAGCGGTGGCGATTCCTGATGCGACCGAACGGGTAGCGCAGGCGCTGATCCAGATTGCACGGAAATGATACCCGGGTGGCATTTTTGCCACCCCATAAGATAAGAGTAAGGCCCGGAGCAATCCGGCCACGGGAAGCGCGAGAGTGGCTTCCTGGTACTGACAGGCAGAAGAGATGAATACACAACAACTGGCAAAACTGCGTTCCATAGTGCCCGAGATGCGTCGCGTCCGGCACATCCACTTTGTCGGCATCGGCGGTGCTGGCATGGGCGGTATTGCTGAAGTGTTGGCCAATGAAGGATATGAGATCAGCGGTTCGGATTTAGCACCGAACGCGGTCACGCAGCATCTGTCGGCGCTCGGCGCGACAATCTATTTCAACCATCGCCCGGAAAACGTCAGTGATGCCAGCGTGGTGGTGGTATCAACCGCGGTGTCACAGGACAATCCGGAGATCGTCGCGGCGCGTGAAGCGCGTATTCCGGTGATCCGTCGTGCGGAGATGCTGGCGGAGCTGATGCGTTTTCGTCACGGCATCGCCATTGCCGGTACGCACGGCAAAACCACCACCACTGCGATGGTGTCGAGCATTTATGCTGAAGGCGGACTGGATCCGACCTTTGTTAACGGCGGTCTGGTGAAAGCGGCGGGCACCCATGCGCGTCTTGGCAGTAGCCGTTATTTGATTGCGGAAGCGGATGAGAGCGATGCCTCTTTCCTGCATCTGCAGCCAATGGTGGCGATTGTCACCAACATCGAAGCCGACCATATGGATACCTACCAGGGCGACTTCGAGAACTTAAAGCAGACGTTTATTAACTTCCTGCACAACCTGCCGTTTTATGGTCGTGCGGTAATGTGTATCGATGACGTGGTGATCCGCGATTTGCTGCCGCGCGTTGGCCGCCAGATTACCACTTACGGTTTCAGCGATGATGCGGATGTGCGCATCGAAAACTATCAGCAGATTGGCGCACAGGGGCACTTTACCCTGGTACGTCAGGACAAACCGCTGATGAACGTGACGCTGAACGCGCCAGGCCGCCATAACGCGCTGAATGCGGCAGCGGCGGTAGCGGTAGCAACGGAAGAGGGCATTGAGGATGAAGATATCCTCAGCGCGCTGGAGAGTTTCCAGGGGACTGGTCGCCGTTTCGATTTCCTGGGCGAATACCCGCTGGAGCCGGTTAATGGCGCCGCAGGCAGCGCCATGCTGGTGGATGACTATGGTCACCATCCGACTGAAGTCGACGCGACAATCAAAGCGGCGCGCGCAGGCTGGCCGGATAAAAAGCTGGTAATGATTTTCCAGCCGCATCGCTACACACGTACGCGCGATCTGTATGACGATTTCGCTAATGTGCTGTCGCAGGTGGATGTGCTGCTGATGCTGGATGTCTATGCGGCGGGTGAATCAGCGATCCCGGGCGCGGACAGTCGTTCACTGTGCCGCACCATTCGTGGTCGCGGCAAGGTCGATCCGATCCTGGTGTCCGATCATGATCTGGTTGCGGAAATGCTGCTGCCAGCGCTGTCCGGCAACGACCTGATCCTGGTTCAGGGCGCGGGTAACGTCGGTAAGATCGCCCGCTCGCTGGCGGAACAAAAATTAAAACCAAAGACCAATGCAGAGGATCATCATGGCTGAGAAAGTTGCTGTATTGCTGGGTGGCACCTCCGCAGAGCGTGATGTGTCGCTGATGTCCGGTAAAGCAGTGCTGGCCGGGCTGAAAGAGGCGGGTATTGATGCTTATGCTGTCGATACCAAAGATTTTTCACCGACGCGCCTGAAAGAAGCCGGTTACGACAAAGTGTTTATCGCCCTGCATGGTCGTGGCGGTGAAGATGGCACGCTGCAGGGGCTGCTGGAGTTTTTAGACATCCCCTATACCGGCAGCGGCGTGATGGCTTCCGCCATCACCATGGACAAAATGCGCAGCAAGCTGCTGTGGCAGGGCGCTGGTTTGCCGGTGTCGCCGTATGTGGTTGTTGAGCGTCAGCAAATGGATGCTGGCCTTGATGATGCCTGCAGGGCGCGTATCCAGGCGCTGGGCCTGCCGCTGTTTGTTAAGCCAAGCCGTGAAGGCTCCAGCGTGGGCATTTCCCGTGTCAACAGGGCTGAAGATCTGCAGGCAGCGCTGGTGGAAGCATTCCGCCACGACAGCGAAGTGCTGATTGAGAAGTTTTTAAGCGGTGCGGAGTACACAGTGGCGATTGTTGGCGACGAAATTCTGCCTTCTATTCGTATTCAGGCCGCCAGTGAGTTTTACGACTATCAAGCTAAGTATATATCTGACGATACTGAGTATTTCTGTCCGAGCGGCTTAAGCGCCGATCGTGAAGCAGAATTAAGCAAACTGGTGCTGGATGCATGGCGTGCACTGGATTGCAGCGGCTGGGGCCGTGTTGATGTGATGATGGATGGCGACGGCAGTTTCTATCTGCTGGAAGTGAATACTTCGCCAGGGATGACCAGCCACAGCCTGGTGCCGATGGCGGCGAAACAGGCCGGGCTGAGCTTCTCACAGCTGGTCGCGCGGATTCTGGAGCTGGCGGACTGATATGTCCCAGGCGGCTCTTAATGTCCGTAACCGTGAAGCGCAGGAAAAGGCGCGTACCGGTCGCAGTAATGGTTCTCGCCTGGCAGGCATTATCTTCCTGCTGATGGTCGTGGGGACCATGGTGTTTGGCGGTCTGGTGGTTCTGAAGTGGATGAATGATGCGTCGCGCCTGCCGCTGTCGACGCTGGTGGTGACCGGGAAAACCCACTACACCACCCATGATGATATCCGCCAGGCGATCCTGTCGCTTGGTCCGCCGGGAACCTTTATGTCGCAGGATGTGAACATCATCCAGCAGCAGATTGAACGCCTGCCATGGATTCAGCAGGTGAGTGTACGCAAGCAGTGGCCGGACGAATTAAAGATTCATCTGGTTGAATATGTGCCGGTAGCACGCTGGAATGATCTGCATATGGTTGATGCGGAAGGAAAATCGTTCAGTGTTCCGGCCAGTCATATCGGCAAAGAAGCGATGCCGATGCTGTATGGCCCTGAAGGTAGCGAGCAGGATGTGCTGACGGGCTACCGTGAAATGAGTCAGGTGCTGGCGGCAGCGAAGTTTAAGTTGAAGGTGGCGTCAATGACGGCGCGTCGTTCCTGGCAACTGACCACCGCGGATGATATTCGCATTGAGCTGGGCCGCAACGACGATATGAAGCGTTTGAAGCGTTTTATTGAGCTCTATCCTTCGCTGCAGCAGCAGGCGACAGCGGAGAACAAACGCATTAGCTACGTTGATCTGCGTTATGACTCTGGCGCGGCAGTAGGATGGGCACCGGCATTAATTGAGCCGCAGGACAGTAATCAGCAACAGAATCAGGCACAGGTTAAACAACAATGATCAAGTCGACGGACAGAAAGCTGGTAGTTGGACTCGAGATTGGCACCGCGAAGGTCGCCGCTTTGGTAGGGGAAGTTCTGCCCGATGGCATGGTCAATATTATCGGGGTGGGCAGCTGCCCGTCTCGCGGCATGGATAAAGGCGGGGTAAACGATCTGGAGTCGGTGGTGAAATGCGTACAGCGCGCCATCGACCAGGCGGAGCTGATGGCGGATTGCCAGATTTCGTCCGTTTACCTTGCATTATCTGGCAAACATATCAGTTGCCAGAATGAAATCGGGATGGTTCCGATTTCCGAAGAGGAAGTGACTCAGGAAGATGTGGAGAACGTGGTGCACACGGCTAAGTCAGTACGCGTGCGCGATGAGCACCGCATTCTGCATGTGATTCCGCAGGAGTACGCTATCGATTACCAGGAAGGGATCAAAAACCCGGTTGGTTTGTCTGGCGTGCGTATGCAGGCCAAGGTGCATCTGATCACCTGTCACAATGATATGGCGAAAAACATTGTGAAAGCGGTTGAACGTTGCGGCCTGAAAGTTGACCAACTGATTTTCGCCGGTCTGGCATCAAGCTTTGCTGTGCTGACCGAAGATGAGCGCGAACTGGGTGTCTGCGTGGTCGATATCGGCGGCGGTACCATGGATATCGCGGTGTATACCGGCGGTGCACTGCGTCATACCAAAGTGATCCCGTATGCGGGCAACGTGGTGACCAGTGATATCGCCTACGCCTTCGGTACACCACCGACTGACGCCGAAGCAATTAAAGTTCGTCACGGCTGTGCACTGGGTTCGATTGTTGGTAAAGACGAAAACGTCGAAGTCCCGAGCGTCGGTGGCCGCCCGCCAAGAAGCCTGCAGCGCCAGACGCTGGCGGAAGTGATTGAGCCGCGCTATACCGAGCTGCTCAATCTGGTGAATGACGAGATTCTGCAGCTACAGGAGCAGCTGCGCCAGCAGGGCGTGAAGCATCATCTGGCGGCCGGTATCGTACTGACCGGCGGCGCGGCGCAGATTGAAGGTCTGGCAGCGTGTGCCCAGCGCGTGTTCCACACGCAGGTGCGCATCGGCCAGCCACTGAATATTACCGGATTAACGGATTACGCGCAGGAGCCGTACTACTCAACGGCGGTAGGCTTACTGCACTACGGAAAAGAGTCGCACCTGAACGGTGAGGCTGATGTGGAAAAAAGAGCGTCAGTCGGCAACTGGTTTAAACGCCTGAATAGCTGGCTGAGAAAAGAGTTTTAATTTTAGTAAAGGCGACCTCGCTGTTACAATTTATTGAGGTCTCCAGGCGACAGGCACATAACGGAGAGAAATTATGTTTGAACCGATGGAATTAACCAACGACGCGGTGATTAAAGTCATCGGCGTCGGTGGCGGCGGCGGTAACGCTGTCGAACATATGGTGCGTGAACGCATCGAAGGCGTAGAGTTCTTCGCGGTCAACACCGACGCGCAAGCGTTGCGTAAGACCGCGGTAGGCCAGACCATCCAGATTGGTAATGGTATTACCAAAGGTCTGGGCGCGGGTGCAAACCCGGAAGTGGGTCGCAACTCTGCTGAAGAAGATCGTGAAGCACTGCGTTCTGCGCTGGAAGGCGCTGACATGGTGTTTATCGCAGCGGGCATGGGCGGTGGTACCGGTACCGGTGCTGCGCCAGTGGTGGCTGAAGTCGCCAAAGATTTGGGTATCCTGACGGTTGCGGTGGTTACCAAGCCTTTCAACTTTGAAGGCAAAAAACGCATGGCATTTGCCGAGCAGGGTATCGCGGAGCTGTCCAAGCACGTCGACTCACTGATCACTATCCCGAACGACAAGCTGCTGAAAGTGCTGGGTCGTGGCATCTCTCTGCTGGATGCTTTCGGCGCGGCTAACGACGTACTGAAAGGCGCGGTGCAGGGTATCGCCGAGCTGATCACCCGTCCTGGCCTGATGAACGTTGACTTTGCTGACGTGCGTACCGTGATGTCAGAAATGGGTTATGCGATGATGGGTTCCGGCGTGGCGTGCGGTGAAGACCGTGCGGAAGAAGCGGCGGAAATGGCGATCTCCAGCCCACTGCTGGAAGATATCGACCTGTCTGGCGCACGCGGCGTGCTGGTTAACATCACCGCTGGCTTTGACCTGCGTCTGGATGAGTTCGAAACCGTGGGTAACACCATCCGTGCGTTTGCTTCTGATAACGCCACTGTGGTGATCGGTACGTCTCTGGACCCGGAGATGAACGACGAACTGCGCGTAACCGTGGTTGCGACCGGTATCGGTATGGACAAGCGTCCTGAAATCACGCTGGTGACCAACAAACAGTCTACCCAGCCTGTGATGGATCACCGCTACCAGCAGCACGGCATGGCGCCACTGCCGCAGGAGCAGAAACCAGCCGCTAAGGTCGTTAACGACCAGAGCGCGCAAACTAACAAAGAGCCAGATTACCTGGATATTCCAGCCTTCCTGCGTAAGCAGGCGGACTAAGAAATCTCCGAGTATTTGGGTTCTCCGCTCTTTGTGCTAAACTGTTCGCCCGCTGGTAATTTATACTAGCGGTCGGATGGGTAATTTTTGCGAGATAATGCGATGATCAAACAACGGACACTAAAACGTATTGTTCAGGCGACTGGCGTCGGTTTGCATACCGGCAAGAAAGTCACGCTGACGCTACGCCCTGCGCCGGCTAATACCGGGGTCATCTATCGCCGCACTGACTTGAATCCACCGGTCGATTTCCCGGCTGATGCCAAATCTGTGCGTGATACTATGCTCTCTACTTGCCTGGTAAATGAGCATGGCGTGCGGATTTCGACAGTCGAACACCTGAACGCAGCACTTTCCGGTCTGGGCATTGATAACATCATTGTGGAAGTTGACGCGCCTGAAATTCCAATCATGGACGGCAGCGCGGCCCCCTTTGTGTATCTGCTGATGGACGCAGGCATTGAGCAGCTGAACAGCGCCAAAAAATTTGTTCGCGTCAAACAAGCCGTAAGGGTTGAAGATGGCGACAAATGGGCTGAGATCAAACCGTACAATGGTTTTTCGCTGGACTTTACCATCGACTTTAACCATCCGGCGATCGATGCCAGCGCGCAGCGCTACAGCATGAACTTCTCTGCTGAAGCCTTTATGCGTCAAATCAGCCGTGCGCGTACCTTCGGCTTTATGCGTGAAATCGAATATCTGCAGTCTAAAGGCCTGTGCCTGGGCGGCAGTCTCGACTGTGCAATCGTGGTGGATGACTACCGCGTATTGAACGAAGACGGTTTACGTTTTGAAGACGAATTCGTACGTCACAAAATGCTCGATGCAATCGGTGACCTGTTTATGTGCGGCCACAACATTATCGGCGCGTTTACCGCCTTTAAATCCGGTCATGCACTGAACAACAAACTGCTGCAGGCGGTGATGGCGAAGCAGGAAGCCTGGGAATGGGCAACGTTTGAAGACGAAGCCGAACTGCCGATGGCATTCAAAGCACCTAATCTGGTTCTGGCATAAGCCATAGCCCGACTATCACGACTGGTTAAGCTGGCAAACTCTCTCCGGCCAGTGAGACCAGTCGTTTTATTTTTATCCCCTGTCGTCTTTTTTTACAGCGAAATGCTGCTTTCCTCGCCGAATAAGCCAACATTTGCGCTTTGCGGCAGATTTCTCCTGATGTCGGCCGCCACTAATAGTGGTAAAATCAGCGCTCTTAAGCACCACGCCGTTTGTGGTGAAGGCAATGTAACTGGCGAATATTGGCATATAACGTGATCGGCATCTTTCATCGTTGGCGACAATTTGGCAGACGCTATTTCTGGCCGCATCTCCTGTTGGGGATGGTCGCGGCAAGCCTTGGTCTGCCCGTAGCCCACGCCAGTGAACAGAACAGCCTGCCGGAAACCTCGTCACGCAGCCTCACCATTGGCAATGTGGTGCGCTTCGACAGTCTGGCGCTGTTGCAGGAAAGTATTCGCCGCCCGAACTTTACCGTCGACTACTGGCATCAGCATGCGATTCGCACGGTTATTCGCCACCTCTCTTTCACCACGTTAGCGTCACAGGATCTGCCGAGTACAGAGCAGGCGTTACCGCTGGAAGCGCAGAAATTTGCGCTGATCGATACACTCAGCGCGCTGCTGACCCACGAGTCGCGCCCGGCGCTGATGACCCGCGAGTTTTCCCCCTGTCCTGATGCGCAGAATCTCGCGCATCGCAGTGGCCTGTGGCTGGCGCAGGTGCAGGGCATTCGTGCCGGACCCGCAACCCTCTCCTGACACTATGCAGAGCCTCGCTCTGTTGCGAATCAATAACCCGCGTTTGGGCTGGCAACAATCCAGCTGTTAACTGAAAACGTCGGGCAGAAATAAAACAAAGCCGTAAGCCGCGCCACGTGGCTGGAGAAATTTCTTTATTATGTTAACGACAATTTTAACCAAAGTTTTTGGTAGCCGTAATGACCGCACGCTGCGCCGCCTGCGCAAAGCCGTTGAGTCCATCAACAAGATGGAACCGGATTTTGAGAAGCTGTCTGATGATGAGCTGAAAGCAAAAACTGAAGAGTTTCGTGCGCGCCTGAAGAAGGGTGAAACGGTAGACAGCCTGATCCCGGAAGCCTTCGCCACCGTACGTGAAGCCAGTAAGCGCGTGTTTGGCATGCGTCACTTCGATGTCCAGCTGATCGGCGGTATGGTGCTGAACGATCGCTGCATCGCGGAAATGCGTACTGGTGAAGGTAAAACCCTGACGGCAACCCTGCCTGCATACCTGAACGCATTAAGCGGTAAGGGCGTACATGTGGTGACCGTGAACGACTATCTGGCACAGCGTGACGCGGAAAACAACCGTCCACTGTTCGAGTTCCTTGGCCTGACCATCGGTATCAACCTGCCGGGCATGCCTGCGCCAGCCAAGCGTGCCGCTTACGCTGCCGATATCACCTACGGTACTAACAACGAATACGGTTTCGACTACCTGCGCGACAATATGGCGTTCAGCCCGGAAGAGCGTGTACAGCGTAAACTGCACTATGCGCTGGTGGATGAGGTGGACTCCATCCTGATCGATGAAGCGCGTACGCCGCTGATTATCTCTGGTCCGGCGGAAGACAGCTCTGAGCTGTATATCAAAGTTAACAAAATCATTCCGCACCTGATCCGTCAGGAGAAAGAAGACTCCGATACCTTCCAGGGCGAAGGCCACTTCTCGGTGGATGAGAAAGCGCGTCAGGTGCACCTGACTGAACGCGGCCTGGTGAATATCGAAGAGTTGCTGGTTAGCGAAGGTATTATGGATGAAGGCGAATCGCTCTACTCGCCAGCCAACATTATGCTGATGCACCATGTCACCGCGGCGCTGCGCGCGCACGTGCTGTTTACCCGTGATGTCGACTACATCGTCAAAGATGGCGAAGTGATTATCGTCGACGAACACACCGGCCGTACCATGCAGGGACGTCGCTGGTCTGATGGTTTGCATCAGGCGGTGGAAGCGAAAGAAGGCGTGGAAATTCAGAACGAAAACCAGACACTGGCGTCGATCACCTTCCAGAACTACTTCCGTCTGTATGAGAAGCTGGCGGGGATGACCGGTACTGCCGATACCGAAGCGTTTGAATTCAGCTCTATTTACAAGCTGGATACCATTGTGGTGCCAACCAACCGTCCAATGGTGCGTAAAGATCTGCCAGACCTGGTCTACATGACTGAGCTGGAGAAGATTGGCGCGATTATCGAAGATATCCGCGAGCGTACCGCCAATGGCCAGCCCGTGCTGGTGGGTACGATTTCGATTGAGAAATCAGAAGTGGTTTCCCATGAACTGGAACGTGCAGGCATTAAGCACAACGTTCTGAACGCCAAGTTCCACGCCCGCGAAGCGGATATCGTTGCCCAGGCCGGTCAGCCTGGCGCAGTCACCATCGCCACCAACATGGCGGGTCGTGGTACCGATATCGTGCTGGGTGGTAGCTGGCAGGCGGAGATTGCTGAGCTGGAGGAACCGACTCAGGAGCAGATCGATGCGATTAAAGAGGCGTGGAAAGTGCGCCATGATGCGGTGCTGGCGTCAGGCGGTCTGCACATTATCGGTACCGAGCGTCATGAATCACGCCGTATCGATAACCAGCTGCGTGGCCGTTCCGGTCGTCAGGGTGACCACGGTTCTTCCCGTTTCTACCTGTCGATGGAAGATGCGCTGATGCGTATTTTTGCCTCGGATCGCGTTTCCAATATGATGCGTAAGCTGGGTATGAAGCCGGGCGAAGCGATTGAGCACCCATGGGTGACCAAGGCGATTGCCAACGCACAGCGTAAAGTGGAAAGCCGTAACTTCGATATCCGTAAACAGCTGCTGGAATATGATGATGTCGCCAACGATCAGCGTCGTGCGATTTACTCTCAGCGTAATGAGCTGCTGGATGTGTCTGACGTTAGCGAAACCATTAACAGCATCCGTGAAGATGTGTTCAAGAGCGTTATCGACAGCTATATTCCGCCGCAGTCGCTGGAAGAGATGTGGGATATTGCGGGTCTGGAAGAGCGTCTGAAAAACGATTTCGACCTCGATATGCCAATCGCTGAGTGGCTGGACAAAGAACCTGAACTGCATGAAGAGACGCTGCGTGAGCGTATTCTGACGCAGGCGAAAGAGGTGTATCTGCGTAAGGAAGAGGTTGTTGGCACCGAGATGATGCGCAACTTCGAGAAAGGCGTGATGTTGCAGACTCTGGATTCCCTGTGGAAAGAGCATCTGGCGGCAATGGATTACCTGCGTCAGGGCATCCATCTGCGTGGCTATGCGCAAAAAGATCCTAAGCAGGAGTACAAGCGCGAATCCTTCGCGATGTTCGCAGCGATGCTGGAATCACTGAAATATGAAGTGGTCAGCACCCTGAGCAAAGTACAGGTGCGTATGCCGGAAGAAGTGGAAGCGATGGAAGAGCAGCGTCGTCTGGAAGCAGAGCGTCTGCAGCAGCAGCAACGTCTCAGCCATGTTGACTCTGAAACCGAAGCGGCAGCCGCGCTGGCGTCACAGACTGGCGAACGTAAAGTGGGCCGTAACGATCCTTGCCCATGTGGTTCCGGTAAGAAATATAAGCAGTGTCACGGCCGTCTGGCCTGATGTCTGCGGGGCGCCTCGCGCCCGGCTGTCAGCGGTGAAGATGTCGCTGACAGTGCAAACCATACAATTGATGGGCGGAGGGAACTCCGCCCATTTCTTTGCTAACGACACTATAGTTATGACGAAGGAGTCGACCCATGAAGCACCTGCAAGTCGCCGTCGGCATTATTCGCAATGCCAGTCAGGACATCTGCCTGGCGCAACGATCTTCCAGCTCGCATATGGCCAATATGTGGGAGTTCCCGGGCGGGAAAATCGAAGCGGAAGAGAGCGCGGCAGACGCGCTGAAGCGTGAGCTGCTGGAAGAGGTGGGCATTGAGGTGACGTCAGCGACGCCGTTTGATATCGCCGATCATACTTATCAGGATTTACGCGTCACGCTGCACTTTTTTATCGTCGATGGCTGGAATGGCGAACCGTACGGCCGTGAAGGGCAGCCGATGCGCTGGGTGCCGCAGGCGCAACTGGTCGCGGATGAGTTTCCGCCTGCTAATGTGCCGATTGTGGCGCGGTTGCTGGCTGAGGCTGGGGTGTAGTGGCGTTGTCTGATTAATCGAGATACACGGGGCGACCACCCCGCGGTTCTGCGCGGTCAGGCCGCTCCGGAACCATCGGGGTGTTTCCCCTAAAATCTGACTTTTGAGTTGCCTGAACGAGTATTAGCTACTCCCTGAACATCATCAGCCTGGTTTGCAGCGTGGTCTGAGGGCAGAAAAGATTCTGCCCCCATCCACTTAATGCCGGGTATCAAACTGCTCTTCACTCCAGTCGTCGCTATCCGACAGGTCGCCGCTGCTGGGAATACGTTTTTCTTCCGCTGCCCATTCACCTAAATCAATCAGTTGGCAGCGTTTGCTGCAAAACGGGCGGAACTGGCTCAGCTGATCCCAGATAACAGATTTGCCACAGGTCGGGCAGATGACGGTGGTAACTTCATGACTCATGACAGACAACCTTTAACAACAAGCTAATTCAAAATCGAGACGCGCCGGTACATCGCCGCGCTCGCTGTCGAGCGGCAGAAAGCGAATCGCATAGCGGGTTTTATGGCCGGACACCTGGGGATAGAGCGAGTCTTCCAGCGTCAGCTGCAGGCGCAGCAGATCGGAACCTTCGGCATTGTCCTGGAAGAAACCATTCAGGCTGGTTTGATTACGGAATATGCCGGACTGGCGAATCAGATCGAGGATCTGAGTCAGCGCGTTACGTAACGGGTCCAGCGACTCCAGCCAGCCGGCGACTTGCTGGTCACGCTGTGCCTGATCGACATGCAGCCAGATATGCAGGGTCGGCAGATCAAAACTGCAGCAACCGCCGGGAATGCTCAGACGCTGGCGTACCAGACCAATCAGACGATCTTCACGCAGCAACTGGCCCATACGTGGTGCAGCCATTAGCGTGGTGGCGTTGCGCTTCAGCTTATCGCGTAGCTGGTTAACCAGTTCCATATCGACGCCAGGCACTTCCGCCCAGGCGCGTAATTTCTGCTGCTGACGTTCCAGCTCTTTCAGAATATCGGTGCGCAGTTCGCCGCGCTCAAATACATCAAGCAGGTCGGCGACGTTACGGAAGAAGGTCAGTGCGCTGGTGTGATCGCTGATATGACGGCAGGTTTGCAGTTGTTGCAGGAGAAATTCAATACGCAGCCAGGTGCGCATTTTTTCATTTAGCGGATGTTCAAAAAGTATCGTTGTGCTCATGCTCTTAATCCTGTTTCGCTGCGGTTGCCAGTTCGCAATAGCGCTGGTTCAACGCGGCAACAAGTGGCATCACCGCTGCGGGATCGCCACTGTTATCGATAATGTCATCAGCTACCGCCAGGCGTGCGTCGCGTGACGCCTGGGCAGCCAGAATACGGGTGGCCTCTTCGCGACTGATATGGTCGCGCGCCATCGTGCGCGTCAGCTGAATTTCCGGATCGACATCGACCACCAACACCCGATCCGCCAGCTTATGCAGATTGTTCTCGACTAACAGCGGCACCACCCACAGACACCATAATGATTGCGCTTCAGCCAGCTGGCGCCGCGTCTGCTGGTGAATCAGCGGGTGCAGCAGGTGATTCAGCCACTGTTTGTCCGCCGGGGAACTGAAGATTTTCTGGCGCAGGCTGGCGCGATTCAGGCTGCCATCAGCGTTCAGCACGCTGGGGCCGAATTTGTTGACGATGTCCTGCAGCGCGGGCTGACCCGGTTCGACCACCTGACGGGCGATCACATCTGCATCCACCACATCAATTCCCAAATCGGCGAAGGCACGGGTAACCGTGCTTTTTCCACTGCCGATGCCGCCGGTGAGCGCGACGGTATAACGCATAAGCCTGATCCCAGATAAACCTGCAAGACACGTCAGCACAGCTTTAATTTTGCGGCATGGCTCACAAGTCAGTTTCACGGATAAATTTATGGGATTGTAGCGTAAATAAAGGCAATTTCGCAGTCTTGTCGTGGTGATTTTAGCGCGTATGATAGCTTCACTGGAGCTGGGCAGCAGCACCCGATCATCAGGTGGTCGCCATTAACCAGGAAAGCTATCATGCGTATCGAAGAAGATTTAAAGCTCGGTTTTAAAGATGTCCTCATTCGGCCAAAGCGTTCCACGCTGAAAAGCCGCTCTCAGGTGGAACTGGAACGCCAGTTTACCTTCAAACATTCCGGCATGGCCTGGTCAGGCGTCCCGATTATCGCCGCCAATATGGATACCGTAGGTTCTTTCCGCATGGCTGAGGTGCTGGCTTCATTCGACATCCTTACTGCTGTCCATAAACACTACAGTGTGGAAGAGTGGCAGGCGTTCGTTGCCCGCACGCCGGAAACGGTGCTGAAGCATGTGATGGTCTCGACCGGTACATCCGAAGCCGATTTCACCAAAATGAAGCAGATTCTGGCGCTCTCACCCTCCCTGAAATTTATCTGTATCGATGTGGCGAACGGTTATTCCGAGCATTTCGTTGAGTTTCTGCAGCGAGCCCGCGCCGCCTGTCCGGACAAAACTATCTGTGCCGGTAATGTGGTCACCGGTGAGATGGTGGAAGAGCTGATTCTCTCTGGCGCCGATATTGTCAAAGTCGGCATTGGTCCAGGCTCAGTCTGTACCACACGGGTGAAAACCGGTGTCGGTTATCCGCAGCTGTCTGCTGTGATTGAGTGTGCCGATGCGGCGCATGGCCTCGGCGGGCAAATTGTCAGTGATGGCGGATGTGCTGTGCCTGGCGATGTGGCGAAAGCCTTTGGCGGCGGTGCTGATTTCGTCATGCTGGCCGGGATGCTGGCCGGTCACGACGAGTGTGAAGGCACTGTTGTTGAAGAGAATGGCGAAAAGTTCATGCTGTTTTACGGTATGAGTTCGGAGTCCGCGATGAAACGCCATGTGGGCGGGGTGGCTGAATACCGTGCCGCAGAAGGTAAAACGGTGAAGCTGCCGCTGCGTGGCCCGGTGGAAGATACCGCGCGTGATATCCTCGGTGGTTTGCGTTCGGCCTGTACCTACGTAGGCGCGGAGCGGCTGAAAGAGCTGACCAAACGCACCACCTTTATCCGCGTCGCGGAACAGGAAAACCGCGTATTTAACCGCTAACCACAGCAGGCAGCATTGATGCTGCCACTGAATTGCGGGCCGTTTATGTGGGCTATGTAAACACAACCCGTAAAAGCGGTAATCACTGTCGGGCGGCAATTGTGCCGCCCGTTTTACGCCTGGCCCATTGCATCCCCCAGACCAAAAATAGGCAGATACATCGCCACGACCAGAATGCCGACAATCGCGCCAATGACCACCATCATGAGCGGTTCAAGTGTGGCGGCCAGTGTATCCGCCAGCTCATGAGTACTTTCTTCATGCCACTGCGCCAGTCTTGTCAGTAACAGATCCAGTGAGCCAGACTCTTCGCCGACTTTGATCAACTGGTGGCAGAGGGGGGTAAACAGCTGGTGTTGCGCCAGCGCCTGGTGCAATGGGTAACCTGCCGCAATATGCTGCTGCAGATCAAGAATCGCTTCACGCCACAGGCAGTGAGGCAGGGTTTTCTCTACCGCCTGTAAACTTTGCAGCAGGGTTAGTCCCGCCTGCTGAGTGAGCGTCAGTGTGGCAAATATCTGACTCAGCTGGCTGCCCCGATACAATCGTGCAATCAATGGCAGACGCAGCAACAACAGCTGCTCGCGGCGTTGCCAGTAGGGACGTTTTCGCCGCTGCTGACGCCATAAGGTTATCAGCATCAGGCTGCCGGCCAGCAGCGGAATGATGCTGTTCTGTAACACGCCGGACAGGGTCATCACGGCGGCGGTAAAGGCGGGCAGCGGCGCGTCGAACGCGGCATATACCGAAACGAATTCCGGCAGCACAAACACCAGCATCGTCAGAGTGACCGCCAGCGCGACCAGCAGGATAAACAGTGGATAACGCAGCGCTTTCACCACTTTCTTTTGTAACAGCTGCTGGCGCTCCTGCTGGCGTGCCAGCTGAAAGCAGCACTCATCCAGTTTGCCGGTCACTTCGCCGATATGCATCAGCGCCGGGAACAGCGGCGGAAAAATTGCCGGCCAGCGGCTGAGTATTTCAGAGAAAGGCACGCCCTGCTCGATTTGCCCCTGAATATCGGTCAGCAGAGCCTGCCAGCCGGGATGAGGATGACCTTCGGCTATCATGCGCAGCCCCTGTGCCAGTGTCATTCCGGCTTTCAGCAGCGTTGCCAGCTGGCGAATCAACATGATCTTGTGTTGCCACTGCCAGTCGCGTGGATGCAGGGTTTTTAACCGTTTAATCTGTATCGGTGCACACCCGCTGTCGGCCAGCTTTTGCATCACTGCCAGCTGATCGGCGCCAAGCTGCGTGCCGGTGACATAGTTTCCGCTGGGGTCGACTGCCTGCCAGGAAAACAGAGTGTGCTTAACCATCGCTGCAACCCACAATTCTGTTGATCTCTTCCAGCGACGTTTCTCCGCGCTGAACCGCATGTAACCCCTCGATAAACAGCGTATTCATGCCCTGCTGGCATGCGAGGGTGGCAAGTTCATCTGACGTGGCGTTTGCGGCGATAGCCTGCTGCAGTGCTCCGTTGATGGGCAAAATTTCAAATAACGCCAGCCTGCCGTAATAACCTGAAAAACAGTGATCGCAGCCCACGGCGCGCCAGCTGTTGAGCGTGCCCGGCCAGCTGCCGGCTGGTATTGGCATCGCTGTGCTGTCAGGCCGGCGGCAGTGCGGGCACAGGCGACGCACCAGACGCTGTGCGATCACCAGCTTCAGCGCTGAGGCGAGCAGATAGCCAGGAATTCCCATCTGGCTCAGCCGGGTCAGCGTCTCGCTGGTGGAGTTGGTATGTAACGTTGACAGCACCAGGTGACCGGTTTGCGCCGCCTTAAGCGCAATTTCAGCGCTTTCGCCATCGCGGATCTCGCCCAGCATGATCACATCAGGATCCTGACGCAGCAGCGCCCGCAACACACAGTGGAAATCGAGTCCGGCCTTGCTGTTGATTTGCGTCTGATTGACCCCTGACAGCGGGATCTCTATCGGGTCCTCAACGCTGCAGAGATTATGCCCGGGCAGGTTCAGGGCACTCAGGCCGCTGTAGAGGGTAAACGTTTTGCCGCTGCCGGTAGGGCCAGTGACCAGAATCAGCCCCTGCGGCCGCGCCAGCGCTTCACGGTAGCATTGCAGCGCCTGCGGCGGCATACCGAGTTTATCGAGACCGAGCGCCACAGATTCACTCTGCAGCAGGCGAACCACCGCTTTCTCGCCAAAGCGCGTGGGCAGCGTGGAGAGGCGAAAGGAGGCGCTTTTCCCGTTTAGCTCAAGGGTGAACTGGCCATCCTGCGGCATGCGTCGCTCGGCGATATCCAGGTTGCCGAGTATTTTGAGTCGTGCGATCACCGACGCATTGGCTGTTTCGTCGCTCCCTGCAACGGGATGCAGCACGCCATCAATGCGCAGCCGGATGCGCAGACCGCTGGAGTGCGGCTCGAAATGGATATCCGATGCGCGTCGCTGCAACGCCAGCAACAGCGTCTGCTGTACCCGTTCGACCGCCGAAGCGCCTGCTGCATCTTCCGGCTGGCTTTCCCGTGCCACCGCCACAGGTAACGGCGACTGACTGTACTGCTCAATGCGCGCCTGCGGCCAGCATTCGATTTCCACATGACACTGGCTGGCAAAGCGCAGCGCTTCAACCATCGGTTGCGTCGGTGTTTCGCTCACCGCCACATGCAGGCGACTGGCGGTATAGTCGAGAATAATCGCCTGGTAGCGCTGGCAGATAGTCTGCACGGAACGCAGGTTAGCCGCTTCCATTAATGCGTACCTGCATCATCGAAGCGGAAAACATCATTACAGGCTTCCACCAGTCCGCTGTGCGTGCTGGTGCAGCTGCGTTGCCAGCTCATGCGGCCATCATCACTGTTCAGCGCTGGCGTTAACACCACGGTCAGCGTGTCGAGGCTCTCCTGGCCCACCAGGGTAATCACCCCTGCGGCAACTGCCACACTCTGCACATAGCGTGAACCATGGCCTGCCGGTACTCCGTTGCTACCCGCATTACAATTACTGGTGGCACCGCGCTCAATGGCGCAAAGTTCTACCGCCGTTTTGTAGGGCACCATGGTCTGTAACATATCGGTGAGGGCGGCTTTCTGCAGATAGTTTTGATAAGCCGGTAAACCAATCGCGCTCAGGATGGCGACAATGCCTACCACGATCATCAGTTCTATCAGGGTAAATCCACGTTGCTTGTCCATGCTGCTGCTCTCCTTGAGGTGTCTGGCAGCACCTTAAGGAGACCGGATGGGGAAGGCCAGCGGCAGGATGGCGAATTGCGTAGCGTCACGATGCGTTTCTCACTGTGTTGCACCAGGCGACAATGACAATGGAAGCCACTACGCAAAAGGGAAAAGCAGAGGAAAAAAAGCCACCTGCTGAGAGGTGGCGGGTGTTACAACTAGCTGAAGCGCATCGACAGGTCGAGCGCTCGCACATGCTTGGTGAGTGCGCCGACGGAGACATAGTCGACGCCGGTTTCGGCAAAGGTGCGCAGCGTTTCGCTGGTGACATTGCCGGAGACTTCCAGCAGTGCGCGTCCATCGGACAAGGCAACCGCTTCGCGCATCTGGTCAACAGTGAAGTTATCCAGCATCACGATATCTGCGCCTGCCGCCAGCGCCTGTTCCAGTTCATCAAGGGATTCGACTTCCACTTCCACAGGAACATCAGGATGCAGCCAGAATGCTTTTTCCACCGCCTGACGAATCGAACCGGTGGCAATGATATGGTTCTCTTTAATCAGGAAGGCATCGGACAGTCCGAGCCTGTGGTTACTGCCACCACCGCAGAGTACGGCGTATTTCAGCGCGGTGCGCAGGCCTGGCAGGGTTTTACGTGTGTCGAGCAACTGGGTACGGGTGCCAGCCAGCAGCGCAACATAACGGCTGACTTCCGTTGCCACACCAGACAACGTCTGAACAAAATTCAGCGCGGTGCGTTCACCGGTAAGGATCAACGGTGCGGGTCCACTGACTTCAAACAGCGTCTGGTTCTCGCTGATGGCATCGCCATCATTCACATGCCAGGTCAGGGTGGTGTGGTTGCCCAGTTGGATAAATACCTCTTCCACCCAGCGTTTACCACAGAAAATACCCGCTTCGCGGGTGATCACTGTGGCATGAGATTGGGTGTCGGCAGGCAGCAGGCCTGCAGTGATATCGTTGCAGGCATCGACGTCCCCGCCCAGATCCTCGCGCAGCGCCAGGGCGACGGCGGCGGGAATATCATGCTCAATACGTTCCAGCAGTTCTGTACGGCGGCGATCAGCGTCGTAGCGGCGCGTGGTCATCGTGTCACTCCAAAAGGACGGACAAAAGCGTTTGCACACTCTAGCGTGTTTATCTTCGCCAGGCCAGCCGCCGCGATGGACTAAGTGCTAACGGAAAATTGTCGGCCGCAAGCAAATGACCACTCTTCTGGCCGGGTTGTGGTGATGACGATCATCACATCTTCCGGGCGCACGGCGAGCTGCTGCTGTAGCTCGCTCACCAGCTGCTGAAAGAAGGCGTGTTTGGTTTCATCGCTGCGCTGTCGCCCGGCGGTAATCTGCAGCAGCATAAAATCAGCGGAGCGCGGACCGCCGAGGTAATGTGGGTCATAGCGCAGCTGGTCGGGTGGCAGTTGTTCGAAAATCTGGAAGCAGTCATTCGCGGGTACCTCGAAATGACTCTCCAGCACCTGCTGCAGCAGTCGGGAAAAACGGTCAATAAACGCAGCGGATTTACCCTGCTGCAGCGTGATGCGGGTTAACGGCATGATGGTTCCTCCGGTGCCGGGGGCAGCACTTCCAGTGCCGATACCGCCGCGGGCCAGCCAGCATAGAAAGCCAGATGGGTCATGACCTCCACCAGTTGCTGAGGTGATAAGCCATTTTGTTGCGCCAGTTGCAGATGCCAGGGCAACTGACCGGTTCGCCCCAGTGCGACCAGGGCGGCAACAGTAATCAGGCTGCGATCGCGTGGCGACAATTCGCTACGCTGCCAGATATCTGCAAACAGGGTCTCTTCAGTCAGCTGCGCCAGTTTGGGCGCAATCTGCTGCAGCGTATCGCGCGTCAGTGAGTTACTCATTGTTCATCTCCATTTATGACAGGTCTGAACGGAGCATAGAACTGGCTGACAATTTATAAAATCGCATATATTTTGATGTATCGTCCCGTTAAACAGGATTATTGCTCATGGCGCGATTCGCCACTTTTGACCTTGATGCCTTACGGACCTTTGTCACCGGGATTGAGCTGGGCAGTTTCGCGCTGGCGGCGCAACAGCTACATCGTTCCACTTCGGCGGTGAGCGCGCAGTTAAAGAAGCTGGAAGCCAGCAGCGAACTGCCGCTGGTGCAAAAAAACGGGCGGCATCTGACGACCACGGAGCAGGGCGAGTTGTTACTGTCTTATGCGCGTCGTCTGCTGGCGCTCAATGATGAGGCGATGCTTGCCTTAACTACACACCAGCTGGCAGGGGATATTCGCATTGGCATGCAGGAGGATTTTGGTGAAAGCCTGCTGCCGCATATCCTTGGTCAGTATTCCCGTGCCCATCCACAGGTGCAAATCTCTGCGCGTATCGGGCGCAATGCGGAACTGCTGCAGGAGGTGCGCCAGCAGCAGCTGGATCTGGCGCTGTGCTGGCAGGGCGCAGAAACGCTGCCGCATAGCACGTTGCTCACTACGGTGCCGCTACACTGGATCGGCAGTCCGCAGATCAACGTCGCCAGCTGGCTGACGCGTGGCGAGCCGCTGCCGCTGCTGTTGTTTGATGCGCCGTGCCTGATGCGCAGCCATGCGATTGATGCGCTGGATCGTGCTGGTATTCCCTGGCGCGTGGCATTCAGCAGCCGCAGCCTCAGCGGTATCTGGGCGGCGGCGAACGCAGGACTGGGGATCACCATACGCACCAGCTTTGGTATGCCCGCCAGTCTCGCGTTGGTGGCGGAGCCGTGCCTGCCTGCGTTGCCGCAGCTGGGTGTTGCACTTTGTCATGCCACCGCCCAGCTTTCGCCAGCAGAAGTGCTGTTACACAAGATTATTGCCGAACAATTGATCTGAGCGTCTAAGCGGGCGAAAGTAGGGGCAAAATGTGATTCATCCTTCACGGGTAATGGACAGATGGTAAACAAATTGGTTACGGATAAAGGACAGCCGGTCAGCGGCGCATCACTGCTACAGGACATCTCTTTACCTGCGCTGGTGCTGCACCAGTCGGCGCTGCAACACAACCTGCACTGGATGCAGCGCTACGCGACAGCGCACGGTGCACAGCTGGCGCCACACGGCAAAACCACCATGGCGCCAGCCCTGTTCCAGCGCCAGATGGCGGCAGGCGCGTGGGGGATTACCCTGGCGACGGCGGTGCAGTGCGCCGTTGCCGCACAGCACGGGATTAAACGTATTCTGATGGCGAACCAGCTGCTCGGTCGCCCGAATATGCAGATTGTCGCCGACCTGCTGCGCGCCGGTGATATCGAATTCTATTGCCTGGTGGATAGCGTGGAGAACGCGCATCAGCTGGGCGAGTTTTTCCATACGCAGCAGCTGACGCTGAATGTGATGCTGGAAGTGGGCGTCACCGGGGGGCGCTGTGGTTGCCGCAATGCGCAACAGATTGACGCGGTTGTCGCTGCGCTGGGTGAATATGATGCGCTGCGCCTGTGTGGTATCGAAGGCTACGAAGGGGTGATCAGCAGCAACAACGAGCAGCAGGATGTCGCCACCTTTATCACGCAACTGGTGAGCTATGCGCTGGCGCTGAAAGCGGCCGGACATTTCGCCTGCGAGCGGCCAGTCATCACCGCCTCTGGCTCCTCCTGGTACGATTTAGTGGCGCAAGCTTTTGCCGCCGCCGATGCGCGCGACGCCTTTCTTACCGTGATGCGTCCCGGCTGCTATCTGGTACATGACCATGGTATTTATCAGCAGGCGCAACATGCGTTGCTGGCGCGCCATCCGCAGATGGACAGCGCGCTGTTACCGGCGATGGAAGTGTTTGCTTATGTGCAGTCTGTACCGGAGCCTGGCCGGGTGATTGCTTCGCTGGGTAAGCGCGATATTGCCCATGACAGCATGCCAGTGCCGCTGCGCGTTTATCCGCAGGGCCAGTCGCAGGCACAGGCGCTGGGGGAGGAGTACCGCGTGATCCGCCTGATGGATCAGCACGCTTTTATCGCTGTTCCTGACCATCATCAGCTGACGCCGGGCGATATCATTGCCTTTGGCGCGTCACATCCCTGTCTGACCTTTGATAAATGGCGACAGCTGTGTGTGGTGGATGACGATCTGCAACTGGTTGAGACACTGCAGACCTGCTTCTGACGCTGGCGCGCGAAGCGTGTTACTCTGAAACGAAAGTGGATAACAGGAGGTAAGGGCATGCAGTTGCAGGATGGCTGGATTTCTGGGGTAAAGCAGGTGCCCTCGCCACATTTCAATACTCGCCCCGCCGAAGAAGCGCCATCGTTGCTGGTGGTGCACAATATCAGCCTGCCGCCTGGCGAATTTGGTGGCCCTTATATTGACGCACTGTTTACCGGTACGCTCGATGCCAGTGCCCATCCTTTTTTTGCAGAAATCGCGCATTTGCGGGTGTCCGCCCATTGCCTGATCCGCCGTGACGGCGAGATTGTGCAGTATGTCCCGTTTCATCTGCGTGCCTGGCACGCCGGGGTATCGCTCTGGCAGGGTCGGGATAACTGCAATGATTTTTCCATTGGGATTGAACTGGAAGGCACGGATACACTGCCTTATACCGATGCGCAATACGCGGCGTTGCAGGCGGTGACAGAACTGCTGATGCAGCACTATCCGCTGACGCCGGAACGTATTACCGGCCACAGTGATATTGCGCCGGTGCGCAAAACCGATCCTGGTCCGGCGTTTGACTGGGAAAGATTTCGTCACGCTTTACAGCCGCATTCCGCTGGCGTGACTTCTGGGGAGTTTGATGCATGACGTTGTTTAGCTTGTTACTGGTTTTAGGTTGGGAACGACTGTTTAAATCGGGTGAGCACTGGCAGCTGGATCACCGCCTGGAGCCGCTGTTCCGGCAGCAAAAGCGCTTCTCACTGTTGCGTACCCTGTTGATGACCCTGCTGGCGATGGCGGCGGTGCTGGTAGCGATCAGCGCGCTGCAAGGGCTGTTTTTTGGCGTAGTACAGCTGATTTTCTGGATTCTGATTGGTCTGCTGTGTATTGGCGCGGGTTCTGTACGGCTGCATTATCACGCCTATCTGCGTGCCGCCAGCCTGAATGATGACAGCGCGCGTGATGCGATGGCGGAAGAGCTGACGCTTATCCACGGTATTCCGATGGATTGCGATGAGCGCGAGTACCTGCGCGAACTGCAGAATGCGCTGCTGTGGATTAACTTCCGCTACTATCTGGCGCCGCTGTTCTGGTTTGTGGTGGGCGGACCTTATGGCCCGGTACTGCTGGTGGGCTATGCCTTCCTGCGCGGCTGGCAGAGCTGGCTGGCGCGTCACTACACCCCGCTGGAGCGTTCGCAGTCAGGTGTCGACGCCATTCTGCACTGGCTCGACTGGATCCCGGTGCGGCTGGCTGGCGTGGCCTATGCCTTGCTGGGCCACGGTGAGCGGGCGTTGCCCGCGTGGTTTGCCTCCCTGGGCGATCGCCACAGCGCGCAGTATCAGGTTCTCACCCGGCTGGCGCAGTTCTCGCTGGCGCGCGATCCGCACCTCGATAAAGTCGAAACACCGCGCGTGGCGGTGTCTCTGGCGAAGAAAGTTTCCCTGGTACTGGTGGTGGTGGTGGCGCTACTCACCATCTACGGCACGCTGGTGTAATTACTGTTCCGCAGGCGGTGTGCCGAAGTCGGGCATGCCGTCGCTATTCCAGCGAAAGGTTTTGATGCGCGTATGACGATTCGGGTCCCACAACGGATCGCCCTCGATTTCCGTGTAATTACGGGCGTGATAAACCAGAATATCCTCGCCGTTTTCCGCCGTGGTGAAGCTGTTATGTCCCGGGCCGTACTGGCGGTTTAACCAGTGGGTGGTAAACACCGGGCGCGGCGACTTCGACCAGTTTGCCGTCTGCATTGGATCAGCATCGGCATCAATCCACAGCAGCCCCATACAGTAGTTCTCATCGGTGGCACTGGCGGAGTAACTGACGAAAAGTCTGTTGCCGTGGCGGATCGCCGCCGGGCCTTCATTGACGCTAAATCCTGCACATTCCCATTCATACTCCGGTCGGCTGAGCATCACCGGCGGTGTTTTCAGCGTCCACGGGTTTTCCAGCTCGGCTAAATAGAGATTAGAGTTCCCCGGGATGGCCGGATCTTTCTGTGCCCACAGATACCAGTGTTTGCCCTGATGTTCGAAGCTGGTGGCATCGAGGGCGAAGCTGTCTATTGGCGTACGCACCTGGCCGCGCTCGTGCCAGGTGCCGGTCAGCGGATCGCTGTCGCGGCATTCCAGCGCAAACATACGGTGCTGGAACAGGCCATCTTTGATGGCGCGCGTCGGGGCGGCGGCGTAGTAAATAATCCAGCTGCCATCGATCAGATGCAGCTCCGGCGCCCAGATCAGTTCGCTCATCGGGCCGCTGTCCGGTTTGCGCCATACCACCGCTGGTTGCGCATCGCGCAGGCCGGTAAGGGTGCTGGCGCGGCGGATTTCCAGCCGGTCGTACTCCGGCACCGAGGCGATAAAGTAGTAGCTGTCGCCGTGGCGCAGGATAAAAGGATCGGCGCGTTGTTCGATTAGCGGATTGGGCCAGTTCATCGGGCGACTCCTTCTGGATTGATATCAACAGGTTTGCCTTCCTGATATGCATTCAGCTCGCGATAATTTTCCCGGCGTTTCGCCAAATCGATCTGAATGGTTTGCATCAGCTGGCGATCCACTTTCAGCAGGCGCACCACGCCAGCAGTAATCAGATAACCGACGCCCGGGATGACGGTAAACAGCAGCACAATGCCGTTTACTGCCGTGGCGCTTTGCTGTTTCGCCCCCGCATCGTAGCCATACAGCGACAGCAGGAAACCGACCATCGCACCAGCGACCGCCAGCCCGACTTTCAGGAAGAACAGATTGCCGGAGAAGCTGATGCCGGTAATACGTTTACCGGTTTTCCATTCGCCGTAGTCATCGACGTCCGCCATCAGTGACCAGTGCAGCGGCGACGGGATTTGGTGGAAGATATTCAGCACGAAGTAGGCGATCACCACCAGCAGCGTGGCGTGCGGGTCGATGAAGTAGAAGCTGGTGGAGAAAACCGCCAGCACGATATTGGTCCAGAAAAACACTTTCAGTTTGCACCAGCGGTCCGTGAGCAGCTTCGCCAGCGTACTGCCGATCATCATGCCGACCACGCCAAGACTGATAAACAGTGTGGCGAAAGCGGTGGATTGCTGCATCACCCAGGTGACGTAATACATGGTCGCCGCCATGCGGATAAAGCCTGGGCAGACGTTGCAGAACGTCAGCAGCAGGATGCGTACCCACTGGTCGTTTTTCCATACGGCTTTCAGGTCGGACTTCATATCATCGTTGGTGGGCACCGCCGGTTTAATACGTTCGCGTACCGTGGCAAAGCAGAACAGGAACATAAACAGGCCAATCACCGCCATCACGCCCATCGCCATCTGGTAGCCGCGCGCTTTATTATCGCCGCCAAACCACTCCGCCAGCGGCAGCAGTGACAGCGACAGGATCAGCGTGGCAATCCCCACCATGACAAAACGATACGACTGGCAGGAGACGCGTTCGCCAGGATCGTTGGTGATCACGCCGCCCAGTGAGCAGTAGGGGATATTAATGGCAGTGTAAGCCAGCGACATCAGGAAATAGGTGACAAAGGCGTAAATCACCTTGTTCTCATAGCTCCAGTCCGGCGTGGTAAACATCAGCACGCTGAACAGCACATAAGGCACTGACACCCACAGCAACCACGGGCGAAAACGGCCCCAGCGGCTTTGCGTGCGGTCGGCGATGGCGCCCATAATCGGGTCGGAAACCGCGTCCAGCACACGAACTGACAGCAACAGAATGCCGACCAGCGCAGGCGCCAGACCAAACACATCGGTATAAAAGTAATTCAGGAACAACATGATGGCGCCGCCAATCATATTGCAGCCCGCATCGCCCATGCCATAACCGAGTTTCTCTTTAAAAGAGAGTGCGGCCGTTTTCATTGTATGTTCTCCCGCTTTTGCTAGTGGGAAACATTATTAGCGCTGATGATTTATCGCGCACAGCATCAAACCGTCGCGCAGATGGACAAAATCACTGTCAGGGGGAAAGTGTGAGGAAGGACACAATCTGCAGTCGCGTAAAAGTGGGGGAGGGTTGGGGAGGGGAACCAGTGATACCGACCTTAGTCGTTGCTTCCCCATCCCAGCCTTCCCCCGCCTGGCGGGGGAAGAAGCCCTTCAGCGCTCAGTTGCCGAACGCTGAAACCCTATTTTATGCTTTCTGCGCGCGATTCTTAACCATGTAACCGGCAGCCAGCACCACCAGCCAGACCGGGATCAGCCAGACGGAGATCGCCATACCCGGCGTCAGTGCCATAATCACCAGAATACCTGCCAGGAACACCAGACAGATCCAGTTACCCAGCGGATACAGCAGCGCCTTAAAGCGGGTAGTGACACCCTGCTGGTCTTTCTTACGGCGGAACTTCAGGTGAGCCAGACTAATCATCGCCCAGTTAATTACCAGCGCCGAAACCACCAGCGACATCAGCAGGCCAAAGGCTTCGCCAGGCAGCAGATAGTTCACCAGCACGCAGATCGCTGTCGCCAGCGCCGAAACGCCAATTGCCACCACCGGCACGCCACGCGCATCGACTTTCAGCAGGGCTTTCGGACCATTGCCCTGCTTCGCCAGGCCGTACAGCATGCGGCTGTTACAGTACACGCAGCTGTTATACACCGACAGCGCCGCGGTCAGGATCACCACGTTCAGCGCATTAGCCACCAGGCTGTCGCCGAGGTCGTGGAAAATCATCACGAACGGGCTGCCGCCTTCCACGACTTTGGTCCACGGATAGAGCGACAACAGCACCGCCAGCGAACCAATATAGAAAATCAGGATACGGTACAGCACCTGATTGGTGGCTTTCGGAATGCTTTGCTGCGGATTGTCTGCTTCCGCCGCCGTGATCCCCACCAGTTCCAGGCCACCAAAGGAGAACATAATCACCGCCATCGCCATCACCAGCCCGCTGACGCCGTTCGGGAAGAAGCCGCCGATTTCCCAGATGTTGCTGACTTTCGCCTCGGGGCCGCCAGTACCGCTGAACAGCAACCAGCCGCCGAACAGGATCATGCCGACCACGGCCACGACTTTGATAATCGCGAACCAGAACTCCATTTCGCCATACACTTTGACGTTGGAGAGGTTAATGGCGTTAATCAGCAGGAAGAACACCGCCGCAGATACCCAGGTCGGAATTTCCGGCCACCAGTACTGAATATAGATACCGACGGCAGTCAGCTCCGCCATCGCTACCAGCACATACAGCACCCAGTAGTTCCAGCCGGAAGCAAAACCGGCAAAGTTGCCCCAGTATTTATAAGCAAAGTGGCTGAAAGAACCGGCCACCGGTTCTTCCACTACCATCTCACCCAGCTGACGCATAATCAGAAAAGCGATAAAACCGCCAATCGCGTATCCCAGCAGTACTGCAGGGCCAGCCATTTTGATCGTTTGCGCGATCCCCAGAAACAGGCCAGTACCGACAGCGCCACCTAATGCAATAAGCTGAATATGGCGGTTTTTAAGCCCGCGCTTTAGCTCATCGCTGTGCTGTTGTTCCATATGAAAACCTCGTGATGTCGTTATTCTTATTGGAGTCTTTCCATCGCTGTGCGACCAGCTGTAAATGAACTCTTACGGATAACGTATTGATTAGTTTACAGTGCCAAAAGCCCAAAAATGGGTGTGATGCTTTCTGTGAAACCAGAATAGTGTTAAGCGCTGACCTTTGCACTCGCTTTCTCTTTTCGTGCGGCGGAGTGCATAAAAAAGCACCACTCATTTAGGGCATGCCTGACAGGGTTTTCTGGTACGAAATCAGCAAAAAGGCAAATAGCTTTCCCTTATGGTAAAGGTACAGAAACCCCACTAACCCCGTGTAAGGTTTCGTAAAAGTTAGTGCTGTTAACAACTATTCCCGTCGCCAGCTGTCCTCTTTTCAGTGGTTTTTCAGCATCTTTAGAACGTGAGCCAGCCCCGGTTTCGGGCTTATGCCATATAGACACAAGGTGAATACTTTGTTACTTTAGCGTCACCTTTTTGAAATTGGTATTACCAATTTACTCCGGGCAAATAGCAGAAGATAGGGAAGATGGCCTACAGCAAGATTCGGCAACCAAAATTATCCGATGCAATCGAGCAACAGCTTGAGTCTCTGATTATGGAAGGGACATTGCGTCCAGGGGAAAAACTGCTGCCCGAGCGTGAGCTTGCCAAACAGTTTGATGTCTCCCGTCCTTCTCTTCGTGAAGCTATCCAGCGCCTGGAAGCCAAAGGTCTGCTGCTGCGCCGTCAGGGCGGCGGCACATTTGTCCAGAAAAGCCTGTGGCAGAGCCTGAGCGATCCGCTGGTGCATCTGCTGGCCCAACATCCTGAATCTCAGTTCGACCTGCTGGAAACCCGTCACGCGCTTGAAGGCATCGCTGCGTATTATGCGGCGCTGCGCGGCACAGACGAGGATTTAGAGCGCATCCGTGATTGTCATAAGGTCATCCAGCAGGCGCAGGACAGCGGCGATTTGGACGCTGAGTCTGATGCGGTGATGCAGTATCAAATTGCTGTCACCGAAGCGGCGCATAATGTGGTGCTGTTACATCTTTTGCGCAGCATGGGGCCAATGCTGGAACAGAACGTCCGACAGAATTTTGAATTGCTCTACTCGCGCCGGGAGATGCTGGCAAAAGTGAGCGGTCACCGCGCCAGCATTTTTGAGGCGATTATGGCGCGTGAGCCAGAACAGGCTCGTGAAGCGTCACACCGTCACCTGGCGTTTATTGAGGAAATATTGCTGGACAGAAGTCGGGAGCAAAGTCGTCGAGAGCGCTCCCTGCGACGTCTACAGCAACGTAAGGAATAACGCGGATATACCCGTCATACTTCAAGTCGCAGGTGCGTTGGCTGCGCCCCCTCACCCGGTCACATAGTTCGCTATGCTCCCGGGGATTCGCGGGCTTGCCGCCTTGCTGTAACTCGAATTATTTAGGGTATAGATAACGCGTCCATATACCGGCATCCTGGTGGTTTCAGGGTAACGGTATAAACGACGAGCCTGTCTTTTTGTGTTTTGCCCGCAGAGCACAAAGCGACAGGCTCCAGACAATTCAACGTATTAGACACAGATAAGGAATACCCCCCATGTCAGAACGTTTACATAATGACGTGGATCCGATTGAAACTCGCGACTGGCTACAGGCGATCGAATCGGTCATCCGTGAAGAAGGTGTTGAGCGCGCACAGTATCTGATCGATCAGGTATTGAGCGAAGCACGCAAAGGCGGCGTAAAAGTCGCTGCAGGCGCTGGTGTAAGCAACTACATCAACTCCATTGCGGCTGAAGACGAACCGGAATACCCGGGCAACACCTCTCTGGAACGTCGTATCCGTTCCGCGATCCGCTGGAACGCCATCATGACGGTTCTGCGTGCATCGAAGAAAGATCTGGAGCTGGGCGGTCACATGTCCTCTTTCCAGTCTTCCGCCACTGTTTACGAAGTGTGCTTCAACCACTTCTTCCGTGCGCGTAATGACAAAGATGGCGGCGATCTGGTTTACTTCCAGGGTCACATCTCTCCGGGCGTGTATGCCCGTGCATTCCTTGAAGGTCGCCTGACCGAAGATCAGATGAACAACTTCCGTCAGGAAGTTCACGGTAAAGGTCTCTCTTCTTACCCGCATCCAAAACTGATGCCTGACTTCTGGCAGTTCCCGACCGTTTCTATGGGTCTGGGTCCACTGGGCGCAATCTACCAGGCGAAATTCCTCAAGTATCTTGAGCACCGCGGCCTGAAAGACACCTCCGCACAGACCGTTTATGCCTTCCTGGGCGACGGTGAAATGGATGAGCCAGAATCTAAAGGTGCGATCACTATCGCGACCCGTGAGAAGCTGGACAACCTGGTCTTCATCATCAACTGTAACCTGCAGCGTCTGGATGGCCCGGTCACCGGTAACGGCAAGATCATTAACGAACTGGAAGGCATCTTCGGTGGTGCTGGCTGGGAAGTGATCAAAGTTATCTGGGGTGGTCGCTGGGACGAGCTGCTGCGTAAAGACACCAGCGGTAAACTGATTCAGCTGATGAACGAAACCGTTGACGGTGACTATCAGACCTTCAAATCCCGCGATGGCGCTTACGTGCGTGAGCACTTCTTCGGCAAATATCCGGAGACCGCAGAGCTGGTGAAAGACTGGTCTGACGATGAGATTTGGGCGCTGAACCGTGGTGGTCACGATCCGAAGAAAATCTACGCGGCACTGAAAAAAGCGCAGGAAACCAAAGGCAAACCAATTGTGATCCTGGCGCATACCATCAAAGGTTATGGTATGGGTGACACCGCTGAAGGTAAAAACATCGCTCACCAGGTGAAGAAAATGAACATGGATGGCGTGCGCTATATCCGTGATCGTTTCAACGTGCCAGTTGAAGATGCTGATATCGAAAAACTGCCTTATGTGACCTTCCCGGAGGGTTCAGAAGAGCATACTTACCTGCACGGCCAGCGTCAGAAACTGGGCGGCTACCTGCCAACCCGTCAGGCGCAGTTCAGCGAGAAGCTGGAAATGCCTGCACTAGAAGATTTCCAGCAGCTGCTGGAAGAGCAGAACAAAGAGATCTCCACCACTATCGCCTTCGTGCGTGCCCTGAACGTGATGCTGAAGAACAAGTCGATCAAAGATCGTCTGGTGCCAATCATCGCTGACGAAGCGCGTACCTTCGGTATGGAAGGCCTGTTCCGCCAGATCGGTATCTACAGCCCGAATGGCCAGCAGTATACCCCGCAGGACCGTGAGCAGGTTGCTTACTATAAAGAAGACGAGAAAGGTCAGATCCTGCAGGAAGGTATCAACGAACTGGGTGCAGGCGCATCCTGGCTGGCGGCGGCGACCTCTTACAGCACCAACAACCTGCCGATGATTCCGTTCTACATCTACTACTCGATGTTCGGTTTCCAGCGTATCGGCGATCTGTGCTGGGCAGCAGGCGACCAGCAGGCGCGCGGCTTCCTGGTTGGCGGCACCTCCGGTCGTACTACCCTGAACGGTGAAGGTCTGCAGCACGAAGATGGTCACAGCCACATTCAGTCGCTGACTATCCCGAACTGTATCTCTTACGATCCAGCTTATGCGTACGAAGTGGCAGTCATCATGCATGACGGTCTGGTGCGTATGTACGGTGAAGCACAAGAGAACGTGTACTACTACATCACCACGCTGAACGAAAACTACCACATGCCTGCGATGCCGCAGGGTGCGGAAGAGGGTATCCGTAAGGGTATCTACAAGCTGGAAACTGTTGAAGGCAGCAAAGGCAAAGTTCAGCTGCTGGGTTCAGGCTCTATCCTGCGTCACGTGCGTGAAGCGGCACAGATCCTGGCGAAAGACTACGGCGTCGGTTCTGACGTGTACAGCGTGACCTCGTTCACCGAACTGGCGCGTGATGGCCAGGATTGTGAGCGCTGGAACATGCTGCACCCAACCGAAGAAGCACGTGTGCCTTACATCGCACAGGTGATGAACGAAGCGCCTGCTGTGGCGTCAACCGACTACATGAAACTGTTCGCCGAGCAGGTTCGCAGCTACGTGCCTTCCAGCGACTATCGCGTACTGGGCACCGACGGTTTCGGCCGTTCTGACAGCCGTGAAAATCTGCGTCACCACTTCGAAGTTGATGCATCTTACGTGGTTGTGGCGGCACTGGGCGAACTGGCCAAACGCGGTGAAATCGATAAGAAAGTGGTAGCGGAAGCGATCACCAAATTCAACATCGATGCCGACAAAGTTAACCCGCGTCTGGCATAAGAGGTAAAGAGTAATGGCTATCGAAATCAACGTACCAGACATCGGTGCAGATGAAGTTGAAGTGACCGAAATTATGGTGAAAGTCGGCGACACTGTTGAAGTTGAACAGTCGCTGATCACCGTAGAAGGTGATAAAGCTTCAATGGAAGTACCTTCGCCACAGGCTGGCGTAGTGAAAGAGATCAAAATTGCCGTGGGCGACACCGTCGCGACTGGCAAACTGATCATGATTTTCGATTCCGCCGACGGTGCAGCAGCAGCTGCACCTGCTCCGGCAGAAGAGAAAGCAGAAGCAGCGCCAGCTGCAGCGGCCGCTCCGGCAGCCAGCGCAGCGAAAGACGTCAATGTGCCGGACATCGGTGGTGATGAAGTTGAAGTCACCGAGATCATGGTCAAAGTTGGCGACACTGTGGAAGCAGAACAGTCCCTGATCACCGTAGAAGGCGACAAAGCGTCTATGGAAGTGCCTGCGCCATTTGCCGGTACCGTGAAAGAGATTAAGATCAGTACCGGCGACAAAGTCAGCACCGGTTCCCCGATCATGGTGTTCGAAGTGGCAGGCGCAGCGCCAGCCGCGGCGGCCCCCGCGGCGAAACAAGACGCCGCTGCTCCGGCTCCGGCCGCTGCACCAGCGCCTGCTAAGCAGGACGCGGCTAAACCTGCTGCTGCCGCAGAAGGTAAGAGCGAGTTCGCTGAGAATGATGCCTACGTGCATGCGACGCCGGTTATCCGTCGTCTGGCGCGTGAATTTGGCGTAAACCTGGCGAAAGTCAAAGGAACGGGCCGTAAAGGTCGTATCCTGAAAGAAGACGTTCAGACCTACGTGAAAGATGCAGTGAAACGTGCTGAGTCTGCACCTGCTGCTGCCGGCGGCGGTCTGCCAGGCATGCTGCCATGGCCGAAAGTGGACTTCAGCAAGTTCGGTGAAATCGAAGAAGTCGAGCTGGGTCGCATCCAGAAAATCTCTGGTGCTAACCTGAGCCGTAACTGGGTGATGATCCCGCATGTGACTCACTTCGATAAAGCAGATATCACCGATCTGGAAGCGTTCCGTAAACAGCAGAACGTCGAAGCTGAGAAGAAGAAACTGGATGTGAAAATCACCCCAGTCGTCTTCATCATGAAAGCGGTTGCCAGCGCGCTGGAGCAGATGCCACGTTTCAACAGTTCACTGTCTGAAGATGGTCAGAAGCTGACGCTGAAGAAATACATCAACATCGGTGTGGCGGTTGATACGCCAAACGGTCTGGTGGTTCCGGTGTTCAAAGATGTTAACAAGAAAGGCATCGTTGAACTGTCACGCGAACTGATGGCTATCTCCAAAAAAGCGCGTGATGGCAAGCTGACCGCAGGCGACATGCAGGGTGGATGCTTCACCATTTCCAGCCTGGGGGGCCTCGGCACCACCGCGTTTGCACCAATCGTGAACGCGCCGGAAGTGGCAATCCTTGGGGTTTCTAAATCCTCCATGGAGCCCGTGTGGAATGGTAAAGACTTTGCGCCGCGCCTGATGCTGCCACTGTCTCTGTCCTTCGACCACCGCGTGATCGACGGTGCTGATGGTGCACGCTTTATCACCATCGTTGGCAACACCCTGGCAGACATTCGCCGCCTGGTGATGTAATACGAAACAAGGCCGGCAATTGCCGGCCTTGCTACAGAGATTCGTGGCACCATGGTTTGCAGTTTATTAACAATTCTGTAAACTCTTGCCGTGCAAGCGTCCCGGTGGATGATGGGCGTGACGTCTGACCCGCCGGAAATCAAACAAGAGGTCATGATGAGTACAGAAATTAAAACTCAGGTCGTGGTACTTGGCGCAGGCCCTGCAGGTTACTCTGCGGCTTTCCGTTGCGCTGATTTAGGTCTGGAAACCGTCCTGGTAGAACGTTACAGCACCCTCGGTGGTGTTTGTCTGAACGTCGGTTGTATCCCTTCAAAAGCGCTGCTCCACGTCGCGAAAGTGATCGAAGAAGCGAAAGCGCTGGAAGAGCACGGTGTCGTGTTCGGTAAACCTTCCACTGATATCAACAAAATCCGTGGATGGAAAGAGAAAGTTATTACTCAGCTGACCGGTGGTCTGGCGGGTATGGCGAAAGGCCGTAAAGTGAAAGTGGTGAATGGCCTCGGCAAATTCACCGGCGCTAACACCCTGGTGGTGGAAGGCGAAGGTGGTGCAACCACCATTACTTTCGATAACGCGATTATCGCTGCGGGCTCTCGTCCGATTGAACTGCCATTCATTCCACATGAAGATCCACGCGTCTGGGATTCTACTGATGCGCTGGAACTGAAAGAAGTACCAGAGCGTCTGCTGGTCATGGGCGGCGGTATCATCGGTCTGGAAATGGGCACCGTTTATCACGCGCTGGGTTCACAGATTGACGTGGTGGAAATGTTCGACCAGCTGATCCCTGCGGCTGATAAAGATGTGGTGAAAGTCTTCACCAAGCGCATCGACAAGAAATTCAACCTGATGCTGGAAACCAAAGTGACTGCCGTAGAAGCCAAAGAAGATGGTATCTACGTGTCAATGGAAGGCAAAAAGGCGCCTGCAGAACCACAGCGTTACGACGCGGTGCTGGTGGCGATTGGTCGTGTGCCGAACGGTAAAAACCTGGATGCAGGCAAAGCGGGCGTGGAAGTGGACGAGCGCGGCTTTATCCGTGTCGACAAGCAGCTGCGCACCAACGTGCCACACATCTTCGCTATCGGCGATATCGTGGGTCAGCCAATGCTGGCGCACAAAGGTGTGCATGAAGGCCATGTCGCCGCTGAGGTGATTGCCGGTCAGAAACACTACTTCGATCCGAAAGTCATTCCATCTATCGCGTACACCGAGCCAGAAGTGGCATGGGTGGGTCTGACTGAGAAAGAAGCGAAAGAGAAAGGCATCAGCTACGAAGTGGCGACCTTCCCATGGGCAGCTTCTGGTCGTGCGATTGCGTCCGACTGCGCAGACGGTATGACCAAACTGATTTTCGACAAAGAAACTCACCGTGTGATTGGTGGCGCGATTGTCGGTACCAACGGCGGTGAGCTGCTGGGCGAAATCGGTCTGGCGATTGAAATGGGTTGTGATGCTGAAGACATCGCTCTGACCATCCATGCGCACCCAACGCTGCATGAATCTGTGGGTCTGGCGGCAGAAGTGTTCGAAGGTAGCATTACCGACCTGCCAAACGCGAAAGCGAAAAAGAAATAAGTTTCTGCTTAGCGAATAACGGCTCCTTCGGGAGCCGTTTTTTTTGTGCTGACTCGCCTCAGCGTTTTAGTTCAAAGTCTGGCGTCCAGCTGAGATCCATGCCGTTTTGCGGTACCGTTTTACGCTCACCGCGCGCAATACCGCTTGTCCCCTGTTCAATTGCAATACTGACTGTGCCGGTAATTTCCGCCAGACCGGGTATGGCTGGCGTATCCTGCCGTGAAAAGTGTGTTGTATTACAGAGGGTGTTACTGACAAGGGCAATATATTTTCCCGCATCGGGCGATTTCTGATGATGATTGATGACCTGAGAGGCAAAGTAATTGGCTGCCACTGTATTATCGACAGGCCATTGCGAGTTTCTGAAAATATAGTGATCAGCTTCCAGATAAGTCGCCGTTCCACTCAGTGCCACGACATTGATACCCGTATCATGAGCGGCTTTAACAAGTTCGCTTAAGCCGGGTACAAGAGGCTTCCCATTGCTGAGAAGTGACCATAGCTGTTGGGTTTTTTGCGTGTGATTATCCAGGTAGGCTTTCAGGCTGTCCGGCATGGCATTTTCTCTTGCTGTGCCATAGAGATTAAGCTCGTCCTGATGGATTTCACTGAGCAGGTGCTCAATATATAACGTCTTGACACCCAATGAACTCAGCAGTGGCAGGTGATCGATAATAAACTGCTTACTGCTACTGTCACCGTAATTTTCGCCAACAATAATGCCGTTATGCTTATCGAGCAGTATATCAATCGCTACATGCGCGGCGGCAGCTGGCGGAATAGCGGGAAGAATGCGTGGTTGTTGAATTTGAGCGGCCATGAAGCTAGTGGCGTCTTGCAGGAGTTGCGCTTTATTCAGACTGACTTCTTCAAATAAAGCGGCATTTTTCTCTTCGGGCATATCGAGGATAATGAAATTTCCTTGTTTAGCCTGTTCGGTGACAAAAGCTTTCAGTTCCGGAGAGGTGATTTCATATTTGGTATAGTTTTCGGATGACGGGAAAGGGCGGGGATGAGCTTCCGGTAAGGTCTCGACTGAATAACCGGGTGCATTGCTGCCAGCGGCAATACTGAACATAGGATAACCTCCGTGTGAATGATACTGCGTAAACGCTGCTAAAACTACCGGGCAAGCGTCTCTTGCCCGGTGCCAGATGGCTTAAAACCACTGACCAAAGCGACGGATATAAAGCTGTTTCACGCCCTGGCTCAGCAGGCAATAACCCAGCAGGGTTGCCAGCAGCCACGGGAAATAAGCTAATGGCAACGCCTGCAAGCCAAACCAGCTATTCAGCGGCGAGAATGGCAATCCGATACCGATAATGACCACCAGTGTGGTCGTCAGCATAATCGGCCAGGTGGCACGCGTCTGAATAAACGGGATCTTCCGCGTGCGCAGCATATGTACTACCAGAGTTTGTGACAGCAATCCTTCTATAAACCAGCCAGACTGGAACAGAGTCTGATGATCGACGCTGTTTGCGCCAAAAATATGCCACATCAGTGCAAAGGTGGTGATATCGAAAATGGATGAGGTGGGACCCATACACAGCATAAAACGGCCAATATTTTTCGCGTCCCATTTACGTGGCTTCTGCACAAACTCTTTATCCATTTTGTCCCACGGCAATGCCAGCTGGGAAATATCGTAAATCAGATTTTGCAGCAGCAGCTGGATCGCCAGCATCGGTAAAAACGGAATAAAGGCGCTGGCCACCAGGATGGAAAATACATTGCCGAAGTTAGAGCTGGCGGTAATGTTGAGATACTTGATGATATTGCCAAAGGTCTGGCGCCCGACCAGCACGCCCTGTTCCAGCACCAGCAGGCTCTTTTCCAGCAGAATAATATCCGCTGATTCTTTGGCGATATCCGTGGCGCTGTCGACGGAAATCCCGACATCCGCCGCGCGCAGCGCTTCGGCATCATTAATACCGTCGCCAAGGAAGCCGACGGTGTGGCCGTTTTCCTGCAGCAGATTCACCACGCGCGTTTTCTGCGACGGCGTGAGGCGGGCAAAAATAGTGTGCAGCCCAACACGTGATTTCAGCTGCGCGTCGCTCATCTGCTCAATCTCTTCACCCAGCAGTGGTACGCCAGCATCCAGCGCCAGATCGCGGCAGATTTTGGCGGTGATCAGCGGGCTGTCGCCGGTCAGAATCTTCACCTGCACGCCATTATCGCGCAGCGCGCAAATAGCATCGGCGGCGCTGGCTTTGACCGGATCGAGGAACGTCAGCATACCGCACAGGGTAAGATCACGTTCATCCTCCGGCAGCAGACGCTGGTGCCAGCCCTGCGAATCGAGCCTGCGCATACCAACCAGCAGTACGCGGTAACCCTGCTGATTAAACGCTGCGGCGCGCTGGAGAATCTCCTCACGCCAGCGCGCGTCGATCTCGACCCGCTGGCCGCTCTGCTCAAGATGGGTGGTGATCGCCAGCATCTCTTCCACTGCGCCTTTGCAGATCAGCTGATGCTGGCCGCGGTCGTCGCTGAGGGAGACGGAGAGACGGCGCCGGGTGAAATCAAACGGCAGTTCGTCAATTTTGCGCCAGTCGCGCGGCAGATGATTATCGTCGCGGGCAAACTCCAGTACGGCGCGATCCATCAGATTTTTCAGGCCGCTCTGGTGGAAACTGTTCAGCCATGCCAGCGCTAACACCTGGCGGCTGGGACGGCCGAGAATATCCAGATGCTGCGCCAGCGCAATATGATCTTCGGTCAGGGTGCCGGTTTTATCGGTGCACAGTACATCCATCGCGCCAAGGTTCTGAATCGCATTCAGGCGCTTCACCACCACTTTGCGCCGCGCCATTGCCAGCGCGCCTTTCGCCAGATTGGTGCTGACGATCATCGGCAGCATTTCTGGCGTCAGACCGACTGCGACGGCAAGTGCGAATAGTGCTGCATCCAGCCAGTCGCCTTTGGTCAGGCCGTTAATCACTAAGACGACTGGCACCATAATCGCCATAAAGCGGATTAGCAGCCAGCTGACGCTGTTAACACCACGATCGAAGGCGGTAGGCGCGCGTTTGCCGACGATGTTCCTTGCCAGCGAACCAAACCAGCTCTGGCTGCCGGTCGCCACCACAATTGCCGTGGCATGGCCGCTGACCACGCTGGAGCCCATCAGGCAGAGGTTGGGAATGCCGGGTAGGGCGCTTTCGCCGATCTCGTGGGCTTCAGGCACTGCGCCATGAAGGCAAAACTTCTCCACCGGCAGTGCTTCACCGGTCAGCGCCGCCTGGCTGACCAGGAGATCGCGTGAGTCGATCAGCTTAATATCGGCGGGAATCATATCGCCTGCGGACAGCGAAATAATATCGCCCGGCACCAGCTGCTGCTGGCTGACGCTGACCCACTGCGGCCGGGCGCGATCGTGCTCGCGGCGGTGGGTGGTGACCTGGGTGCGTACCAGCGATTTCAGCGCATCTGCTGCTTTATTGGTGCGAAATTCCTGCCAGAAACGCAGCAGCCCGCTCAGACTAATCATCACCAGCATGATGGTGACACCGGTGAGATCGGTCTCCTCCCCTTTGCGCGCCGGCAACCAGTAGTCGGTGAAAAAGCTTATGGCGGCAAGACCGATCAGCACAAAAATAAACGGATTGTTAAACGCCAGCAGTAGCTGGACCAGCGCGTGCGGCGCCTTCTCCTGCGCCACCTGATTCGGGCCAAATTGCGCCAGCCGCTCTTCCGCCTGGCGGTGGGTGAGCCCCTGCGGGCTGCTATTAAGAGCAGCGAAGGTGGTGTCGAGGCTGACCTGCGCCTCGGCGGCAATGCGCCACTGTTTACGTGGGGTTGCGCTCTGGCGCGGGGTGTTCTGCGCGATATCGATTAACTGAGTCATCTCTTGTACTCCAAATTTTGCGCGCGCCGAATCCTCTCTGGACGAGATCGGCGTGAAAAAGATGGCGTTGCCGAAGGGGAGGGAAAGCTAGTTCACTGCTCCTGCGCAACGCGTATTACGTTGCGTTCTGGGGTGCTCGTCCATTTGTGGCTCCTTGCATAGGTAAAAAGCAGTCATCCGCGCAAAAAGGGCGCAGATAAAATACGCATCAGCGTTAACGGGATGAACCCGGAGGGAAGAGAGTATGGGTGTGCATCAGCATGGTGATCACTCGTCTGTGGTATTACGGAGTAAGCAGACGATGATCGCCATCACTGCTTGCCAGGGCGGCAAGCATCAGGCTTGCCTTAATGGGTTCGGTAACTGTCCAAAAAGGTTTCTCCACGGTATTAAACGAGAGGCACTATACTGCCGACGTTTTATGCTGTAAACCGCACTTCCTTAACCGATAATCAACGTCTGGCAATTAAGGGAACACTGTGCGGTAAACAGCATGGCCAATTTATGCCTGACTCGCCGCTGGGGCGGCAATCAGCGCCTCAAAGTGCTGACCGGTATTGACGATATGCACCAGCCGGGCGTCAGCCGCCTGCGAACCGAGTATCTCCTCAAATTCCATTCCTGCAGCAAAGCTGAGGTTGACTACCCGCAGCGGCGGCAGGCCACCCTTCACTAAATTGCTGTTAATCATCTCCAGCAGTGCCGCCGCCGCGCCCTGTACGGTTTCTCCCTGCTGGCCGAAAGCCATATAACCGTCCGGCCCGAAACCGTTGGCATGATCCAGCCAGCCCTGCTCAACGAGCAGCTGGCGATAGTTATTTGCCAGCTGGCACAGGGAGGGGCTTTGCGTGTAATCGCCGGTGGCGTGCTGCAACAGCGAAATTAACAGGCAATTACGGTATGGCGTGCTGGTGTCGCCATTATTTACCACGCGCGCCAGCCCCCTGGCTTGCAGAATCTGATCCTGCATCGCGAGGCTGACCGACTGCGCGTGCGCCCAGCTCGTTTCACTGGCCGCGGCGGGAGTGGTGGTGGTCAGTAGTTCAACCAGGGTTGGTGTTGCGGCGAGTGTGGCTACGGCCTCAGCTGACGGCTGCACGATATTGGCCGGGTAGTTCAGCTGAATCTCGGGGGTAAAACCGGTAATAAGAAACAGCTCCTGCTCTGTCAGCTGCGGCTCTTTTTTGTTGAGGCGTTCGAACCAAAGATCCCACTCTTCTCCCAGGCGGCAGGCCAGCTCGCCCGGCCGCGTCGAGTTAAGTTTCGCCATCACCCGCAGCGCGGGGGCAGAGAGCGGGCTGCGGCGTCGCAGGCGTTTGCGTAGTGAGTAAACGCTGCAAAAATTAAGCTTGGCGATATCATCGGCGGTCAGGCGATAGTCCATATTGCTTACTCTGATCCCCCAGTCGAGCGCGTTTTCTCCTGCGACTGGCTGATAAGGATTCCAGTAACGTGATGCCAGCCGCTGCTGCAGCATTTTGCCTGCTGCTGTCAGGGGTTTTTTCTGCAGCGCCCGCAACAGCGCCGCCGTGTTGTATTTCACGCCAGTCAGCATGACCAGATCGATGGTGCCCAGTTCGGGTACCAGCTCCAGCAGACTGGCGGCTCTCTCTCCTGATGTTTGCGCGTGTGGCGGCATAAAACGTGGATTGCGTTCGGCGATTTGCTGCTTCACAAATTCACCATTTGAACTCAGTGGCGGATTCATCAGTTCCGGATGTTTACACAACAGCGGAGCAGAGATCTCCGCCAGCTGCATCAGATCCACTCTGGTCAGTTTCAGGCTATTTTCTGCCGCCAGGCGCTGCCAGTCGCGCGCTCTGTCAACCGGCGACTCTTTATCAGGAAAGCGCGACGCAGACTGTTGCCATAATTCCTGCGCCTTCTGGCCATCTCTCGAGAGCGGTGCTTTTTTAAACGCAGGCAGATTCTGCAGGGAAACCGGATTGGCGCCGGTAATAAAAACCACTTCATCTTTGGTTAGCTGTGGATAGCGTTTGCGCAATTCCTCCGCCAGCTGCAGCGTTGATTTGTACGGATCGGGCGGTGATTGTCTTACTTCGTTCAGTATCTTGCACGCCAGTGGCGAAGGGGGCTTGAATTTAAATGCTTTGCGCCGTTCCAGCCCCCAGATGGAGGCTCTGGTGACGGCGCTGGCATCACGGGCCGTCATTTCAGGAAAATATTCCTTCAGGCGTGTGGCCCATTTATCGAGGGATTCGTCTGGGTGCTGGCTCAGCTGACCGGACCGATCCGCTTTGATTAACGCCTTCAGTGACTTAGCGTAGTCAGAAAGCAGCGGCACTTCGGGTTGCATCGGCAAAATGGCGGCCGGTGGGCGGCGCTGTGCAAAGGGGGTGGCGAACATATCAGACTGCGGTAACGTCGGTGATTCCGGCAGAGCAGGCGGTTCGGGCCAGTTCTCCGGCGTAATGGAGGCGTCCGGTTCGGGGCATTCAGGTAGTGCAGAGATGGCGACAGGCAAGCAATATGTGCTCACCGGCTGCGCAGTGGAGAGCATCTGCGAGCTCTGGCTGATGGCGACCAGCTGCCAGGTCAGGGTTAAAGTCGGTGCCGCTGATGGCTGTGGCTGAAGGTAATTGTCCAGCGGCTGAACAATCATATTAGTGTTAATCGGGTGGTCACTCACGCTATGGCTCCCTGCCAGTAGATTCACGATGTTATTCACGCTGTTATTGCCAGCGTGGCTAAAAAAGCGTAGACCATCGCGCCGGTAAGCGGCAGAAAGCAGAATAAAAAGTAAAGGAATAATGGATGTTATGTCAGACAGGTTATGGGGGTATTCAGCAGCTTTTTTCACCACTATCTGCCACGCAAAGCCGCATCTCGCCTGCTTTCTGTTTGTTTATCTGCTATTTTTCGCCACGCGCCAGATAATGTTGCTTTTTTGTAAACAGATTAACAAGCGAACGAAATCCTGCTATGCTGACCCTCGCTATCCCGGGCACCTTACTCTGTGCCATACCCGGACGAGAATAATTATCACGTCGACTTGAAATGGTGGCCGGAAAGCTAAATACAATGAGAGCGAGGAGAACGTCGTGCTAGAAGAATACCGTAAGCACGTTGCCGAGCGTGCTGCCGAAGGGATCGTTCCTAAACCGTTAGATGCTTCCCAAATGGCCGCGCTGGTTGAACTGCTAAAAAATCCACCAGCAGGTGAAGAAGAATTCCTTTCCGATCTGTTAATTAATCGCGTCCCACCAGGTGTTGACGAAGCCGCTTATGTTAAAGCGGGTTTCCTCGCGGCAATCGCCAAAGGCGAAACAACCTCTCCTCTGGTTACTCCCGAAAAGGCTGTAGAACTGCTTGGCACCATGCAGGGCGGTTACAATATTCATGCGCTGATTGATGCTCTCGACGATGCCAGACTGGCGCCGATTGCCGCCAAAGCGCTGTCCCACACGCTGCTGATGTTCGACAGCTTTTACGATGTGGAAGATAAAGCCAAAGCGGGCAACACGTATGCGCAGCAGGTGCTGCAGTCATGGGCTGACGCGGAATGGTTCCTGTCGCGTCCATCACTGGCTGAAAAAATCACCGTTACCGTATTCAAAGTCACCGGCGAAACTAACACCGATGACCTGTCACCGGCGCCTGATGCCTGGTCACGTCCTGATATCCCACTGCACGCGCTGGCGATGCTGAAAAACGCCCGTGAAGGCATTGAGCCGGATCAACCTGGTTCAGTCGGCCCGATCAAGCAGATTGAAGCGCTGGCGGAAAAAGGCTTCCCGCTGGTCTACGTCGGCGACGTAGTTGGTACCGGTTCTTCGCGTAAATCCGCCACGAACTCCGTGCTGTGGTTTATGGGTGAAGACATTCCTTACGTGCCGAACAAAAAAGGCGGCGGCGTGGTGCTGGGCGGTAAAATTGCGCCAATCTTCTTTAACACCATGGAAGATGCCGGCGCGCTGCCTATCGAAGTGGACGTCGATAATCTCAACACGGGCGACGTTATCGATATCTATCCATTTAAAGGCGAAGTGCGTAACCATGACACTGATGAAGTGCTGGCGAACTTTGCACTGAAAACCGACGTACTGATTGATGAAGTACGCGCCGGTGGCCGTATTCCGCTGATTATCGGTCGTGGCCTGACGACAAAAGCGCGTGAAGCGCTGGGTCTGCCGCACAACGATGTGTTCCGCAAAGCGAAAGATGTGGCAGAGAGCAGCCGCGGTTACTCGCTGGCGCAGAAAATGGTGGGCCGCGCCTGTGGCACCGCTGGCGTGCGTCCGGGCGCTTACTGTGAGCCGAAAATGACCTCCGTCGGTTCGCAGGACACCACTGGCCCAATGACCCGTGATGAACTGAAAGACCTCGCCTGCCTTGGCTTCTCCGCCGATCTGGTGATGCAGTCCTTCTGTCACACTGCGGCTTATCCTAAGCCGGTTGACGTCACCACGCACCACACCCTGCCTGACTTTATTATGAACCGTGGCGGCGTGTCGCTGCGTCCCGGCGACGGCGTTATCCACAGCTGGCTGAACCGTATGCTGCTGCCGGATACCGTGGGTACCGGTGGAGACTCCCACACCCGTTTCCCGATTGGTATCTCCTTCCCGGCTGGTTCCGGTCTGGTGGCGTTTGCCGCCGCGACGGGCGTGATGCCGCTGGATATGCCGGAATCGGTGCTGGTGCGCTTCAAAGGCGAAATGCAGCCGGGCATCACCCTGCGCGATCTGGTGCATGCGATCCCACTGTACGCGATTAAAGCGGGTCTGCTGACGGTTGAGAAGAAAGGTAAGAAAAACATCTTCTCTGGCCGAATTCTGGAAATTGAAGGTCTGCCGAAGCTGAAAGTCGAGCAGGCGTTTGAGCTGACCGATGCGTCAGCAGAGCGTTCTGCTGCCGGCTGTACCATCAAGCTGGATAAAGAGCCGATCATCGAGTATCTGAACTCCAACATCGTGCTGCTGAAGTGGATGATTGCAGAAGGCTACGGTGACCGCCGTACGCTGGAACGCCGTATCCAGGGCATGGAGAAATGGCTGGAAGATCCTCAGCTGCTGGAAGGCGATGCCGATGCGGAATACGCGGCAGTGATCGACATCGATCTGGCTGAGATCAAAGAGCCAATCCTGTGTGCGCCAAACGATCCGGATGATGCGCGTCTGCTGTCGGATGTCCAGGGCGAGAAAATCGACGAAGTGTTTATCGGTTCCTGTATGACCAACATCGGCCACTTCCGTGCCGCCGGTAAACTGCTGGATGCCCACAAAGGTCAGCTGCCAACCCGCCTGTGGGTTGCGCCGCCAACCAAGATGGATGCCGCGCAGCTGACGGAAGAGGGTTACTACAGCGTGTTTGGTAAGAGCGGCGCGCGTATTGAGATCCCGGGTTGTTCACTCTGTATGGGTAACCAGGCGCGTGTGGCGGATGGCGCAACCGTGGTTTCGACCTCAACGCGTAACTTCCCGAACCGTCTGGGTACTGGCGCGAACGTGTTCCTGGCATCTGCTGAACTGGCTGCGGTCGCTTCCCTGCTGGGCAAACTGCCGACGCCGGAAGAGTACCTGCAGTTTATGGAGCAGGTGGATAAGACGGCGGTGGATACCTATCGCTATCTGAACTTTGACCAGCTGGGTCAGTACACTGAAAAAGCGGATGGCGTGATTTTCCAGACCGCGGTGTAACACGGGTGCTGTATTCAGCCTGAGATAAGGGTGGCTCTTTTGCCACCCTTTTTTTCGCCTCATTTCCTCTCATACGTATTCTTCCCCCCCTGCTTTATCCGCGCTGTTGTCGGCCATGTTCATGAATGAGGAGGCCAAAGGCAGCGGCTTCATTGCGTTAAATGGTCCTGAAATCGCTTTTTTTCCCCTGTCAGGCTGCGATAATGCGCAGCATAAGATTATTCGCGTCTTACCGGCGCAGGATGCATTCTCGCAGTGCATAACGAGCCAGCGCTCTGGCAGAGGAAAGCAGCATGGAATACGAATTTTTGCGTGACGTCACCGGGCTGGTGAAGGTGCGTATGTCGATGGATCACGAAGCCGTCGGCCACTGGTTTAATGAAGAAGTGAAAGAGAACCTGGCGCTGCTGGATGAAGTGGAAGCCGCCGCGCAGGGGATTAAGGGCAGCGAACGTCAGTGGCAGCGGGTAGGACATGAATATACGCTGTGGATGGATGATGAGGAGATTATAATCCGCGCTAACCAGCTTAACTTTGATGATGACGGGCTGGAAGAGGGCATGAGCTACTACGACGAAGAGAGCCTGTCGTTCTGCGGTGTGGAGGATTTCTTTGCGGTGGTGAAGGCGTATCGGCTGTTTTTGCAGGGGAAGTAAGGGGGCGCTATCCCGTTCCTCCCCCGTAAAACGGGGGGAGGTCAGGAGGGGGGAACACCTGGCACGGAGTCGACAGCTCCCCCTCCCCAGCCCTCCCCCGCAGCGCGGGGGAGGGGGCGTCACGCCGGAGTCGACAGTTTCCTCTCCGCTGTCACAGCGAGGCACCGCCACAGATCACCAGCTCCTGCCCGGTAATCGCCCCGGCCAGCGGCGACAGCAGATAGTGCACCAGCTCCGCCACTTCCTCTGGCTGAATAAAACGGCCAATCGGCGGCAGTTTTGGCGGCGAACTTTCCCGTCCTGGCTGCTTCAGCATCGGCGTTTCCGTTGCGCCCGGCGCGACAATATTCACCGTAATCCCTTTTGTCGCCAGCTCCGCCGCCCAGCTGCGCACCATGCCTTTCATCGCGGATTTAGTGGCGACATACTGGCTGCGGCCCGCCGCACCCGTCGAGGTGCGGCTGCCAAGCAGCACAATGCGTCCGCCAGCGGGCAGGCGTGGGGCGAAGTGATTCGCCAGCACTTCCGCTACGCGGATGTGCAGCTGCCACAGTTGTTCGCTAATGTTCTCATCCAGCTCTCCCAGCGCCGCTGCCTTCATCATACCAGCGGCGTGGATCACCGCATCCACGGGGGGCAGATCGGCTAACGCCTGCTTTAATGCCGCAGTATCAAACAGATCCACTGACAGGGAACGGAACGCCGGATGGGCGCGCGTCACCACGCTGCGGCTCAGGCCCGTCACCGCCCAGCCTTCCTGCAGCAATTTATCCGTAATGGCTGCGCCAATACCGGAACTCGCGCCAGTGACCAGTGCATGTCGCGTCATTCTGCTTCCTCCGTATTCCGTCGCATTACAAAGCTCGCTGCGTCAGTGCTATCTGACTGGCCTGCCGCTTCTGGTATCATCAGCTGCATCATGCGATTCCTCCGTTTTCAAACATCGTCAGCTGCATCATGCGACTTCTTTGCTTTCCAGCATCGTCGGCTGCATGTCGCAAATCTTTCGCTTTCCAGCATCGCCAGCTGCATTATGCACCGCTCTCGCTTTCCAGCATCGCCAGCGGAATTTTAAACACCGCTTTGCGCACTGCCGCCGGCTCACCCACGGCGCACAGCGCCTGGTGTGCTTCACCAGGGTAAAAGGTAACAAAATCCCCGGCGCGCAGATGCAGCGCCTGGGTTAGCTGCGGCTGGTCGACGATAAACAGATCCGGCTTGCGCTCTTCTGCCGCCAGATTACGAGCATCCTCGCAGGAGAAGTGAATGATCTCTTCCCCGGCGAGCACCACCTGAATATCCAGATACTGGCGGTGAAACTCGGTGTGGCGCGTCTCGCGTGCGGCGGTGTGCGCCGGGCCAATGTTGCAGAACCAGCCTGCGCCTTCCGGCTGAATTTTTCCATCATCATGGGCCTGCAGCGCCGCCAGACTGAATTCCGGGCGAGACAGCAGCGCTAACAGCACCGGCGGCAATGTTGCCAGTTTAAGCGCGGATAAATTACCTGTGATCATGCATGATCTCCTGTTCCGGTTGCCTGCAGCACAGGCAGCCGTGATGAGGTTACTTCAGCAGCCAGTCTTCGCTGACGCGCACATACTTAATCGCCTGACGGAAATACGTATAGGCAATATGCAGTTCGCCATTCGCGCCTTGTTTAATCGACGGGTAGGAGAATTCGCGATTCAGCTTCTGCTGAGAATTGTTGGTCATGCAGTAGCCGTCGCCTTCATCCAGATTACGCTGATAGGGCCAGCTGTTGCCGCCGTCGGTGGAGATCGCCAGCGTCATTGGCGCGCGTGGTGCGCCCCAGAACGCCGTACGGCCAGTCTGCACCTGTGGCTCAACCGCTACCGTCACATCATCTTCGTCATCTTCAATTTCGTCATACAGCGAAGTGCGGCGCTCGGTGGCGCCCGCCGCGCTCATCTTGTTAAATACCAGCGCCAGATGACCGTTTTTCAGCGTGGTAACCTGAATCGACGAGTTGTTATTCGGCAGTTCGGTGGCTTGCGGCGCGGACCAGCTGTTGCCGCCATCGGTGGAACGGCTCTGGTAAATCGTATCCGCCCAGCGGCTGCGGTACAGCGCCAGCAGGCTGCCATCCTGCAGCAGGGTGATATTCATATGCACGCAGCCGGTGCTGTCCGGTACGGGGACATCACGCCAGGTTTTGCCCTTGTCGCTGGAAATTTTTACCGCGCTGTCGTCATTATTGCCCACCCATTTTTCCCCTGGCTGGGTGCGGCAGTAGAACACCGGCAGCAGCCAGTCGCCATTGTCCAGCACCACCACCGGCTGGCGGATAAAGGTGCCGGGCTGGTCGAGCAGGGTATTGATCGGCCCCCAGCTGCGGCCAAAGTCACGCGACTGGCGGTAACGCACAATCGCGGTGTCCTGGTTACCGGATTTCTGCGCGGTATACAGCAACCACAGCATGTCGTCCGGGTCGAGGAACAGCACCGGATTCTGCTCAGAACGGGTCGGATCTTCTGACAGCTTTTCCGCTTCCGACCAGCGATCGCTGCCTTTATCCAGCCGCGAGCAGTAAATTGAGATATCGGCAATGCCCTCCTGCGTACCGGCAAACCAGGCGCACAGCAGATCGCCATTTGGCAGCGGCAGCAGGTTTGCCGCGTGGTTCTGCGGACAGGCGGAAGGCAGCATGGCGGTCAGTTGCTGTGCGTCCTGTTCAGCCTGACAGATAACGCCAGTGCGTTCGACGGTGACGGTTTTAGTCATATTAGGCTCCACTTTTTTGAATCTGAGGTTTGGTTTTCTTACTGTCTGCGCGTGACGGGATCAGGCGGTCAATCAGCATGATCACCGCCGGGGTCACCAGTGCGATATACATATTGTTGATGCCGAACGGATCGCCCAGCAGATACCATACTGAGGTCACCACACAGGCGCCGATCAGGCCCGCATTGGCGCCGCGCGCGCTCTTAAAGAACGGCAGATAGAAGGCGATCACCGCCACCACAGATATCGACAGACGAATGGCGCGGGTGAAGAACGACAGCTTCAGCACTTCCGGCACGAACAGCACGAAGACCAGCGGCGCGAAACCGATCGCCAGCGACAGCCAGCGCGTCATTTTGAATTCGCGCTCCGGCGTTGGGTTGCGGTACGGCACGTAGAAATCTTTGACAATCAGTGAGGCAATCGCCAGCGCCACGGTACTGACGCTGACAAAGATTGACGCCACCAGTGAGGTGGTGACAATGCCCGCCAGCCACGGATTCATATCCTGCAGGAACACCGGCAGCGCATACAGGCTGTCGATATCGGGATGCAGATATTTCGCCGCCACGCCGATCACCGCAATCGCCAGCGCAATCGGCATACAGAACAGGAAGGCGATCCAGGTGGCGCGTTTCGCTGAAGCAGCGTCCCTGGTGGACGAAATCGCCTGGATGACGAACTGGGTGCAGAAGATGGAGCCGATAGTGCCGATCAGCCAGGCAAAAATAGTGCTGGCGCCGATATTACCGTCCCAGGTCCAGTAGAAGTCCGGCATCTCCTGGATCATTGGGCTGATGCCGCCGGTCATATGCAGCGCCACACCGAGGATTACCAGGATACCGAAATATTTAATCGCACTGTGCAGCAGCGTCACCCACGCCATGCCTTTCATCCCGCCAAAGGCGAAGTAGAAGGTACTGACGATTGCGGTGATAAACGCTGCCACCGGCAGATTCACTTTCAATACCGTAGAGATGGCCGCCGCGCCGCTGACGTAGTTACCCACGTTCACCAGCAGCAGGGCATAGATCATAATCAGCGAGATAATGTTCTTGGTGGAGTTGCCGTACTTCTCGGCAATCGCGCCGGAAATGGTAATTTTTCCGGTGTTATAGATGCGTTTCACCAGTAACAGGCCGAAAATCGGGAAACCAATCGCGGCGCCAATCACCGACCAGGAGGCGGCGAAGCCATCCTCGAACGCGGCCTGCGCGGTGCCAATGGTAGATTTCGCGCCAATATACTCCGACATCAGCATCACACCGACGATAAAAGCAGGCATCGCGCGCGAGCCTTCCATAAAGTCGCCGGAACTTTTACTGCGTAACCGGTAGGTCAGCCAGGTAGTAAATAAAATATACGCGACAACAATACCAATAATTATCAGCGTATCTTCAGCGGTAAATTGTTTCATTGTGATGCCTCACGATGAGCAAAAGCGCAGTGACCTTTATGTTCGTTCTTACGCTTCTGTAGGGTTGATTAAATAAGTTATCTTTCTGCCTCGGATGTTCGTAATAATCTGTCCTTCACCGGACCGCTAAAATAAATAATCAACGCTGTTGTCTGTTATTCATTTTCCCGTGACGGCACAGCATTAATACGATGTAGCTTTTATTGCAGGTGAAACCATCACGCCTTATTGCCCAGGCGTGATGGCGTTGCAGGAAAAATTAAACGCGTCCGGCGGAGACCGGGTGACCATTAACGCTTTCCTGTTCCTCGATAGGCTCCACTTTGCCCAGCAGGAACAGATAGTTGAGAATACCCAGCACCACCAGCGCGGCGGAGAACACCAGCGCAATGGTGAAGGAACCGGTAGCGGCGACAATCGCGCCGGTGACAATCGGACCGACCGCACCGCCCAGATTGGAGACGGTATTCTGCAGACCAGCGACAATCGACACGCTGTTTTTCGGCGCGACATCACCCGGCAGTGCCCACACCTGCGAAGCGGCAACGGTGGTGCCGGATTTCGCCACGCACAGCAGGAATACGGTCATAAACACGGAATCAGTAAAAGGTGCGAAGCCGATGCACAGCGCCATCAACAGGCCGATGGTCAGGAACAGTTTGCGGGTGGCGGTCAGCGACAGACGGCCGCTGTGCACCACACGATCCGATGCCCAGCCAGCAATCACTTCCACCACCATCCCGGCAATCAGCGGCAGCGCGGCAACCATGCCCATCTTGATGAAATCCATTCCTTTTTCCTGCACCAGATAGGTGGGCAGCCAGGTGATAAAGAAATAAGAGGTGTAGTTGATGGTAAAGAAGCCCAGGCACATCGCCCAGATATTGCGGTAGCGCAGCAGCTTGTACCACTTCATCGGCAGTACGGATTTATCGCCATGTTTTTGCGCCTGGCCGTCACGGATATGGCGTACTTCCTGCTGGCTGATATGTTTATGATCTTCCGGGTTTTCCGCATAGATAAAGTACCAGGCGATCACCCAGAACAGCCCGATGGAGCCGATAATCAGGAAGGTCAGACGCCAGTCAAAGACATAAATCATCCAGACGATCAGCGGCATTGCCACCGCGCCGCCAAATTTTGAGGCGCTGTCGAACAGGCCAGAAACCGTGGCGCGTTCACGGTCAGGGAACCAGCGCGCGGCAATACCGGCGTTGCTTGGATAAGCCGCTGCTTCACCGACGCCTAACGCCAGCCGCAACGCCAGCAGCGATTTGAAACCGGTCGCCAGGCCCATGGCTGCAGTGGCGATCGACCACCAGCCAACCGCAATGCCGAGACCTTTTTTCTGCCCATAGCGGTCAGCGAACCAGCCCGCCGGGATTTGCAGCAGCGAGTAAGACCAGAAAAACGCCGCCATAATAAAGCCCATCATCTCCGCATTCAGCTGCAGCTCGCTGATCAGATGCGGCGCAGCAGCGGAGAGCACGGTGCGGTCAATATAGTTGATGGCGATAGCCAGCCACATCAGGCCTGCCACCCACCAGCGAATACGTGTTTTACCTGCGATTTTATTATTCATAGTGTCGGGCCAGTAGGGTAAGGAATATTTAACCAGGCACCCTGGTGCCTGGTTGTTAATAACAGCGTGCAGATTGCACACTGTGATAGTTATTTCAGTGCGTTCATAATGTTTTGCGGTGTCTCCCGCTGTTTAATGCACTGAATAATTTGTTGCACGCAGCGTTCGCCAATCGCGCTAATTGCTCCGTCGGTATAACCGGCAATATGTGAAGTCGGAATAAAGTTCGTCAGGGTAAATAACGGATGCTTATCCAGCGGCTCCTGCTCAAACACATCCGCCGCCGCACCGGCAATCACATTATCCGCCAGCGCCTGATACAGATCGGCTTCATTCACCACGCCGCCGCGTGAACCATTAATCAGAAATGCTGACTTCTTCATTCGCTTCAGCCGCGCAGCGTCAAACAGATTACGGGTTTCACTGGTCAGCGGCGTGTGCAGGGTGATGAAATCGCTCTGCTCCGTCAGCTGATCCATGCTGACAAACTCGATGTTGTGCTCAGCGGCAAACTTCTCATCCGGGTAAAAATCAAACGCCAGCACGCGCATATTGAAGCCTTTAGCGCGCAGTGCGACTTGTTTGCCGATATTGCCGAGTCCGACGATGCCGAGAGTTTTGCCATAGACATCGGTAGCAAAAATGCGCGGCCAGTTACCGGCTCGGGTCTCAATCGCCGCCTGAGTCACCTGGCGCGCGCTGTTAAGGATCAGGGCAAAGACGAAATCCGCCACCGCGTGTTTATTGGCATCCGGCACGTTAGTGACATCAATGCCGCGCTCGCGCGTGGCGACGAGATCGATATTGTCGACGCCGACGCCATGCTTGCAGACGATTTTCAGCTGCGGCGCCAGCGCCAATAGTTCGGCATTGACCTCGGTAAAGGCAACGATCATCGCCACCGTCTCCGCCAGATGCGGCGCCAGGGCGTCCAGCGGGGCATCGGCGGGCAGGGTAATCAGTTCAAATCCCTCAGCCTGCAGCGTACGAACCGGTGCATCGTCGTATTTAGCGAAAGAGGGTGAGGTGCAGATGACTTTCATAATTCGGATCCTGGTATTGAGAAAGCGCGGCGCGTTCGCGCCGCAAGTCGAATTACTGCAGGTACTGGTTAACGATCTGACGGATCAGCTGCTCATCCGCTGCACTGAACTGCACCGCGTAACGGCTGTCGCCGACATCCTGGCCCATCAGCGCCAGCGCCTTTTTCACCGCTGCCGGGGAGAAGGCGACTTTGTACAGATCGGTACGCAGACCGGTCACGTTTTCCTGCGCCTTGCGTGAGGCGTCGATATCACCGGCGTTAAAGTGCTTCCAGATGGCGTTGATCTCGTTTGGCGCAACGTTCGCCAGCCCGGAAATACAGGCGGAGCAGCCGTCGACAAAGCCCTGGTGGATCAGTGAATCCGGGCCATTTAGCACCTTAAAGTGGTCGATGCCTTGCGCTGCCTGCAGGAAGCCGCTCAGGCTTTCATAGCTGCCCGCGCTGTCTTTGATGCCGATAATATTCGGGTGCGATGCCAGGGTACGCACGGTGTCCGGCTGCAGGGTATTACCGGTACGCGCCGGAATGTTGTAGAGGAATACCGGAACCTCAAGCGCATCAGCGACGGCACG
>JAAIGF010101952.1_pt1 | contig 163582 bp, 138 predicted proteins | sample 6487441 | NCBI WGS metagenome assembly JAAIGF01 (sample SAMN13974129, study PRJNA590717) | phyllosphere metagenome | biome: pepper field; feature: multiple bacterial spot infested pepper fields; material: pepper leaves; isolation source: leaves from pepper fields | host: Capsicum annuum ... | reverse complement strand
CAGCTGACGCCGGGCTGGCTGGCCTGCTCAACCGCGCCACGCTTGAACTCGGCAGTGAACTTCCTGCGCTTTGACATGAACACTCCTCATGGCCTTGATCGGCCTTCTTGTAAGTGTCCGTGAAAACGGGGGTGAACCCCACGCAACTCCGAAGGACACCCAGCCCCTTGCAACTCCTGGATCACCGACTTACGAAGTGAATGGAAGCCGCGCTTGGCCTTCGGCCACTCTTTTCCGATCTCGGCAAGATGGCGACTGAACGCCTTGGTGATCCAATTGCCTGCTCCATTCTTGGCGTCTGCCCTCGCTTGGGGGAACAGTCGCTTGTGTCCAGCCGCCTTACAGGTATCGACCCACTCCATAAAACCTAGGGCCAAAAGATCCGGATGCAGCGGCACCGTGCGCAAACTCACTTCTGTCTTGACCTTCTGGTGTTCACCTTCATCCGAAATCCGGATGCACGGAATCTTGCCCTCTTTGAACACATCAGCCACCAACAGCTGCCCGACTTCTGATGCTCGCGCCCCCGTATAAAGACCAATCAAAGCTGCCCATCGGGCATTGGCCGAGAGTCGTTCGAAGTTGATTGGCGAGAAGATCGTTTTGATTTGCTCACGGTCATAGGCTTTGAACCCAAGCTTGCGCCTGGCACGCTTCTCTCGCACGGAGTAGCTCACATGCCCGGATGCGGGGTTGTCGCCTTTGGGGTAGTAGCCAGAGGCAATCGCCCAATCAAAGAAGCTGCCCTTCCCGCCCACATAGCTTTGCTTGTTTGTGAGTGTTGGTGTCGAAGCACCCTTCTCCCGCATGTGCTGATACCAGCGAGCCAAATCAGGTCGCGTGATCGTGTGGAGCTTGGTCTTTGCCCCCAAAAAAGCGACCAGCGAATCAACAGCCGCCATCTTGATCGTATAGGTCTTGGGGAGGGTGCGACTCTTGATGGTTGCCAACCAAGCCTCGCGCGCCTTCGACAAAACAATGACCTCGGCCACCTGCGGCAGAGAAGCTTTCGGTTGAACGGTATGACCAGGGTCAAGAGCGCCGATGGCGGCGACTTCTGCCGCATTGGCCCATGTCTGACTCTTGCGGAAGAGCCGAAGATCTTCGTCGTTGTCGATCTGCCAGCGCTCACTGATCGTGCCATCCGGTGCTTGCGTGCGATGCAAGGTGAGCTCACGAAGCGAAGCTCCATGGCCTAAGCGCTCGACCAAGGCTTCCATGTCTTTCTTGTCCAGCTTATCCACACGTCGATCCCTCAACACGTCGAAGGCTTGAGCATAGCCTGCGGCAAGCAGCAATGCGCGCAGACGCGCACTGGCAAGCTCGCTGGTGTGGAGGGTTCGCTTGATGACCTTTTGGTCGAGCACACATTGCAGATCGACAGGCACGCGCTGACGAAAAGCCCAGTGACCCGTTGGAGAGCGAGTGAGGTGATGAGGGATACGCATCGGGGAGATGTGTCCCGATTTGTGTCCTGCCGAAGACCTTCATCAAGCTAGAAATAATTGTTAAAAATCAACAACTTATATCCAACTTGGCGGAGAGAGTGGGATTCGAACCCACGGAAGGTTTGACCCTTCGCCGGTTTTCAAGACCGGTGCCTTAAACCGCTCGGCCATCTCTCCGATGCTGCTGCACGTGACCGCCGAAGGCGCCGGATGTCACGCGGGCGACCCGCCTTGCGCGGGTGGCCCTGTCTATGGCCGCACGAACATCTGTGCGGCCGTTCTCCCAGGATCGCTCCCGGGCGCGCATTCTCGCATGCCCGGGCGCGTTTTGCTCAATGACACCACCGCCGTCAGCTGGCGCAGCGCGCCGCTGCCTTGATGGTACTCGGCCACTACCCCGCGTGGTCGGCGAAGATGCCTGAGCACACAGGCAACCTGCCGAACAGCTGCAGCGCACCGGCTGCGCAGCAGCTAGCGGACTGCCAACATACGTGCCGGCCAGCCTCGGCCGCCAACCCAGCCTTGGCCAGCTTTGTCACGGACGCTCAGCCCGCTTCGGCCACCACCAGGCGCGGCGCCGTGCCGGCGGCACGCTTGAGCTTCTCCGCCAGTTCGGCGCAATTGCCGCCGCAATCCAGGCGCGAGCGTTCGATTTCCTGCGGCAGGTGTTCGGCCAGGAAGTCGATGAACACCCGCACCGCCGGCAGCAGGCCGCGACGCGAGGCGAACACGGCATGGCAGATGCCCTGCGGCAGCGACCAGTGCGGCAGCACCACTTCCAGCTCGCCGCTGCGCACCGCTTCGGCGCACACGGTTTCCGGCAGCATGGTGATGCCGAAGCCGTCGCGCGCCATCGACTGCAGCAGCGGGAAGTCGAAGCCGGCCAGGCGTGGCTGCAGATCGACGCGGCGCATTTCGCCGTTCGGGCCGTGCAGCTCCCAGCGCTGATGCGCTTCGTCTTCGCTGGTGCTCATGGTGGTGTGGTTGGCCAGCTCGCTGGGATCCTTGGGGCGACCGGCGCGATCCAGGTATTTGGGGCTGGCAACCAGCAGTTCCTGCACCTGGCCGAAGCTGCGCATCACCAGGCTGCCGTCGTCGTCCAGGCGCGAGCGCACGCGCAGCGCAATGTCGTAGCCCTCGTTGATGACATCGACGCGGCGATTGCTGATATTGAGCTGCAGCCGCACCTTGGGATACTTGGCCAAGAATTCCGGCAACAACTTGGGCAACTGGATCTGCGCAAGCGAAACAGGAACGCTCACACGTACAAGACCGCGCGGCTCGGCGCTGAGACGATCCACCACCTCGCGCGCGGCCTGGGCTTCGGCAAGCATGGTTTGCGCGTGCCGGTGCACGCTGGTGCCGACGTCGGTCACCGCGAAACGGCGCGTGGAGCGCTGCAACAGGCGCACACCCAGGTCGGTCTCGAGTTGGCTGATGCGCCGGCTCAGGCGCGATTTGGGGATGCCAAGCGCACGCTCGGCAGCGGCAAAGCCGCCGTGATCCACCACCATCGCAAAGTAATACAGGTCATTCAGGTCGTGCATGGCGCAAGTATCCATTGATAGAACGATACGTGATATTTAACCACCTTTATTCCAACAGAGCAACGACCTAGGCTGCACACCTCCGCGGCGCTGCCGCTTGCCACAGGTCATCGTCATGAAACTGCTGCACCTCGATTCCAGCGCGCTAGGCGCCAATTCCGTCACGCGCGTGCTCAGCGCCGCCGTCGTGGAGCAGCAGCGCCGGCGCCATCCCGAGGTGGACGTGTCGTATCGCGACCTCGACCGCGACCCGATTCCGCATCTGACCGCGCAGACGCTGGCGCAGACCGACCCGGCAGAGGCCGCGGCCGCCGAAGCGGTGATGCAGCAGTTCCTGCAGGCCGATGTCATCGTGATTGGCGCACCGATGTACAACTTCGCCATCCCCTCCACGCTCAAGGCCTGGATCGATCGCATTGCAGTTGCCGGGCGCACCTTCCAGTACACCGCCAATGGTCCGGAAGGCCTGGCCGGCGGCAAGCGCGTCATCATCGCCAGCGCGCGTGGTGGCTTGTATGCCGATCCGACGAACGATTTTCAGGAGCCGTATCTGCGCCAGGTGTTGGGCTTCCTGGGCATCGACGACATCAGCTTCGTGCGCGCAGAGGGTGTGGCGTATTCGCCGCAGCATCGCGCCGATGCGCTGGCCTCGGCGCTGGCCGGGCTGGGTGAGGAAGAAGAGGCTGCTGTGAGCGCGTAAGCCTGCGGCGTGACGGGTTGACGCGTTGAAAGGTCGTCATGACTGCGAGTTGCCATAGCGAAAAACGGGACCACCGCTGGTCCCGTTTTTTTGTGTCGATTTCCAATAGCAAAGAAGCTCGCGCTCAAACGCCCTCGCACCATGTGCGCCAGACATCGCAGACTCCATTCGACACTCGCATGTGTGGAAGCTGCCAAGCGTAGCGAGCACGCGTCTGACAAGTGTCGATCTAACCGGGCAACCGCAGCGCCCGAAGCGATATGCGCACCGAACGCCGCCCGCGTCGCCTGGTGATGAGCGCCGTCCTCCGGTTACCCGCACTCAGCCGATCCGCTCGAGCCCGCCCATGTACGGACGCAGCACCTGCGGCACATCGATCGAGCCATCGGCGTTCTGGTAGTTCTCCATCACCGCGATCATCGCGCGGCCCACGGCAGTGCCGGATCCGTTGAGCGTGTGCAGCAACTCCGGCTTGCCGCTGACCGGGTTGCGCCAGCGCGCCTGCATGCGCCGCGCCTGGAAATCGCCGCAATTGGAACAGGACGAAATTTCGCGATAGGTGTTCTGCGAAGGCAGCCATACCTCAAGATCGTAGGTCTTGATCGCGGAAAACCCCATGTCGCCGGTGCACAGCAGCACCTTGCGATACGGCAGGCCGAGTTGTTCCAGCACCACTTCGGCGCAGCGCGTCATGCGCTGATGCTCGGCATCGCTGTCTTCCGGCGCGCAGGCGGTCACCAGCTCCACCTTTTCGAATTGGTGCTGGCGGATCATGCCGCGCGTATCGCGGCCACCACTGCCGGCTTCGGCGCGGAAACACATCGAATGCGCGGTCATGCGCAGTGGCAGACGCTCGGCGTCGATGATCTCATCGCGCACGATATTGGTCAGCGGCACTTCGGAGGTGGGGATCAGGTAACGGCGCGACTCGCCCACTTCGGTCTGGAACAAATCGTCTTCGAATTTCGGCAGCTGACCGGTGCCACGCATCGAATCGGCATTGACCAGCAGCGGCACGTTGGTTTCTTCATAGCCATGCTCGCCCACATGCAGGTCCAGCATGAACTGCGCCAAGGCACGGTGCAGACGCGCGACCGGGCCACGCAGCACGGTGAACCGCGCGCCCGACAATTTGGCTGCCGTCTCGCCATCCAGCCAACCGTGCGGCGCACCCAGTTCCACATGGTCCTTGACGGCGAAATCGAATTGACGCGGCGTGCCCCAGCGCGATTGCTCCACGTTCTCGCTTTCGTCCTTGCCAAGCGGCACATCCTCGGCCGGCAGGTTGGGCAGGCCAAGCGCGATACCCTCGAGCTTGGCGCGAATCGCATCCAGCGCCTCTTCGGACGCCTTGAGTTCATCGCCGAACCCGGCCACTTCGGCCATCAGCGCGGCCACATCTTCGCCCTTGGCCTTGGCCTGCCCGATCGCTTTGGATTTGGAATTGCGCTGACTCTGCAGTTCCTGCGTGCGCACCTGGATACGCTTGCGCTCGCTCTCCAGCAACTCCAGTTCCGCAATGTTCAAATCGAAGCTGCGCGTGCTTCGCAGGCGCTCGGCAAGGTCGGCGGGGTGTTGGCGAAGCAGGGCCGGATCTAGCATCGGAATAGGTGCGTCAGTGGAATAGCGCGAGATTATCGCCTGTTCCGGCACCTGCTGCGATCGATTCACTACGGCTATGCCAGAATTGCGACGATTCTTCAGGTGAGCCCTATGTCCGCGCCCCGTCCTGCGTCCGATCGCCATATCGTTCTGCGTCTGCCCCGCCACACGCTGAAAATCGCCGGCATCGCCTTCGCTGCCGGCCTGCTGTTGTTCCTGCTGGTCTGGGCCACCGGCCGCAAGGACGACTTCTATAAAGCCTCGCCGGCGCAGCCGACCGCAGGCGCGCAGACCGACGACACCATTGCGCCGCTGCCGGCGCCATTGCCCGCCCAGGACGGCGCAAGCGACATGCCGCAGGCCAAGCCGCCGGCCGAAACCCCCACCCTGGTGGACACCGCGCCACCCGCCCCGCCCGCGCCGACGCCGCTGCCGGAAAATGCGGTACCCGGCGCGCCAGGTGCCGCTGGCAGCGCCGCGCCGGTCAACGCACCGGTCGCTGGCGGCGATCGCCCGGTACCGATCCAGGGCCAGATGCCGCCGCCCCGCTACCCGTCGGCTGCGCTGCGTCGCGGCGATGCTGGCGATGTGGTGGTGCGGGTCGACGTGGATGCCGCCGGCAATCCCGGTGGCGTGACCCTGGTGCAGCGCAGCGGCTCGCGCGACCTGGACCGTGCGGCCATGGAAGCCGTGCGGCACTGGCGCTTCCACCCGGCGCAGCGCAATGGCCAGCCGGTGGCCGGCAGCATGGACATCCCGTTCGAGTTCAAGCCTGCGCAGTAAGTACAGCTAACTCTTCGCGCGTGTTGCTTGTCACTGCCTTGCCGGCGTCCGGGTGCGAGGTGGCAGGCCTTGGCTGACGCCACGCAGCCACAAACAGCATGCAGTTTTAACCGCGCCGCAATGTCAGCTTGACTAAGCTGAACTTTCAGCAAGCTCGAACGCTTCATTCGCCGTCCGCCTTAGCTGCCCCTCAGGTAGCGCCAACCAGACTGGTCTCGTCATCCTCAGATGCGCCAGGAGGTCGGCCATGTCCGTCACTTCAAATCCTTCATCCGCTCACCCGTCGTCGCTGCCGCAGCACGGCAGGCGCTCGATGGAGCGGCAGCAGAATGCAGCGAGCGACGGCGCTTCGCCCTGGATGTGGGCAACGCTGGTGGCGCTGCTCATCGTGGTACCCAGCTGGTGGTGGGCACGCCACAGCGACGAGTCACTGGCGACCGATACGCGGCCGCTGCCGGCAGCGAGTCGGCAGATCCTGCCGACGACCGATGGCCCGCGTGCGATGACGATGGTGGCGCACCAGCCTGCTCGCCCAGCGGTCAGCAGCGTGGAAGCCAAGCCGCTGCCGGGCAATGCCATGCCGAGCTACCCGGCCGCCGTGGCGCGTGCCGGCATCCAGGGCAGCCGCACCGCACGTTTGCAGCTGGATGTGCAGGGCCGGGTGAGCGATGTCACCATCGTCGACCGGAGCGGAAGTGATGACCCTCGGCTGGATGCAGCGGCGATGGAAAGCTTGCGCCGGTGGCGCTTCGAGCCCGCCAAGCGCGACGGCCATGCGGTGGTGAGCAGCGTGCAGGTGCCGGTGGAGTTCACCGCGCAGCGTTGAGAACTTGCTCAGCGCTGCGGCGCTTGACGGACGGCAACGCTCGCGATGTCGCGGCGCGTCGTCACGCTCCTGACTCGCAAACAGACATGGTCTTTCCGGACCCGGCGAGATCTGGGCCATCCTGCAACGGAAAACGCGTCACCGACGCCCGGCGGTTTCCAGCCCGAATCCGGCGCCCTGCGCCAGCGTGTCGAAGCCCGGGAAAGAAGTCGCCACATTCGCCACATCGTTCACCTGCACCTGACCGGTGGACAGCTGGCCGGCGATGGCGAACGCCATGGCAATGCGATGGTCGCCATGACTTTCGATCACGCCGCTGCCGATGCTGCCCCCGTGGATGGTGGCACCATCCGGTGTTTCGTCGACCTGCACGCCAAGCGTGCGCAGGCCGGTGGCCATCGCCGCCAGGCGATCGGACTCCTTGACCCGCAGTTCGGCGGCGCCGGTCACCACGGTCTGCCCGCTTGCGGCAGCCGCGGCCACGAACAAGGCCGGGAACTCGTCGATCATGTCCGGCACCAGCGCTTCTGGGATCTGCGCACCGCGCAATGGCGCGTAACGCACGCGCAGATCGGCGACTGGCTCGCCGCCGTGTTCAGCGTGGTTTTCTTCGCTAATCTCCGCGCCCATCAGGCGCAACGCGGCCAGCAGCCCGGTGCGGCGTGGATTCAATCCGACCGCGCGCAGCACCACCTCCGAGCCGGGAACGATGCTGGCAGCGACGATGAAGAACGCAGCCGACGAAAAATCCGCAGGTACCGCGATATCGGTCGCGCGCAGACGCTGCCCACCGCGCAGACGGGCCTTACCAGGCGAAAAATCGATCTCCACGCCGAATGCCGACAGCATGCGCTCGGTGTAGTCGCGTGTGGGATGCGGCTCGGTCACCGAGGTCTCGCCCTGCGCATAGAGACCGGCCAGCAGCACCGCTGACTTGACCTGCGCGCTGGCAACCGGCGAGACGAAATCGATGCCGTGCAGTGCCTGCCCACCGTGCACGTGCAGTGGCGGCGTGCCATCGTCCTGCGTTTCGATCCGCGCGCCCATCTGCGCCAGCGGGCCGGTCACGCGCCGCATCGGCCGCTTGGATAACGACTCGTCTCCCACCAGCACGCTGTCGAAGCGCTGCGCTGCCAACAGGCCGGCCAGCAGACGCATCCCGGTACCGGCATTGCCGCAATCCAGCGCCTCGGTCGGCGGCTGCAGACCATCCACACCCACGCCGTGCACGATGCGCTGCGACGCCGACGGCGTTTCGATGCGCACGCCCAGCTTGGCGAAAATAGCAGCGGTGGAGCGCGTGTCTTCGCCTTCGAGAAACCCATCGATCTGCGAAACGCCGTCGGCGAGCGCGGCGAACATGACCGCGCGGTGCGAAACCGATTTATCGCCAGGAATGGCCAGGCTGCCCTGCAGTGCGGTGCCGCGACGGGCAATCCAGTGGTGCGTGCTGCTGCTCATGCATGTGATCCGATGGCTGCGGCATCGCCAATGCTGACGATGCGCTTTGAAGAAGGTTGCGGCGCTGCCGTCGATACAAGGTCGCGGCGCTCCGGCATGGATTGTCGTATCGAGCTTCGATGCTCAGGGAATGGCCACCGGATACGAACCCAGCACCTTGATCTGTGCCGAGTGCGCTTTCAGTTCGGCCAGCGCCTGCTTCATCGCATCGTCTTCGACATGGCCGATCAGATCGATGAAGAAGCCGTATTCCCACTTGGCCTGATGCGAGGGCCGCGATTCGATGCGATTCATGCTGATGCCGTGGCGTGCGAACGGGCTCAGCACGTCGAACAACGCACCTGGCTTGTCGTGGATGAACACCAGCACCGACGTGCGGTCGTGCCCGGACGAAGGAAAGATCTGCCGCCCGATCACCAAAAAGCGCGTGGTGTTGTCGTCGTCGTCCTCGATCGACTTCATGATGACCTTCTTCAAGCCATACACGTGGGCTGCGCTTTCGCCGCCGATGGCCGCGGCATCTTCAGCATTGCGTGCGCGGCGTGCGCCTTCGGCGTTGCTGGACACCGCGATCTTTTCCACCTTGGGCAGATGCGAGCGCAACCAACCTGCAGTCTGCGCGAACGATTGCGAATGCGCGTAGATGCGTTCGATATCTTCCAGCCGGCCGTTGCGCGAAAGCAGGTACTGATGCACGCGCAGCTCGACTTCGCCGCAGATTTTCAGGTTGGAGGTCAGGAACATGTCCAGGGTGACCTGGATGGTGCCCTGCCCCGAATTTTCCACCGGCACCACGCCGAAATCGGCGTTGCCGGCTTCCACTTCCTGGAACACTTCTTCGATGGTCGCCATCGGCAACCCCACCGCCGAGCGGCCGAAATGCTTGAGTACCGCCTGCTGGCTGAAGGTGCCTTCCGGGCCGAGGTAACCGATCTTCAGCGGCTCCTGCTGGGCCAGGCACGCCGACATGATTTCGCGGTAGACGTGCACCAGCACTTCGTCGCTGAGCGGGCCTTCGTTGCGGTCCACCACCATGCGCAGCACCTGCGCCTCGCGCTCGGGGCGGTAGTAATCCACCGCCGCCGCAAGCTTGCCCTTGGCCTTGCCGACCTGATGCGCGAAGTTGGCGCGCTCGGCAATCAGCGCCTGGATGTTGCGGTCGATCTCGTCGATCTTGGCACGCACATCGGCCAGCACCGGCGCGGCGGTCTTGATCGCGGCCTTTTCAGCCGGCGTGTTTGCAGGTTTGCTGTCTGAAGCACGCACCGATGTCTTGGTCGGCTTTTTCTTGCCGCCTGTGGCGGCCGTGGACTTGTCGGACTTGGGGGCCATCGCTGGGCATTCCTAAAAAATGGCGGCGCATGTGCGCTGTCAGCGCATGCGCCTGCGCGGCAGACGCCGCAGGTAAATGAAGACTCAGCCGTGACGCTGCTGGAAGTCGTGCATGAACGCGGCCAGCGCTTGCGCGCCGGCTACCGGCATCGCGTTGTACAGCGACGCCCGAATGCCACCGACTGCCTTGTGCCCCTTCAACGCGAGCAGCCCGGCTGCCTTGGATTCGCTGACGAACAGCGCATCCAGCTGCTCGTCCGGCAGAAAGAACGGGATGTTCATGCGCGAACGCACTGCCGGTTTGATCAGGTTGCGATAGAAGCCGCCGGAGCCATCGATGGCGCCATACACCAGCGCGGCCTTCTCGGCATTGCGGCGCGCAAACTCCTGCACCCCGCCCTGTTCCAGCATCCACTTCACGGTCAGCCCGAGCACGTACCAGTTCCAGGTCGGCGGCGTGTTGAGCATCGAATCGCGCGCGGCATGCGAGGCGTAATTGAAGATGTCCGCACGCGGTTGCCCGGCGCGCTCCAGCAGATCGCGCCGCACGATCACCACCGAAATGCCCACCGGGCCAAGATTCTTCTGTGCGCCGGCGTAGATCAGGCCGTAGCGCGAGATATCCAGCGGCTCGGAGGCGATCGACGAACTGAAGTCGGCAAACAACGGCAACGTGCCCACGTCCGGCGTGTCGCGAAATTCGACGCCATGGATGGTTTCGTTGGCGGTGATGTGCACGTAGGCCGAATGCGGCGACAAGGTCCAGCTGGCCGCCGGGGGAATGTCGACAAAGCCATCGGCCTGCGCGTCGGCGGCGATGCGCGCATCCACAGACGTGGCCGCCTGCTTGATCGCGGTCTTGCCCCAATGCCCGGTGATCACGTAGTCGGCCGCCTGGCCGGGCGCGGCAAAATTCAGCGGCAGCAGCGCCTGGATGGTGGTGGCGCCACCGGCGGTGAACAGCACCGCATAGTCGTCGGGAATCGACAACAAACTGCGCAGATCGGCTTCAGCGGCAGCGGCCACCGCCATGAAATCGGCGCTGCGGTGGCTGATTTCCACGATCGAGGCGCCGACGCCGTTCCACTCGACCATCTCTGCCTGCGCCTGCCGCAGGACCGATTCCGGCAATGTCGCAGGGCCGGCACTGAAATTGAACGCGCGTGTCATGGCACACCTTGGTCGAGCTAGCCTTCTAGTATGCCGCAGCGCATCGGGCTTGGCAGCGGACAAAAAAGTTGCAGCTGCATCCTTTTGACTGAGCCTGACGTAACGTAGACAGGTACCCAGGCGAACTTTTGTCTTGGTTCGTTACTCTCACGCTGCAGCCACTGCCGGAGCCTGCCATGTCGTTTCGCGATGCTTTCAACTTGCCGTCCAGCGAGATCACCGATGAGGCCGTTTACCGCGACCGCCGCCGGCTGCTGCAGTTATTTGCGTTGACCCCCGCGCTGGGCGTGGCCGGATGTGCCGAAGCCGACCCTCCCCCGCCTCCCAAGACCGTGGTGACGCCGGCGCAGGCGCGCAGCGGATTTCGCACGGCCGAGGAATTGACCCGGCTGGAAGACGTCACCAGCTACAACAACTTCTACGAGTTCGGGACCGACAAGACCGATCCGTCCAAGGCGGCCAAGACCCTGAAGCTGTCGCCTTGGACAGTGAAGGTGGTCGGCGAATGCGAGAAGCCCGGCAGCCTGTCGCTGGATGAGCTGCTCAAGGGCATCGCGCCGGAAGAACGCATCTACCGGCTGCGCTGCGTGGAAGGCTGGTCGATGGTGATCCCGTGGACGGGCGTGCCGCTGGGCGAGGTACTCAAGCGCTTCGCGCCGACCTCCAAGGCCAAGTACGTGGCATTCACCACCCTGGCCGACCCGCAGCAGATGCCGGGCGTGCGCTACCGCTCGATCAACTGGCCGTACCGCGAAGGCTTGCGCATCGACGAGGCGATGCATCCGCTGACCCTGCTGGCCACCGGTCTGTACGGCAAGCCGCTGCCGCAGCAGAACGGCGCGCCGTTGCGCCTGGTGGTGCCGTGGAAGTACGGCTTCAAGAGCATCAAATCGATCGTGGAAATCCGTTTCGTCGAAAAAATGCCCGAGACCGCCTGGCACGATCTGCAACCGTCCGAATACGGCTTCTTTTCCAACGTCAACCCGGCAGTGGACCACCCGCGCTGGAGCCAGAAGACCGAACGCCGCATCGCCGGCACCGCCAGCAAGCTGTTTGCCGAGCGCATCGCCACAAAGCCCTTCAACGGATATGCCGATCAGGTCGCTTCGCTGTATGCAGGCATGGATCTGAAGAAGTGGTTCTAGGCAACACACAATCTGACATCGACCCGGCGTAGGAGCGCACCCGGGCGCGACGGGCATGACCACCAAAGCCAGTCGCGCCCGGGTGCGCTCCTACGCTTCAGCATCGTTTCCTTCTTCGAGATCGCATGGCCAAGACATCCACTTCCGTGATCGCTGCCAAGACGCTGGTGCATGCCGCGGCGCTGGCGCCGATCGCCCTGCTCGGCTGGCAATTCTGGCAGGTGTGGCAAGGCGGCAGCGACGCGCTGGGCGCCGACCCGGTGGCCGAGATCGAACACCGCACCGGGCTGTGGGCGCTGCGTTTCTTGCTGATCACCCTGGCGATCACGCCGTTGCGCCAACTCACCGGGCAGGCCGTGGTGATCCGCTTCCGCCGCATGCTGGGCCTGTACGCGTTCTTCTACGCCAGCGTGCATCTGGCGGCTTACCTCACGCTGGACCTGCGCGGCTTCTGGACGCAGATTTTCGAGGAGATCCTCAAACGCCCGTACATCACGGTGGGGTTTGCGGCGTGGTTGTTGCTGATGCCGCTGGCGATCACCTCCACCCAGGGGTGGATGCGTCGGCTCAAGCGCAACTGGGGCCGCCTGCACACGCTGATCTACCCGATCGGCCTGCTGGCAGTGCTGCATTTCTGGTGGCTGGTGAAATCCGATATCCGCGAGCCGGCCCTGTACGCCGGCATTCTTGCGGTATTGCTGGGCTGGCGCGTCTGGAAAAAACTCAGCGCGCGCCGAACCACAGCAAGGCGCTCAACGCCGCCGCCAGCAACACCGCGCTGAGCAGCAACCAGGGCCAGCGGGCCACCTTCACCGGTGCGCGCGTCGGCTCTGCAACCGCACGCGGCGGCGGCGGGGGTTCGGTATCGGGCAGATCCCAGGTGGTGCCGTGGTGCGTCCGCGGCACTTCCACCACGAAACGGTGGCGCGCATCGAAGACGACCTGGTCGCCAGCCTGCAGCCAGCCGTCGCGCACCTGGACGCCATTGATCCAGCTCCCCTCTTCCGAACCCAGATCGCGGATCAGCACACGGTCGCCGTGTCGTTCCAGACGGGCGTGCTGCGCCGCAAATGCCGGGTCGTCGATGACGATATCGGCGGCAGCATCGCTGCCGACCAGACGCGCGCGATCCAGGGTGAAACTGCGACCATGATGGCGCCCGCCGATGCCGCGCAACAACAGGCAGACCTCGCCGAGGTTGGCCGTGTCGTCGTGGATATCGTTGGCCGGCGCACTGGACGGGGCACTGCGCAGCAGCATTTCCACGCCATCGGCATAGATCGCATCGCCCGCCCGTAGCAGCGCCATGCGACGCACCGGGCGCCCATTGACGTGGATACCGCGAATGCCGCTGGCTACCTGCAGCCACAGGCCGCGTTGGTCCAGGCAGAACTGCGCCAACAGCAACGCGCCCTGCGCATCGCCGACCACCCGCACGCTGCCGGAGGCATGACGGACGATCCGGTGGACGCCGGGCTTGAGGGAATGATCCGGCTGCTGCCGGTGGGTGAAATGAACTTGCAGGTCGCGCACCCGCCGCAGCCTAGCAGGTTTGCCCCCATGCGCGGCCATCGGTGGTGATCGGAGCCGTGCTGGATCGCTGGCGCGGGCGCGCCAGGATCGCGCTGCCGTCGGCTGAGCAGGCGGCAGCGCAGCTTGCAGACCTGTGTTTGCGACACGGACAGCAAGGCCACACATGGCCGCACTTGGAGCTGGGGCCTGGCATGCGCACAATGCGCCCTCACTTTTCGCATGACCCATCGCACCCATGTCCAGCATCGATATCCGCCACGACCATTCCTTGACGCCGGCCCAGGCACGCGCGGCCATCGACGAGGCGGCGCGCAAGCTGACCGATCGCTACGGCGTCGCTTCGCATTGGGAAGGCGACACTTTGCGCATCGCACGTGCCGGCGTGGACGGAGCAATCGCGCTGTTGCCGCAACAAGTGCACGTCACCGCCGAACTCGGTTTTTTGCTGTCGGCGGTGCAGCCGATGGTGGAATCGGAAATCCGGCGCTTGCTGGCCGAAAAACTGGCCTGATCGCGCGATTGGCGCTGCGCTGCTTCAGCGTCAAGTCACCTGCTCGGGCGCTTGCGGGTAGATGCTTTCGGCACGCCTGATCGGGCAGTGCTTCACCTGCCCGATGCAGGGTCGGCACTAGGGTGAACGCAATGTCACGTTGGCAACCTACAGGAGCATCGCATGACGACCGGATACGATCAGAACGGTAACCGCGGTAACGCGGCCCAGGGCTTCCAGGCGCAGGCGGAACAGATCTCGCGCCGGCTTGGCGAATCGGCTCAGACCGTATGGCTTGCCGGTCTGGGCGCGCTTGGGCGCGTGCAGAACGAAGGCAGCAAGCTGTTCGACTCGTTGGTGCGCGAGGGCGCCGCCTATGAGCGCACCGGCCAGCGCAGGGCGGCCGAGAGCGTCGACGAATTGCGCGAAGAGGTGGAAACCCAGTTCGAGCAGGCACGCGATACCGCGGTGCGCGGCTGGGACAGACTGGGCAAGGCCTTCGACGAACGCGTGAAGGGCGTGCTGCGCACGCTCAACATTCCCGAGCAGGAAGAATTGGAAAACCTGCGGCGCGAGGTCGAATCGCTGAAGGCCCAGGTCCGCGCAAATACCGCGGCCACCAAGCGTGCCAACCGTACCGCTAACCAGGCGGCGCAGGCGGCCAGCGAGACGACCGCTGCCGGCGGCGCGGGTGCCGGGGCGGCATCGTCGTCCAGCAATCCCGGTGCGTTCGACCCGGAATGAGCGCAACAGTGAAAGCAGCCGCGCTGTCATGTGACGGCGCGGTTGTTGCCCGAGATGGTGAAGGGAGTCATCGCCGAGTGCAGCTGCGCACTACGTTTCTGCACGCCGGCCAAGCGCGGCGCCCCCAGCCACCTCGAGCGGTGTCATCGGCTGGTGCTACCCGCGCCGATGGGTGCAACTCACCGTGGGTGGTGTATTGGCTAATCCGCAGCCGCGCGTTGGCGATGGACCGGCGTGAGGATGCAGCGTCGCTGACGTGCGATTTGGCTCTGCGCAGCCTTTTTGAATCAGTGGCTTAGCGCCAAAACGCAGCTCTTCCGGCCCGATGTTGCAAAGCAACATGATTTTTTGGACAATCGGGAACGACCCGCCAGTCCTGCGTTACGAAGTCCGTTTGCTCCCCTCCCCTCACGGCTTCGGACTGGCGGGTCTTTCGCTATCTGGATCACGGCTCGCGATATCACCGCGCACGATCCATTGACGAATCTTTCGCGAAGGATTCTTCTACACGCACGATTCGTTATACGCGCCATTGCTTGATGCTCATGCCTTCCTGGATTCTGGCGCCCTTGGCCGCACTGCTGCTCTGGCTGGTGGTGTCTGCCTACCTGTGGCTGGTACGACGACGCGCCAATGAAGTGCATGAAGGCGTCCGTGCGCTGGCCATCATGCACTGGCGCGATTTTTCCGCCGTGGTGCTGCGCGTCCTGCAGGATCAACGCGGATGGCAGCCCACCCAGCTGCCGCAGGATGGCCTGCCCACCGCCGACTTCATGATGCAGACCGAGCATGGCACCCGGTTGGTGGCCTGCAAGCACGGGCGCGGTTATCGCATCGGCGTGGCGGCGGTGAACGAGCTGGGCGCGATGGCACGGCTGGCTGGTGCAAACGGCGGCGTGATGGTGACCGAAGGCCGCATGGAGCGCGAAGGTATCGCCGCCGCGGAGAAACAATCGATCGAAGTGCTGGACGGTGTGCGTCTGTGGCCGCTGCTCAAACCCTATCTGCCTGGCGATGTGGAAGCCGGCGTGGTTGGTGCGGCGCGCCGCCGCGCGATCCGCCATAGCATCATCGCCGGCGCCGCGCTGGCGACGCTGGCCGTCATGGCGGTGCTGGCGCTGCGCCCGCCGGCTCCGACGCGGGCCACACCGCCCGCTGCGGCGTCTGCACCGATTCCCGCACCGGCCCGCGTGGTCGCACCGCCCACGCCCTCCGCCAGTACCGCCCAGCCGGGCCCGTCACCTACTGCAGTGGCCCCGGCCGCGCCGGCAGCCGGCGCAGAACCGGATGCAGCCACCATCCAGGGCTATCAGCGCGAGGTTTCCAAGGCGTTGGCGCAGACACCGGGGCTGGTGCGTGGCATCTGGCTGACCCAGGCAACCCTGGTAGTGGATCGGACGGTGGAAGACAGCGCGGCATGGCCGCTGATTTGCCGCGAGCTGCAACGCTACCCGTACCTGCGCACGGTGCGCGTGCAACTCAACCCGCGCCCGGGCACCGCCGAGCCGGTGCGCTGGCGTCAATGCAGCACGATTTGATCCTGGGGCGTTGGCTGCTGTCGTCGTGCCGCGTCGCCTGCCTGCCCAGCCGGGCACCTGATCGTGAACACGCAGTCGCCGCCATCCCGGCGTGCAGCGACTGCAACACGGCCGGTACTGTTCAGCGAACCCCTGGCGACTTGAGCGCTGCAGTACCGCGCCCGTCGCCTGCCGACGTCATCTCAGCGCAGTCCCGGCGCGAACCGTGCCACCAGATCGTACGAACCGCCTAGAAACATCTGGCGCACGTAGGTGACCGGCAGCTCGCCGCGCCAGGTGTGGCGGTCGATCACCAGGCAGGCCGCGCCGTCGTCCGCCTGGAGCTGCTCGGCCTGCGCGGCGTCGGCACTGGCAGCGCTGATGCGGTGCTCGGCACGCGTCCATGGCACGTTGCGCAATAACCAGCTGCCCGGCGCCACCTCCGTAAACGGCTGGTCCAATGCGTCGGGCACGGTGTTGATGTCGATCACGCGGTGCTCCAGCGCAAACGGGCGGCCGTCGGCCAGGTGCACGCTCTGCAATTCCAGCACCTTGCCGGTGCTGCCCAGCACACGTTCCTGCCGCACGCGCCGCCGCACGTTGCGCAGTTGCCGCGACAACAAAGAGAACCGGTACGCATGGCCGCGCGTGGTCATTTCCACTTCGATGTCCGGGATCGAGAGCGCCACCTGTTCCAGATGCGGGTGCTGCCGTGCCACGAACGACCCAGTACGGCGGCGGCGTTCGATCATGCCGGCATCGGCCAGCAAGCCGAGCACCTTGTTCACCGTCATGCGCGAGCAGCCGTACTGCGCCATCAACTCGTGCTCGGGCGGCACGCGGTGCCCGGGCGGCCAGTCGCCGCTATGGATGCGTTGTTCCAGATCCTGGCGGATGCGCTGATGCAAGGTGCCAGGCACGATGGTGGTGGTGGCGGTCAAAGCGCGGGTCTCCGAAAAGAGCGGCTATTCAATCGGCATGCCGCATGGTCGGCAGCGTGCACCAGCTGCAGGTTGCGGCATGCACCATGCACGCTGCATGGACGAGCGCACTGCGTGCACCTGCTCCGGAGTCGCAGCTGCGTCTGCGGTGGCTCCAGGAGCAGCACTGCGCGCGCATCCGCTTGGAGCGGTTCAGGCGCAGCCACTGGCGGTTGCGGCCGGGGCCCGTCATCGGCAGGTGCAAAGCGTACACCACGACTCCTGCGCGCCGTTGGGCAGCCACCTGACCACTCTCGCCACCGTGCGATGAGCAATGTCACTGGCCCAGCAGGCTGCGCAACACTGCGGCAAACCGTGTGGCGATACGGGCGCGGTCGACATGCTGCCCCTCGCGCACCACCCAGCGCCCGCCGCGCCAGACGTTGCGCACCGCGGTGCCACGCGCGGCGAACAGCCAGCTGTCCAGCAAGGCGTCGTCGCTGCGCGCCAGCAGGGCCGGATGCGCGGTGTCCAGTTCGATCAGATCGGCTGCTGCGCCGGCGCGGATGCCGGTCTGCGCGAGGCCCAGCGCCTGCGCGGCTCCCATGCCGGCCTGATCGTAGAGCCAGCGTCCGCTCGACACGGGCCCCTGCGCCACGACATTGCGTGCCTGCAGCGTCAGGCGCTGGCCGTATTCGAGCAGGCGCAGTTCTTCGGCTGCATCGATCAGCACATTCGAATCCGAGCCCACGCCAAAACGCCCGCCCGCAGCAGCGAAGGCCTGCATCGGGAACACGCCATCGCCCAGATTCGCCTCGGTGATCGGGCACAGACCGACGACCGCGCCGCTGGCAACAATCGCCTGCAGTTCGTGTGCATCCACATGCGTGGCGTGTACCAGGCACCAGCGCGTATCCACCGGCGCGTTGGCCAGCAGCCACTGCACCGGGCGCTGCTTGGACCAGGCCAGGCAGGCATCCACTTCACGCTGCTGCTCGGCGATATGGATGTGGATGGGGCCATCGGTAAGCGGTACCAGCCCTGCCAGTTGCTGCGGAGTGACCGCGCGCAGGCTGTGCGGCGCCAGCCCGAGTACCGCGTCCGGCAGCGCTTTCAGGCTGTGTCTGCAGTCGTCCAGCAAGCGCGCGAAGCCGTCAATGTCGTGAATCAGACGGCGTTGCGCCGGGCTGGGGGTGGCACCACCGAAATCCGAGTGCGCATAGAACACCGGCAACAGGCTGAGCCCGATGCCGGTGTTGGCGGCAGCGGCGGCAATGCGCTCGGACATTTCGCCGGGCTGCGCATACGGCACACCGCTCGCCGCGTGATGCAGGTAATGGAATTCGCCGACCCGGGTGAAGCCGCTTTCGAGCATTTCAACATATGCCTGCTCGGCGATTGCCTGCAGGCTTTCCGGGTCGAGCCGGTCGACGAAGCGGTACATCAGCTCGCGCCAGCTCCAGAAGCTGTCGCCGCTGCGCCCGCCGACTTCGGTCAACCCCGCCATGCCGCGTTGGAAGGCATGGCTGTGCAGATTCCCCAAGCCAGGCAACAGCACGTCGCAGCGCGTGTCGGTAATCGCAGCAGCCGCATTGGCCTCCACCGAAACGATGCGGCCCTGCTCTGCCGCGACCCGCACCTTGCTCGCCCAGCCGTCGGGCAACAATGCCCGGGCTGCCCAGAACACCTGCGTCTGTTGGTCTGCCACTGGACACCCTCGATCGCCGAACTTATTGTATATACATATCAGACACCACGAGCCTGCGCCATGCATTGCGACGTTCTGTGGCACAACGCGCAACTGATGACCCTGGATGCGGCCGATGGCGGCCTAGGCATCGTGGACGATGGCATCGTCGCCTGCCGGCACGGCCATATCGTCTACGCCGGCGCGGCCGCACAGGCCCCAGCGCTGCAGCCCGACAGTGCGCACGACTGCCGGCGCCGCTGGATCAGCCCCGGCCTGATCGATTGCCACACGCACCTGGTGTACGCCGGCAACCGTGCCAATGAGTTCGAGCAACGCCTGCGCGGCGCCAGCTATGCCGACATCGCCGCAGCCGGCGGCGGCATCGTGGCGACGGTGCGCGCCACCCGCGCCGCCGACGATGCGGCGTTGCTGGCCGCCAGCCTGCCGCGCCTGGATGCGATGCTTGGCGAAGGCGTCACCACGCTGGAAATCAAATCCGGCTACGGGCTCACGCTGGACGATGAAGTCAAGCAGCTGCGCGTGGCGCGCCAACTCGCCGCGCTGCGCAAGGTGGAAGTGGTGCCGACCTTCCTGGGCGCGCATGCCGTGCCGCCTGGTGGGCAGGCGCAGCACTACATCGACCAGGTCTGCACGCAGATGATTCCGGCGATCGCCACGCAAGGGCTTGCCGAGGCCGTGGACGTGTTCTGCGAGCATCTGGCGTTCTCGCAGGCGCAGGCCGAAAAAGTCTTCGTTGCGGCGCAAGCGCATGGTTTGCGCATCAAGATCCACGCCGAACAATTGAGCAACCAGCACGGCGCCGAACTGGCCGCACGCTACGGCGCGTTGTCGGCCGATCACATCGAGTACCTGGACCAGGCGGGCATTGCGGCGATGGCCGCTGCCGGCACCGTGGCAGTGCTGCTGCCAGGCGCGTTCTACTTCACCCGCGATACCCAACTGCCACCGATTGCCGCGCTGCGCACGGCCGGCGTGCCGCTGGCGCTGGCCACCGATTGCAACCCGGGCACCTCGCCGCTGACCAGCCCGCTGCTGGCGATGAACATGGCGGCGACGTTGTTCCGCATGACCGTGGACGAATGCATCGCCGGGTTCACCCGCGAGGCTGCGCGGGCGCTTGGCCGCAGCGAGCGCCTGGGCCAGTTGCGCGCCGGCATGGACTGCGACCTGGCGATCTGGAACATCGATGCGCCGGCCGATCTGGTCTACCGCATGGGCTTCAATCCTCTTCATGCCCGCGTCTGGCGCGGGCATCTGTGCTGAATCCGGAGTCGTCATGAGTGTTTCTGTTGTCTTGCAACCCGGCCGGGTCACGCTGGCGCAATGGCGTGCGCTGTATCGCGGTGCCGACGTCGCGTTGGACGATGCATGCGCTGCCGCGGTGCTGCGCAGCGCGCAAACGGTGGAGGCCATCGTGGCGCGTGGCGAGCCGGTGTATGGCGTCAACACCGGCTTCGGCAAGCTGGCCAGCGTGCGTATCGAGCCCGAGGATCTGCAGACCCTGCAACGCAATATCGTGCTCTCGCACGCGGCAGGTGTGGGCGAGCCCACGCCGGTACCGGTGGTGCGGCTGATGATGGCGCTCAAGCTCACCAGCCTGGCTCAGGGCGCGTCCGGCGTGCAGCCGGGCACGCTGGCGTTGCTGGAAGCGATGCTGCGCGCCGGCATCACCCCGGTGGTGCCGTGCCAGGGCTCGGTGGGCGCTTCCGGCGACCTGGCACCGCTGTCGCATCTGGCCGCGGTGATGATCGGCGTTGGCGAAGCCTTCGTCGGCGCGCAGCGACTGCCTGCTGCCGACGCGCTTGCACATGCGCAGCTGCAGCCGCGCGTGCTGGGCGCAAAGGAAGGGTTGGCCCTGCTCAACGGCACCCAGTTTTCCACCGCCTGCGCCCTGGCCGGTCTGTTCGAGATCGAAACCGTCCTGCAGGCCGCGCTGGTCACCGGCGCGTTGTCGGTGGAAGCGGCCAAGGGCTCGGATACGCCCTTCGATGCGCGCATTCATGCCTTGCGCGGGCAGCCCGGGCAGATCGCCACCGCGGCGGCATTGCGCGCCCTGATGGCCGATTCGGCCATTCGCGAATCGCATCGGCTGGGCGATATGCGCGTGCAGGACCCGTACTGCCTGCGCTGCCAGCCGCAGGTGATGGGTGCGGCGCTGGATGTGATGCGTCAGGCCGCGCGCCCCCTGCAGATCGAAGCCAATGGCGTGTCCGATAACCCACTGGTCCTCAGCGATACCGGTGAAGCGCTGTCTGGCGGCAACTTCCACGCCGAGCCGGTTGCCTTTGCCGCGGACATGCTGGCGATGGCGGTCTGCGAAATCGGCTCGATCAGCGAACGCCGCACCGCGATGCTGGTCGACCCGGCACTGTCCGGCCTGCCCGCCTTTCTCACCCCGCGCCCGGGCTTGAACTCCGGCTTCATGATTCCGCAGGTGACAGCCGCCGCGCTGGTATCGGAAAACAAGCAGCGCGCGTATCCGGCCAGTGTCGATTCGATTCCGACTTCGGCCAATCAGGAAGATCACGTGTCGATGGCTGCGCACGGTGCGCGCCGCTTGCTGGCGATGGCTGAGAACGCCGCCAACGTCATCGGCATCGAGCTGCTGGCCGCCGTGCAGGGCTGCGATTTCCATGCGCCACTGCGCTCCAGCACTGCGCTGGAAGCGGCGCGTGCCCTGTTGCGCGCGCAGGTGCCGACACTGCAGGACGACCGCTACTTTCATCCGGACATGCTGGCTGCCAGCGCATTGGTGCGCTCGGGCGCGCTGGCGCTGGCAGTGGCGATCCCGTTGCCGGGCGTGGAGCAGGACGTATGAGTGGGCAGCGCTTATGCAGCGAATCGATACCTGCCTCGTCGCGGCCGCAACTGCAGTCTTTCGCGATCTCTCCAAGCACACGCACTTGCGATGACGCCGCGCCGCGCACGCGAGGCATCCGCAACGCGCAGCTGCGCAACGCATGCCGCACGCACGCAGCACGCGTGCATGGAGCGCAGCGATGAACGCCCTGCCCGACTGGCTGGAACTGCACCGCGGCGACGCGCCGTTGATCGTCAGTTTTCCGCATACCGGCACCGAGTTACCGGAGGACGTGGCCGACCAGTTCGTGTCGCCGTGGCTGGCGCGCCGCGATACCGATTGGTGGGTACACCATCTTTACGACTTCGCACAGGCGCTGGGCGCCACCACGCTGCGGACTGCCATCTCGCGCTCGGTCATCGACGTCAATCGCGACCCGAGCGGGGCCTCGCTGTATCCGGGCCAGAACACCACCGGTCTGTGCCCGCTCACCACCTTCGACGATCAGCCGCTGTATGCCGATGGTGCGGCACCGGATCAGGCGCAGATCGCGTTGCGTCGCACGCGCTGGTTCGACCCGTACCACGCCGCGCTTGCCGGGGAAATTACGCGCCTGCGCGCGCAGCACGCGAAGATCGTGGTCTACGACGCACATTCGATCCGCTCGTTCATCCCGCATCTGTTCGATGGCGAATTGCCGCAATTCAATATCGGCAGCAACGAGGACCGCAGCTGCGACCGGCGCCTGGTCGATGCGGTGGAGAGCCTGTGCCGCAGCAGCGGCTCCAGCACGGTGCGCAACGGCCGCTTCAAGGGCGGCTGGATCACCCGCCACTACGCGCAGCCCGCGCATGGCGTGCACACCTTGCAGATGGAACTGGCCTGTCGCGGCTACATGCGCGAGCCCGACAGCCTCACGCCCGAAAACTGGCCAACGCCGTGGCAGCCGGTACACGCCGTGGTGCTGCGCGCGGTACTGCGCCACGTGCTGCAGGCCTGCCTGCACTTCGCCAATGCGCCCTCCTCCGACACCGCGCCGCCTGCGGTCAACCGCTGATTGCAAGGAACCCGGCATGACCCGTCACGATGCAACCCGCGTCATTCGCGCCGCCACCGGCACCACGCTCACCGCCAAGAGCTGGCTCACCGAAGCGCCGCTGCGCATGTTGATGAACAACCTGGACCCGGACGTGGCCGAGCACCCGCAGGAACTGGTGGTCTACGGCGGTATCGGCCGCGCCGCGCGCGACTGGGAATCCTTCGACGCCATCGTCGCTGCGCTCACGCGGCTGGACGAGGACCAAACCTTGCTGGTGCAGTCCGGCAAACCGGTGGGCGTGTTCCGCACCCATGCCGATGCGCCGCGCGTGCTGATCGCCAACTCCAACCTGGTGCCGCGCTGGGCCAACTGGGACCACTTCAACGAACTCGATCAAAAGGGCCTGGCCATGTACGGCCAGATGACCGCCGGCAGCTGGATCTACATCGGCGCGCAAGGCATCGTGCAGGGCACCTACGAAACCTTCGTGGAAATGGGCCGCCAGCACTACGCCGGCAATCTGGCTGGCAAGTGGCTATTCACCGGCGGTCTCGGCGGCATGGGCGGCGCGCAACCGCTGGCGGCGGTAATGGCCGGCGCCTCCTGCCTGGTAGTGGAATGCCGCCGCTCCAGCATCGACATGCGCCTGCGTACCGGGTATCTGGATACGTGGACCGACTCTCTGGACGAGGCGCTGCGCCTGATCGAGGAGTCGTGCACCGCGAAAAAACCGCTGTCGGTCGGCCTGCTCGGCAATGTCGCCGACGTGCTGGACGAACTGCTGCTGCGCGGGATCAAGCCGGATCTGTTGACCGACCAGACTTCGGCGCACGACCCGGTCAACGGCTACCTGCCGCAGGGCTGGAGCGTGGAAGAGTGGGACGCAAAACGCGTGAGCGCGCCCAAGGAAGTGGAAGCCGCTGCGCGCGAGTCGATGGCCAACCACATCCGCGCCATGCTCACCTTCCACGCACTGGGCGTGCCTACCGTGGATTACGGCAACAACCTGCGCCAGATGGCGCTGGAAGCCGGCATCGACAACGCATTCGATTTCCCCGGCTTCGTGCCTGCCTACATCCGCCCGCTGTTCTGTCGCGGCATTGGCCCGTTCCGCTGGGTTGCGCTCAGCGGCGACCCGGACGACATCGCAAAGACCGACGCCAAGGTCAAGGAGCTCATCCCCGACGATGCGCACCTGCATCGCTGGCTCGACATGGCGGCCGAAAAGATCGCCTTCCAGGGCCTGCCCGCGCGCATCTGCTGGGTGGGCCTGGGCGATCGCCACCGGCTGGGCCTGGCCTTCAACGCCATGGTGCGCAGCGGCGAGCTGAAGGCGCCGGTGGTGATCGGCCGCGACCATCTGGATTCGGGCAGCGTGGCCTCGCCCAATCGCGAAACCGAAGCGATGGCCGACGGCTCGGACGCGGTCTCCGACTGGCCGCTGCTCAATGCCCTGCTCAACACCGCCAGCGGCGCCACCTGGGTGTCGCTGCATCACGGCGGCGGCGTCGGCATGGGCTTTTCGCAGCACGCCGGCATGGTCATCGTCTGCGACGGCAGCGAGGCCGCCGACAAGCGCATCGAACGCGTGCTCTGGAACGACCCGGCCACCGGGGTGATGCGCCACGCCGATGCCGGTTACGCCATTGCAACCGATTGCGCGAAGGAAAAAGGGCTGGATTTGCCTGGCATTCTTCGCTGACCCGGCCGAACAGCGCCACGCTTTGGGGGCACCGCTGCAGCATCCGGGCCGCTCCCGCCCGCAGCCTTGTTCATGCATTCGGCGGTCCCCCGCATGGCCCACTGTCGGGCCTCTTACGGCTGCCATTCGCCACATCAGATGCTGTGCGCCGGCACCATGCAGTTGCCGTGTCTGGGCACGATGTCCCGGATCAGGGCATGCGCCGAGGATCAGCCTCAAGTCTGCGCGTTGCAGGCCGACAAGATATGCAACGTTTCGAGGAATCCCCATGGGCATCCTGATCTACCTGGTGCCTGCATTCGCACTCTGGGCGCTGATCGCGACCGGGCTGGCGTTCGTGCGTGGCCGCCAGCTGCGTGCCGAATCCGGCGAGCTTGCCAGTACGCAGGACAGCCTTGGCCGCTACCAGGCGGCGCTGTCGCAACTGAAGGCGCGAGCGGCGGCCACCACGCTGGAACTGGAATCGCTGCAGCGTAGCTATGCCGTGCTCAAGCAATCGCTGGAACAGCATGAGCAGAACGCCTCCGAGCAGCAGGCAGCCGCTGCCGGCCAAGTGATTCCCATGGTGCTGGTGCAGCGGCTGGATATCGCCAGCGAGATCGGCACGCTGTTCGCGCATGTGGCGCGCGTGGCGCGCAGCCTGCGTCGCTACAGCGCCTATAGCCGCGGCCACAACGCACCCGAGCCTGCCACCGCGCGCTACGACCTGCACTGGCTTGCCGATTGCCTGCACAGCTTCGATCAGATCGGTCATGCGCTGGTACGTGGCAATGTCGCTGCGCTGATCACCGCCTGCCAGGATCTGCTATCGATGTACGAGCATTACCTGAAGGATGGCTCCGGCTACAACAGCCGCGACACCTTCCAGCGCCTGAGCAACGATGTGCCGCTGTCCGAGGCCACCGATGCGATCCGCTCGATCATCGTCAAGGCGACGCTGGCGCAGGATGTGCGCGATGCGGTGCAGGACGACGAGGTGGCGGCGAACGTTGGGTGATTCGGGAATCGGGAATCGGGAATCGGGAATCGGGAATCGGGAATCGGGAAAGCGTGCGGCCTGATGCATCATGTGGGCAAGCACTAGGCAAGATTAGCGTTGTCTTGCCGAGATAGCTGAGCGCTTGCCAGATGTGCTTCAAGAAAAAAGCGCACCGCTTGCGGTGCGCTTTTTCGTGCTTCAACGTCCTGAGTCACTGACGAATGGTGCGATCCCTCGTAGCTGCCGGAGGACGACTCACGGGCGACATCAGCATGTCTGCCTGCATTGCACACCGATTCCAGCCACCAACCACGTGGCATGGCGTCTGCCTGTCTTTAGCAGCCGCCCCCGCTCGTCTCCGACATCATTGCGCCTTCTGCGGTAACGCGTAGGCGATCAACGCATCGCCTGCCGGGGTCTCCATGAAGTGGTGCCCGCCGGCCATGATGACCAGATACTCGCGTCCACCGTATTCGTACACCATCGGGTTGGCCTGGCCGCCGGCCGGCAACTTGGCATGCCACAGCTCCTTGCCGGTGGCCAGATCGATCGCGCGGATCAGGTCGTCGGTGGCTGCGGCAATGAAGATCAAACCGCTTGCCGTCACCACCGCGCCACCATTGTTCGGTGTACCGATTTCGATCGGCAGGCCGGAACGGATGCCGAACGGGCCATTGCCGCGCGCACTGCCGAACGGGCGGTCCCACAACGTCTTGCCGCTGGCCAGATCGATGGCGCGGATGCCGCCATACGGTGGCTCCTTGCACAGCAACTTGGTGAACGGCAGACGCCAGCCGGCATTGACGTTGACTGCATACGGCGTGCCGGTCTGCGGGTCGCCTGCGCCTTCCGCACCGCCCGCATCGCCACGCACTTCATCGCGCGGTGCCCAACCCAGCTTGTCGGCCTTGGCGCGCGGCACCAGCAGGTTGTAGTTGGGCATGTCGTTGTAATTGGCCACGATCACACCGCGGTGCGGATCTACCGCCACGCTGCCCCAATCCGAACCACCGTTGTAACCGGGGTACTCGATCGAATGCCGGTCCGCTTCCGGCGGCGTGTAGATGCCCTTATAGCTGGCCTTGCGGAACTGGATACGGCAAACCAGCTGGTCGATCGGGGTCATGCCCCACATGTCGCGTTCGGTCAGATCCGGCTTGCGCAACGTGTGATACAGCGAGAACGGCTGCGTCCTGGCACGCATCTGCGGCTCCACGCCACCGCCTGGCACCGCACGCTCTTCCACGCCCACCAGCGGCTTGCCGGTGCGCCGATCCAGGACGTACAGCTCGCCCTGCTTGCTCGGCAACAGCACCGCCGGCACGTTGACGCCGTCCTTGGGGAAGTCGATCAGGCTCGGCTGCGAGCCCAGGTCGTAGTCCCATGCATCGATGTGGGTGGTCTGGAAATTCCATGCCGGCTTGCCGGTGGCGACATCCAGCGCCACCAGCGAGGTCGCGTAACGGTTTTCCTGCGGCGTGCGCGAGCTGCTCCAGTAATCGGCTGTGGAATTGCCCATCGGCAGATAGACATAGCCCAACTGCTCATCGGCTGCGGCGGTGGTCCACATATTGGGCGTGCCGCGCGTCCAGCTCTGGCCCGGCGGCGGTGCGCCGTTCCATTCCGGATGCGTCATGTCCCAGGCCCAGCGCAACTGGCCGGTCACCGCATCGAAGCCTTCGATCACACCGGAGGGCTCGTAACGCTTCTGCCCGTCGAGCACTTGATGCCCGGTGACCACCACGCCGCGCACGATGGCCGGCGGCGAATTGATCGACACATAGCCCGGCGGCGTCTGGCCCATACCGACGGTGATGTCGACCTGACCGTTGCTGCCGAAATCCGGGCATGGCGTGCCGCTGCGTGCGTCCAGCGCAATCAAGCGCCCGTCGAGCGTGCCTTCGATCACGCGCGTGCCGCACAGCTGTGCGGTTGCTCCAGCATCCGCAGCGGTGGCAGCCGCCGGCACTTCGTAATACGAGACGCCACGGCATGCCGCCGTGTACGGAATCGCCTCGTCCTTGACCTTGGGATCGTAGCGCCAGCGCTGCTTGCCGCTGGCGGCATCCAGCGCAATCACCTGGTTGCGTGCAGTACATAGGTACAGGCTGTCGCCCACCTTCAGCGGCGTGGTTTCCGCACCCCAGCGCTTGTCCGGCAGATCGCCGGTGTGGAAAAGCCAGGCTTGCTGCAGCTGCGTCACATTGTCGCGATTGATCTGCTGCAGCGGCGAATAGCGCTGGCCGGCCTGGCTGCGTCCGTATGCGGCCCAATCGCCGTCGGCCGGTGCATTCGCCGGCTGTACGCCGGACGCCTCGACCGGGGCGGAGGTGTCGCGGTTGACCAGACCACCGAGCATGCCTGCCGCATGCGCCAGCGCGCCATCGGCTTCAGTCACGCCATGCGGCATGAACGCCAATGCGAACGCCACCACAAATACCATCGCCAGCGCACCGGCCAGGCTGCGCGATACCGTGCGCGACACAGGGCGATGCAGTTTCGGTAGCAACAGCGCAAGCACGAATGCCAGACCCACGATCAGGCCCAGACGCGGCACCCAGCGCCAGTAATCGCTGCCTGATTCCCACCACGTCCAGAGCAACGAAACCGCCACTACGCCGGCAAACCACCAGGCGCCCGCATTGCGGCCACGAAACAGCAGCACACCAGCAATCAGCATCGCCGCGCCGGCCGGTGCGTAATACCAAGAGCCGCCCAACGCAGCCAGCCACACGCCACCGGCAAGCAGCACCGCGCCCAGTAAAGCAATCACGCCTCCCAAGGTCGCCAGCGCCCAATGGCCGCGACCGGAAGGACGATCCAGAATCGTCATCCGTTGTTCCTCTTCGACTCAGCGGCGACGCAACGCCGCCGCACCACCCACAACCTTCGACCCGGGCCAGTGAAAGAGCCGCGATCTTTGCGGCGAACGCATGAAGACACTGCGTTGCAGATGTCAGCACTCGCCATAAAGCGTGGCGCCCCAAACCTTCGCGCATAAAAAAACGCCGGTTTTCACCGGCGTTTTTGCTCAACTGCGTCGCGTTGGCGCTGCGATCATGCGTCAGTTGTTGGCGGCGCCTCGCTCACACTTGCGCCTGCTTCGTCCACCACCTCATCCACTTCATCCAGCGACGCGTCCAGGCGTTCCACCGCCTGCAACTTTTCGCCCTTGGACAAGCGGATCAGCGTGACGCCCTGCGTGTTACGGCCAACGCGCGAGATCTCCGAACCACGCGTGCGCACCAGCGTGCCGCCATCTGAAATCAACAGCACTTCGTCGGTGGCGCCCAGCAGCACTGCACGCACCAGCTTGCCGTTGCGCTCGGTGGTCTGGATGCCGATCACGCCCTGGGTGCCACGCCCCTTGCGCGGGTACTCGGTCAGCGGGGTGCGCTTGCCGTAGCCGTTCTCGGTGGCCGTCAGGATGTAGGCCACATTGCCGTCGTCGGCGACCTCGATCACGGCAGACTCGCCGCCATCGGTGGCTTCCACCACGTCATCGACCTCCTCGCCTTCGATCTCTTCTTCGACACCGCCAGCACGCTCGGCCACGATCAGGCTGACCACTTCCTCGCCCTTGGTCAGACGGATACCGCGCACACCGGTGGCGGTACGGCCCATCGAACGCACGGTGGATTCGCCAAAGCGCACGGTCTTGCCGTTGGAAGCGAACAGCAACACGTCGCGGTCGCCATCGGTCAAGGCCACCCCGACCAGCGCATCGCCCTCGTCCAGGTTGATGGCGATCTTGCCGCGCGCCAGACGGAAGGCGAATTCGCTCAACGGCGTCTTCTTGACCGTGCCGTTGCGTGTGGCGAAGAACACGTAGCGGTTGTCGGCGTATTCGCGCACCGGCAGCACCGCCTGCACGCGCTCGCCGGCTTCCAGCGGAATCCAGTTGATGATCGGCCTGCCACGCGCATTGGAGCCGGCTTCCGGCAACTGGTGCACCGGCAGCCAGAACACCTTGCCGCTGCTGGTGAAGGTCAGCAGCGTGTCGTGCGTGTTGACCAGCCACAGCTGGTCGATGAAATCTTCTTCCTTGGTCGCTGCGGCAGAGCGGCCACGGCCACCGCGGCGCTGCGCGCGATACGCGCTCACCGGCTGGCGCTTGGCATAACCGGCATGCGACAACGTCACCACCACGTCCTCCGGCGCGATCAGATCCAGGATGTCCAGATCTTCTTCGCTGTGACGGATCTCGGTGCGGCGTTCGTCGCCATATTCTTCGCGGATATTGATCAGCTCGTCGCGGATCACCTGCAGCAGCACGTCCGGGTTTTCTAGGATGCGGATCAGGCCTTCGATGACGCCGAGCAACTGCTTGTACTCGTCGGTCAGCTTTTCCTGTTCCAGGCCGGTCAGGCGATGCAGACGCATTTCCAGGATCTGCGAGGCCTGCACTTCGCTGAGCTGGTAGAAGCCCTGGATCAGGCCCACGCCCGGCGGCAGATCTTCCGGCTTGGAGGCTTCGGCGCCGGCGGCGCCCAACAGCGCGCCCACCAGGCCCGGTTGCCAGGTCTTGGCCAGCATGCGCTCGCGCGCTTCCTGCGGGTTGGCCGAGGTCTTGATCAACTCGATCATTTCATCGATGTTGGCCAACGCAACGGTCAGGCCTTCCAGCACGTGCGCACGCGCACGCGCCTTGCGCAGTTCGAAAATGGTGCGACGGGTGACCACCTCGCGGCGGTGGCGGATGAACGCCTCCAGCATCTGCTTGAGGTTCATCAACTGCGGGCGGCCGTCGATCAGCGCCACCATGTTGATGCCGAACACCGCCTCCATCTGGGTCTGCTGGTACAGGTTGTTGAGCACAACCTCGGCAGATTCGCCGCGCTTGACTTCGATGTAGATGCGCATGCCGTCCTTGTCGGACTCATCGCGCAACTCGCTGATGCCTTCGAGCTTCTTTTCCTTGACCAGCTCGGCGATCTTCTCGATCAGCCGCGCCTTGTTGACCTGGTACGGGATCTCGGTGACGACGATCGCCTCGCGACCATTGTCGGCCACTTCCACATCGGCCTTGGCGCGGATGCGCACACGGCCACGGCCGGTGCGGTAGCCGGCCGCGATGCCGGCGGTGCCGTTGATGATGCCGGCGGTGGGGAAATCCGGGCCGGGGATGTATTCCATCAGGCCTTCGACATCCAGCTCGGGTGTGTCGATCAGCGCGATGCAGGCGTTGATCGCCTCGGTCAGGTTATGCGGCGGGATATTGGTGGCCATGCCCACCGCGATACCGGCCGAGCCATTGACCAGCAGGCTCGGGAACCGGGTCGGCATGACCGTCGGTTCCTGTTCCTTTTCGTCGTAATTGGGCTGGAAATCGACGGTTTCCTTGTCGATGTCGGCCATCAGCTCATGCGCCAGCCGCGACATGCGCGACTCGGTGTAACGCATTGCCGCAGCGGAGTCGCCGTCGACCGAACCGAAGTTACCCTGACCGTCGACCATCATGTAGCGCAGCGAGAACGGCTGGGCCATGCGCACCAGCGTGTCGTACACCGACTGGTCGCCGTGCGGATGGTATTTACCGATGACGTCGCCGACGATACGCGCCGACTTGAAGTAGGCCTTGTTGCTGTGTGCGCCCAGCTCGTGCATCGCGTACAGCACGCGCCGGTGCACAGGCTTGAGGCCATCACGGGCATCGGGGAGTGCGCGGCCCACGATCACGCTCATCGCGTAATCGAGGTAGCTCTTGCGCATCTCGTCTTCCAGGTTGACCTGGATGATTTCCTTGGCGGTTTCTGCCATTCGGGTTCCGTATGTGAGGTGGCGGGCGAGCCGGAAAGCCGCGTCGGGAGCGCCCTTGCATCAGGCTGCCGACCCCACGCTCCCGCCGAGCGATTCAAGCGCCGGATTGTACCACGGCAGGGCATCCCGACGCCTCCGCTTTACCAGCCAGAAACAAGCACTTGCAGGGAGTTTGGGCGGCGTTGGAAGCCGGGCGGCCGGCCCCGGGCTCAGGCGCCGAAGGCGGCCTGCATCCGCGCCAGGTCCGGCTGCGCGATCACGCCGCGTTCGGTGACGATTGCGTCGATCAGATCGCCCGGAGTGACGTCGAAAACCGGGTTCCAGGCATGGATGCCATCGGCCACCGTCCTGACCCCGCCCACGCCGAACAACTCGCCGGGATCGCGTTGCTCGATCTCGATCTGGTCCCCGCTGGCCGTTGCCATATCCACCGTGGACGACGGCGCCACCACCATGAATTTGACCCCGTGGTGGCGGGCGGCGATGGCCAGCTGGTAGGTGCCGATCTTGTTGGCGGTATCACCATTGGCGCAGATGCGATCGGCGCCGACGATCACCCACTGCACCAGTCCGGATTTCATCAGATGCGAGGCCGCCGAATCGGCGATCAGGGTGGCGTCGATACCGTCCTGCTGCAGCTCCCACACGGTCAGGCGTGCGCCCTGCAGCCACGGCCGGGTCTCTCCGGCGAACACCTTGGCAATGCGCTGTTGCGCCATGCCGGCGCGGATCACGCCCAGTGCGGTGCCAAAGCCGGCGGTGGCCAGCGAGCCGGTGTTGCAATGGGTGAGCACGCCGCTGCCAGGTGCGATCAACGCGGCGCCAAGCGCGCCCATGTGGCGGTTGGCGGCCAGGTCTTCATCGGCGATGGCCTGCGCCTCGCGCGCGATCACCTCGCGCCAGTCGGCGCCGGCCGCGCCCAGTACGCGGCGCATGCGCATCAGCGCCCAGGCCAGGTTGACGGCAGTCGGACGCGCCGCGTTGAGCCGCAGCAGCGCCGGCTCCAGCTTCTGCAGCGCAGCGCTGCCGTCGTCGGCAGCGATGTCGCGCGCGGCCAGCACCACGCCCCAACCTGCCGCGATGCCGATCGCCGGCGCACCGCGCACGGCCAGGGAATGGATCGCCTCGGCCACCGCGTCGCTGCTGTCGCAACGCACATGCGCCACCTCGAAGGGCAGCTTGCGTTGGTCGAGCAACTCAAGGGCATCGCCGGTCCACAGCAGTGGCCGGATGTGGTCGTAGCGGGCGTAATCGATATGGGCGCTGTCGTTCATGCGCCCATTGTAAGGCGCGCGCAGCGCCTGCGCCGTTGCACGACCGCGCGGCCTTGGCGCGGCGAACAAACCCACTGCGCAGCCGGCAGGCGGCCGCGGCCGGTGCCCGGAATCGGCAGGTACCACTCGTACACCTGCGCTGACGGCGCGTCGTCCCGACCCGCCTGACGACTGCGCGCGATGTCGTGTTGGCCGCTCTCAGTCGACGATGAACTCGGCGCGGCAGCCGTCGTTCACCCACACCCCGTCGCGGCTCCAGCCCCAGGTCTGGCCTTCCACGCAGGGCGTTTTGGACATCTGCCGGCCCAGGCGCACCGCACGTTCCACCGACACCCCGCAGGTGCGCCGCGCGCTTTTCTTCGATTCGCAGGTAACCATGCGCGGCACCGCGACGAAGCCGGAGCCATCTTCTGCGCCCACTTCGAATTCGCCGTCGCATCCACGCGAGACCCAGATTTCGTTGCGGCGAACGCCCCAGGTGCGCCCTTCCTTGCATGGCCACATCGAGCGTTGCCGCAGCAGCCGCACCGGCGCGCCCCGCAGCACCACCGGGCAGGCCACCGTGCCGCCGTTGGAATCGCAGCGCACCACGCGGCGCATCACGGTTGCGGTCTTCGCACGGGTCGCTGCGAATTCGGCGCGGCAGCCTTGTTCGACCCACACGCCGTCGCGTTCGACATCCCATTCGCTACCGCGGATGCAGCTGGTTTCGGAGAGCTGGCGCACCAGTTGCACGCCTTGGGCGGTGTCCATCGCGCAGTGCACGCGCGCCAGGTCCTTGGACTCGCAGCGCACCACGCCGGCTGCGCGGTCGGACGCGCGCGCATCGGCGAGCAGCAGCAGCGGCAAGCACCACAAACCGCATAAGCTGACCAGCCACTTCATGCCGACAATCCTCACCCCGAACGATCTTCGTCGCGCCCCCGTGGACGTGAAGATGAGAGCATCATCAATGTGAAGATAGCAATACGGCGCCAATGACAGCCAGATGACTCAGGCGCGGGCGAAGTCGAACGCCAGCACGTCGGCAATCTGCGTGGTGCCGCGCAAGGCCATCAACAGGCGATCCACGCCCACCGCCACACCGGCGCAGTCGGGCAACTGCGACAACACCGCCAGCAGGCGCTCGTCCAGCGGCAGCTGCGGCAATCCACGTGCCGCACGCACGGCGTTGTCGCGCACGAAGCGCGCACGCTGCTCCTGCGCATCGTTCAGTTCGTGATAGCCATTGGCCACCTCGAAACTGCCCAGATACAGCTCGAAGCGCTCGGCGACCGGCGGGTCGTCGTGGCGGATCCGCGCCAACGCACACTGACTGGCCGGCCAATCGTGCACCACCGTCAGAGTGTCGGCGGCAAAGCCCGGCTGGATGCGATGGGTCATCAGCAGGTCCAGCCAATCGTCGCGGGTCAGACCCACAGGATCGATCGCCACGTCATGCAAGGCAGCGCGTAGCGTTTCGATCGGGTCGCACAATGGGTCGATGCCCAACGCCTGCACAAAGAGCGCGCGATACGTCAGCACCTGCACCCTCGCCTGGCGCCCGACCAGCGCCAGCGCGCGACGCACCAGTTCGATGGTCTCCTGCGCCAGGCTGCGATCGTTCCAGCCCACCCGATACCATTCGAGCATGCTGAACTCGGGGTTGTGGCGGCCACCGGCCTCGCCGTTGCGAAACACCCGCCCCAGTTCGTAGCAATCGCCCAGGCCGGCGGCTAGCAGGCGTTTGAGCGGATACTCCGGCGATGTACGCAACCAGCGCAGCGGCGCGCCAGCATCGACATGACCGGTGAAGCGCGTACTGAAACTTTCGATATTCGGTTCTGTATTGCCGGCCTCCGAAAGCACCGGCGTTTCCACTTCCAGCACGCCGCGTTCGGCGAAGAAGTCGCGGATCGTGGCGTTGAGCCGCGCCCGCAACTGCAGCGCGGCCAGATCCAACTGCGCCGTGCTCATGGCTGTTGGCCGTGGTCGCCCAGGAAGGCCAGCAGACGCGCTTCGCCCCAGATCTCCACGCCAAGCGACTGCGCCTTGTCGAGCTTGGAACCGGCTTCTTCGCCGGCCACCAGAAATGCCGTCTTCTTGGAGACGCTACCGGCGACCTTGGCGCCCAATGCTTCGAGCCGCTGCTTGGCCGCATCGCGTGTCAGCGCAGCCAGGGTCCCGGTGATGACCACGGTCTGGCCATCGAGCGGGCCGGTCTGCAGCGCATCGGCTTGGGGCAGACGCGCCAGCACGGTTTCCATCGCCTGCTGCGCCGCATTCGCGAGCGCAGTGTTTTCGGGGCGATCCAGCCATTGCAGCAATGCGGCCACCACGGGTGCCGGAACGCCGGCCTGCTGCAAGGCATCGGCACCGGCCGTGCGCAGCGCAGCGAACGAATCCACCGACGCGGCAAGCTGCTGCGCGCGCACCGGCGTCACCTTGGGAATGTCCATGTCTTCCAGCACGCTGGCAAAACTCAGCGCCTCGCGCAGCTTGGGCGAAGGTGGATGCGTATCGCCGATGCGCACGCCACGCTGCAGCAGGTCATCGATGGCCTGCTGATTGCCGGCCTGATCGAAGAAGTGCCCAAGCGAACGCGCCACTTCGCCGCCGATGTCCGGCACGCGCTTGAACAGCGGCCACGGCAGATGCCGGATCAATTCCAGATCGCCGAACCAGGCCGACAACGCCTTGGCCGTGCTTTCGCCCACATGCTCGATACCCAGCGCAAACAGGAAACGCTCCAGCGTGGTGTCGCGCGATGTTTCGATCGCCTCGATCAGATTCTCCGCCCACTTGGTGGCGATCTTCTTGCGGTTCCAGTCGAAGCGCGGCAAGCCTGCGCGCAGCAGATCGGCCTGCCAGGTCTGCGGCACGTCGCGCTCGCCGGCCAGGTCCACGCCGATGCCGACCACGCTGGTTTCCAGCTGCGCATATGCGCCGCTGGCCAGATGCTCGCGCGCCTCGCGCAAGAACGCGTGCGGACTCTCGGCCGTGCTGATCAGGCGCAATTGCAGCAGCTGATCCACGCTTAGCAGATACAGGTCGGCCACGCCTTTCACCAGGCCACTGTCGACCAGCACTTCGATGAATTTTTCGCCCAGGCCGTCCACATCCATCGCGCGCCGCGAGACAAAATGCCGGAACGCCTCCTTGCGCTGCGCCGGGCAGGTCAACTCGCCGGAACAGCGCCAGACCGCCTGACCTTCTTCGCGCACGATCTGCGAACCGCACACCGGGCATTGCGTCGGCATCTGCCAGGCCTGGGTACCTGGCGGGCGCTGGTCGGCCACCACAGCGGCCACTTCAGGAATGACGTCCCCGGCGCGGCGCACGATCACCGTGTCGCCCACGCGCACATCCAGCCGCGCGATCTGGTCGGCATTGTGCAGCGTGGCATTGGTGACGATCACCCCGGCCACATGCACCGGCTTCAGGCGCGCCACCGGCGTGGCCGCACCGGTGCGGCCGATCTGGATCTCGATCGCCTCCACCGTGGTGGACTGCTCCTGTGCGGGGAACTTGTGCGCAATCGCCCAACGCGGCGCGCGCGAGACGAAGCCCATTTCGCGTTGCCCGGCCAGATCGTCGAGCTTGTACACCACGCCATCGATATCGAAGGCCAGCCCATCGCGTGCGGCACCGATGCGCTGGTAATACGCCAGCAGACCATCGCTGCCCTGCACCACCTCGACCAGCGCGCTGACCGGAAAGCCCCACGCACGCAGTTGCGCCAGGATCGCCGAATGGGTCTGCGGCAATGCGCCTTCGCTCACTTCGCCGACGCCGTAGGCAAAGAAGCTCAGCGGGCGCTGCGCGGTGATGCGCGCATCCAGCTGGCGCAGCGAGCCGGCCGCGCCATTGCGCGGGTTGGCCAGCACCTTGCCGCCCTGCGCACGCATCTGTGCGTTGTAGGCTTCGAACGCGGCGCGCGGCATATAGACCTCGCCGCGCACTTCCAGCACCTGCGGCCAGCCCTCGCCGCGCAGCCGCAATGGAATCGCCTTGACGGTGCGCAGGTTGGCGCTGACATCCTCGCCGGTGGCGCCATCGCCGCGCGTGGCGCCCTGCACGAACTCGCCATTCTCGTAGCGCAGGCTGATCGCCAGGCCATCGAGCTTGGGTTCGGCCGAAAACAGCGGTTGCTTGACCTCCAGCCGCTCGCTGATGCGCCGCACGAACTCGGTCACTTCCTCCTCGCTGAACGCATTGCCCAACGACAGCATCGGCAAGGCATGCCGCACTTCGGCAAATCGCGAGGCGGCCAGATGGCCGACGCGCTGGGTTGGCGAATCGGCACTGGCCAATTCCGGGTGCGCGCGCTCCAAGGCCTCCAGCTCGCGCATCAACTTGTCGTAATCGGCGTCGGCCATCTGCGGCTCGTCGAGCACGTGATACCGGTAGTTGGCGTCTTCGATGCGACGGCGCAGGGCATCGATGCGCTGAGCGGGATCCGGGCTGGCAGTCATACGATCGCAAGGCTGGCTCTGGGCCGCCTATTCTAACGGGCCATGCCGATGCCAAGGTCAGCGGTGTGGGTGCCGTTCGCGATGATTGAGCGATGCCTGCGATGGATGAAGTCGTTTGCGTCGATGCGCACCGGGCGCGCCAGCACCCATTCGCATCCGGGCTGGACAACGGGCCCGGCAGGAGCACGGCCATTACAGCCAGCCACCGTCACGCCACCTGTCTCTGCCGTCCAACGCCTGCAAGCATGCGTCGAACAGTTTTATGGCAATTCCCCGATAGGCAGATAGACACAAACCCGCTAGCGTGGCGCCCTCTTTGCCCGCCGCCTATGGAGTTCGCCGTGTCGTTGCCCGTCTCGCGCCGTTCGTTTCTCAGCCTCGCTACCACCGGCGTGGCGGTTTCCGCACTGGGGCTGGCACCCGCAGCCGAAGCGGCCCGCAAGCGCGCCGCGGCGGCGGCAACGCCGGGCGTGGCCGCGGCGGCCGGCACGGTCTACCTCAACCTCAACGAGCATCCGCTCGGGCCTGCCCCGGCCGCCTTGGACGCTGCCACCCGTTCGCTGGCACGCTCGGGCCGCTACCTGCTCGAGATGGAGCAGGATCTGCGTAACCTGATGACCGGCGAGCTGCAGCTGCCCAACGATCATCTGTCGTTATTCCCCGGGTCGCGGGACGCGCTGAACCGTGCCGGCAGCCTGTTCACGTCCGCGCGTGCAGGGCTGGTGGTGGCCGACCCGAGCTTCGACCCGTTGATCGAAAGCGCCACCGCCCGCGGCGTGGCCGTACGCAAGGTGCCGCTGCGTGCCGATGGCGCGCATGACGTCAAGGCGATGGCCAAGGCCGACCCGACTGCCGGCATGCTGTATCTGTGCAACCCCGGCAACGCCACCGGCGCCATCACCCCGCGCGCCGACATCGAATGGTTGCTGGCCAACAAACCGGCCAGCGCCGTGCTGGTGGTCGACGAGGCGTACATCCACTACAGCAACGAGCCCTCGGTGGCCGATCTGGTGCGTCAGCGCCAGGATCTGATCGTGCTGCGCAGCTTCTCCAAGCTCTACGGCATGGCCGGCCTGCGCCTGGGCGCCGCCCTGGCCCCGCCCGGCCTGCAGACCAAACTTGCCGCTTTCGGCAGCAACCCGGTGTCGGTTCCGGCAATGGCCGCCGGTATCGCCAGCCTGCGCGACCCGCTGCTGGTGCAGACCCGCCGCGCCGAGAACGCCCGGGTGCGCGAGGAGACCATCGCCTGGCTCAAGGGCAAGGGCTACACCTGCCTGCCCTCGCAAGCCAACTGCTTCCTGCTGGACGTCAAGCGCGATGCGAGCGTGTTCGCCGATTCGATGCAAAAGCAGGGCGTCATCGTCGGCCGCAGCTGGCCGATCTGGCCCAAGCGCGTGCGCGTCAGCGTGGGGACCGAAGCGGAAATGCTGCGCTTCCGCGAGGCATTCGGGAAAGCCAAGCGTTGAGCACTCAGTACTGAATGGTAGATCCTTCTCCACTCGGGACATTGTCCTCCTTCATGGGGGAGAAGGTGCCCCGAAGGGGTGGATGAGGGTGCGAGCGACGCCTGGCGTTGTCCGGCTGCACGAGGGCTTCGCCCCGTACCCTCACCCCCTCTCCCGCAGGAGAGGGGCTTAAAGTTCCTAGCGATCCAACCCATCAGGCTCCGGTGCGCGCAGCGTGCGGCGGATCCACAGATAGCTGATGACGAAGGTCAGCGCCATCGAGCCGGCGTTCCACAACAGCAGCTCGTGCAGTAGCGGCGGGCCTTGCAGGATGTGCAGGTAATAGCGGCGATCCAGCAGCGCGATGGCGTGCGGCATGAACACGCTGACGAAAGGCGTCGGCACCGGCGCGACCAGCAACGTGATCGCGGCAGCAAAGCCCACGACCACCCAGGGCGAATGTCGCGGCCTTTTGCGCAGGCGCGCGGCGATCCTGGTGAAGATCCACAACAACGGCATCGCCAAGATCGCCCACAGCACCAGCAGCAATGCCACCGCCAACACGCCCTGCAGGCTCAACATGTCAACTCACCAGCGCGGCGACTTGGTCAGCGGCGGTGCCTGGTGCTGGCGATCGTAGGCGCGCAGTTCGTCGCGGATATGCGCAACACGCTGGCGGCCCAACGCATTGCGGCTGTCGTCCAAAACGACGCCATCCAGCAGCTCGGCCATGCGCTGCACGGTGGGCAGCATTTTTTCCCAGGCGTCGAGCGCAGTCATCGGTGCCGGCAGCGTGAGGAAGAACGCAATCGCCGGCGTCTGCATCTCGCGGATGTTGGCCATGTCGAAACTGCCGGGCTTGAGGATGCTGGCCATGCTGAAGATCGGCCCGCGCTCCGGATGGCCTTCCACCAGGCGGTGGAACACGTTCATGTGGCCGAACACCAGCCCGGTCTTCTCTGCGGCCACCACCACATCTTCGCCGCGCAGCACCTGGCCCGCCTTGGCGGCCACGAACAACGACACGATCTTGTCGAAATCCTGGTTCGGGCGCTTGCCGACCTCGTTACCGCCGGAAGCATCCTGCCCTTCCAGGTTGAGCTCGCTCTGCTCGACGCCTTCTGCGCGTTCTGCAGCGTCATCCTCCACACCAAACTCGCTGGAAATCACCGGCTCGCGCCGTTCGCGCGGCTGGCCCTCGTCCTTGTCGACCCGGCGCCCTTGCGGCGATTTCTTCGGGCGACCAAACAGGAAGATGGCCGCGACCAGCAGCAGTCCAGCGATCAGGATCCCGATCCGGATCATGGCCATGTCGGACATTCAGCGTGCCTCCGCATAAGAGTGACAGGTGTCGTTATTCCAACAAGCATGGCACGTCATGCCGCACCCGCCAAACGTGCGGCCTCTTCCAAGTCCACGCTGACCAGACGGCTGACGCCCGGCTCGCGCATGGTCACGCCGGAGAGCTGGCGCGCGGCTTCCATCGTGGCCTTGTTGTGGCTGACGAACAGGAACTGCACCTTTTCGCTCATCTCGCGCACCATGTTGGCAAGACGGCCGACATTGGCTTCGTCCAGCGGCGCGTCCACTTCGTCGAGCAGGCAGAACGGCGCCGGGTTGAGCTGGAAGATCGCAAACACCAGCGCCACCGCAGTCATTGCCTTCTCGCCGCCGGAAAGCAGCGAAATGCTCGACACGCGCTTGCCCGGCGGGCGCGCCATGATGGTGACGCCGGTGTCGAGCAGGTCTTCGCCGGTGAGTTCCAGATACGCATGGCCGCCGCCGAACAGGCGCGGGTACAGCGCCTGCACGCCGGAGTTGACGCGGTCGAAGGTGTCCTTGAAGCGGCCGCGGGTCTCGCGATCGATCTTGCGAATGGCTTCTTCCAGCGTTTCCAGCGCGGTGTTGAGATCCAGGTTCTGCGCGTCCAGGTATTCGGAGCGTTGCGCGGCCTCGCCGTACTCCTGGATGGCGGCCAGGTTCACCGGCTCCAGGCGACGCATGCGCGCGTCGATCTGGCCAACGGCCGCTTCCCATTCGGCCACGTTGGCCGCCTCGGGCAACCCGTTGACCACGTCTTCCAGCACGAAGCCCGCCTTGACCACCGCCGCTTCCAGTTGCTCGGCATTGAGCACCAGCGCCTGTTGATCGAGCTTGCGTTGCGAAATGCGCTCGCGCTGCGCCAGCGCTTGTTCGTCGCGTTGTTGGCGGGTCTGTTCGAAGCTGCGCAGCTCGCTGTCGATGCTGTCGAGCAGGGTGCGCGCTTCGCCCAGCGCGCGCTCGGTGCGCACGCGTTCGCTCAACGCGGCCTGATGTTCGTGTTCCAGTGTTTCCACCGGCGAATCGCCTTCGCTCAGCTGGGCGACCAGATCTTCCAGGCGCGTATCGAGCTGCCCGCGCTGGCTGTCCATGCGTTCCAGGGTCTGGCTCAGCGATGCGATCTGGGTGCGTTGCGACTCCAGCGTCAGCGCCAATGCATGCATCGCATCGCGCACGCCGCGCGCGGCATCGCGCGCCTGATCGCGTGCATCGGTGAGTTGACGGCGCTCGCTTTCCAGCGCTTCGCGCGTACCCTGCAGATCGCCCATCAAGGTGACCGCATCTTCGAGTTTTGCGCGCGCCTCGCGGGCCTGCTCGCGGCTGGTGTCCAGCGTTTCCAGCAGTTGCGCCAATTCGGTTTCGATGCGCTCGATGCGCGTGCGCGCCGCCTCGACCTTGCCCTGCTGACTCTGCAATTGCCCGGCCAGTTCGGAAACGCTGCGGTGCGCCATGTACAGCTGGCGCTGCGCGTCTTCGCGCTGCTGCTCTGCCGCCAGCGATTGTTCGCGAAAGCTGGAGAGCTGATGTTCAAGCTCGGCTTCGCGCTCCTGCAAGGTTTCGATCTGCGTACGCAGTTCTTGAATCTCGCGCTCACGCAGCAACGCGCCCTGCTTGGCCGCGCCCGAGCGCGAGACGCGCACCCAACCCTCGCCCAGCCGCTCGCCAGTGCGGGTGATCACCGAATCGCCTTCGGGCAGGCTGCGTTGCAGCGTGCGCGCAGCGTCCAGATCCTCGGCGGTGTGCAGACGCGCAAGCAGGCGACGGATCGCGATCGGCCCCTGCACCTTGGCGGCCAGCGAGGTCGGCGCGAAGCTCGCATTGTCAGTGGCACTGGACACCAGCGCGATGCGACCATCGCCCAACTCGCCCAGCGCGTCGACCAGTTGCTCCGGCGCCTCCACCAGCACGCCTTCGATCAACTGCCCCAAGGCGCCTTCGACCGCGTTTTCCCAGCCACTCTCGACGCTGATGCGCTCGCCCACGCGCGCGGCCGAATCCAGTCCGCGCGACTTCAGCCACGCCACTGCGGCGCCCTGCTCCTGGCCGAGCGCGGCCTGCTGCAGGGTTTCCAGCGACGACAGCCGGCCACGCGCAGCCTGCGCCTGTTTGCGCACTTCGGCCAGCTCGCCCTGGCTGGCGCGTTGCTGTTCCTGCAGCCCAGCGAGCGCGTGCTTGCGCGCCTCGACCTGCTCGGTCAGGCCGTCCAGCGAGGTCTTCTGGGTTTCATGGCGCAGTTCGATCTGCTCGAACGCCTCGGCCAATGCGTCCAGGTCCAGCCCGGCACGCTCGTTGACCAGTGCTTCGCGGCGGCGGTCGGCTTCCAGTGCCTGGCGGTCCAGATAATCGACGCGCGTGCGCTCCACTTCACCGGCACGCGAGGCTTCGCCGGTGTCGCGGTTATGGGTTTCCCAGCGCTGCTGCCAGTCGGCCAGCCGCGCTTCGGCTTCGCGTAGCGACTCCTGGCGGAATTCGTGGTCTTCGCGCAGTTGCTCCAGTTGCGGTTCGGCAGCGGCGACCGCTTCGCGCAGCACGCTCAATTTGGCCGAGTCGCCGCTGATGTGCTGGGTCAATTCCTGCAGCTGGCTCTGCGCCTCATCGCGCGCCTTGTGCAAGCGATGCGAGAGTTCGCGTTGGTGCTGGATCTGCTGCTCGATACGCGCCAACGCGCCACCGACCTGGTAGACGTCGGCTTGTGCCTTGGCCACCGCTTCGGCGGCTTCTTCGCGGCGCACGCGGCCGGTCTCGATGCGTGCTTCGGCATCGCGTTGCTCGGCAATCAATTGCTGCAGGCGTGTCTCTTCCTGATTCAACTTCTCGCGCAGGCCCTGCAACCGACCATCCAGACCGCGGTATTCCAGCGCCTTCCACTCGGCGTCCTTGATCCGGCGCTCTTCCTGCAGTGCCTGGTACTGCTCGGCCTGCCGCGCCTGGCGCTGCAGATGCGCCAACTGCTTGGTGATTTCTTCGCGCAGGTCGCTCAGACGGTCGAGGTTTTCGCGCGTATGCCGAATACGCGTCTCGGTTTCCTTGCGGCGCTCCTTGTACTTGGAAATGCCGGCGGCTTCTTCCAGATAGACGCGCAGGTCTTCCGGGCGCGCTTCGATGATCTGGCTGATCATGCCCTGCTCAATGATCGAGTAGCTGCGCGGCCCAAGGCCGGTGCCCAGGAACAGATCGGTGATGTCGCGGCGCCGGCACTTGGTGCCATTGAGGTAGTAGGCGCTATTGCCGTCGCGGCTGACCAGGCGCTTGACCGAGATCTCGTTGAACGAGGCGAACTCGCCACTGATGGTGTGGTCGGAGTTGTCGAAGATCAGCTCCACCGTCGCCTGCGATACCGGCTTGCGTGCCGAAGAGCCGGAAAAGATCACGTCGGTCAGCGAATCGCCACGCAGGCGGCTGGCCGAGCTTTCGCCCATCACCCAGCGCACCGCGTCGATGATGTTGGACTTGCCGCAACCATTGGGGCCGACGATGCCGGTCATGTTGGTGGGCAGGTGCAACGTGGTCGGGTCGACGAACGACTTGAAACCGGACAGCTTGATCGTGGACAGGCGCATGGGGGCTGGAGATTCCGGGCACCGCGCGGACGAAGCCGGCAGGTACTTTTCCTGTGAAGCCAGCGCCCAAGCCCTTGATCCATAAGATCCGCGGGCCGTGGAACCGGCAATGGGGCATGAGTATAACGGGCATGCCCGCACTGGCGGCGGCACCCCAAAAACGAAGGGCGCCTAACAAGGCGCCCTTCGGGTGACACATGTGGCCTGGATCAGGCGTCGGATTCGACGATGACCTTGACCGTGGTTTCCACATCTGCGTGCAGGTGCAGCACAACGTCGTATTCGCCGACATTGCGGAATGCGCCTTCGCCCAGGATCACTTCGCTCTTTTCCAGCGGCAGGCCGGCGGCGGTGAACGCCTCGGCGATGTCGCGCGGGCCAACCGAGCCGTACAGCTTGCCTTCGGTCGATGCATGCGCACCGATGGTGACGCTGGCGCCCTCGAACTTGGTGGCGCGGCTCTGTGCCTCGGCCAGGATGCTGTTGGCCTTGGCTTCGTACTCGGCGCGCTTGGTTTCGAACGCTTCAACGTTGGCAGCGGTAGCCGGCACGGCCTTGCCCTGCGGCACGAGGAAGTTGCGGCCGTAACCCGGCTTGACGCTGACCTTGTCGCCCAGGTTGCCCAGGTTGGTCACTTTCTGCAGAAGAATCAGATCCATGGTGTTACTCCGTTATTCGTTAGCGCCGGCATGTGGCGGGCGCAACGGGTGCCGTCCGAAAAGACGGGATTCGGGAATCGGGATTCGGGAATCGTAAAAGCACGATTAACACCGCATCTCGAATGACCGGCCTCTATATTTTTAATTACCCGCACACGGATGTGCGGGCTCTTCCGAGGGACTCGGATTAAACGTCGTGGTTGTCCGTGTACGGGATCAGCGCCAGGAAACGTGCGCGCTTGACGGCCGTGGCCAGCTGGCGCTGGTACTTGGACTTGGTACCGGTCACGCGGCTCGGCACGATCTTGCCGTTCTCGGTGAGGTACTGACGCAGGGTGTTGAGATCCTTGTAGTCGATCTCTTTGACGCCCTCGGCGGTGAACTTGCAGAACTTGCGACGACGGAAGAACTTGGACATGACAGCGCTCCTTAAGCGGCTTCGGCGTTGTCGCCGTCGTTATCGTTGGCGGCGGGCGCTTCGCCCTCTTCGTCGTCACGACGACGACGCTCGCTACGCTCGGGCTTGTCGCCCTTCTCGTCCTTGCTCTTCATGATCAGCGACTGCTCGGTGTCGGCGCCATCGCGCTTGACGACCAGGTGACGCAGCACCGCATCGTTGAAGCGGAAGCTTTCCACCAGCTCGCTCAGCACGGCCTGGTCGACTTCGATGTTGAGCAGCACGTAGTGCGCCTTCACCAGGTTCTGGATCGGGTAGGCCAGCTGACGACGGCCCCAGTCTTCCAGGCGGTGGATGGTGCCGTTACCGCCCTCGATCAGCGACTTGTAGCGCTCGATCATGGCCGGGACCTGCTCGCTCTGGTCCGGATGGACCAGGAACACGACTTCGTAATGACGACTCATGTTGTTTTACCTTTCGGATGTGGCCACGTGGGCCGGACAGCTCCCCGGTGGTCCGCGCAAGCGGCCGGTGGAGCAAGGGTTTCCGCCCGGAATCGGGCAGGAAGCAGGAAAGTATGGCAGATCAGATGCTTAGCCGCAACAGACCGGGCAAGGGTACTTTCAAAGCCCCTCTCCTGCCGGGGCTCCAAGGCGCGGTCTGCGCGCCACTGGCGCGCGTGGCTTGGAGCGCCCGCGCTGCAAGCGCGGGCTGGGGCGCAGAGCGGGGGTTGGGGTGAGGATACGGGGCAAAGCCACTCGTGTCGTTCAACCACGCGAAGCTTCGCCCGTCCCCTCATCCGACCCTTTTGGGGCAGCCTCTCCCGGTGGGAGAAGGAAACACTCCAGCGCCGCTTGGCTCAGGTCGCGCTCAGCGATGCTCGTCCGCGGTGGTGAAGCTCTCCCCGCAGCCGCATTCGGCCGTGGCGTTGGGATTGCTGAAGGTGAAGGTCTCGCTCAGGCCGTGCTTGCCGAAGTCGATGCAGGTGCCATCCACCAGCGGCAGGCTGGCGGGGTCGACGAAGATGCGTACCCCGCCCTGCTCGAAGACCGCGTCGTCGTCGCGCGCCTCGCGTGCCAGGTCGGTGACGTGGCCCCATCCGGAACAACCGGTCTTGGTCACGCCAAAGCGCAGACCCAACGCACCCGGGGTCTGCTGCACGAAACGCTGCACGCGCTCCAGCGCGGCGGGGGTGAGGCTGACGGCCATGAGGGCACTCCGAAACAGTGGTGGCAAGTATAGCGAGGCCGCAACAACCGGGCAGAACGCTGAGTGGCGGCGTCCGCAACAGATGGGGGCAGCCTGCGCCTGCGACAAGCGCCGCCGTCGGCACGCGGTTCAGATGCTCGCGCCGGCGCGGCCGCAGCCAGTAAACTCGCAGGCCATTCAAGGTCGCTACGGCGAGGAACAGTCATGACGGTGGTCAGCGTTGAACATGCGCTTGCGGGAAAGCTCCCGGAAGGCGGCGAAGTCACGGTACGGGGGTGGGTGCGCACCTTGCGCGGATCTGCCGGACTGGCCTTCATCAACGTGACCGACGGCTCGTGCTTCGCTCCGATCCAGGTGGTGGCCAACGACACGCTGCCCAATTTCGACGAGATCAAGCGGCTGACCAGCGGCTGCTCGCTGATCGCCAAGGGCGTACTCGTCAAGTCGCAGGGCAAGGGCCAGTCGTTCGAGATCCAGGCCAGCGGCGTGGAGATCGTCGGTTGGGTCGAAGACCCGTTGACGTACCCAATCCAGCCCAAGCCGATGACGCCGGAATTCCTGCGTGAAGTGGCGCATCTGCGCCCGCGCACCAACCTGTTCGGTGCGGTGACCCGCATCCGCAACTGCTTGGCGCAGGCGGTGCACCGCTTCTTCCATCAGAACGGATTCAACTGGATCAGCACGCCGATCATCACCACCTCCGATGCCGAAGGTGCCGGGCAGATGTTCCGCGTCTCCACGCTGGACATGGTCAACCTGCCACGCGATGCCAGCGGCAATGTGGATTTCAGCCGTGATTTCTTCGGCAAGGAAACCTTTCTGACCGTGTCCGGCCAGCTCAACGTGGAGGCTTACTGCCTGGCGCTGAGCAAGGTCTACACCTTCGGCCCGACCTTCCGTGCCGAGAACAGCCACACCACGCGCCATCTGGCCGAGTTCTGGATGATCGAGCCGGAAATCGCCTTTGCCGATCTTGCCGAAGACGCACGCCTGGCTGAGCAGTTCCTCAAATACCTGTTCCGCGCGGTGCTCGATGAGCGTGGCGACGACCTGGCGTTCCTGGCCGAGCGCGTGGACAAGAACGCAATCACCAAGCTCGAAGCGTTCATCAATGCACCGTTCGAGCAGATCGACTACACAGAGGCGGTAAAGCTGCTGCAGAACTCCGGCAAGAAGTTCGATTTCCCGGTGGAATGGGGCCTGGACCTGCAGACCGAGCACGAGCGCTGGCTCACCGAAGAACACATCGGCCGCCCGGTGGTGGTGACCAATTACCCCGAGCACATCAAGGCGTTCTACATGCGCTTGAACGATGACGGCAAGACCGTTGCGGCGATGGACGTGCTGGCGCCGGGCATCGGCGAAATCATCGGCGGCAGCCAGCGTGAAGAACGCCTGGACGTGCTGGACGCGCGCATGGCGCAGTTCGGCCTGGATAAGGAGCACTACAGCTGGTATCGCGATTTCCGTCGCTACGGCTCGGTGCCGCATGCCGGCTTCGGCCTGGGCTTCGAGCGGCTGGTGGTGTACGTGTGCGGGTTGAGCAACATCCGCGACGCGATCCCCTACCCGCGTGCGCCAGGCAGCGCGGAGTTCTGAGGTGAGCTTGCCGGCCGCCGTCCCCCTGCTGCAATCGCTGGCCTTCTGGCTAGCGGCGATCATGGCCGGGCTGACGGCGGTACGGAGCGTGTTGCTGGCGCGGCTGGCAGCGCGCCAACTGGAGCCGCAACGCTGGTGGCAGACCGACGCCGCGCGCGCCGCAACCCGGCATGCCACCGGTCCAATGCGTTGGTCCATCGCCGCGTTGGTCATCGGCGCGACACTCCCCAAACTCGCACTCCTGCTGGCGGCCACATGACCCTGTTCTTCGCACTGTGTTTTGTGGGTGTCGCCGTCGCCGGGTTGACCGCGCTGCTGATCTTCTGGCCGCTGACCCTGGTGCACATGCGCGACCGCCACCCGGAGGCATTGGCCAGCTTCGGCGACCCTGCCTTCATCAGCCCTGTGGCGTTGCGCTGGTTATTGGCGCGCCGTTACCGCAGCTACCGCGACACTGCGCTGTCCGGTCTGGCCACACCCGCCTGGCTCTCGCTGCTCACCATCTTTTTCGGCCTGGGCATGGCGGCCCTGCTCGGCCTGCTTTCCAAGGTAATGCAATGACCACTTACGAAGACACCCTGCAGGGCGCCCGCGACTCCTGGTGGCTGGCCACGATCGGCCGCACGCTGATCTGGGCGCGCCTGCGCGTCAACGAAGCCGGCACCGCCGAGGTACTGGACAGCGACGGCAAGACGCTGCCCTACGACAGCGAAGACAGCGCACGCGCAGCCTTGTTCGATGCCGAATTCGTGGCACTGGAAGGGCTGGACGAGGAAGACGCGCTCATCCGCGGCTTTTCGCTGCATGAAGTCTCGCCGCCCCAAGGTAACGACGATGCCGAGCTGCGTGCGCGCATGGTCGTGAACATGGGCGGCCGCGCCTGACATGTACGCCCCGCGCGCATTTGCGCAGACCGATCTGGCCTTGCTGGACTGGCTGTTCGCGCGCGATGCGTTCGTCACCCTGATCAGCCAGGACGAGGACAGGCAGCCGGCGATCTCGCACCTGCCGGTGCTGTATCAGCGCGATGGCCAGGATGTCGTGATCGAAGGCCATTGGGCACGCCCCAATCCGCAGGCGCGCACTGCTGGCGACGCGGTCATGGTGTTGCAGGGCCCGCATGCCTATGTCTCGCCCACCTGGTACCTGGACAAAAACGCAGCTGCGCGTGTGCCCACCTGGAACTACGCCGTTGCGCACCTGCATGGACGCTGCAACCAGGTGAGCGATGAAAACGCGCTGGGCAGTCTGATTGCGCGCATGAGCGCGCACTTCGAGCAGCGCGTGGGCAGCGATTGGCAGTTCGAAATGGAGCGCGACAGTCATCGCCGGCAATTGCGCGGCCTGGTCGGCTTCCGCTTCGTTCCAAGCCGCATCGAGCTCACCTTCAAGCTGAGCCAGAACCACCCGGCCGGCAATCAACGCAGTGTCGCCCAGTTCCTGACGCAGCAAGCCGACCAAGACGCGCACGCCATCGCAGCATTGATGCAGGCGGCGCTGGATGTCGATACGACGCGCTGAGGCGGCCGCTTCGTACCCCGAACGGCTAGTCACCAAACGGCTGGGGCGCGTCGGCCACACTGCGGCCGACGCCTGCATCGGCCCGCGCACAGGTCATTGCAGGTGTCTCCCACTTCGTAAGGAATTGCCCTTCGCGACGCTCATGGCATGAGCAGTAGTTTGCCGGTGCGGTCATGTTCGAGCATTCGCTCCAGCCGTTGAATCGACTCCAAATTGCCGCCTCGCGCGCCGGCAACGGCACCATTGCCGGCCTTGGACAGCGCGCCAGCCAGATCGGCGCTTTTGGCGCTCAGAAATGTGCCGACGTCGATGTACCGCAGTGCATGCCGACACGCCTCAGCCGGCACGGCGCATGTGCTGCGCTACGCAGCCATCGGATGACTCACTGTTACCGTCGATTGCAGCTTCAAGCGGAGAAAGGCCCTGGGCGATCGCATAACGGGTCAGCTGAGCGATGCTTTGGATATTGAGCTTCAACATGCAGTTTTCGCGATGCGTCCCCACCGTCTTCACGCTCAGGTGCAAGCGGTTGGCGATCTGCCTGGTGGACAGGCCTTCCGAATAGAGCTGCACGATTTCGCGCTCGCGTGAGGTGAGTCGGGTGTAGGCCGAATCGGCCTTGGCGGCTCGACGCAGCCCGGCGATCAGCGAACGCGACATCTGCGGGCTGATGTAGGTCTGATCCTGGATGACGCATTGAATTGCCCGCAGCAATTCGGCAAAACGGCTGGTTCGCGCCAGATATGCTTTGGCGCCAGCTTCGAAGACTGCGCTGGCCTGGGTACAGGCATCGGACGGAGCGATACAGATTGCCCGGCTGTTGGGGCTGCGCTGCATCAAGCGCCGCGTCAGATCGATACCATTGAGGCCGGGTAGGAGCACATCCACCAGAACGATATCAGGGCGCTCTCTGGCGGCGATCTGAAGACATGCCAGCCCGTCTTCTGCATGGCCTACCACTTCGATACCGGGAACCTTTTGCAGCAAAGCGACCATCCCTTCCACAAGGATGGTGCGATCGGCAGCGACGACGATACGTGTCTTCATCATACCCTCTGGTGCACGAATGGGGACCGCGCTGTGCAGCGGCTTGCACGCGGCGCGCTGCAGCGAATCGGCAGATGCTCGGCAGGAGCACTTGAGCGAGCTTGTCACACGCTTATCTCCGGGCCATCGGTCTTGAACTGATTTGGCGAGCATCAGATGCTGGTATCGACAACGCCGCTAATGTCGCTGAGGCGCCGTGTCGGGTGCGCCTGCCTGAAGCGTGTTACGCAATTTGCGCCGACGCCGAAGCGAGCTATGCCGCACAACGCGAAAGCGTGCTGCCACCTGATGTCCGGCAGGCCGTGCCAAACCGCACTCTACGGACGGGCAAAAAAGGGCGCACGCGCGTGTTGAGCGCATTTCATGCGCGAACGATCAGGACTCGTCTGACATCATCTGCCTGGCAAGGCCGGTCAGTTGCTGGCGCACCTGATCCAGGCGCGGATCGGCCTGCATCTCACGCTGCAGGTCCAACAGACCCGCGGCAAGTTCGCCACGGGCGCGGATGCTTTCGGATTCGGCCGACGCACGCTGCGACTGGATCGCGGCAGCGGCTTGTTGGCCGGAATCGCCGCGCACGACCGTTTCCATGACCTCGACCATGCGTTGCAGCAGGCGATACACCGCGCTTGCCGAGAAGCCGCCCATCATCGCCAGTGCGGGCTTTCCGAACGCGCCCAGGCTGCTGTCAGCAAAAAGATTCTCCGGCAGCAACTCCACCAGGATCAGGCCAGCGATGAGACCGAGGATCATGCGCGCGGCATAGGAGGAATCGAAGCGCGGATCGTATGTTGCGTCGGCAACGTAACGATGGGCTTGGAACAACGCGGAAAACGCTGCACCGAGTCCGGCACAGGCCAGGATGAACATCACATTCCAGCCCAGCGTGCTCCCCGAGGAAGCGAGGAAGCCCAGCGTGATGTTGTGCTCGTTCACCAGGCTGGACATTGCCAGACCGACCACTGAGGCCAGGCAACCGACCGAGGTCAAGGTCAAGGTGCGGATCAACGGAATCGGCCCCAGCCAGCGCAACCAGCCACCGCGCAGGCGCTCGCGCTCGATCAGCACCACCGCCTGCGGCGTTGCCGGCTGGATCGCACGCACCAGCTGTCGGTGCAGACCGGCCAATTCGCGCGCGCCGGATTCGCCGTGCAAGGAGGCGCCAGGCATCACGCGCAGCTCTGCCAGCCGGCCAGGCAGATCGGGAGACATCGCCAGACCTTGCTTCAGTGCGTAGGACACCATCGCCCGGCATTCGAGCTCCAGTTGTTCGAGCACGCTGGAAAATGCCGGCCCGCCGAAATCCGCCGGCGGGACCGGCTGGGCCACTGCGCGTCGTCGTAGGCCGGCGCGCCGACTGGCTCGCTTCCACATAAATGACGTCCTTACTGGCAGCCACGCGGCTACGACACCTCAAGGCATCCGCTCGAACAGCGCCGTCTCTCGCTGTCCCTTCAACAGCAATGCAAGCTCGGCACTGCCATCTGCACGAACCTGCAGACTGGCCTGGGCATCGCTGAGCTGACGGCAATAGCCTCTATCGTTGGCCACGACCCAGGCATTCAACGCACCTGCTGCACGCCCGGCATAGCGCAATTCCACCTGGCAATCCCGTGGAGCACCGTAACGCAGGCGACCGAGCACGTCGCCGGGACGGATCGTGGTCGCCACGATTTCCAGCTGGGCGGAGATCAGCCCCGCCCCACGCCAGCGCCCGGCTTCGGCCAATCCAGCACTGCTCTGACTCAGGGCGACGACGAGCGGCGAGGCGCTGCCAGACAAGGTGAGCTGCATCCCGTGCGCCCCACCCTCTGCGATCTGGAGTTGGGCAAGCCCGCCGGTCAGCGCCTCGCAGAACTTGCCGCCATTGCGCGACAGCAAACCATACCCGTCCGGCTGCGCGCGCAACTCGAGCGCGCAATTGTAGGGAGGCCCGAATCGCAGATCCGCCACCTGGGTACCCTCGCCTCCAGCCGCGCGCGCACTCAGACGGACGTAGACCGGCCCAGCACTGCCGCTGGCGGACAGGATGCCGCGCCAGTCACCAGCCGGAATCCCGCCCGCCGGAGCTGCCTGCGCTGCGGTCAGCGATACACACAAGGCAAGTGCCGAGGTGATGCGCAAAATGTGATGTCGATAGCGATGTTGACCAGCCATGAAAAAGCTCCGATAAGAAATTGGAAAGCATGGAGAGATCGATCACGCTGCCGCTCAGCACACCGAACGCAGCGATAACCAGAACAACGACCAGGCAGATGACGAAGCTGGATCGCAGCTTGCGCCGGGACTGCCGACAGAGATCTGCATGCAAGGCGGCCACATCGGTTCCCAGCCGCTCGGCGAGCGCCCGGGCATCGGCATCCGACAGCAGCAGCCTCACCGCAGCGCTCCTGGATCGGATAGTGGCACGTCCATGAACGGGTGCAGCGTCCACTCCTTCAGTGCGACACCATCGAACCAAAGCACGCCACGCGGACGCTCGGCTCCTTGATAGCTGATCTTCAGCGTATGCCCAGGCGTACGGCCATCTGGCGGCGCAAGACGCAATGCCAACCCGGGTGCACCGTCGGCCTGCGTGACCGGCTCGATCTGCACTTGCAGCGTCAACGAAAGCTCGCTGATTTGCTGCAGCCGCAGCGCACGCAATTGGCATACAGGAATGGAGAACAGGGTTGCCGTTTCGGCCTGCGCCGTTTGCTCTGCATCCATGCACTGCACCCACAGGTCGCATGCGGCCGCCGCGGCATTTACGACTGCAGCGTGCCGCTGGCGGCACCGCTGTTGCGCGCGTCGGACGGCCTGGTCGAGCAGCTCCACGAAGGTGTCGAGGCAATAGCTCGCACGTGCCATCTATGCCTCCGTCAGCCAGACCGGCTTGCGCTTGAACCCGACGTGGTAGCACAGCCATTGCAGCACGACCTGGTGCTCGCCCAACTGCAGGATATTGAAGCTCTTCTCGATTCCGAGAATTGCCCCCCTGGGCGCTTCGCTGAGGCAGCGATTGAGCAACTGCTGCGCGGCTTCGACCTGCTCGGCAGTCTGCATTTTTGCCGGGTTGTCGCTGCCGACGACGATGCGCTTGATGAAACTGACTTCTGAAAAATCCATCATCGGCAACGACTCGGGTTAGGGGAAAGTACGGGACGCACTAGCGACGTTACGGCACCGGCACAGGTGCGGTGACTTTGCGTGGGGCCGCAGCGGTCTGCAGGATGTCGAGCACACGCGACAGGCCTTCGGGCGTGCCGCGATCTTCGGCGTGCAGCGCGACGTGATACTTTGCCGAGTTATCCGAAGAGCGGGTATTTTCCTTGTGGCTGGACACGGAGCCCTGCACGTTGACCTTGGCCTTGAAGACGCCCCAGCCGACGCTGGCTTCCAGATCCACCTTGAGGCTCTTGTCTTCGGCTTCCTTTTCCGAGAACGAGGATTTGACTTCCATATCGAAGGTGACGTCCACGGTCTGAATGCTCAGGTTGGGGACGTTGACGAGGGTCAACAGCGGTACAACGATCTCGACTTCTTCCTCTGCCATGCCGGTACCGCTAGGGTCTTCGACCGGGCGCTTGAATTTGAACTGCGCGGTGCGCGTGCCGCCGTTCCCGTTGGGATCGGCAGGGTCGGTCGGCGGCAGAAAGCCGATGACCTTGATGAAGTCGGCGGTGGCCCGTGCCAGCATGACCTGCGCATCGCAGGCTGCACGCAGCGGAGCGCCGATCAGGTCTGCCATCGGCAGGCCCTTGAACTGGTCGGACATGTTGACGATATCGCTCATGATGTTCTCCTGAAGAACGGTTGTTTAAGAAGAAAGCGATGACGGCGGGCGTTACTCTCCCTTGACCGTCTTGAACACACCTTGCGACTGCGCAAGGCGATTGATGAGACGTGCCACGCCCTCGGTCGGCTCGCTGCCTTCCACGCGCAACACGACGTGCACCGCACTGTTTCGTGCATTTTTTGCGTTGGAGCCGAGATCGATGCCAATCTGGCCTGGCAGCGCCGGCGGCTTGGGATGCCAGTCCTCGACGACGGATGGAACCGCCAACGCATCCGGCACGCCTGCTTCGTCCAGCTCGCTGAGTTCACCGAGCTGTGCATCGAAACTGATCTCTACATCCTTGATCCGCAGGACGTTGGACGACACCAGCGGCAACAGCGGTGCCCGATACAGGTCTTCGTCGTTCTCACCCGCTTCCGGGTGCTGCGACGGCAAGCGGATCAGGACGCTTCTAGGACGGTTGTCTTCGTCGAAGAACGCACCCAGGTTGGCCATCTGGTGTTGCTCGATCCGGTCCTGGGCGTCGATGACCGCGCCAGCCAGTGCTTCGATCAGATCATTGAGGGATATCTGCGCCATGTCGGGCTCGTCGGTAGGAAGTGTCGCTGGGCCGCTGCCGGCTCAGACCGAGTCGGGAAAGGAATCCACGCGCGCCAGCCAGCCCTTGAGAAACTTGCCAAGCGCCGGTCGCGCTGCGACGAGCCTGTGGTAATAGTCCCTGCGGCCGGCCTTGTAGCGTGCATACAGGTCTTGCTGGTTGCTGGATGCCAGCGCCGCGAAGGTGGCCGGCCCCATGCGGCCGTCAGCGACCAACTTGCCGCCGGTCTGGCTGTTGAGCACGGTCTGCAGCAGTTTGATGGCGTTGTTGCCGGCGTTGACGTAGAAGTCGAACACGATGTTGGCTAACGGCTGCAGCGCGATCTGATCGGCGCGCAGCCGGTCCCAGTACTGCGCCTTGTAGATGACCCCAGCCTGGGCGTCGGTCAACGCACGCAGGTTCGCCAGACTTGGCTCGATGCCCAGCAGGTTCTGCGCGCAGGCCTTGAAGGTCGACAGGGTGATGCCCTTGTTGGTGGCTCCGCCCGGATCGACGGGATCGTTGACGAAACCGCCTTCGTGTTTGAGCAAGGTCGGAAAGAACGCGTTGAAGTCGGCCATCGGCGCCACCTGTGGAGTTGATCGGTGGCGCCAGTTTCCCCAGGGGTGCACTGGCCGCACATCGGTCGTTCGCCGAGACCGGGAAGCCTGAAAGCTGATTCATCCTGGGCGCTCATAGAAGCCGCCACGGCCACGTTTTCTGGAATACTGCGCGCATGAACGAGCTTAACCACTTGCTTGAAAACAACCGCGCCTGGTCCGAGCGTATCCGCCGCGAGGATCCGGAATTCTTTTCCAAGCTCTCGACCCAGCAGACGCCGGAATATCTGTGGATCGGCTGCTCCGATTCGCGCGTGCCGGCCAACCAGATCATCGACATGGCGCCGGGCGAAGTCTTCGTCCACCGGAATATCGCCAACGTGGTCGTGCATACCGATCTGAATTGCCTGTCGGTGATCCAGTTCGCGGTGGATGTGCTCAAGGTCAAGCATGTGCTGGTGGTCGGCCATTACGGCTGCGGCGGCGTGTTCGCCAGCCTGACCCAGAAGCGCATGGGCCTGGTCGACAACTGGATCCGCCACGTCACCGACGTGGCCGACAAGCACGAAGCCTGCCTGCACAACGCCGGCGAGCTGTCGGTGCAGCACGCACGCCTGTGCGAGCTCAACGTGCTCGAACAAGTGGTCAACGTGTGCCGCACCACCATCGTGCACGATGCCTGGGAGCGCGGCCAGCAATTGAGCGTGCATGGCTGGGTATACAGCCTGCGCGATGGCCGCGCGCACGACCTGGGCATGTCGATCGACCGCCCCGAGTTGCTGCAGGAACGCTATGACGCAGCGCTGGCGCAGATCCAGGCCGATCGCGCCGAGCGCTGAGCCGCACGCACACCTGGCCGGCCGCAGCGTCCATCGGACGTAGGCGGCCGGCTGAGCCGGATACCTTACTTTGCCGAGGAACGTCGATGCTGATCCCGCCGATCAACCTGCACGCCTGGATCGAGGAACACCGCCATCTGCTCAAACCGCCGGTGGGCAACAAGTGCATCCAGCAGGATGGCTTCATCATCATGGTGGTCGGCGGGCCGAACGCGCGCACCGACTATCACTACGACGAAGGCCCGGAGTGGTTCTTCCAGCTCGAAGGCGAAATGGTGCTGAAGGTGCAGGACGAGGGCGTGGCGCGCGACATTCCGATCCGTGCCGGCGAAGTCTTTCTGCTGCCGCCCAAGGTGCCGCACTCGCCGCAACGCGCGGCCGGCTCGATCGGCCTGGTGATCGAACGCGAGCGCCTGCCCAACGAGCAGGACGGCCTGCAATGGTATTGCCCGCAGTGCAATCACAAGTTGTATGAAGCGATGTTTCCGCTGAAGAACATCGAAACCGACTTCCCGCCGGTGTTCGATCGCTTCTACCGTTCGCTGGCGCTGCGCACCTGTTCGCAGTGCGGGCATCTGCATCCTGCGCCCGAGCGCTATGCCACGGTCGAGGACTGACAGCGCGATGGCATGCGGCTGCGCGCAGCAGGTTTGCCGCTCGCATGCTCTGAAACCGGCACCATGCTGCGCGCACTGATCGACCTCAAACCGCGCGACGTGCCCCTGCGCGTCGCGCTGCGCAACACCGTTGCAGTCGTCCTGCCGCTGGCGATCGGCGTGGCGACCGGGCAGGTTGCCGCCGGCCTGGCGGTGTGCAGCGGCGCGCTCAATACCATGTTTTCCGACCAGCCCGGGCCGTATCGCGCGCGTCTGCAACGCATGTTGATGGCAGCCCTGGCGGCCGGCTTGGCTGCCTTGCTCGGCATCTGGGTCGGCCACAATACGCCGGCGCTGGTGCTGGCCGGCCTGTTGCTCGGCCTGGGCGGCGGCTTGCTGGTGGCGCTCGGACCGGTGGCCGCGCGGGTGGGCCTGACCAGCATGATCCTGCTGGTGGTCAGCGCAGACATGCGGCTGCCGGTGCAGCAGGCACCCGGTGTGGCGGCGCTGATCTTCGCTGGCGGACTGCTGCAGGTGGTGCTGGCGTTGGCGGCGTGGCCGCTGCAGCGTTATCGCCCGGAACGCTTTGCATTGGCAGACCTGATGCGCCAGCTGGCCGGCATCGCGCGGCAGCGCCCGGACGCCAGTGCGGCGCCGCCGGCGACGCAGGAAGTACTCGACGCGATGGTGATGCTGCACGGCGAGCATCGCTCGCGCGCGATCGCGGTGCAGAGCTTTCGCATCATCGCCGAGCTGTGCGATCGGGTGCGGCTGGAGCTGCTGTCGTTGGCCGATGCCGAGACGCGCCTGACCGACTCGCAGGCGCGACCGGCGATCGAACGCGTGCTCGAACGCAGCGCCATCGTGCTGGAACAGCTCGCGCACGCGATGACCATGGGTGAAGACCCGCAGGCCGCCAATGCCTCGATGACCGGGTTCGACGATCTGGTCGGTGCATTGGCACAGTTTCAGCACGACAACGCCGACACGCGCGAACGCCGCCTGGTGCGTGTCGCCGTCGCGCGCGCGCAAGGCCTGGGCGGCCAGCTGCGCGCGCTGATCCGCAACGCGCACTGGGCCAGCAGCCGTGGCGAAATCCAGGCGCAACTGGCCGAAGCGCGGCTGCCGTCGGCGTTGCGCCCGGCCGCGACCTGGGCCACGTTGCGCGCGAATCTGGACCTGTCGTCGGTCGCCTTCCGGCACGCGTTGCGTTGCGGCGTGTGCCTGGCGCTGGCCATCGCCTTCCAGCGCTGGCAGCAGATTCCGCACGGCTTCTGGATTCCGATGACCACCGCCATCGTGCTCAAGCCCGATTTCGGCGGCACCTTCAGCTTTGGCGCGTTGCGCGTGGCCGGCACCTTCGTCGGACTATTGCTTGCCACCTTGCTCGCGCACCTGGCCATGGACGGCGCCAGCGTCCGCATGGCCCTGCTGGCGCTGTTTTGCCTCGGGTTTCGCTTGCTGACACAGGTGAACTACGGCATCGGCGTGGCGTTTTTGACCGGCATGCTGGTGCTGCTGCTGTCCTTCGAAGGCGTTGCACCGGGCGAAGCGGTCGGCGCGCGCCTGCAGGCGACAGTGGCCGGCAGCGCGCTGGCGCTGGTCGCCTATGCGTTGTGGCCCACGCGCGAACGCCGGCAGATTCGCGCCTCGCTGGCGCACTTGCTCAGCGCATATCGCGACCATCTCCGCCATGTGCTGCTCGGCCAGATGGAGGGTCTGAGCGATACGCGTGCCGCCGCGCGTGTTGCCCGCACCAATGCGCAGGCCTCGATCGAGCGTCTTCGCGGCGAACCGCGCAGCCGCCGCAACCTGCAGGAGCTCAAGCTGGCCGAATCGCTGCTGGCCAATGGCAACCGGCTGATCCGCGCCAGCTTGTTGCTGGAAGCGGCGCTGCGCGATGGCCATCCGTTGCCCACGCTGGACGCGCTGCCCATCTTCGCGCGGCAGGCCGATGAGGCGCTGTCCGCGGTGATCGACTGCCTGCGCACTGGCGGTATTCCTGCCGCGACCACCTTGCGCAACGCCGAGCGCCAGCTTTCCGATGCGCTGGCCGCATTGCCCGACAGTTCCCCAACCACCGCCGCGCTGGCCGACACCATCGACCGCGTCACCGACAGCATCGGCACGCTCACCCACCTGCTGCGCCCTGCCCGACCGGCCTCGGCCGATGCGCCGGCCGTGCATGACGGCGTGCACGATGCGGGCAGGTAAACTGCCGCCCTGATCCGTGTTGCGAGCCCGACGATGACCGACCTGCTGTCCCGCGCCCATGCTGTCGCCCTGGATGCCGCCGACCCGCTGCGCGGCCTGCGCGATGCCTTCGTGTTCCCGCAGCACGGCGATGACGATCAGACCTATTTCGTCGGCAATTCGCTCGGCCTGCAGCCGCGTGCGGCACGTGCGATGGTGGACGAGGTGCTCGACCGGTGGGGCGCGCTGGCGGTGGAAGGTCACTTCACCGGCCCGACCCAATGGCTGACCTACCACCAACTCGTGCGCGACGGGCTGGCGCGCGTGGTCGGCGCGCAACCCGGCGAAGTGGTGGCGATGAACACCCTCAGCGTCAATCTGCATCTGATGATGGCCAGCTTCTACCGCCCCACTGCCGAGCGCGGCGCGATCCTGATCGAGGCAGGCGCATTTCCATCCGACCGCCACGCGGTGGAATCGCAGCTGCGCCTGCACGGGTTGGACCCGGCCACGCATCTGATCGAAGTGGACGCCGACGAACCCAACGGCACCGTCTCGATGACGGCCATTGCCGAAGCCATCGCGCAGCATGGCCCGCGCCTGGCCTTGGTGCTGTGGCCGGGCATCCAGTACCGCACCGGGCAGGCCTTCGACCTGGCCGAGATCGTGCGGCTGGCGCGCGCGCAGGGCGCGGCGGTGGGTTTCGATCTGGCGCACGCGGTGGGCAATCTCCCGCTGACCCTGCACGACGACGGCGTGGATTTCGCGGTGTGGTGCCACTACAAATATCTCAACGCCGGCCCCGGCGCGGTGGGCGGTTGCTTCGTGCACGCGCGGCATGCAAATAGCGACCTGCCGCGCATGGCCGGCTGGTGGGGACATGAGCAGCAGACCCGCTTCCGCATGGACCCGCAGTTCGTGCCCTCGCCCGGCGCCGAAGGCTGGCAGCTGAGCAATCCGCCGGTGCTGGCGCTGGCACCGCTGCGCGCGTCGCTGGCGTTGTTCGACCAGGCCGGCATGGCTGCGTTGCGCGCCAAATCCGAACAGCTCACCGGGCATCTGGAGCAATTGATCCACGCGCGGGTGCCGCAGGCACTACAGATCGTCACCCCGGCCGAACCTGCACGACGCGGCTGCCAGCTGTCGCTGCGGGTGGCCGGCGGACGCGCACGGGGCCGCGCGCTGTTCGAGCATCTGCACGCGGCCGGCGTGCTCGGCGACTGGCGCGAACCGGACGTGATCCGTATTGCGCCGGTGCCGCTGTACAACCGCTTCAGCGATCTGCATACCTTCGTCGAGCAGGTGGAAGCCTGGGCGGCTGCTTGAGCGCGGCAGTCTGACTGCAGTGCCACCAAAGCACTTGTACGGCACGCGGAATCGCCGCGCGCCCACGTACACTCCCAGCCCGCCCGGCGTTGCTGCCGGGGCCACCGTCGTTGCCAGTCGCTGTCTTCCCCTTTTCGCCGGCGCTGCGTCCGGCTGCTGCCGGACATTGCATTGAGCCCAGTTTCTCCGCGTTCCCTGACCCTGATCGGCGCCGGTCTGGCCGGTTGCCTGCTGGCCATCCTGCTGTCGCGTCGCGGCTGGCAGGTCACCGTATACGAACGGCGTGGCGACCCGCGCATCAAGGGCTACGAGTCCGGCCGCTCGATCAACCTGGCGCTGGCCGAGCGCGGCCGGCATGCGCTGCGCCAGGCCGGCGCCGAAGATGCGGTGATGGCCAAGGCGGTGATGATGCGTGGCCGCATGGTGCACCCAATCATCGGCCAACCGCAGCTGCAACGCTACGGGCGCGACGACAGCGAGGTGATCTGGTCGATCCACCGCGCCGCGCTGAATGTCGCGCTGCTCGACCTGGCCGAACAGGCCGGCGCGCGCGTGCATTTCTACCGCCGCCTGCATACCGTGGGCTTCGACGCCGGCTATGCGCGCTTCATCGACGACCGCGACGACCAACCGCACGAGATCCACTTTCAGAGCTTGATCGGCAGCGATGGCGCCGGCTCGGCCTTGCGCGCGGCGATGCAGCGCAAATCGCCACTGGGCGAACGCACCGAATTCCTCGATCACTCGTACAAGGAGCTGGAAATTCCGCCGCAGCCGGGCGGCGGATTCCGGATCGAAGGCAACGCGCTGCATCTCTGGCCGCGCGGGCGCTACATGTGCATTGCGCTGCCAAACGATGGCGGTACGTTCACCGTCACCCTGTTCTTGCCCAACGCCGGCGAGCCGAGCTTTGCCACCACGCGCACCGGCGATGAAGCATTGGCCTTGTTCGCACGCGATTTCCCGGACGCATTGCCGCTGATTCCGCAGCTCAGGGAGCATTGGGAAGAGCATCCGCCCGGACTGCTCGGCACGCTGACCCTGGATCGCTGGCATCTGGATGGCCGCGCATTGCTGATCGGCGACGCCGCCCATGCGATGGTGCCATTCCACGGGCAGGGCATGAATTGCGCATTCGAAGATTGCGTGGCGTTGGCAGATCAGCTGGACGCGCACGACGACCTCGCCAGCGCGTTCGCGGCCTTCGAGGCTGCGCGTCGCGACGATGCGGCCGCCATCCAACAGATGGCGCTGGAGAACTACCTGGAAATGCGCGACCGCGTCGACGACCCCGACTTCCTGCTGCAGCGCGAGCTCGAACAGAAATTGCAGGCGCGCTGGCCCACCCGCTTCGTGCCGCACTACACCATGGTGACGTTCCTGCGCACGCGCTATTCGATTGCGCTGGCGCGCAGCGAGATCCAGCGCCAGATCCTGGTGGAGGCCACGCGGGGACACCGCGATCTGTCGCGCATCGACTGGGCTGCCTTGGAAGCGGTTGTGCACGCACGCCTGGAGCCGCTGGACGGCGCGCATTGACCTCTGCGGAAGACACGGAGGACAGCCTTAGAGCGGCTAACAAAACGTAGTGAGCAGTCGTCAGGTGGGCGCAGACGGCGCGCTCAGAACCGCAGTACACGAGTGGTACATGAGGATTCCGAGCACCGGCCGCACCCGCCTGGCGGCTGCGCGGTAGTTTTGTTGGCTGCTCTTAGCGTGACGTTGCCGCGATGAGGGATACTGGGCGGCACCGGCAGCGCATACGCCGTGCGCCGCGCATCTGGATGTCGTACCCGCATGCCTGACAGCTTTCTCTTCTACGACCTGGAAACCTTCGGCCAGGATCCACGCCGCACCCGCATCGCACAGTTCGCTGCGGTGCGCACCGATGCGCAGTTGCGCGTGATCGAAGAGCCCATCAGCTTTTTCGTGCAGCCGGCCGATGATCTGCTGCCCTCGCCCTATGCCACCATGGTGACCGGCATCACCCCGCAACATGCGCTGCGCGAAGGCGTCACCGAAGCAGAGGCGTTCGCGCGCATCGCCGAACAAATGGGCCGGCCCCAGACCTGCACGCTGGGCTACAACTCGATCCGCTTCGACGACGAATTCATCCGCTGCGGCCTGTTCCGCAATTTCTACGACCCGTACGAGCGCGAGTGGCGTGGCGGTAACTCGCGCTGGGACCTGCTGGATGTGCTGCGACTGGTCCATGCGCTGCGCCCGGACGGCATCGTCTGGCCGCAGCGCGAAGATGGCGCTACCTCGTTCAAGCTGGAGCACCTGGCCGATGCCAACGATGTGCGCGAAGGCGATGCGCACGAAGCCTTGTCGGACGTGTACGCCACCATCGGCATGGCGCGCAAATTCCAGCAGCACCAGCCAAAGTTGTGGGACTACGCGCTGCGCCTGCGCGACAAGCGCTTTGCCGCCACCTTGCTGGATGTCATCGCCATGCAGCCGGTGCTGCATATCTCCCAGCGCTACCCCGCCTCGCGCCTGTGCGCCGCGGCGGTGTTGCCGCTGACGCGCCACCCGCGCATCGACAGCCGCGTGATCGTGTTCGATCTGGAGGGCGACCCGGAGGTGTTGTTGCGGCTGAGCCCCGACGATATTGCCGACCGCCTGTACATCCGCGCCGCGGATCTGCCGGAAGGCGAACAGCGCATTCCGTTGAAGGAAGTGCATCTGAACAAGTCGCCCGCGCTGGTGGCCTGGCAGCATCTGCGCGCTGCAGATTTTCAGCGCTTGGGTGTGGATCACGACGCGGTAGTGGCCAAGGCGGCACGCTTGCGCGCCTTGGGCCCTGAACTTGCCGAGAAGGTGCGCCAGGTCTACGGCAGCGAACGCGCCGCGGTAGCGGCGGTCAACGATGCCGATGCCTCGCTCTACGATGGATTTCTGGCCGAAGGCGACAAACGCCTGCTTGCACAGGTCCGCGCCAGCGCGCCGGACGAACTGGGCGCGCTGGAAGCGCGCTTTCGCGACCCGCGCCTGATCGAGCTGCTGTTTCGCTACCGCGCGCGCAACTGGCCGCAGACACTCTCGTTCGAGGAACAGGAGCGCTGGAACGTGTATCGCCGCCAGCGCCTGCTCGAAGACCGCGGCCTGGGTGAAGTCACCCTGGAGCAATACCACGCGCAGATTGCGGATTTACGGCGTACTCACTCCGACGATGCTACCAAGCAAGCCCTACTCGATCAGCTCGCCGCCTGGGGTTCGGACCTCCAACGCACGCTATGACCACCTACTTTTCCGACGCCAGCTTCAAGTTCCTGCGCGCCCTGGCCCGCCACAACGACAAGACCTGGTTCAACGACCATCGGCATCAGTATGAGGCGCATGTGCGCCAGCCGTTTCTGCAGCTGATCACCGATCTGCAGCCGGCACTGGCACAGGTCAGCGAACACTATCGCGCCGATCCCAAAACCCAGGGCGGCTCGCTGTTTCGCATCTATCGCGATGCGCGGTTTTCCAACGACAAATCGCCTTACAAGAACTGGCAAGGCGCACGCCTGTTCCATGAACGCCGCCGCCAGATGCCGGCGCCATCGTTCTATATCCACCTGCAGCCGGGCGAAAGTTTTGTCGGCGCTGGCCTGTGGCATCCGGAGCCGGACACGCAACGCAAGCTGCGCCAGTTCATTTTCGACAATCCCGGCAGCTGGAAGGCCGCCGCGCATAACCCGAAACTGCTGCGCAAATTCACCATGGACGACAGCGAAAAGCTGGTGCGCACACCGCGTGGATTTCCCAACGACTTCGAGTTCATCGACGATCTCAAGCACCGCAACTGGGCGTACCTGCGTCACCTGGACGACAGCATCATGACCGGGCCGCGACTACGCCAGACCATCGAGACGGACCTGGTGACCCTGGCCCCGTTCGTCGATTACCTGTGCGCGGCCTTGGACCTGGAATTTTGATGACACACTTGGCACGCGAATCGTGCCGCGCTGCGCCGATCCTGCGCGCACCGCAGCGACGTTACGCAGCCCTCGCCTACCTGGCGACCACGCTCCCGGCTTCAACAGCACCGGAATGCACACGATGAGGAAGCGCTGGCTGCTGCTGCCGGTGCTGGCCGTCGTGCTGCTGGCCGGGTACGTCGTTGCCGGACCATATCTTGCTATCCGCGGCATCAGCCAGGCTGTGGCCAACCGCGATGCCGGACAGCTGGAGCGACACGTGGATTTCCCGACTCTGCGCGTCAACCTCAAGGCGCAGCTGGACGATTACCTGGTGCGCCAGGCCGGGAGCAGCCTGCAATCGAGCTTGCTCGGCGGGTTCGCCTTGCAGCTCGCCAGCGGCATCGGCAGCGCGGGCGTGGATACTCTGGTCACGCCGCTTGGGATTGGCGCGCTGTTGCAAGGCCACAGCGTCTGGAATCGGGTCACCGGCGACACCGTCAGCGCCGACACCTACGCCGCGCCAGCGCCCGCACGGCCGCTGCGAGGCGCCGAACAACGCTTCGAGTCCACTCGCCGCTTCACCGCAACTACGCATACCGCCACTGGCGCGCCGGTGGTGTTCGTGTTGACGCGGCAAGGCCTGCGATGGCGGCTGACCGATATCCGCCTGCCGTTGGCTGACGCGCAAGCGGGACAGGGACGCTAAGCGTCCCTTCGCGACAACACTTTGGTGCGTCAGCCAGCGCAGACGCCGCGCAGCCCGTCCTGTCGTGCGCGGGTGTGTGGCTCAGGCAAACGGCGGATCATTGGCCACGCCGTGCGGCACATGTCCGGCGGCCACGTGCTGATGCTGGCGCGCACTGTCGATGTTGTGCTGCGAATCGTCGAAGAAGATATCCGCACCAAACGCCTGAAGAAACGGGCCCTTGTGACGCCCGCCCAGGAACAGCGCCTCGTCCAGACGCACGCCCCACTCGCGCAAGGTGCGGATCACCCGCTCATGGGCCGGCGCCGAGCGCGCAGTGACCAGCGCCGTGCGGATCGGCGAGGCCTGGCCGGGCGGAAACGCCGCCTGCAAGGTGTGCAGGGCCGCCAGAAAATTACGGAACGGCCCCACCGACAACGGCTCGCGTGCACGCTCGCGCTCGTGACGCCCGAAGGCTTCCACGCCCTGCTCGCGCGAGATGCGTTCGCTCTCGTCGCCGAAGATCACCGCATCGCCATCGAAGGCGATCCGCAGCTGCGTCGACAAACGGCTTTCGTCGTTGTCCACGATTGCCGCCGCGGCCTCGGCGCGTTCGCCCAGTGCGCGCGGCATGATGGTCGCCGCCGCGATGCCATGGCTCAGCGCGCGCCGTACCGATTCCGGATTGGCCGAGAGAAACAGGTCGGTCCCGAACGGCTTGACGTACGGCCAGGTCGGCTCGCCCGAGGTGAAGGTGGCACGCACGATGCCCAGGTTGTAATGCTGGATCGAGTTGAAGATGCGCAGGCCGGTATCGGCGGAATTGCGTGACAGCAGGATGACCTCCACCCGCGGCGCGTCCTCGGGCACATCGTGATTGAGCGCCAGCAGCTTGCGCACCACCGGGAACGCAACGCCAGGTTGCAGGACGTCGTCCTCATGCTCGCGCTGGAATGCCGAATACGCCTCCACTCCGTCGGCCTCGAACAGCGCATGGCCTTCTTCGAGATCGAACAGGGCGCGCGAGGTCACCGCGACGGTCAATAACCTTGGGGAGTTGTCGGGCATTGGGGAGGCCGGGATTGGGGATTAGGGAGTGGTTTAAAGCAGGACTGGAGGTCGGGATTTGATCGCCCATCCGCGCAGCATCGTAGCGCGTGCGCGCGATTCTAAAGACGACGTGGCACGCTGCTGCCGTTGCCAATCCCGAATCTCGAATCCCAAATCCCCGCTCCTCAAACCGCAAACTGCTCGCTGAAGATGCGCTCTTCCAGATTGTGTTCGGGATCGAACAACAACGTGACCTGGCGTTGCGTGGATTCGCGGATGGTCACTTCGACCACGTCGCGGATTTCGTGCGAGTCGGCGGTGACGCTGACCGGGCGCTTGTACGGGTCGAGCACGCGGAAGCGCACTTCGGTATCTGCCTTGAGGATGGCGCCGCGCCAGCGCCGCGGACGATACGGCGCGATCGGCGTCAGCGCCAGCGTATGCGAGCCCAGCGGCAGGATCGGCCCGTGCGCCGAATAGTTGTACGCCGTGCTGCCGGCCGGCGTAGCCACCATCACGCCATCGCCGATCAGCTCGGCAATGCGGGTCTGGCCGTTGAGATCCACGCTCAGATGCGCGGCCTGCCGGGTCTGCCGCAGCAGCGAGACCTCGTTGTAGGCCAGCGAGCCGGCACTGGCACCGGATTCGGTCTGCACCTGCATTTCCAGCGGCCGCAGATACGCTGGCTCGGCGCGCTGCAGGCGCTCGAGCAGGTCGTCTTCGTTGTCGCGGTACTGGTTCATCAAAAAGCCGACCGAGCCCAGCTTCATGCCGAACACCGGCTTGTCGGCGGCGCCATGCCGGTGCAGCGTCTGCAACATGAACCCGTCGCCGCCCAGCGCACAGACGATGTCGGCGCTGTCCAGGGCATGGTCGCCATAGCGCTGCGTAAGGCGTGCGCGCGCGGCCACCGCCGGCTCGGCGGGGCTGGCAAGAAAAGCGATGCGAGGTGGTGCGGTCATCGTTGACTCCAGAGCATGCGAATCAGCATACCGCAGCCCTGTGCTGGGCTTGTTGTGGGCGCATTGCGATCATGCCCACGCCTTCTGCGCGTGCACGGCAGCGGTCGCGTCGTGGCAAGCACGCGCTCCCGCGCCTGCGACGCATGGCACCTTGGCAACCGCGTCTGCTGGCGTCTACGCGAGCCGAGCCGGCGCGCCATCGGACGCAACCGGCGCGAGCTCAGGCCGTCAACCGCCAGGCGCGATGAATGCGCGCATGCCGCTCGAAATCCGGGTCGATGGTGCGCGGGCTGATTTCTTCGCACTGCGCGAACTCCGCCACCCCTTCCTCGTCCAGCTTGAAGCGACGGAAGTTGTTGGAGAAATACAACACGCCCCCCAGCGCCAACCGCGCCACGGCCGCGCGCAAAAGACGCACATGCTCGCGCTGGATATCGAAATCTTCCGCACGCGCAGAGTTGGAGAAGGTCGGTGGGTCGCAGAAGATCACATCGAAGTGCGCACGCTCGGCTTCCAGCCAGGCCAGCGCATCGGCCTGCATCAGTTTGTGCTTGCTGCCGGCCAGCCCGTTCAACGCAAGATTCTCGGCGCACCACTGCAGGTAGGTTGCCGACAGATCCACGCTGGTGGTGGACGCCGCACCGGCCACCGCCGCTTCCACGCTGGCCACGCCGGTGTAGCAGAACAGGTTGAGGAACCGCCGGCCCTTGCTCTGCTGCGCCATGGTGCCGCGCAGCGGGCGATGGTCCAGGAACAACCCGGTATCCAGATAATCGAACAGGTTCACGCGCAGCAACGCGCCGTGTTCGCGCACGTGGACGATTTCGTTGCGCTGTTCGAAACGGCCGTACTTGCTGCCGCCCTTGCCGCGCTCGCGCGACTTCAGCGCCACGCGCTCGGCCGGCACCTCGAAGACCTCGCGTGCGGCGGCCAGCAATTCGTTGAGACGACGGCGCACATCGGCCTCGGGAATCGTCGCTGGCGCTGCGTATTCCTGCACATGCAGGAAGATGCGCCGGTCGCCGTCGGCTTGCTGGTACACGTCGATGGCGGCGGAATATTCCGGCAGGTCGGCGTCGTAGGCGCGGAAACATTCGATGCCTTCGCGCGCGCGCCACTTCTTGAATTTCTGCAGATTCTTGCGCAGCCGGTTGGCCACCATCTGCGCGCCCTCGCTGAGCGCGGTCGGCGCTGCCAGCGGGGTGCGTCGCGGCACTGCGATCGGGTCGCAGACGATCAACGCGCATTCGATCGCACCGTTGAACAGCTGGTATTTCTTGCCCGCGCGCAGGCCGGTGGCATACGCCAGCTCGGCATTGCCGCACAGCAGGCTGGCACGCCACTGGGGCACGACGCGCTGCAAGGTATCGCCCAGACGGCGATACAGCGCCGCATCGGCGGCCAGGCGCTCGTCGTACGGCGGATTGCACACCACCACGCCGGTGGCCTGCGGCGGCGTCTGCAACTCACCGACTTCGCGCACGCCGAACCAGATCGCCTCGGCCACGCCGGCCACCTGCGCATTCTCTTTCGCGGCGCGGATGGCGTGCGGGTCCATGTCGCTGCCATGGATCACCTGTTTGAGCGCAGCACGGCCGACGCTGTCGCGTTCGCGCGCCTCGCTCACCAGCTGCTGCCAGCTCTCGCGGTCGAAGCCGCGCCAACGGCTGGGCACATCGCTGCCGTAGCGCTGCAGACCGGGCGCGACATCGGCGGCCATCAGCGCGCCTTCGATCAGCAGCGTGCCGCTGCCGCACATCGGGTCGAGCAAGCCGCCGCCATCGGCATAGGCGCGCGGCCAGCCGCCGCGCATCAGCACCGCTGCGGCCAGATTTTCCTTCAACGGCGCCTCGTTCTGCGCCATGCGCCAGCCGCGTCGATGCAGCGGGCCGCCGCCCAGGTCCACCGAAATGGTGGCGCGGCCCTTGCGCAGCGACAGGTTCAGGCGCAGGTCGGGGTTTTCCACGTCCACCGACGGGCGCTCCAGGCCCTGCCGGCGCATGGTGTCCACCACCGCGTCCTTGATGCGCTGCGCCGCATAGCGTGCGTGGGTGATGGCGGTCCCGGACACATGTGCGTCCACCGACAGCGTATGCCCCACAGACAGATGCGCGTCCCAGGGCAGTTCGGCCACGCCGGCGTACAGCGCGTCTTCGTCCGGGCAATCGAATTCGGTCAGCGGCCACAGCACGCGGCTGGCCAGGCGCGACCACAGCACGGCGCGCTGCGCATCGCGCAGTTCGCCTTCGACGTTGACGCCGGAAATAGTGGCGGTGGCCTTGCTGGCACCGAGCGCAAGCAGCTCGTCGGCAAGCAGGTATTCCAGGCCCTTGGCGCAGGATGCGAAGAATTTCACGTAGGCAGGTATCGATAAAGACGCTGGCCGCGGCGGCGAGCGTGAAAGCAGGACAGCGGGCCGGCGCCTGGGTAGGCAAGGCCGCGGCCGCGGTGGACGGGCCGCAAATGGTCGGCCATCGCGGCCGGCATTACCAGCCCGGCGCCCGGATCGCCCGCCGCACGGTTCACCACGGCGCCAGCCGCCATTGCGCCTGTGCCGTGTCCAGGCGCTGCTGCAGGCCCAACCACTGTAGGAAGGCGGCATCGTGCGAGGCGACGACCAGCGCCCCCTGATGGCCGCGCAGCAGCGCCTCGATCGCTTCCACCGAGGCCAGATCCAGGTGGTGGGTGGGCTCGTCCAGCAACAGCAGTTGCGCCGGCTGCGCCCGGTACAGCGCGCAGGCCAGTGCCGGCTTGAGCCGCTGGCCGCCGCTGAGGCGGCTGCAGGGCAGGTCGGCACGCGCCCGGTCCAGCCCCAGCAGCGCCAGGCGCAGCCGCTGTGCGTGGGCCGGCGCAGCTGGATCCGCGTCCTGCAACTGCGCAACGACCAAGCGCCGGGTCCAGCAGCGCCAGGTGCTGATCCAGATAGGCGGTCGGCGCATGCACCTGGCAATGCCCGGCGCTGGGCTGGAGGCGCCCGGCCAGCAACTGCAGCAATGTGGACTTGCCGCTGCCGTTCGGGCCGACCAGGCCATTGCGCCCGACCAAGCCGGTCGCGCGTTGGTCGATATGGATGTTCAGATCGGAAAACAGCGCGCTGCCATCGGGCAGCGCATACGCCACGCTTTCCAGCGTCAGCGACGGACAGGTCATCCGGGTCTCCATTGCATGCCAGCACACGTGCCGATCCAACCGAACCAACAGCGGTAGGCCGTCATCACGACGGCGGCATCAATGGCGCATCGGACCAATCCTCAACAGGTGAAGTGCAGCCAGTCCAACCCGCCGCACTGGCAGCGACACCGGCGCAACAGGCCGGGCCAATGCAGCCGGCGCTCAACCCAGCCCGAACGCCGGGTGGTAAGCCACATCGGCCAGCGGCAGCAGCCGGTCGCCGAACGCCAGGGCTTGCAATTCCGATGCAGGCACCTCGGGCAACGCCAGGCCAGGTTCGACCGCAAAGCCCAAGCGCCGGAAAAACGCCGGCTCGCCCAGCGCCAGGCAGCCTGCGGCGCCGCGCTCGCGCAACGTGGCAAGCGCGGCCTGCACCAGCCGCGTCCCCAGCCCTTGCCGTTGATGGCCGGGCCCCACGGCCAGCGGGCCAAGCGCGAACCAGCCGGGCGAATCGTCCGACAGCGCCACCGGCGAGACGGCCAGATGCCCGACCACGTAGCCGTCGTGGTCGGCGACCAGCGACAACACGAGTGCGCCGTCCTGACGCAATCCTGCAATCACCTGGTGCTCGTCATGCCGGCTGTGTTCGGCGCGCATGAAGGCCACCATGGTCAGCAGTTCGATGGCAGCGGCGTCGCCTTCGGTGGCTTCGCGGATCAACACGTTCATCGGTGGCACCGCGCGCAGCCATGGCTGGCAACCGTCCGCATCACAGGCCCTGCAACAACGCTGCGAACGCGCGCGCCGAGGCGTCGACGTGCGAGGCCAGACGATGGTCATCGTCGACCAGCAGCAGGCGCGCATGCCGGGCCTGCGCCCAGGCAATCACGTCGGCAGCCGGAATCAACGCGTCGCGCCAGGCATGCACGATCGAGATCGGCACCGATGCGGCGTCCAGCGCCGGCATCGGGCCCATCTTGGTCGGCGGCACCATCAGAAACAGGCCGCGCGTGGGCACCTGCAACGACACCATCCCGGCGATATACGAGCCCAGGCTGGAGCCGGCCAGCACCACCGGCCCCTTCTCGGCCGCCGCCCGCGCAATTTCCAGCAGGCGTTGCAGCCGGCCTGGCACGTCGCCCAGCGTACTCACCTCGCGGCGTGCATCCAGGTCGGTGAAATCCGGGCGCTCATGGGTCCAGCCCAACTGCTCGGCCACGTTGGCCAGCGCGGTCACCTTCAAGGCGTCCGGGCCGCTTTCGAAGCCGTGCGAGAGGATGCAATGGCCGCGACTCATAGCGCCTGCACCGTATCGCCGATGCGCAGCACGCCGCCGCGCAGCACGCGTGCGCACAGCCCACCGTGGCCGCGCATGGCGTTATAGCCGCCCGCACCCAGGGCATCTTCCATGCGCGAACATGGGTCGCACGGGTCGGTGCCTTCCAATTCGATTTCGCCGATTCGGAATCGCCGCCCTTTCAGCGCGATCAACGCAATTCCGGACACCACCAGGTTGCGCCGCAGCGTCGCCGGCGCGATGGTGGCGTGTCCTGACAGCGCCGCGATCACCGGCAAATGCTCGGCCTGGATCAGGGTCACGCCGCGCTTGCCGCTGCCACCTTTGTAGCGGTCTCCCACAAGACCCATACCGGTGCTCACCTGCGCCGCGTCCACTTCCTGCATCGCCACCTCACGCGCCGGGCGCACACCGATCCAGGTCACCTGACCGGTCTGTGGCAGCGTCGCCATCAATTTGCCCAGGGGGCTGTCGGGATTCAAAGCCATCGGGCAATGCTAGCATCCGCTCCATGTCCGATGCCGTCTTGCCGTCGCCGCCAATCACCTATGCGCCGTTATCCTACGAATCGCGGTTGGCCAGGCGCGCGCTCACCCAGATCGACATGGTGGTCATCCATTGCACCGAATTGCCGGACATGGCGATGGCGCGCGAATACGGCGAACGCGTGCTTTATGACAGCGGCACCGGCAACAGCGGGCATTACTACCTCGATCGCAACGGCAGCATCCAGCAATACGTCGCCCTGGAGCGCGTTGCGCATCATGTGCGCGGGCACAACCCGCATACGCTGGGCATCGAACTGGTCAACCGCGGCCGTTATCCGCACTGGCTGGATTCGCGGTATCAGCAGATGACCGAACCCTATCCCGAAGCGCAGATCGCCGCGCTGATCACCTTGTTGCAATGGCTGCAGCAGCAGCTGCCCTCGGTGCGGCGCATCGCCGGCCATCAGGCCCTGGATACCACCCAGGAAGCCGCCAGCGACGACCCGGCCCGTAAAATCCGGCGCAAGCTCGACCCCGGCCCGCTGTTCCCGTGGCCGCGCATCGAAGCGGCGGTGAGCTGGTCGCACACGCCGCGTTAGGCGGCGCTTTCTTGCCACTGCCGGTGGGCGAGTCACTGCGTTACGTCGGTCATGCCCGGTCGCGCCCGACAGCGCCGAGAAGCGATCCAACCTGCGTGCCAGCCGCGCCGTCGAAAGACAGCGTCGCCCGGAGAACACGCACGTGACCGCTTCCGGATGCTGTGATGAGCCATCGAAAACACCTCTTGCCTCGCACACCGTCCACCCGTTGCAGCACACTCAACGTTCGGTCGCACGGTAAGTCTTCTCGCCGGCATTCACTGCCACGTCCAACCGGTTTTCAGGCGGCGCGATGGGGCAGACCACATGGGGCGTCAGTGCGCATGGCGGGTTTTCGGCCAGATTGAAATCCAGGACCACCTGACCATCGCGGGGCGAGGTGGCAAACAGATACCGCGCGCCGCCATAACTCTCCTTGCCGCTGGTGCGGTCGGCGAACAGGAAGAACAGGCCCTGGCCATCCTCCTGCAGCAGCGGCCGCAAGCGGTATTCGTGGCCGTTGCGCGAGAACACGGCTTCTCCCGGCACCTCCACGGTGAGCGGCGTGCCGATCGAGGTCAGCAAGGTGGTCGTGCGCGGCGTTGGATAGGGTTGCCACTGCGCCTGGATGCGCCACTGCGGATCGGTCGGGAAATATTCCAGCCCGTCGAACTGCGTCAGCGCGGGCGCTGCCGGGTCGCGGAAGCGCCAGCCGTACAAGGCGCCGGTCTGCACCAGGTAGAACTGTCGGCCACCCACGTCCAGCCGGTCGCCGCGCTGCCCTGCCCGCTCTGGTTGCAGGCGCACGTCGCCGATGCGCTGCCCGTTGAGCGTCACCGCGGCAGAGCCATCTGCGCGAAAGCGTATGTGTCCTGCAGCATCCAGCGTCAGTTGCCCCAGCTGCGCAGGGCCGGCAGGCAGGACGATATCGCTGTGCGGGTCGCTGCCCACACGGTACTGGCCGGCGCGCACGCGCCCCGAACCGGTATAGCTCAACCACCCATCGGGCGCCCGCAGCTGCCTCAGCCGCTCCGCGCGCGCGCGTTCCAGCGCAACTTCGTACACATCATGCGGCGCCGCATTGCGATGAGCGACCGCAGGCGTATCGCTGACATCGGCGGACGACTCCGCCGAACAGGCAGCCAGCGTCCACACCGCGACGCACAGCGCGCCAATCCGTAACTGCAACCGCATGGCTCACCCAGCACTGCAAGAAACTGCGCTCCGCGCAGCGAACCTGCGTCCCCACAGGTCACCGTTCCTGCCGCCATTGTGCCTGCAATCAGGCGCCGGTCGCGACCGGGCGCGAGGCATCTTGCAGCCAACCGCTCCAGGAACCGGCGTAGACGCGCGCACCGGACAACCCGGCAACTTCCAATGCCAGCAACAGATGGCAGGCCGTCACGCCCGATCCGCACATCACCACCGCCTGCTCGGGCCGGTACGCACCCAGCAACGCGGACAACTCGGCGCGCAGTTCGGCAGCTGGTTTGAAGCGACCATCACGCAGGCTCAGCCCAAGCGGGCGACTCACTGCACCGGGCACGTGCCCGGCCACCGGGTCGATCGGCTCGACTTCGCCACGGAAACGCTCGCCCGCCCGCGCGTCCAGCAACCAGCCCGGCGCCTGCTGCAGGCGCTGCGCGATCTGCTCGGCATCCACCACCGCCGTGGCGTCAAAGTGGCCCGGATACGCGGTGCCGCTGCGCAAGGCAGGCGACTCGGTGCTCTCCGCAAAACCGGCCGCACGCCACGCGGCCAAGCCACCGTCCAGCACCGCCACCCGGCGATGGCCCATCAGCCGCAACATCCACCACGCGCGCGCGGCCGCCATGCTGCCATCGCCTGCGTCGTAGACAACCACCTGGCTCTGCGGATCGATGCCCCATTCGCCGAGGCGTCTTGCAAAGGCCTCGCTATGCGGCAACGGATGCCGCCCCTGCGCCGGCCGTGACAGATCTGCAAGGTCGTGGTCCAGATCGGCATAGTGCGCGCCGGGCAGATGCCCCTGCGCGTACGCCTTGCGCGCTGCGTGCGGGTCTGGCGCAGTCGGTGGCGCGGCACGCGCATCCAGCAGACGCAGCTGTGGATGCTGCAACGCGGCCGAAAGCGTGGCGGCATCGACCAGCGTGGTCCAGTTCGGATCTGCACTCATGCAACCTGCTCCAGGCGACGACGAAGATTGAGAAGAATGGCGGCGGTGGCGCCCCAGATACGGTGGGCAGGCCAGTCGTATTCGAGCACGCGTCGCGGGCGTCCGCGGAACTCCAGTTCCACACTGCGCAGATTGTCCGGGTCCATCAGATAGGCCAGCGGCACTTCGAAGACGTCCGCTACTTCATCCGGCTGCGGCACCGCCACGAACGCCGGGTCGATGACCGCCACCACCGGCGTCACCCGAAATCCGCTCACCGTCACAAACGGATCCAGGTACCCCAAGGCATGCACGTGCTGCGCCCCCAGCGCGATTTCTTCGCAACTCTCGCGCAGCGCTGCAGCAGCGGCATCGGCATCGGACGGCTCCATCCGCCCGCCGGGGAAGCTGACCTGCCCGGCATGATGGCGCAGGCTGTCCGTGCGCCGGGTCAGCAACACCGTCGTGCCCTGTTCGCGCGGCACCAGCCCGCACAGCACCGCCGCTTCGGCAGACGGGTCGCCGTCGGTCAGGTCGATCAGCTCGGCATGGTTCCAACCCGGCCCGGCCGGCGCGGTATCCAGCGGATACAGCGCCCGCCTCAACTGCGCGTATTCGGGCAGCCGCGCCGTCAGCGCGCGTGCGGGCAGCATCGTGTGCAGATAGTCCTGGCGTTCGGCGTCGCTCATGCTCATCCAGCGTGCAATTTCATCCAGGCTGCGCAAACAGCCGACGCAGTGCGACTGCGCGTCCAGCGAACATACACCGATACACGGACTGGGCAGAGGGCCGGCCTCGGATCCGACATCGTTGCCACTCATCGCTGGGTCCTGCGGCCGCTGCATCGTTGCATCGTTCTCTTCAGACAATCGCTGGACCAAAACGACAACGCCGGCCTGGTGGCCGGCGTTGTCGCAACAACATCACGTGCAATTACTTGACGCTGACCAACTTGATCTCGAACTGCACAGCCACGTTCGGCGGGAACGGGGTACGCGGGTCGGCACCGTAGGCCTTTTCCGGCGGCAGGGTCACTTCCCACTTCGAGCCGGCCGGCATCTGCAGCAGCGTGTCGCGCATGGCCTGCATTTCGACTTCGCTGACCTTGATGGCCGGGATCTGCTGCGCCGGACGTGCCTTCTCGCGGTCGCCGAACGGGAACGGACCGGCCACTTCCAGCTGCACGGTGCTGGCCTGGGTCGGCTTGGCGCCCTTGCCGGCTTCGATCACGCGGTACTGCACGCCGCTCGGCAGCGTCTGCACGCCGGCGGTGCTCTTGTTCTTGGCCAGGAACGCATCGCTCTTGGTCTTGTTGGCTGCAGCGGCCTTGTCGTACTCGGCCTTGGCCTGCTGGGCACGGCCCTGCTCGCGCTTCTGGAACGCCTCAACGGCCGGCTTCAACTGGTCGGCAGTGATGGCCGGCTGCTTCTTGGCATAGGCGTCCTGCAGACCCTTTACCACCGAGTTGATGTCGAGCTGCTCGCCGCGGCCGGTGAGCTCGGCAAGGTTGTTGCCATAGTCGTAGCCGAAGTAATAGCTCAACTTGCCCTTCTCGGACGTCGTGTCCTGGGCCAGTGCATTGCCCGTCAGGGCCAGGGCCGCCACAGCGACCGCGATAGAACGCAACTTCATCAAACAATTCTCCAGGGTGGTGGCACAGGACGGGTCTGCCGCCTGAGATGACGCGCTAGGATAGCGGCCGCGATACCGAACCGCTACTTATCGCGAAAGCTAGGACCAGCAAGGGTTTTGGAAGTTCCGTGTTTACTATTTTTTTACGTTCGCAAGGGTTCACATGTCCAATCACGTCATTCTGATCGCCGACCACGCCAGCGTCCGGACGATTACGGTCAATCGGCCGGACAAACTGAACGCACTGAACCGGCAGACCATGCAGGCCCTGGATCAGGCGTTCCAAGACGCAGCCAATGCGGACGACATACGCGCCGTGATTCTCACCGGCGCCGGCCCCAAGGCCTTCGTGGCGGGTGCCGATATCGCGGAAATGAGTGACCTGTCGGCAATCCAGGGGCGCGAGTTCTCGTTGCTGGGCCAGCAACTGATGCGCCGGATCGAGCGCATGCCCAAGCCGGTGATCGCGATGATCAATGGCTTTGCGCTGGGCGGCGGCCTGGAGCTGGCAATGGCGTGTCACCTGCGCATCGCCGCAGCAACAGCGCGCCTGGGGCAACCGGAAATCAATCTCGGCCTGATTCCCGGCTTTGGCGGCACGCAGCGCCTGCTGCGCCTCACCGGCCGCGCCGCAGCGCTGGAACTGAGCCTGCTCGGCCTGCCGATCGACGCGGCCCGCGCACTGCAATTGGGCCTGGTCAATCGCGTGGTCGAAGCGGATGCCCTGCACGAAGAAACGCTGGCGCTTGCGCAACGCCTGGCAACTGCAGCGCCGCTGGCACTGCGCGGCATTCTGGATGCGGTGGTGTTCGGCGGCGAATGCGCCATCGAGGAAGGCCTGCAGCTGGAAACCGCGCAATTTGCGTTGTTGTTCGCCACTGACGACATGCGCGAAGGCACTCGCGCATTCCTCGACAAACGCCCTGCCCAGTTCCACAACCGCTGATATCGCCATGACGCTCGAGCTCATTCCGGCATCGCGTCCGTTGGCGCTGCGGTTGTTCGATTGTGTGCAGGCCGACGACCTGGATCGTGCGCTGGCACTCGGCTTGATGGCCTATCTGCCCGACCCGCAGCACGATACGCTGGACGCCGACTGCCCGCAGGTCTGCGCCACGTTGCTCAGCGCGCAACGCCGTCTACAAGACGCCTGGGCCGCGCGCGAACGCTACCGCGCGCGCTCGGCGCGCCTGCAACGGCGCGCCACCGAACGCGATGCGCGCAGGGCGCCCGCCCCGGCACCCAGCCAACCGGCAACGCCCGCACTGCCGCCGCTGGCCGCTGCCATCCTGGCGCGCGCGAAGGCGAAAGCCGCTGGCGGAGCGCAGCCATGAACACACCCCAGGCAATGGTACCGGCGCGTCGTGGCAGCAGCATGCGCAAGCCCGAGATACAGGAGATGTTCGAGCGCCTGCGCGAACTCAATCCGCACCCCACCACCGAGCTGGAATACACCACCCCATTCGAGTTATTGATCGCGGTGCTGCTGTCGGCGCAAGCCACCGATGTCGGCGTCAACAAGGCGACCCGCAAGCTCTATCCGGTGGCCAACACCCCGCGCGACATTCTCGATCTCGGCGAAGAAGGCCTGAAGCGGTACATCTCCACCATCGGCTTGTTCAACGCCAAGGCCAAGAACGTCATCGCCACCTGCCGCATCCTGCTGGAGCGCTATGGCGGCGACGTGCCGCATGATCGCGCCGCGCTGGAAGCGCTGCCCGGCGTGGGCCGCAAGACCGCAAATGTGGTGCTCAACACCGCCTTCGGCGAACCCGCCATGGCCGTGGACACGCATATCTTTCGCGTTTCCAACCGCACCGGCCTTGCACCAGGCAAGGACGTGCGCGCGGTCGAAGACAAGTTGGTCAAGGTGATCCCGGCCGAGTTTCTACACGATGCACATCACTGGCTGATCCTGCACGGACGCTACGTCTGCAAGGCACGCAAGCCGGATTGCCCGGGCTGCGTGATCCACGATCTATGCCGCTACCGCGACAAGACGCCACCGGCGCCTGAGCGGCAAGCAAAAACCAAGAGTTGAGACAGCAGTGGCGCCGGAGCAACGGCGCAACCGCGCGCCCTCGTCACACGCAGCAAACCGCAAGGCTGCAAGCTTTTACGAATCTCGAATCCCCACTCCGCCCAAAAAAATCGTGACCGGATGATGCGTCTTTCGGCGCCATGCATCACCCGATCACGATGGGGGTCACCCGGCGCGAACGCCGGGCGTTTACAACACTTTACGCAGCTTTCGCCTGCTCGACGCGCTGTTCCACCAGCACGCCATCCACTGTGGGCTGGCCTTCGACACGTCGATCCAGCTCCTTCCAGTCCACCACCAGTTCGCAGCCGCGTGAGGCCGCATTGCGGCTCCAGTCGCGCAACAACTCGATGCAGGCATGATCGACGTGGTGCAGCTTGGCCACATCCAGATGCAGCGCAGTGTTCGGCGGCACGCTTTCCAGCGTACGTGCCATGGCCGGCACCTTCAGGAAGGTGGCCGAACCCTGGAGGGTCAGATGCATTTCGTCCTTCTTGTCGGCGTGCTCACGCACCTCGACCTTCAGACGCGACGAATGCAGTGCCAGACGGAACAGCGACAGACCGAAGCCGATCAGCACGCCGGTCAGCAGGTCGGTGGCCACGATCGCGAAGGTGGTCGCCAGGTAGATCGCGGCCGTTCCGCGGCCATAGGTCGCCAGCTCCTTGACCTGCCCGATCTTGATCATCTTCACGCCGGTATAGACCAGGATGCCGGCCAGACAGGCCACCGGCGTCATCCGCAGCAGCCACGGCAACAGCATGGCGAACACCAGCAGCCAGCTGCCGTGCAGGATGGTCGATGCACGCGTTGCCGCACCGGCCTGCACGTTGGCCGCGCTGCGCACGATCACCCCGGTCATCGGCAATGCACCCAGGAAGCCGCAGAGCATATTGCCCACGCCCTGCGCCGCCAGCTCACGGTCGTACTGCGTCCGCGCCCCCTGATGCATGCGGTCCACCGCCGCCGCCGACAGCAAGGTCTCGGCGCTGGCGATGAAGGCGAAGGTCACTGCCGAGACCAGCAAGGTGTGGTTGAACACGCCAAAGATGTCGGAAATGCTGGGGATGCTGATCGCAGAGAACAGATTGGTCGGGACATCGACCTTGTTGACGTTCAAGCCCTGCAACTGCACGGTCGCGGTGACAACCACCACCGCGATCAATGCACCCGGCAGAAACCGCAGGCGCTGCGGGCGCAGCTTGTCCCAGGCCAGGATGATACCGATCGTCGCCAGACCCACGAACAGCGCATTACGGCCGGTCCCCTCGCTGATGGCCTGCCACAACACGCCAGGCAATGCAGCGAAGTTTTCCAGACCGCGGGCCTTGGGCGCGGCATCCATCAAGACGTGCGCCTGCGAGGCCACGATAAGGATGCCGATGCCCGACAACATGCCGGCCACCACGGCCGGCGATGTCATCCGGAACCAGACGCCTGCGCGGCACAGACCGGCAATCAGCTGAATTGCGCCGGCCACCAAGATCACCGGCCCGAGCGCAACAGCGCCGTGCTCCCGCACCAGTTCGAACACCAACACAGCCAGGCCGGCGGCCGGCCCGCTCACCTGCAGCGGAGAACCCGCCAGAAAGCCGACGACCAGACCACCCACGATGCCGGTGATCAGGCCCGCGGCGGGCGGCATGCCGGATGCGATCGCGATACCCATGCACAGCGGCAGCGCGACAAGGAAGACCACCACGGACGCCAATAAATCACGCCCAAACAGTCCCTGGCGGAAATATCCGCCGATACCTGATGTGTTCATGGCAGGCTCCGTCAGGCGAGTTCAGCGCGCACGACTTGTTGCAGTCGCGGGCGTGGAGTGGCTTCGGGGGTGCTTTCGGCCAGCAGTGGCCGGAAGCCACCCTTCTCGGCATCGAAGGCGCGGATCTCCCCGTGCGCGATATCGTAGATCCAGCCGTGGATGCGCAACGTGCCCGCCGCCAGGCGCGCTGCCACCACCGGCTGCGTGCGCAGGTGGTCCAACTGCGAGACCACGTTCTCTTCGGTCATGCAGCTCAGCGCTTCATGGCTCTGCGGATCGTGCCCGTGATGCGCGGTGACATGGCGCGCCGCATCGGTGTGCTTGAGCCACGCTGCCACGGAGGGCACGTCTTCCAGCGACTCCGGCTTGAGCACTGCCTTCATCGCGCCGCAGTCGGTGTGCCCGCAGATCACGATGTGGCGCACGCCCAGCACTGCGATGGCGTATTCGATCGCTGCCACCACGCCACTAACATGTTGCGAGTACGGCGGCACCACATTGCCGATATTGCGATAGACGAACAATTCGCCCGGCTGTGCGGAGAAGATCAGCTCCGGCATGACGCGCGAGTCTGCGCAGGTGATGAACAGCGTATGCGGGCTCTGGCCGCCTGCCAGTTCCTGAAAGCGCGCACTCTGACGCGGATAGACTTCCTTACGGAAATGGCGAAAACCTTCTAGCAAACTTTCCATGGGAGATTCCTCTAGGCAACGAATAGCCATCCGCGGCGCAAACCGCGAATTGCAAGACAAACAAATCAATTGGGAATCCGGCGCGGAATGCACCGGGTGCAGCGACAGCGGGGATCAGCCAAGCAGTGCGTTTGGAGGACGCAGCTGTGGGATCAGGTCGCGTTTTTGATTTGCCGGCGCGTGATGCGCGTGCCAAGAGGGGGAATACCGCGCCAGCATCGGCCATGCTTGGGAAAGCAAGGGGATATCGTCTGCAGGCTGTGTGTCGACTTGGCTCTGTGTATCGCCGTCGTCCTGCGGATCTTCTGCTGCATCGCGTTCTTCGCCAGCATCCACCATTACCGCCAGGCCGTCGCCCACGAACGCATGATGCATGCGCGCGTGCGCATTGGCTGCCGACCACGCGGAAAGCGCGAGCAGGCAGACCAACAGCATTTGGAGGAATCGAGGAAACATGGCCTCGAAGCTAACAATTTTGACGCCGCGTATGCAAGTGGTGCGCCGCACAAACTGACGCATGTGTTCAGGCTGACATAGCGCCAGTTCAGCCCGTCAGCGGCACAGCTGGGAAATTCAAGGCGTTGAGGTTGGCACCGAGTACTGTCATAAAACAGCGCGGTTCAGTTTTTTGACACACACTGACATAGTTTAAACAAACGTAAACTCTTGTCTTTATTGGCAAAAATCACGTATTACGTTTTTGTTGTTTTGTCACATTAACGCAACCTTCACACCCTAGCCTGCGCCCACTTTCTCAGGTCGCAAGGCATCTATGAAACTCGCTCCCACCCTGCTTGGTTCCGCGCTGCTGCTGGCACTGGCCGCCCCTGCAGCACACGCCGAGATCGCCATCGATGTGATCGGTGGTTCGGAAATCTCGCTGGAAGGCCTGGTCCAGGCCGACGGCAACTGGTTCCACAACGATGTGCAGGACCTCAATGGCCCGATCGGTGCCAATGGCGACAATTCCGAATTCAGCATCCGGCGCGCCGAGCTGGTCCTCAAGGGCAAGGGCCCGGGCAACTTCGAATGGGTCGCCGGCTATGACCCGAGCGTGCTGAAGGAGGTCACCATCCGTGGCACCACCATTCGCAGCACTGGCCGCTTCCTGGATAACAACATCAAGTACAAGTTCGGCGGCAACGCGAACAATTACCTGCAGATCGGCCAGTTCAAGCAGCCCAACAGCCTGGAAGAACTGTCCAGCACCAAGAACAACGACTTCGTCTCCAAGGCGTCGGTGACCAACACCTATGGCATCTCGCGCCGGTTGGGCGTGGCCTATGGCATGGGCGACAACAATTGGAGCGTGACCGCCAGTGCATTCGGCCGCGAGCTGACCCGTAACCAGGCGCACGGCAACGGCTATGGCGCGCGCGGCACCTGGGCGCCGATCAACGAGACTGGCAACGTGCTGCACTTCGGCCTGAGCTACCTGGCCTACGACACCGACGACGACACCTTGCGCCTGCGCGCACGCCCCGACGCCGACCTGACCACCGTTCGCCTGATCGACAGCGGCGCCATCACCAATGTGGACAACGTTGGCGTGGCCGGTGCCGAGGCGATGTGGATCACCGGGCCGTTCAAGCTGCAGAGCGAGTACTTCCAGGAAAACGCCAACCGCATCGGTGCCAATGCGCACGACTATAAGAGCGACGGCTGGTACGTGAGCGGCGTCTGGAACCTCACCGGCGAAACCTGGGGCTACAAGGCTGGCGTGCCGACCACCCCGCTGCCCAACGAGCCGGCATCGGGCATGTGGCAGCTGGCGGTGCGCTACGACACCCTGGACCTCAACGATGGCCACCTGGTCGCCAACGGCAACACACCGTTCGTCGATGGCGTGCTGGGCGGCAAGATGAACATCTGGACGGTCGGCGCCAATTGGTACTGGCGCTCGAACTTCAAGTTCGCCCTCGACTACGCCAAGGTCGACAGCACCCGCTACAACAGCACCACCCGCGGCCTGGTCGACGATAACCCGTCGATCATCGAAGCACGCGCGCAGTTCTACTGGTAAGTGCGTCGCTGCCGCGTGCGATCGGTCGAGCGCACGCGGTGGCAGCGCCGCCACTTCCTGCCGGCCTGAACATCCGACGGCGCAATGCCGTCATCGCCCTGTCATTTCCCAGACACCGCATGGTCATGCCATTGCCCTGCAATGGCACCACGGCGGGACGTCCTCATCCCTTCGCTACAGGAGCTGTTCCGTGATCCACTCCTTCAAGACCCGTCTGGCCGTCGGCGTACTCGCCGCCTCGCTGGCACTGTGTGCCCAGGCTGCCGATGTCACCGGTGCCGGTGCGTCGTTCATCTACCCGGTGATGTCCAAGTGGTCGGCCGACTACAACGCCGCCACCAAGAAGCAGGTCAACTACCAATCGATCGGTTCGGGCGGCGGTATTGCCCAAATCAAGGCGGCCAGCGTGGACTTCGGCTCGTCCGATGCCCCGCTCAAGCCGGAAGAATTGGCCGCTGCCGGCCTGGCGCAGTTTCCCTCGGTGATCGGCGGCGTGGTGCCGGTGGTCAACGTTCCGGGCGTCGCCGCCGGTACGCTCAAGCTGGACGGCAAGACCCTGGGCGACATCTTCCTGGGCAAGGTCAGCACCTGGAACGACCCGGCCATCGCTGCGCTCAACCCGGGCATGAAACTGCCGGAAGGCAAGATCACCGTGGTGCACCGCTCCGACGGTTCGGGCACCAGCTTCAACTTCACCAACTACCTGTCCAAGGTCAACCCGGACTGGAAGAGCAAGGTTGGCGAAGGGACTGCCGTGCAGTGGCCGACCGGCATCGGCGGCAAGGGCAACGAGGGCGTGGCCGCCTACGTGAAGCAGATCAAGGGCGGCATCGGCTATGTCGAGTTGTCGTACGCGCTGCAGAACAAGATGGCCTACACCGCAATGAAGAACGCGGCCGGCAAGTTCGTGCAACCGTCGGACGAAACCTTCGCCGCCGCGGCCAACAGTGCCGACTGGGGCACGGCCAAGGACTTCTATCTGGTGATGACCAACGCCGCTGGCGATAACGCCTGGCCGATCACGGCGACCAATTTCATTCTGGTGCAGAAAAAGCCGAAGAACCCGGCTGGCCTGAAGAACACCCTGGACTTCTTCCGCTGGGTCTACACCAAGGGCGATGCGCAGGCCAAGCAGTTGGACTACGTGCCGCTGCCGGACACGCTGGTCACCCAGATCGAGGCGTATTGGGCCAAGAATCTGCCGCACTAAGGACAGCGCAGCCTGTGCTGTAGCGCCAAGGTGGGCAAGCCATGCTCTGAAACGGCATGGGCGGTTGTCTGGTCCATGCCGGCGACCTGCAGGGCCGCCTGAAATGGCAACTAGGTGCCCCGCACCGAGGCTCGGCAGCCAGCACGAAAACGCGTAAAGGAACGACGCCGTCTCTCTCCCCGGCGTCGGCCCCGGGACGCGGATCCCGGAGGGTGCCACTCCCTCCGCGGTCCGCGTCCTTTTTTTGTGATGCGTTGGCCAGAAGGCACTGTCATGCAGGTGTAACAAAAACATCATTTCATAGTGTGGTCTGCCGGAGACACCGGCCAATCCAGCCTCGGAGCTTCCATGAAATTGCAGTCGGCCAGCCTGACCGCCCTGTCCCTCACCATCGCCCTCGCCCTGGCCGCGTGCTCGCCCGGCAAGGACGCGCAGTCCGCAGACGCCGCAAAGGGCGCGCCGACCGCAGGCGCCACCGCCAGCGACAGCAAGGGCGCTGAAATTTCCGGCGCCGGTGCGTCCTTCATCTATCCGCTGGTGTCCAAGTGGTCGGCCGACTACAACGCCGCCACCGGCAACAAGGTCAACTACCAGTCGATCGGCTCCGGCGGCGGCATTGCGCAGATCAAGGCCGGCACCGTGGATTTCGGCTCGACCGACAAACCGCTGGACAGCACGGAACTGCAACAGGCTGGCCTGGGCCAGTTCCCGTCCGCCATCGGCGGCGTGGTGCCGGTGGTGAATCTGGAAGGCATCGCGCCGGGCAAGCTGCGCCTGACCGGCGCCCTGCTGGGCGATATCTTCCTGGGCAAGGTCACCATGTGGAACGATGCGGCCATTGTGGCGGCCAACCCGGGCGTGACCCTGCCGGCCACCAAGATCAACCTGGTGCATCGCTCGGATGGTTCGGGCACCACCTTCAACTTCTCCAACTACCTGTCCAAGGTCAGCCCGGAGTGGAAGAGCAAGGTCGGCGAAGGCACCTCGGTGCAGTGGCCGGGCGGCGTGGGTGGCAAGGGCAACGAAGGCGTTGCCTCGTATGTGCAGCAGATCAAGGGCTCGATCGGTTACGTCGAGCTGGCCTACGCCCTGCAGAACAAGATGCCGTACACCTCGCTGCAGAACGCGGCCGGCCAGTGGGTCGAGCCGAACGCGGAAAGCTTTGCCGCCGCCGCTGCCAGCGCCGACTGGGCCAACGCCCGTGACTTCAACCTGGTGATCACCAATGCGCCGGGCGAGAAGGCGTGGCCGATCACCGCGACCAACTTCATGTTGATGCACAAGCAATCCAAGGACGCCGCGCGCAGCAAGGCGACGCTGGACTTCTTCAAGTGGGCGCTGGAAAACGGCCAGGCCCAGGCCAGCGAATTGCACTACGTGCCGCTGCCGCCGGAGCTGGTGAAGCAGATCGAAGCCTATTGGGGCAGCGAGTTCAAGTAATGCCCTGCACCCGCCCATGCGGCGGGCTGCGCTGCGGCGAGGTACCTGAAGGTGCCTCGCCGTTCCTGCTGTCTCACGCTCCCGCCATTGCGCGGGTGACGAGTCCAATCGAATGAATGCCACCGCCATTCCCGAAGCGATGACCGCGCCACGCGGCCGCGACCTGCGCGACGCACGTGCCGATCGCCTGTTCAAGCTTGCGCTGGCCGCTACGGTCGTTTTCGTCCTGTTGGCGCTCGGCAGCGCGGCACTGTCGATGCTGTGGGGCGGACGCCATGCCTTGCAGATGCAGGGCCTGAGTTTCTTCTACTCAGCCGACTGGAATCCGGTCGAAAACAAATACGGTGCGCTGGCACCGATCTACGGCACCCTGGTCACCGCGGTGATCGCGATGCTGATTGCGGTGCCGGTGAGTTTCGGTATCGCGTTCTTTCTGACCGAAGTGGCACCACGCTGGCTGCGTGGCCCGGTGGGCACTGCCATCGAACTGCTGGCCGGCATCCCCTCGATCATCTACGGCATGTGGGGCCTGTTCGTGCTGGTGCCGGTGATGACCGAACATGTCACGCCATGGCTGAACGATCATCTCGGCACGCTGCCGCTGATCGGCCCATTGTTCCAGGGCCCGCCGTTGGGCATCGGCCTGCTGACCGCCGGCTTCGTGCTGGCGATCATGGTGATTCCCTTCATCTCTTCGGTCATGCGCGAAGTGTTTTTGACCGTGCCCACGCGCTTGAAGGAATCGGCATACGCACTGGGCTCGACCAAGTGGGAAGTGAGCTGGGACATCGTGCTGCCCTACACCCGCTCGGCGGTGATCGGCGGCGTGTTCCTGGGTTTGGGGCGTGCGCTGGGCGAAACCATGGCAGTGGCGTTCGTGGTCGGTAACACGGTGCGCCTGTCGCCGTCGCTGCTGGAGCCTGGCACCACCATCGCGGCGTTGATCGCCAACGATTTCGGCGAAGCCACTGAAACCTACCGGTCGGCATTGCTGCTGCTGGGCTTCGTGTTGTTCATCGTGACCTTCATCGTGCTGGCCATCGCACGCTTCATGCTGATGCAGCTGTCGCGTCGGGAGGGCAACTGATGTCCGCCGCTTCGGTGTCGCAATCGCTGTACAACCGCCGCCGGGTCGTCAACGCCATTGCGTTGCTGCTCTCCTGCGTCACTGCGTTGTTTGGTTTGTTCTTCCTGGCCTGGATCCTGTGGACGCTGGTGTCCAAGGGCGTGCCGGGCATCGACCTCAACCTGTTTACCAAGATGACGCCGCCGCCGATGCAGGAAGGCGGCCTGCTCAATGCCTTCTTCGGCAGTGCGGTGATGTGCGGGCTGGCGCTGGCCATCGGCACGCCGCTGGGCATCGCCGCAGGCACCTGGCTCGCGGAGTACGGCAATGCGCGCAAGGCCGGCGTGGTGGTGCGCTTCGTCAACGACATCCTGTTGTCGGCGCCCTCGATCGTGCTGGGCCTGTTCGTCTACACCTTGTACGTGATGCAGACCGGTGGGCGCTTTTCGGCATTCGCCGGCGCACTGTCGCTGGCCTTCATCGTGCTGCCGGTAGTGGTGCGTACCACCGACGAAATGCTGCGATTGGTGCCGGCGCAGATGCGTGAAGCCGCATTGTCGTTGGGCATTCCGCAGTGGAAAGTCACCGTGCAGGTGCTGTACCGCAGCGCCTCGGCAGGCATCGTCACCGGCGTGCTGCTGGCACTGGCGCGCATCAGCGGCGAAACCGCACCGCTGCTGTTCACCGCATTCGGCAACCAGTACTGGAACAGCAACATCTTCCAGCCGATGGCCAGCGTGCCGGTGATCATGAATCAATTCGCCGGCAGCCCGTACGACACCTGGCAAACGCTGGCCTGGGCCGGCGCGCTGGTACTGACCGTGTTCGTGTTGCTGGTGAGCCTGGGTGCGCGTGCCCTGCTCTTGCGCAACAAGATTTCCAATGACTGACCTTTCCCTCCGGACACCCGACATGAACGATCTCCAAAACGCCAAGCCGATGCATCGCATCGCTGTTCCGGCCGCCACGGGGGCGCCGACGGCGCAGGAGCCGGTGAAGGTGGCCGCACGCAATCTGGATTTCTATTACGACAAGTACCACGCGCTCAAGAGCATCAACATCGAGATTCCCGAAAAGCGCGTCACCGCGTTGATCGGTCCCTCCGGCTGCGGCAAGTCGACCTTGCTGCGCATCTTCAACCGCATCTATGCGCTGTATCCGAAGATGGAAGCGCGCGGCGAGGTGTTGCTGGACAACGAAAACATCCTGTCGCCGAAGTACCCGATGAACCGCCTGCGCAGCAAGGTGGGCATGGTGTTCCAGAAGCCGGTGCCGTTTCCGATGACCATCTTCGAAAACGTGGCCTACGGCATCCGCCACCACGAAAAGCTGTCCAAGGCCGACATGCAGAACCGCGTCGAGCAGGCCTTGCGCCAGGGCGCGCTGTGGGACGAGGTGAAGGACAAGCTGGGGCAGAGCGCACTGGGGCTTTCCGGTGGCCAGCAGCAGCGCCTGTGCATCGCACGTGCGGTGGCGCTGCGCCCGGATGTGTTGTTGCTGGACGAACCGACGTCCGCGCTGGACCCGATTTCCACCAGCCGCATCGAACAGTTGGTGGAAGAGCTCAAGCGGGACTACACCATCGTGATCGTCACCCACAACATGCAGCAGGCCGCGCGCGTGTCCGACTATACCGCCTTCATGTACCTGGGCGACCTGATCGAGCATGACCGCACCGAAACCATTTTTTCGCAGCCATCCAAGCAACAGACCGAGGACTACATCACCGGCCGCTTCGGTTGATGTAAGGCGCGCCAGCGCAACGCCGCATTGACGCAGTTCCGCCGCACCGCCCGGCACGACATTTGCATCATGTGCCATGTCGCCAAGGTTACGGCGGACATCCACCACTGCCACGAATCGAGACCACGATGAACCAGCACCTCAACGACCATATCGTCAAAAGCTACGACGAGGAGCAGCACCGTCTTGTCGCCGAGATCGTGCGCATGGGCGAGACGGCGGTGGCGCAGCTGGAAGCCGCACTGGATGTGGTGGAGCGTCGCGATGACAACGCCGCGCACCGCATCGTGGTCAACGACGAGGCGATCGACGCACTGGAGCATGCGATCAGCCACGACGTGATGCGGCTTGCATTGCGCGGCCCGATGGCGCGCGATCTGCGTGAAATTCTTGCAGGCCTGCGGATTCCGGCCGATATCGAACGTATCGGCGATTACGCGGCCAACGTGGCCAAGCGCTCGATCGCGCTCAATTCCGCACCGCCGCTGCCGCAGACCGTGGGCCTGCGCGCGCTTGGCCAGATGGCGGCCGATGCCGTGCGCGAAGCCGTACAGGCGTATCGCAACAAAGATGCCGATGCGGCGATCCGTGTCCGCGACGAAGATGCACGCCTGGATGCGCAGTACACCGCGTTGTTCCGCGAGCTGCTCACCTACATGATGGAAGACCCGCGCAATATCACTCCGTGTACGCATCTGCTGTTCATGGCAAAGAATCTGGAACGCATTGGCGACCACGCCACCAACATCGCCGAGAACGTGTGGTTCCTGGTGCATGGCGAGCAGCCCTTGCCTCCGCGGGTGAAGCGCGACGACACCAGCAGCACCGGCGTCATCTAGACCGCGGCAGCGTTGCCGTGAGGCGCCGCAAGGCCTTCTCATTACGTATTCAGCTTGAAACTTCTACGGTGCAGCTGCACAGGCATTTCCTGTGACCCAGGAGTCCGCTGATGAAACGTTTCGTTGGATCCTTCATGGCCTTGACGCTGCTGACCTCTGGCGCAGCGTTTGCAGCACCGCAGCAGCACGAGCTGGATCACGACCGTGACCGCAATGCGCAGCGTCACGACGACCATGGTCCTGACCGCCATGACGATCACCGCGACGACAGGCATGACGACAGGCGCGACGATCGCCGCAACGCGCATCACGAGGATCATCGCAACGAGCGCCGCGGCCCGCCGTATCGCCGCGGCGAGCGGCTGGCACCGGACCATCGTGGTAGCCGCGTTGCCGACTACCACAAGCACCATCTCAAGCCGCCGCCGCGCGGGCACGAATGGCGTCGCGTGGATAACACCTACGTGCTGATCGCAGTGGCCACCGGGCTGATTACCAGCGTCGTCGCGGGTCGCTAAGGGCTCGCTCACCGTGTCGTTAGGGAGGCCCGGTCCGTGGCAACGCGGATCGGGCCTTTTCATTTCGGTGTATGGCGACTGTCGCTGTGTGGTCTGCAGTCGCCCGGTTCGGGGAAGACGCGCGTAGACGGTGGGCCGGCAATGCACGCCGACGCCACTCGAGTGGCCGTGCACCGAATCGTCGCGGCGTCGCTGCCGCCGGTGTGAGCGTGCCAGCCTGCAGCCGGGGCAGAGCACGGCGTGCGACCTGCTAGGCTATGCGGATGAACGAACCGGTCGATGCACAGCCTGCCCCCTCTTTTTTGCCGATGTCGCGCCGCTTTCGTGGCTATCTGCCCGTGGTGGTGGACGTAGAAACCGGCGGGTTCGACTGGAACAAGCATGCACTGCTGGAGATCGCCTGCGTGCCGATCGAGATGGATACCGACGGACGCTTCTTTCCCGGCGAGACCGCCAGCGCGCACCTGGTGCCGGCGCCCGGGCTGGAGATAGACCCGAAGTCGCTGGAAATCACCGGTATCGTGCTCGACCACCCGTTCCGCTTCGCGAAACAGGAAAAGGACGCGCTGGACCATGTGTTCGCGCCGGTGCGCGCAGCAGTGAAGAAATACGGCTGCCAGCGCGCAATCCTGGTCGGCCACAACGCCCATTTCGATCTGAATTTTCTCAACGCCGCCGTGGCGCGCGTGGGCCACAAACGCAACCCGTTTCATCCGTTCAGCGTGTTCGACACGGTGACGTTGGCTGGCGTGGCCTATGGCCAGACCGTGCTGGCACGCGCCGCCCAGGCCGCAGGACTGGACTGGAATGCCGCCGACGCCCACAGCGCGGTCTACGACACCGAACAGACCGCACGCCTGTTCTGCAAGATCGCCAACGCCTGGCCCGGGCCGGTGTGAGGACGGGATTCGTGATTGGGCATTCGGGATTGGCAAAAGCGTCGTGGTTTCTGGATTGAAGCGGCCAATCGCGTACGTTTACCAAGCACGAGCCGCAACCGTTTGATCACGACGCAGCACTGCTGCTTGCTGCCGTACCCTCATCCGCCCTTTTGAGCACCTTCTCGTGCAGGAGAAGGAACGCCTGCACTGCCGTTGCCAATCCCAAATCCCGATTCCCGAATCCCGGCGTCTAACCCACACAGATCCGATCGCGGCCGGCGCTCTTGGCCTCGTACAAGGCGTGATCGGCGCGCTGCATCAGCGACGAGCCGGTGTCGTCGTCGCGCAGCGCGGCAACACCGGCGCTGAAGGTCACCTGCAAGCCCTCGACGCTGGCCCAGTTGTGACGGGCGTGGAAGAGCGCGCGGATGCGCAGGCAAAGCGCCTGTGCCTCGTCCAGCGTGGTGTCGGCCAATAGCAGCGCGAATTCTTCGCCGCCCAGGCGTGCCGGCAGATCCGAGGCGCGCGCGGCCGCCGTCAGGAGCACTCCCACCTCGTGCAGGACCGCATCGCCGCTGGCGTGCGAATAATGGTCGTTGATGCGCTTGAAGTGATCGATATCCAGAATCGCCAGCACCAGCGGCCGCCCACTGCGCCGTGCACGGCTGATATCGCGCGCCAGCGCTTCGTCGAAATGGCGACGGTTGGGTAGCCCGGTCAATGCATCTTCGTGCGCCTGGCGCTCGAACACATCGGACTTGATGCGCAAACGCGTCAATAGCTCGCTCTTTTCCTGATTGGCCTGCAGCAAGCGCTGCGCCTGCCGTTGCAGGTCTTCGGTGCGCTTGCGCACCAGCTCGGCCAGGCGCGCGTTATGGGTCTTGTAGCGATGCAGCAACACCCGATACAGCAGGGCCAGCAGCAAGAGCGCCCCCAGCGCCGCGGCAAAGCGCACATCCTGGCGTTGCCACCACAGCGGCAATACCTCGAACGCCCACACCGCTTCGTGCGGGCTCCATGCCCCGCCCGGATGGCGCGCAGCCACGTGCAGACGATATCGGCCCGGCGGCAGGCCGATGAATTCCACGCTGCGCTGCCGGCCGCGTTCGGTCCAGGTGTTGTCCAGGCCTTCCAGCCGGGTGCGGTACTCGATTCGCTCCGGCAGCAGAAAGCTCATGCCGACGTAGGACACGTTCAAGCGATGCCCGCCAGCCAGTTGGGCGCGCTGGCGCCACACCAACGGGCGGCCATCCTGCTGCGCGTTCTCGATCACTGCCGGCGGCGGGCGACGTTCGCGAAAGCGCTGCAGACGTGAGGGGTCGACCATGCTTACCCCGCCAGCTGTCACCACCCACACCGTGCCGTCGGCGCGCCGCAGCAGGCTGGGGCCGGAACTGCCGTTGGCCTGTGCATTGCCCATGCCATCAATCTCGCCATAGCGTTCGATCGCGAGCGTGCCGCGCCCATCGGCAACTGCATCGAGCGTTTTGAATTCGGTACGCAGCACGCCGCGATTGCTGCTGATCCACGCATTGCCAAGCCGGTCTTGGACAAGCTGGAACACCGTATCGACCGGCATCCCCTGCTCCAGACCCACGCGTGCGAGAACGCCATTGCGCTCGCGATACAACCCGCGGTCGGTCGCGATCCACATGGCATCGCCGATGGCCTGAAAACCGAATACGCTGCGCGCGCCGCCCAGTTGCTCAAGATTCAACTGGCGCAGCTTGCCGTTGCGTAGCACTGCCGCACCATCGACCGAACCGATCCACACCGCGCCATCGACGTTGGCCAATGCGGTCACCACGCTGGCAGGCAAGCCGTCGATCGCCAACGGCGTGCGCTTGCCATCCACCAGCTGCACCACGCCACGCTGGGTTGCCAGCCATACCGTCTCGTGGTCGTCGATCACGATCGCGCGGATATGCCCGCCGGGAATGCCCTCGGCCTCGCCGTAATGGCGCAGCACGCGCCCGGCGCGCAACACGAAGACACCATCGGCATAGGTGCCTACCCAAAGATCGCCGTGCCGGTCCAGCGCCAGGCTGAGCACCGAAAGGCGTCGCCCCGATGGTGTGGCCACCGGCACCGCCACGATGCGCCCGTCCGGCAGCATCCGGTCCAGGCCGGCGGTTCCGGCGATCCACAAGCTGCCGTCGCGGTCTTCCAACATGGCGCGGCTGTAGTCGCCGCTTAATCCATCGCGCTGGCTGTAGCGACTGAACAGTGTCTCGCGCAGCCGGAACAGACCGCCATTTGCGCCGACCCAGATGCTGCCTTCGGCGTCCTCGCGCAGACTGACGATGCGCCCGGTCGGCAGGCTGCGACCGGCCGGCAGATGCTCCACGCCGTACGGCCCGATCCGCAGCAGCCCCTGGTTTTCGCTGCCCAGCCACAGGTCGCCATTGCGATCCTGCAGCATCGCGGTGAAGTGACCCTGCCCCGGCACCCGATGCATCAGCTCGGCGCGCTCGCCCTGCAGGCGATACAGCTGATCTCCCGCAACCACCCACACCGTGCCGTCCGTTGCGCGATACGGCCATGCCAACCCCGGCGGAAACCCGAATGCGGCCGGCGCGCGGTGCATGCGCCCATCCGGTTCGCGGTAGATCAATCCATCGAAGGTGCCGATCAACAAGCGCCCCTGCGCATCGACCACCATGCGCGGAAAGCTGCTCTGCAGCGGTGCGTCATCGTGCGGCGGGAAATAGTCGAAGCGCCCATCCGGCCACAGGCAGCCCAGCCCGTGCCCTTCGAACAACAGCCACATGCGGCCTTCGGCATCCATGGTCATGGCATGGATCAACGCCTGCGGCCACTGCCCTTGCCGCTGCCACTGTCGCCATTGCCCGTCGGCACCATGCCGGACCAGATTGCCGCGCGCATCGCTCAGCCACAGCGCGCCATCGCGATCTACATACAGCGCGCCGACGCCGTTATCGGGCAGCCCCGGGCGCGTGCTGCGGTCGATCACGCTGAATTCCAGCCCGTTGTAGCGCACCAACCCTTCCCAGGTCGCGAACCACAGATACCCGTCGCGGGTCTGGGCGATGTCGCGCAAGGAGTTGTGCGGCAGCCCGTTGCGCGAACTCCAGCTATCGATGGCGTAATCGCGCAAGCGTGCCGTGCCGGCCGGTGAGGCAGCCGCAACAAGCGAACACAGTGCCAACAGCAGGCAGGCGCCGACACCGAGCCAGCGCGGCTGCCGTCTATGTTTTCGTCGTGCTGACGCCTGGACGCCGCAACTGCTCTCGCCTGTTTGCCAGGCGCCCACCCCATCGTTCATCACACACAACGCGCCGTTCGCTGGCGATATGGTAGGCAAAAACGTCGCGCTGCGTTCGACGGTGGCTGCGCATGCCTGGAAAGCCTTGCTGCACCTCCCTGCGCGTGCGCCAGTCAACGCCTCGCGAACCGCATCTGCGCGGAACATTGCGCAGATGCCCATCGGCAATGCAACGATCAAGCGTTGGCGCTGCTGTGCATCGCGTAACGCGCGTGGGTTACGCAGGCCGGCATGCCTGCGCTCGCGCCTGATGCATGCGGGCCGTTAGGTGCCCAGGCGCTGGCGCACGGCCTCGAACAGGGTCACACCGGTCGCGACCGACACATTGAGGCTTTCGATTTCGCCGGGCATCGGGATCTTGACCAGGCCGTCGCAATGCTCGCGGGTGAGACGGCGCAGGCCATCGGCCTCGCCACCCAGCACCAGCCCGACATTGCCGCGCAGATCCACGCTGTATAACGAAGCCTCTGCTTCGCCGGCCAAGCCATACAGCCACACACCCTGCTTCTGCAGGTCGCGCAGGCAGCGCGCCAGGTTGGTCACCGCCACCACCGGAATGCGGTCGGCCGCACCGGCGGAGGTCTTGCGCACGGTGGCGTTCACCGTGGCCGACTTGTCCTTGGGAATCACCACTGCGGTGACCCCGGCCGCTGCCGCACTGCGCAGGCATGCGCCAAGGTTGTGCGGGTCCTGCACGCCATCGAGGATCAGCACAAGCGCGCGCCCTTCGGCGGCCTCGACCAACCCTTCCAGCTCGTTCTCGGCCCACAGCCGCGCGGCGGCATAGCGTGCGGCCACGCCCTGGTGGCGTACCTGCCCACCCACACCGTCCAGTGCCTGGGTATTGACCCGGCGGACGTCGATGCCCTTGCGGCGCGCCTGTTCTTCGATCTCGGTCAGGCGCGGATTCTTGCTGCCGGCCTCGATCAACACCTCGCGCACGTTGTCGGCGTCGTTCTCGACGGACGAGGCGACAGCATTGACGCCGACGATCCACTGGTTCTGCTTGCTCATTGCGGGCATACGAAGAGGTAAAGGGGAATGGTAGGGCCTGCGGCCTGTCACGTCACGGCCGGTGCGTGGAGCCCGGCGATGCCAACGACGCGATGCGGCGATGGCACTGGTGCTGGACGCGCAGCGCCCGGGGCCAATGGCGCACGCCTGCATTGACCGCACGCCGGCCGCGCACCCCATCGTGTCGATGGATGCCTGCCAGATGGCGCACTGGCGCGTGTTGCCGCGGCCAGTGACGGCCGCGAGCGAGGTGACGCCATTGCTGCTCGCATGCCGCGATCAGCAGCACAACAAACCAAAGCCTTTTCTCACGCCGGCCAATGCGCAGTGTCGTGATCGGGATGTTGTCGCGACACCACGCTGGCCAAAAAAGCCTCCGCGGCGGCATCGTCTTCGGGTGGACGCGTAGGCAGCTGCGCCAGGCCATCGACGAAGGGCAGTTTGCGATCCAGTCCATATTGGATATGCGGCGGCAACTGCTCGGGCGTGTCGAAGGCACCTGCCGCGACTGCCACGCCGTCGGGTGCCTCATACGTCAATGGCGTGCCGCATTCGGCGCAAAAACCGCGCTGCACGACATTCGACGATGCAAAGCGCTTGGGCTCGCCACGTGTCCAGCGAAACTCGGTGCCTCGCACAGACACCAACGGCGCGTAATACGCGCCGAATGCCTTCTGACACATGCGGCAGTGGCAGATCGAAGCATCCACCAACGCACCACGCACATGAAACCGCACCGCCCCGCAATGGCAGCCACCGCTATATTCGCTTGAAGTGTCCATGCCCCGCTCCGCGTCAGTCTGTTATGGACATCATTGCAGACCCACTCGCCTGCAACAGCCCACCTGCCTCTCTCACAGCGAATAACACGACTGCGATCACGGCCAAGCGGATGCGGCCAATCGTGGGAGTCGCCGTGAACCGCTGGCGCGCCGCGGCTCATCAGCCTCGTCTACACCCGCCCGACGACCCGCGCTTCATTTTAGTGGCTGCTTGTCACCACCACCTCGCGTGGCGGGCTGCCAGTTCGGCCGCCCGCAGCGCCGTCCTGCAACTCAGTACGACTTCTTCTTGCGCTTGGTCGGCTTCTCGCGTGGCGGCAGCGGCGCTTCGGGCGCTGCACCATTTTCGTCGGCCAGGCGGAAGTCGATCTTGCGCTCTTCCATGCTGGCCTTGAGCACCAGCACGCGCACCGGGTCGCCGAGGCGGAACTCGCGGCCACGGCGCTCGCCGCTGAGCGTCTTGCGAATCGGATCGAACTGGTAATAGTCCTGCGGCAGCTGCGTGACGTGCACCAGGCCGTTGACCTTGGACTGCGTCAACTCCACGAACAAACCAAATCCCGTCACACCGCTGATCACGCCATCGAACTGGCCGCCGACGTGCTTTTCCATCCACGCGGCGCGGTAGCGCTCGTCCACTTCGCGCTCGGCTTCATCGGCACGCCGTCCGCGCTCGGAGCATTGCAATGCCAGCGCCGCCATCTGACGCGAGGTATAGATGAATGTCTGCGGGCTGGCGCCGGTCAACGCATGCTTGATTGCGCGGTGTACCAGCAGATCCGGGTAACGCCGAATCGGCGAGGTGAAATGCGCGTATGCCTCCAACGCCAGACCGAAATGGCCGTTGTTTTCCGGCGAATACACCGCCAGGCTCTGGCTGCGCAGCAACACCGATTCCAGCAACGCCGCATCCGGGCGCGCGCGCACTTTCTTCAGCAACTTGGTGTAGTCGCCGGGGCGCACCTTGCTCCATGCCGGCAAGCTCAACTGGAACTCCTTGAGGAACTCCAGCAGGTCTTCGTACTTGCTCTCCGGCGGGCGCTCATGCACACGGTAAGGCGCAGGCACATGCACGCTCAGCAGGTAGCGCGCCGCCTCGACGTTGGCGGCGATCATGCATTCTTCGATGAGCTTGTGGGCATCGTTGCGCACCAGCATGCCGGCCTGGGTGACTTCGCCGGTGTTGTCGAGCACGAAGCGCACTTCGGAGGTTTCGAACTCGATCGCCCCGCGCTGCGTGCGTGCCTTCGACAGCACGTGATACAGCTGATGCAGGCGCTGCACCTGCGGCAGCAGCGGGCCGATGAAGGCCTTGGTGTCCGCATCGTCTTCGCCCACCGCCTTCCAGACCTGGTTATAGGTCAGGCGTGCGTGCGAATTCATCACCGCTTCGTAAAAACGCGAGCCGGTCACTTCACCATCGCGTCCCACCTGCATGTCGCAGACGAAGCACATGCGGTCGACCTTGGGCATCAGCGAGCAGATACCGTTGGACAGCGTTTCCGGCAGCATCGGTACCACGAAGCCGGGGAAATACACCGAGGTGGCGCGCTTTTGCGCTTCGTCGTCCAGCGGCGTCCCGGGACGGACGTAATTGGACACATCGGCGATTGCCACCACCAGACGGAAGCCGTCGGCATTGGGCTCGCAATACACCGCGTCGTCGAAATCCTTGGCGTCTTCCCCATCGATGGTGACCAGTGGCATCTGCCGCAGGTCCACGCGCCCGCCGATCATCTGCGGCTCGACCACCAACGGCACGGCCGCCGCTTCGTCCAGCACTTCCTGCGGAAATTCGTGCGGCAATTCATGGCCGTGGATGGCCATTTCGACGACCAGCGACGGCGTCAGCTTGTCGCCCAGTACCGCGATGATCTTGCCGATCGCCGGGCGGCGCGCGTCCGGCGGCGCGATCAGTTCGCAGACCACCAATTGGCCTTCGCGTGCCTCGCCGATACCGTCCGGGGCAATCTGCACATTGCGCTGGATGCGCTTGTCGTCGGGGTCGACGTAAGCCACACCGTGCTCATAGAAAAAGCGCCCCAGCATGCGCGACATGCCACGTTCGAGCACGCGCGCAATGGCACCTTCGCGACGGCCGCGATGGTCGATGCCGGTGACATTGGCGAGCGCGCGGTCGCCATGCATGACCTTGCGCATTTCGAACGGCGGCAGGAACAGGTCGTCGCCGCCCTCGTCGGGCTTGAGGAAACCGAAGCCCTCCGGGTTGGCGATGACCACGCCGGCGATCAGGCTGGTCTGCTGCACCGGCGCGTAGCCACCGCGGCGGTTCTGCACCAGTTGCGCTTCGCGCACCATTGCGGCCAGGCGCTTGCCCAGCGCATCGATGCGGTCGCTCAGATTGAGCTGCTCGGCAATTTCTTCGGCGGTCTGCGGACCGTCGCAGGCTTCAAGCAATTGCAGGATCGCCTCGCGGCTGGCGATCGGCTCGGCATACCGAAGAGCCTCGCGCTCGGCATGCGGATCCTTGAATTCGGCAGTCGCAGGTGCAGCGGTCTGGAAGCGTTCCGGCGGCGGCGCAGACGGGCCACTCTTGCGCGGATGCGGAGCGCGCGGCGCAGGCGGCGCGGACGCCGGCTGTGGCGAGGCTTTGGAGGGGTTGGATGCTTTGTCGGCAGCGCGCTTGTTGGCGGACTTGGTCGATGCGCCGGCTGCGGCGCGGACCAGGAAGTCTGGCATCCAGCCCGGCAACTTCTGCTGTTCGGCAGTGCTGGAATCGCCTGCGCCGGTGGATTTGCGGCGACTCGGCCGATCGGAATCTGGGGTTTTTTTCTTTGTCATTGCTTACATGGTACTGCGTGGCGCGGCGGGATGGGCAGCAAGGCCGGCGCGACCGCCGACGATTGCCGCATGGAACCCATTGACAAGCCGGCCGGGGGCCTGCAAAATTCGCGGCTCACCTGCCCAGGTGGCGGAATTGGTAGACGCACTAGCTTCAGGTGCTAGCGGGGGCAACTTCGTGGAGGTTCGAGTCCTCTTCTGGGCACCAGTTTAAAAAGACCTCCGAGCAATCGGGGGTCTTCTGGTTTCTGGGGTTCGAAAATGCAGTGCGCTGCACTCGATCGCCGCGCCCTTGCCGGCAGCCCGGCCCCGGCTCGCTCTTTCGGCGTTGGAAAACGGCAGACCAGCTCACTGCCCGGGGCGCAGATGGCCTCGCTTGAGCCCTTGGCCATCATCACGCTCCACGCCGGAAAGTGGCCCCGCGCACTCCTGAAAACCAAGCGCGCCTGCCGGCCCGCGCGACCCGGCAGCGCGCGGGCGGCCGCACTATCACCCTTACCCGCTGCGCTCGCTTATCGATGAATGCGCTCGCGTGCCGCTACCGTTACGGCGCAGCGGTAATGCCCGCCTCGCGCAGCGCCTGCGCCCAGATGCGGTAGCCGGACTCGCTGGGATGGGTGCCATCGGGCATCAGCGCTTCGGGCAGCGTGCCGTCGGGCTGCAGCATCTTGGGGCCGATATCGACCAACTGCACCGCCGGATCCTTGGCATAGCGCGCGACCAGCAGCCGGTTTGTCTCGGCGATCGGCGCGCGCCGTGCATCGTCGGGGTTGCGGCCACGCGGCATGATCGCCATCAGGATCAGCTTGCTGTTGGGCAGGCGACGGCGCACCTCGCTCACCACCGCCTGCACACCCAACGCCGCTTCAGCCGGGGTGCTGGCGCGCGATTGCGCGGTGCCGCTGAGATTGTTGGTGCCGATATGCAGCACCACCCAGCGCGGGTCCAGACCATCGAGTTCGCCCTGCCGGATGCGCCACAGCACATTTTGCGTGCGGTCCCAACCGAATCCCAGATTCAGGACCGGCCGCGTGCCATACAACCATTGCCATGATTCGGGGCCACTGACGCGCGTGGCCTGCGGCAGCCCAGACCAGAAATGCGTGATCGAGTCGCCGATCATCACCACCTCCGGCTTCAGGCTGCGCGCGACGGCCAGCGCTGCGTGGTGGCGTGCGTACCAGTCGTAGGAATCCTGCTCCAGCCAGTCGACCGGCATCAGCGAGGTCGCCGCGTCACGGCCGAGTTCGGCCACCGGCTTGACCGGTGGCTCGCCCAACAGCCGCGCCAGCGTGGGCTCGATCGCTTCGGCCAGCATGCGCTGCCCCCGCGTGTCCGGATGCAAGGCACCGGCCGCCGGACGGAACCGGGTGTCGTAAAACAGATCGGTGCGGAGTATGCCGTCGCGCTGGAAGACCGAGCTCACATCCAGATAGGTCACGCGTGGGTTGTCGCCGTAACGCACGGCCAGGCCCTGATTGATCTGCGCATCGCGCCGCGATTTTTCGCTGGAGAGATCGCTGGGCAACACGCTCAGCAGCAGGATGTGCGTGCGCGGCAGCTTCTGCTCGATCGCCGCGACCACCGCATCGATACCGAGTTGGGTCTGCTCGGCGGTTTGACCGAGATGGCCAGTGTTATTGGTGCCGATCAGCACCAGCGCGACCTTCGGCTGCAGCCCATCGACTTCGCCATTGGCCAGCCGCCACAGCACGTTTTCGGTGCCGTCGCCACTGAAACCCAGGTTCAGCGCACCGCGGCTGCCGTAGAAGGTTTGCCAGGTCGGTCGGAAGTCTTCGTCCGGCGCCTTGGCTTTCTCGTAGTTTTGAGTGATCGAATCGCCGATCAGCAGCAATTTGGTATCCGGGTGCTGCTTGACCTGCTCCAGCACCTGCGCATGCCGCTGCGCCCACCAGGACTCGCGCAGACGATCGGTTGGCACGATCGAAGGCGGCGAGGTTTGCGCGCCTGCCGTCGTGCAGAACAGCAGCAGCCCCCAGCACCACAGGGTATGCGCTAAGCCGGAGCGTGAAACACGGGACGAAGCAGCGTGCGAAGACCGGGACATGCGCGCACCAGACACGGGAGAAGCGTCGATTGTGGTCCGCGCATGCAACGCAGGACAACCCTTGGCATAGCCGCCCTTGATGATCACAACGCACTGCAGCGAGCACTCCGACGTTGCCGCGTTGCTGCGGCAATGCTGAGGGAATGACGGGCTTCGCCGCGACCCTGTCATGCCGCGTGCGATCACCAAGCGCTGGATTGCCGAGGCGCCCGCGTCGATTTCGGTGATCTTGGCATCGCGGAAAGCCCTCCAGCGGTGCCGCGCGCAGCGGCAGCGCTGGGGCGCGCCAAGACCTCAGCGCAGCCCGGTCTCGCCGCGCGCGATCACCAGGCGCTGGATTTCCGAGGTGCCCTCGTAGATTTCGGTAATTTTGGCATCGCGGAGAGCGCTCCAGCGGTGCCGCGCGCAGCGGCACCGCTGGAGCGCGGCAAGACCTCAGCGCAGCCCGGTTTCGCCGCGCGCGATCACCAGGCGCTGGATTTCCGAGGTGCCCTCGTAGATTTCGGTGATCTTGGCGTCACGAAAGTAGCGCTCCAGCGGCATTTCTTTCGAATACCCCATGCCGCCATGAATTTGCACCGCCTGATGGGTGATCCACATCGCCGCCTCGGATGCGGTGAGCTTGGCCACGGCCGCTTCGGTACCGAACTTTTGCCCCTGCCCCTTCAACCACGCCGCGCGCAACGTCAGCAGCAGCGCCGCATCCAGCTTGCACTTCATGTCGGCGATCTTGGCCTGGGTCATCTGGAACGTGCCGATCGCCGCGCCAAATGCCTTGCGCTCCTTGACGTAGGCCAGCGTGGCCTCATACGCCGCGCGTGCAATCCCGACCGCTTGCGAGGCAATGCCGATGCGCCCGGCATCCAGAACGCTCATCGCAGTCTTGAAACCCTCGCCTTCCACGCCCAGCACCTCGTCGGGCTGCGCAACGTAATCGGCAAACTCGATTTCGCAGGTGGCCGAGGCACGGATGCCGAGCTTGGGCTCGGTCTTGCCGCGATGAAAACCGGCGCGGTCGGTATCGACCATGAAGGCGGTGATGCCGCGCGAGCCCTTGTCCGGCTCGGTCACCGCAAACAACACGATGTACTTGGCCACCGGGCCGGAGGTAATCCAGCTCTTCTTGCCATTGATGACGAAGCTGCCATCGGCCTGCTTGACCGCGCGGCAGCGCATTGCCGAGGCATCCGAGCCGGACTGCGGCTCGGTCAGCGCGAACGCACCGATGTGCGTGCCCTCGGCGATCGCGCGCACGTACAGCTGCTTCTGCGCTTCGCTGCCGTTTTTGAGAATGCCGGTGCAAAACAGCGAGTTGTTGACCGAGACGATGGTGGAGTGCGCGCCATCGGCCGCGGCGATTTCGATCATCGCCAGCGCATAGCTGATCGGGTCCATGCCGGCGCCGCCGTACTCGACCGACACCTCGATGCCCATCAGACCGTTTTCGCCAAGCAGGCGGATATTTTCCAGCGGAAATTCGCCGGTACGGTCGAATTGCTCGGCGCTGGGCGCGATCTTTTCCTGCGCGATGCGGCGCGCCACATCCTGGATCATCAATTGTTCTTCGGTAAAGCTGAAATCCACGTCGCACCCCTTCAGGCCTGAGCTGAGCCCCATTGTAGCGCCAACCATTCGCATGCGTATGTAGTTGACCGCACCTGCCGCCGGCCCGAAAATATCTCCATATCGCGATATAGAGATATTCATGGATCTGGAAGACTGGTCGGCCCGCTTGAAGGTATTCGCCGACGCCACGCGAGTCCGCCTGCTGGCCTTGCTGGAGCAGGAAGAACTCACCGTGGCCGAGCTGTCGGCCATTACCCGGCTGGCGCAGCCGCGGGTGTCCACGCACCTGGCCAAACTCAAGGAAGCCGGGCTGGTCCGCGACCGCCGCGCCGGGGTATCGGCGTATTACCGCTTCGACGAAGTGTCGCTGGACCCGGCGCAGCGCGCGCTATGGCTGGCACTGAGCACCGGCAGCGACGATCCGTTGTTGCGCCAGGATGCCGAGCGCGTGGCCGCCGTGCTGGCCAACCGTGCCGCGGACCAGAACTGGGCCGATTCGGTGGCAGGCGACATGGAGCGGCATTACTCGCCCGGACGCACCTGGGAAGCGCTGGCGCGCACCGCCCTGCCCCTGCTGGAAACCGGCGACGTGCTCGATATCGCGTCCGGCGACGGCGTGCTGGCCGAACTGGTGGCACCGCATGCCACCCGCTATATCTGCATCGATACCAGCGCGCGCGTGGTTGCGGCCGCCAGCGAGCGCCTGCGCAAACTACGCAACGTGGAAGTGCGCGAAGGCGACATGCATGCGCTGCCATTCCCCGATGCCAGCTTCGACCTGGTGGTGCTGATGCACGCGCTGACCTACGCGGCCAAACCGGCGCAGGCGGTGGCCGAGTCGGCGCGCGTGCTGCGCCCGGGCGGCCGCCTGCTGCTGTGCAGCCTGGCCAAGCACGAACACCGCGCCGCGGTGCATGCGTACGGCCACGTCAATCTGGGGTTTGCTGCCAAGGAGCTGCGCAAGTTCGTTGAAAAAGCCGGGCTGGACGTCTCCAGCCTGGAGACGGTGACACGCGAAAAGCGCCCGCCCCATTTCGAAGTGATCTCGTTGATTGCTGTGAAGCCGGGAATGGGGAATCGGGATTCGGGAATCGCCGACCGCAGCGCCGCTGTCTCACGGAGCATCGCATCATGACGCCTGCAGCACTCCACTCCCCCGTTGCACATGCCCTGCCCTGGCTACGTCCCGAGCGCGCAGCCAAGCTCACCGCCGCGCTTGCCGAGCGCATCCTCATCATCGATGGCGCGATGGGCACCATGATCCAGCGCCACGATCTGCAGGAGCCCGATTATCGCGGCACCCGCTTTGCCGAGGGCTACGACAGTGCGCACGTGCACGGCCCCGGTTGCGACCACGCACACGTGCCGCAGGGCCACGATCTGAAGGGCAACAACGATCTGCTGCTGTTGACCCGCCCGCAGATCATTGCCGGCATTCATCGCGCCTATCTGGATGCAGGTGCCGATCTACTGGAAACCAATACCTTCAACGCCACGTCGGTGAGCCAGGCCGACTATCACCTGGAACATCTGGTGTACGAGTTGAACAAGGCGGGCGCGCAAGTCGCGCGCGCCTGTTGCGACGAAGTCGAGGCGTTGACCCCGCACAAACCGCGCTTTGTGATCGGCGTGCTCGGCCCCACCAGCCGTACCGCCTCCATCAGCCCCGATGTTAACGATCCCGGCTACCGCAACACCAGTTTCGATGCACTGCGCGAAACCTATCGCGAGGCCATCGAGGGCTTGATCGATGGCGGCGCGGATACGCTGATGGTGGAAACCATCTTCGACACGCTCAACGCCAAGGCCGCGTTGTATGCGATCGAAGAGGTCTTCGAGGCACGCGGCGGGCGTTTGCCGGTGATGGTTTCCGGCACCATCACCGACGCATCCGGGCGCACCTTGTCCGGACAGACTGCCGAAGCGTTTTATGCATCGGTCGCGCACGGCAGGCCGTTGTCGATCGGCTTGAATTGTGCGCTCGGCGCCAAGGATCTGCGCCCGCACGTGGAAACCTTGGCGCAGATCGCCGACGCCTATGTCAGCGCGCATCCGAACGCCGGCTTGCCGAATGCCTTCGGCGAATACGACGAGACGCCGGAACAAATGGCGTCCACGCTACGCGAATTCGCACAGGCCGGCCTACTCAACCTGGTCGGCGGCTGTTGCGGTACCTCGCCGGACCATATCCGCGCCATCGCCGAAGCGGTCGCCGATCTGCCACCGCGGCAACTGCCTGGCGCACAAGAGCTGGCGGCGTGATGCGTCAGGCTCACCCTCATCCACCCTTTGCGCACCTGCTCCCGCCTGCGCGAGCAGGTGGCGCGCAGCGCCGGATGAGGGCTGCATTGCACCGCGCCCCAGGGCCGGGCCGTGAACACCCCCTCACCACGACCGATCGCGCCGTCATCGTCCAGCAGAGCCTTGCATGAGCACTCCCCGCTACACCCGCCTGTCCGGCCTTGAGCCGCTGGTCATTACGCCGGACCTGTTGTTCGTCAACGTCGGCGAGCGCACCAACGTCACCGGCAGCGCGCAGTTCCGCAAGCTGATCAAGGAGGAGCGCTACGAGGAAGCGGTGGAGGTCGCGCGTCAGCAGGTGGACAGCGGTGCGCAGATCCTCGACGTCAACATGGACGAAGGCCTGATCGATTCGGAGAAGGCGATGACGCGCTTTCTCAACCTGATCATGTCCGAGCCAGATATCGCGCGCATTCCGGTGATGGTGGATTCGTCCAAGTGGAGCGTCATCGAAGCGGGATTGAAATGCCTGCAAGGCAAGAGCGTGGTCAACTCCATTTCGCTCAAGGAAGGCGAAGCAGTGTTCATCGAACACGCCCGCAAGGTATTGCGCTACGGCGCCGCCGCGGTGGTGATGGCCTTCGACGAGGCGGGCCAGGCCGACACCTGCGCGCGCAAGGTCGAGATCTGCACGCGCGCCTACACGCTGCTGACCGAGCAGGTTGGCTTTCCGCCGGAAGACATCATCTTCGACCCGAACATCTTTGCCGTGGCCACTGGCATCGAAGAGCACGACAACTATGCGGTGGACTTCATCGAAGCCACCCGCATCATCAAGGACACGCTGCCGCACTGCCATGTGTCCGGCGGCGTTTCCAACGTCTCGTTCTCCTTCCGCGGCAACGAAACCGTACGCCAGGCAATCCACTCGGTGTTCCTGTTCCATGCGATCAAGGCCGGCATGGACATGGGCATCGTCAACGCCGGCGGCATGCCGATCTACGACGAGCTGGATCCGGAACTGCGCGAACGCGTGGAGGACGTGATCCTCAACCGACGCCGCGACGGCACCGAACGTCTGCTGGAAATCGCCGAGCGCTACAAGGGCACCAAGGGCGCGGCGAAAGTCGAAGACCTGGCCTGGCGCGACAAGCCGGTCCGCGCGCGCCTGGCGCATGCGCTGGTGCACGGCATCGACGCATTCGTGGAAACCGACACCGAAGAAGCGCGCCAGCATTCCACGCGCCCTCTGGACGTGATCGAAGGCCCGCTGATGGACGGCATGAACGTGGTGGGCGATCTGTTCGGCGCCGGCAAGATGTTTTTGCCGCAGGTGGTCAAGTCCGCGCGCGTGATGAAAAAGGCGGTGGCCTATCTGCTGCCCTTCATCGAAGCGGAAAAACTGCGCACAGGCGATGTCGGCAAGTCCAACGGCAAGATCATCATGGCCACCGTCAAAGGCGATGTGCACGACATCGGCAAGAACATCGTCGGCGTGGTGTTGGCCTGCAACAACTTCGATGTGGTGGATCTGGGCGTGATGGTCTCGGCGCAGGTGATCCTGGATCGCGCTCGCGAAGAAAACGCGGATCTGATCGGGCTGTCCGGCCTCATCACGCCATCTCTGGAAGAAATGTCGCATGTGGCGCGCGAGATGCAGCGGCAGGGCTTTGACATTCCGTTGTTGATCGGCGGCGCAACGACCTCGCGCGCGCACACCGCGCTGAAGATCGACCCGCACTACACCGCGCCCACCGTGTGGGTGAAGGACGCCTCGCGTGCCGTGGGCGTGGCGCAGTCGCTGATCTCGCGCGACCTGCGCCAGGCCTTCGTTGCCGCCAACGATGCCGATTACGCGGAAATCCGCGCACGCCACCGTAACCGCGGCGATGCCAAGCGCCTGGTGTCGCTCGAAAAAGCCCGTGCGCAGCGCTTCGACGGCGATTGGGACACCTACACTCCACCGGCCCCACGCCAGCCAGGCATCCACGTTTTTGACGACTACCCGTTGCAGGAGCTGATCGAACTCATCGACTGGACGCCGTTCTTCCAGGCATGGGAGCTGGCTGGCAAGTTCCCGGCGATTCTCAGCGACGAAATCGTCGGCACCCAGGCCAGCGAGCTGTATCGCGACGCACGCCGCATGCTCAAGCGCATCGTCGAAGAGAAGTGGCTGACGGCCAAGGCCGTGTTCGGGCTGTGGCCGGCAAATAGCGTTGGAGACGATGTTGTCGTCCTGACGGAGCCGGCAGAATCGGGAATCGGGAACCGGGAATTGCAAGGCGATGCCCGCACACTCGACCATTCCCGATTCTCCATTCCCCATTCCCTGCACTTCTTGCGCCAGCAAGTCGACAAGCCCATCGACCGCCCCGACTTCTGCCTGGCCGATTTCGTCGCTCCCAAGAGCAGCGGCAAGCAGGACTGGATCGGCGCGTTCGCGGTCACTGCCGGCATCGGTATCGATGCGCATGTGGCCCGGTTCGAAGCCGCGCACGACGACTACAACTCCATCCTGCTCAAGGCGTTGGCCGACCGTCTGGCAGAGGCGCTGGCCGAGCGGCTGCATCAACGCGTGCGCACCGATTTCTGGGGTTATGTGGAGGACGAAGCGTTGGACAACGAAGCCTTGATCGCCGAGCGCTATCGCGGCATCCGCCCGGCTCCCGGCTACCCGGCTTGCCCGGAACACAGCGAAAAACGCACCTTGTTCGATCTGCTCGATGCCGAGCGCAACGCTGACATGTCGCTGACCGAAAGCTTTGCGATGCTGCCCACTGCCGCGGTCTCCGGTTATTACTTCAGCCATCCCAAGAGCCAATACTTCGTGGTCGGGCGACTAAGCAAGGAACAGGTGGCCGATTATGCAAAGCGCAAGAGCATCACGCTGGCATTGGCCGAGCGTTGGCTGGCATCGAATCTGGATTACGACCCGGAGTAAGGGCATCTGCTGACCGCAGATATCGTAGGAGCGCACCCGGGCGCGATGGGGGTCTTATCGGTAAAGCCTCATCGCGCCCGGGTGCGCTCCTGCGCGGCAACGTCACCGCATTGCGCGGCGGCGCCTGGATCACGCCAGCATCAAGCAGCCGGACGCAACACGTTCAAGACTTCGTAGCACGCGCCCATGGTGTGGTAATCGGTCTTACCCGCCGGGCTTTTCTCATCGCTGTACTTGCGGTTGTCCGCATCCAGGATGCGATACCACGCGCCATACTGATGGTCGATCATGTGCGCCCACGAATAGGCCCACAGCTTGTCGTACCACTGCCAGTAGCGATCGTCGCCGCTGCGCTGCGCCAGCAATGCAGCAGCGGCCAACGACTCGGCCTGCACCCAGAAATACTTGTCGTCGTCGCAGACATTGCCGTCAGGGTCGAAGCCGTAATACAGCCCACCGCGCTGCGTGTCCCATGAGCGCTCCACTGCCACGTCGAACAGATGCTGCGCGGTCGGCAGCAACCAGTCGGCCGGCGCATAGCGATCCAGCAGCATCAGCAGCTTGGCCCATTCGGTCTGATGGCCGGGCTGAAAACCCCACGGGCGGAACAGGTGCTTGGGATTGTCGCGGTTGTAATCCCAGTCGATATTCCACTGCAGATCGTAATGCTCCCACACCAACCCATCGGCTTTGGCTGCCTGGCGACGGGTCATGTTCTCCGCGAGCACCAGTGCGCGATCGAGATAACGCTGCTCGCCACTGGCTTCGTACGCGGCGATCATCGCTTCGCACATATGCATGTTGGCGTTCTGGCCGCGGTAGCTGGTGAAGTTGAACTGCGCGTCGGCTTCGTCGCGGTACAGCCCGAACTCCGCGTCCCAGAAGTACTTTTCCAGCAGTTGCCAGGTCTCGTCCATCCACGCGCGTGCCTCATCGACACCGGCCTTCAAACCACACGCATACGCCAGCAACACGAACGCCACGCCGTAGCAGTGATTCATGTCGTCTTCGACCACGCCATCGCGCAGCGTCCACGCATAACCGCCGGTTTGCGGGTTGCGATGCACATTGCGCAGATAGTCCAGCCCGTGACGTACCGCCTGCAGATACGCAGCATCGCCGAACTCACGGTAGGCCATTGCGTAGTTGAAAACGAAGCGCGTACTGCTGACCAGGTGCCGATGCCCGGCATCGTAGATCGAACCGTCATCGCGGAAATACTGGAAAAACCCACCTGCCGGATCGATCGCGCGCGGATGGTAGAACGCCATGGTGTCGGCGATGTGCTGGCGCAAGACGTCAGCCGAACGGAAATCAGGTGCGGGTGTTGCAGGCAAACGGCTCATGATTGTTCCTGGATCAAGGAATGGACGTCATCGATGCTCGGCATTGCCGCGAACGCGCCCTTGCGCGTCACCGCCAGCGCGCCGACCGCGGCAGCAAACCGAATCACCTCATTGATTGCCGCGGAATCGCCGCATAGCTGCTCCAGCGATGCAGCACGCGTTGCCAGCTGATACAGCAGCCCGCCGACGAACGCATCGCCAGCGGCGGTGCTATCGCGCACCTGCACCTGGAACGCCGGCACCTGGCCCGCATCGGTGCGTGTCTGCCAATGCACCGGCCCGCCGCCATCGGTGACCAGCAAACAACTGGCCTTGCCCTGCCACAGCTTTTGCGTGACCGCGCTGGCATCGCCATCGAGCGTTCCCGCCAGATACTCAAGTTCCTCGCGCGAAAGTTTGACCACATCGGCCAACGCCAGCGCCTCCCATAGCAACGCCGCCGGATCGACATCCTGCGGCCACAGCATCGGGCGCAGGTTGAGGTCAAGGCTGACGATGGCGCCATCGGCGCGCGCACGGCGCATGCCGTCGAGCGTGCACTGGGCAATCTCCGGCTCGGTCATGCTGTTGGAGCACACATGCAATACCGCTGCCTGCGTAAACCCGTCCGCGGCGAAGTGCTCGGGACGGAACAACAGGTCCGCTGCCGGTGGACGGTAGAAACTGAAACTGCGTTCGCCCGCGTCGTCCAACGCAACGAACGCCAACGCAGTCTTGGCCTGATCGGTGCGCACGATGCCATCGGTCGCCACGCCGGACTGCTGCAGGCTTTGCAGCAGGAAATCGCCGAACATGTCGCGCCCGAGCATGCCGACGAAATGCGCAGCGCCCCCCAGGCGCGCCACCGCAACGGCGACATTGGCCGGCGCACCGCCGGCATATTGCGCGAAGGTACGCGCCTGGTCCGGGCCGTCCTGCGGCAACGCCAGCATGTCGATCAGCGCTTCGCCGAAACACACTACCTGATGCTTGGTCGCACTCATGCGCGTGCCTCCGCCAGTGCGCCGCGCAACCGCGAGCCCCAGATACCGTAGAACACGATGTACAGGTAGCACAGCAACGGCAGCACGAACGACTCATGCAGGCCGATGCTGTCTGCCAGCAGCCCTTGCAGATACGGCACGATCGCACCGCCGACAATGGCCATGATCAGCAGGCTCGAGGCGCGCCCGGTCAGCGGGCCGAGCCGTTCGATACCCAGGGTGAAGATGGTGGGGAACATGATCGAATTGAACAGGCCGATCGCCACCAGCGCATATACTGCCAACATGCCGCCGCTAGCCATGGTCAGGCCCAGCAACACCGCATTGATGGCCGCGAACACCGACAACAACACGCGCGGCGACAACTTGGCCAGCAGCGCCGAGCCGATGAAACGGCCGATCATCGCCAGCGTCCAGTAGGCCGACACGTACTTGGTTGCCTCACGCTCGGTGAACCCACCGATCTGCGGCAGCGAGAAGTAATTGACCATCAGGCTGCCGATGGCCACTTCTGCGCCTACATAGAAGAAGATCGCCAACACACCGAAGCGCACATGCGGGTGTTGCAAGGCATCGAGCAAGGAATGCTTGCTGTCGTCTTTCTGTGCGCTGGCGTCGGTCAGTGCCGGCAGGCGGAACAAGAACACGAAAATCGCCAGCAAGAACAGCACGATACCCAGCCCGATGTACGGGCCTTGCACGGCCTGCGCTTCCTGCACGCGATAAGCCAGTTGCTCGGCTTCCGGCAGGGCCTTCAGCTGGTCGCCGCTCATCACCGTGTTGGAGAGGATCAACCAGCCGCCCAACAGCGGCGCGATCGCGGTACCGAGCGAATTCAACGCCTGGGCCAGGGTCAGGCGACTGGAGGCGCTGCGCTCGGGCCCCAGCAAGGCGACGTAGGGATTGGCGGCCACCTGCAGGATGGTGATGCCGGTGGCCAGCACGAACAATGCGCCGAGAAATGCGCTGTACACGCGCAGTTCCGCCGCCGGCCAGAAACCCAGCGCGCCGACCGCCGCCACCGCCAACCCGGCCACGATGCCCTGCTTGTAGCCCAACCGATTCACCAGCCAACCGGCCGGCAGCGACATCAGGAAGTACGCACCGAAGAAGGTGAACTGCACCAGCATCGCCTGCGCGAAGTTGAGCTCGAACACCGCCTTCAGATGCGGGATCAGGATGTCGTTGAGGCAGGTCAGAAAGCCCCACATGAAAAAGATCGTGGTGACCACCGACAACGCGACGCCGTTGTTGACGGGCGCCTTGTTGCCGCTGGGCACGGAGGATTGCGTGGAAAGGGAAACCATAGGGATTGCCTGGTCAGCGGCCGGAGGCCTTGGTGGGGGAATGGGCGGATGGACCGCTTTGGGGAGGTGATGACATTCGCGCTGTCGGTCCGCAGGCGCTGCTCGCGCGAATATTCAAGGCAACTGCGGCGGTCAGCTGTTGTGCGGCGAGCTCAGGGCTACCGATGCGTTGCAGTACCAGCTGCGCAGCCTGCCTGCCACGTGCACGCGGGTCTGCGGCCAGGGTGGTCAATGCAGGCGTGAACAGCGCCGCTTCGGCGATGTCGTCGAAGCCGGTCACCGCAAAGTCGCGGCCGGGCACGATGCCGTGCCTGGCCAGGGCCGCCATCAAACCGAGCGCAACGCTGTCGTTGTAGCAGACCGCTGCAGTCGCAGCCTGCGCCGCAGTGCTCAGCAAGCGCGCCCCGCACAGTGCGGCGTCCTGGCGATTTGGAGCCGACTCGACGTAATGCGTTTCCAGGTCCGCCTCCTGCATCGCGCGCGCATAGCCGGCGCGACGCTGCCGGCAGGAACTGGATGCGGCATGCCCACCGAAGAACACGATACGCCGATGACCTTGCGCAATCAGGTGCGAGCAGGCCTCGAACGCGCCTTGTGCGTTGTCCAGCGCCAGCAGATCCCATTGCGCGCCCTCCACCTCGCGATTGAACAGCACCACGTTGCGTTGGCGGCCGAGCACCTGGGTCAGCGCCTGCGCCTGGCTGCCTTCGGCCGGCGACAGGATGATGCCCGCCGGCGTGTGCTCCATCAGCGAGGTCAGCACTGCCTGTTGACGCTGCGTCGATTCGCCGGTGCTGCCGAGCAAGGTGACATAGCCGGCTGCGCCCAGTGCCTCGTCCACACCGGCGGCGAACTCGGCAAAAAACGGGTTGGACAAATCGTTGATGACCAGCGCGACGCTGGACGAGGTGCGTTGGCGCAAATTCGCCGCGGCGCGGTTGTAGACGTAATTCTGCCGATCCAACTCGGCCTCCACGCGCGCGCGCGTGCTTGCATGCACAAGCGGGCTCCCGCGCAGCACCAGCGACACCGTCGCGCGCGAGACACCGATGGCGCTGGCGATATCGCGTAGCGTCACCGCGCCGCGCCGCGCGCCCGGCGTACCATCGTCCGCAGTCATCTCGGGTGTCGGCTTGGCTGGCGTCACGTGGCAAGCCTTGCGGTGGAAAAAAGACGCATGCAGTGGCATCAAATTGGATCGATCCAATTAGGCCTCTTCCGCGCAGTCAATGCATGCGGCAGTGCAACATAGTCCATTTCGCACGAGGCCAAGGCCCAAGGCAACGCACCGACTGGCCAGTGATCCGACAGCGGCGGTTCGCACCAGTCACTCAAACGCGATCGATAGCCCGATGCCACCTTGCCAATCCGGGCTTTCCGAGGTCAGTCCCCGCAACACCGACACATCCAGCTGCATCGCATGCGGCAGCTGCCAGGCGCCACCCGCGCCGGCCACGCGCGAATGCGCGCTGCCGGTGTCCACGCCCGCTTCCACATAGCTGCTGAAATGGTCGCCGGAAAAAAACGTGTAATTGGGCGCGAAGGTCCAGGTGTGCCCGTCGTCATCGCGCGCGTAATTGACGTACAACGCGATGGCACGCTGCTGCGCCAGATCCCAGGATGCAGTCACACCGAGTTCGCGCGAGTAGCCGTCGCTGAAGGCCGGGCTGCCGGTCGGGATGCTGTAAGTGCCCAGCGCAGCCCAATGAAAGCTCTCCGAACGCGATGGCAAGGCCACCTTCAATCCGACACTGCTATCCCCGCCGCCACGTACCCGCATGCCACCACCATGCTGCCAGTTGTAGCTGTCGCTCCCGAGTTGCAGTTCGACATTCTGGAACAACCCCAGACGCAGCAGCGTGTCGGCGGTGTATTGGGTCGTGCGCTGCCCGTCGCTGCGGTCGGTACTTGCATCCGGCAAGCCCTGCTCCCAGGCAAACGCACCTGGCTGCAACGCCTCCGCAGCGAATGGAATGCCTGGCCGGTCGAACGCCGGCGCATCGTCTGCCTGCGCGGCGGCGTGCCCGCTAGCCACGCACAGCGCAAGCATCACCAAGGCCGACGCCGTTCGGCGCGGCGCCTGCACCGGCACGCGACTGAGGGCACGACTGTCGACGGCTGCCACGACGTTGGATTTCAGGAATTTCGACGACAGGGACATATGCAGCACCATTGGCAGGACGGAGCAACCGAGCAGGGACGAGGGCACGGCAAAGGCGCCGGCCTGCATCGACACGTAACGGCGCGCATGGTGCCGCGCCACCCGTGACCGGCTTGTATAGCGTCGCGCTGCGTGCTGTCTCCCGCGCCAGCGGTCGGGGTGAGCCCCGATGGCCTTGCATGAAGCACCATGATCAAGCAACCAACCCGCATTCTGCGCCAGACAATCCGATGGCCGCCCTCTGGCTTGCGCGGTGGCTACGCGCCTATTGCCTGCGGAAAACGCAATGAAAATGGGCACCCGCAGGTGCCCATGTACAACACACACCACGCATCGGGCGTTCTACCAGACCAGGTCGTCGGGCACCTGATACTTCGGATCAGCGTACGGGTCGTCGCCCGCTGGTGCGTTCGGGTCCACCTTCAAGGCGACCGATGGGGCGAACACCGCCTCGGCTTCGGCAAGCAGCTCGGCAGTCACCAGCAAATAGCGTCCGTTGAGTTGCAGCACACCCAGCTCGCCGGCGTTGAGCGCCTTGAGCTGATCGGCGGTGACGTAAATGCGCTTGATCTTGCCGCCATACGGAAAATGCCGGGCGATATCCGCAGCGGCATCATTCAAACCCTTGTCCTTCACCAGCGCTTCGAGCTTGGCCTTGGCTTCGTGACGCAGGCGTGCTTCTTCCTGCTTCACTCGCTCGGCTTCGATGCGCTCGTCCTTCTCGCGCTGCGCACGAATCGCATAGGCCTTGGCCAGATCGATATCTTCGCGCGTGCGTGCCGGCCTGGGGCCGCGACGGTCTGCAGCGGCATGCTGCGGACGCGGCGCTGCGCCGGGCTTGCCGTCATGCCGACGCTCGGGCCTGCCAGCGGGTTTGCGTTCGCCATTGCCGTCGGTTGCCGCGGCGGCATGCGGCCGCTGCGGTCCCCTGCCCTGGCCCGGCCGATTCCCTCCGGGTGCTGGCTTGCCGCCATTGCCATGTGCACGCGCTGCAGGCCGTGCGTCGGGTTTGCGTTCGGGCTTGGGCGCGGACTTGAAGCCCAACCCAAGCAACTGGTCACGTAAGGTATCGCTCATGGCGGCGGCAATCTGCAATCAATAGTGCGGAGGCGGCGGTTCGTCCGCTGCATCGGCAAACAATGTGGAGCGCACCTTGCCCAGATCCTCGAGCAGGTGGCGGATCAGTTCGGCGTTGCGTGCACCCGTCAAACGGGCGTCTGCAAGTGCTTCACTCAGTTCGTTGAGCGCCTGCTCCTGAAAGGACAGGCGCGTTTCCAATTCGATCAACCGCGCTTCCAGCGCGCGGTCGTGCAGCGGGAGTTGCTCATGCATATAACGAACGGCCTCGTCCAATGGCGTAGTACGCCAGACCTGCGGCTTCGATCTCCTGCGGGTCGTAAAGGTTGCGGCCGTCGAAGACGACATCGTCCTTCAAGGCCTGCTTGATCTTGCCGAAGTCCGGGCTGCGGAACTGCTTCCACTCGGTGACCACGACCAGGGCGTCGGCACCTTCCAGTGCAGAAAAGGCATCGTCGCAATACGCCAGATCATCGCGCTCGCCGAAGATGCGCCTGGCTTCGCGAGTGGCTTCAGGGTCGTAGGCGCGCACGGTGGCACCGGCTTCCCACAACTGTTCCATCAGGCGACGGCTGGACGCAGCACGCATGTCGTCGGTATTGGGCTTGAACGCCAGACCCCACACCGCGAAGGTCTTGCCGGCCACACTGCCGGTGCCCTCGGCACCGTAATGCCGCTGCACCAATTCGAACAGATGGCCCTTTTGCGCGTTATTGACGCTTTCCACTGCCTCGAGCAGGGTCGGCCGCATGCCGTACTGCTCGGCTGTCTTGGCCAATGCCTGCACGTCCTTCGGGAAGCACGAGCCGCCGTAGCCGGCGCCGGGATAGATGAAGTGCCAGCCAATACGCGGATCCGAACCGATGCCGTTGCGCACGTGCTCGACGTCGGCACCGACACGCTCGGCAATGGTGGCAATCTCGTTCATGAAACTGATCTTGGTCGCCAGCATCGCGTTGGCCGCGTACTTGGTCAGCTCGGCCGACCGCACGTCCATTTCCACGATGCGATCGCGATTGCGGTTGAACGGTGCGTACAGCCGCCGCATGCGCGCAATGGCCGCCGGCTTCTTGGCACCAATCACGATGCGGTCCGGGCGCATGCAGTCGGCCACCGCGTCGCCTTCCTTGAGGAATTCGGGGTTGGAGACGACATCGACCTCGTGCGCAACCCCGCGCGCGGCCAGTTCTTCCTGGATCGCCACGCGCACGATGTCGGCCGTGCCGACCGGCACGGTGGACTTGTTGACCACGATCGCCGGGCCGTCGATATGCCGGCCCACCGTGCGCGCAACTGCCAGCACGTATTGCAGGTCGGCACTCCCGTCCTGGTCAGCCGGCGTGCCGACGGCAATGAAGGTGATCTCGCCATGCGCGATGGCTGCAGCCGCATCGCTGGTGAAGCGCAACCGGCCGGCGGCATGGTTGGCCTTCACCATCGGCTCCAGGCCGGGCTCATAGATCGGAATCAGCCCGCGATTGAGGGCATCAAGCTTGGCTTGATCGATATCCACGCAGACGACCTGGTGCCCCACTTCGGCCAGGCAGGCACCGGTCACAAGACCCACGTAGCCGGTGCCGAAGATCGCAACGCGCATGGAATGGAATGCCTGCCGCGGAAGATCAGGGAAGGATACCCATCAGCTCGACATCGAACGTCAACGTTGCGTCAGGTCCGATCGGCCCGCCTTGCGTGCCGTTCGGGCCATAGGCCAGGTTGGATGGAATCCAGAAACGGTATTTCGAACCGACCGGCATCAACGCGACGCCCTCGGTCCAACCGGGGATGACTTGATCCAGACCGAACTCCGCCGGCTGGCCGCGCTGGTAGGAACTGTCGAAGACCTGCCCGTTGAGCAGCTTGCCTTCGTAGTTCACACGCACCTTGCTGGTCCGCATCGGGCGCTCGCCGCTGCCCTGGCGCAACACCATGTACTGCAGGCCGGACGCGGTGGTGATCACGCCCTTCTCGGTCTTGTTCTTGGCAAGGAACTCATTGCCTTGCTTGCGATTGTTGGCAGCGGCGGCACCCTGCTTGGCAGAGGCGAATGCCTGCATGGTGGCTGCGGCTTCCTGCTGGGTCAGACGCGTGGTGCCCTTGGCGAACACGGTACGCACCGCTTCCATCAGGATCGACAGATCGATCTCGTCCTTGATGCCGGCCAGCGACGGACCAACCGCACGATCGCCGAGCATCAGGCCGACATTTTCCTTGGACGGGGCGGCCGGCGCGGCGCCCGGCGCCATGCCTGGCACCTGCTGGCCGTTGCGGGCAGCGAGCGCGGTACGCAACGCGGTGTCGGTGGCCTGGGTCTGCTCATCCGACAACAGCGGCTTGCCGCCCTTGAATGCATTTTCGATGGCGCGTTGCATCGCGTTCACATCGATGTCCTGAGCAATCGGCTCGAACGAACGTGCCACGTCCATACCGATGGCGTAGCTCACGTCCTCGCGCGTGCTCTTGTCAGACGATGCATTCAAAGCTGGCTTCTCCTTGGTGGCCGCTGCGGCCGGTTGCTGCGACATCGCCGGCATCGATGCCGACATTGCCACCATCAGTAACGACGCCGCCGCGCCGCGCTTTCCCATCTTCATTCGATGCACTTCCCAAAAGTGAAAAGACACGCCACCGATGGCGCTGAATGCGCATTGTCGCATGCGCGCGCGGCGATGCGAGCGCTCAGTGCGCCGGTGCCTTGAGCTCGCGTTCGATTGCTGCCAGCACGCTCGGATCGTCGGGTTTGATCTTGCTGGGGAACTGCGCAACCACCCGGCCATCGCGACTGATCAGATACTTGTGGAAGTTCCAGCCCGGCGCCACGCCAGTGGCCTGGGTCAGGCGCTGATACAGCGGCGTTGCCTGCGCACCCAGCACATGGACCTTTTCGAACATCGGGAACTTCACCCCATAGGTCAGCGTGCAGAATTCCTGGATCTGCTTCTCCGATCCCGGCTCCTGTCCCTGGAAATCGTTGGATGGAAAACCCAGCACGGTGAAGCCGCGGCTGCCGAAGCGCTGGTTGAGCGCTTCCAGCCCTTCGTACTGTGGGGTGAAACCGCACTTGCTGGCGGTGTTGACCACCATGACGACCTTGCCGCCGTAGGTACGATTCAGGTTGATTGGCGTCTTGCCGGCCAGCGGCCGGTATTCCACATCCAGTACCGGAGTGCCGGCAGCGAACGCGGATGTTGCAAAAAAGCCAGTCAATACAAGAGCTAGCAGACGATTGAGCAACATGAGCAATGCCCTTCGAAGTTGAGGCGGCGCACCGATAAGGGGTGCCATCAGTTGGGGATGACAAACAGTTGACTGCCTGCGTGCCGGTGTTATAGTTGAATACAACACCAGTCACCCAACGCAGGGGAAAGCATGAACAGCACACGCTTGACGCGACCAGTTCCGCTGTTGCTGTTCGGCAGCACCCTGTTTGCCATTGGTTGCCTGGGAGCCGCTTCCAGTCAGGTGACGGAGTCCGACGCCGATTATGGCGTGTCGGAGGCGGTTACGGAAAACGCGACAACTCCCCCCGAAGCGCGTTCCCGGCCTGGCCGGCATGTGCGCGCCTCGCTGTCGATGCCCTATTTCTCCTTCGCGCAGGCCCTGCGCCCACGGAGCTGATCATGAACGACATTCAGTGGAGCGACGGCGCTCCCATCTACCGCCAACTCAAGGAACGGGTGATTGCCATGATGCTCGATGGAATTCTCAAGCCCGGCGATGCCCTGCCCTCGGTGCGCCAGGTGGCGGCCGATTACCAACTCAACCCCATCACCGTCTCGCGCGCCTACCAGGAACTGGCCGACGAGAACCTGGTGGAGAAACGCCGCGGCCTGGGCATGTTCATGACCCCGGAGGCCGCACAGAAGCTGCGTGGCAGCGAACGCGAGCGTTTCTTGAATGAAGAATGGCCCGCCGTGCTGGAAAGGATCCAGCGCCTGGGACTGTCCATCGACGATCTGTTGCCACAGGGAAAAACACCATGACCGCCGTCTCCTCCGACCATGTGGTCGACGCACGTGGCCTGCGCAAGGCCTACAAGCATCGGCTCGCGCTGGACAACACCAGCTTCACCATTGCCGCCGGCCGCATTATTGGACTGATCGGCCCCAACGGCGCCGGCAAGACCACTGCGCTCAAGGCGGTGCTGGGGCTGACCGATTTCGCCGGCGAGTTGCAGGTATTGGGCATGGATCCGCGCACCCAGCGCAATGCGCTGATGAACGAGGTCTGCTTCATTGCCGACGTGGCGGTGCTGCCGCGCTGGCTGCGGGTCGGCGAAGCGATCGACTTCGTCGCCGGCGTGCATCCGCGTTTTGATCGCGCCAAGTGCGAGCGCTTCCTGGCCAATACCCAGCTCAACCGCAAATCGCGGGTGCGCGAGTTGTCCAAGGGCATGATCGTGCAGCTGCATCTGGCGCTGGTGATGGCCATCGACGCACGCATCCTGGTGCTGGACGAACCAACCCTGGGCCTGGACATCCTCTACCGCAAGCAGTTCTACCAGCGCCTGCTGGAGGATTACTTCGACGAGCAGAAGACCATCATCGTCACCACCCACCAGGTCGAAGAGATCGAGCACATCCTCACCGATGTGATGTTCATCCGCGACGGCCGCATCGTGCTCACCGCCGACATGGAAAGCATCTCCGAGCGCTACACCGAAGTCCTGGTCGGTGCCGACCAGCTGGATGCAGCGCGCTCCCTGAAGCCGATCGACGAGCGCGGCCTGCCGTTCGGCAAGACCGTGATGTTGTTCGATGGCGCGCCGAAAGAGCAGCTCGCCCGTTTTGGCGAAACCCGCAATCCCGGCCTAGCCGACCTGTTCGTTGCGGTCATGAAGGGGACCTACGCATGAATGCAGTGACCAACCAAGCATCACCCGCACGCACCTTCGCCTGGCTGCTCAAACGCGAATATTGGGAGCACCGTGGCGGCTTCGTGTGGGCGCAGTTCATCACCGGCGGCATCGCGGTGTTCTTCGCGCTGCTGGGCGCGGTGATCGGTGCGATCAGCGCCCGCCGCAACATGGTCGGCGACAGCATCACCATGGACGATCTGGCCGAATACACGCGCACGCTGGGCCAGGTCGGCGACGGCCTGCTGCTGGGCGGCATCGGCATCGCCTCGGTGGTGCTGGCATTCGTGGTGTTTTTCTACGCACTCGGCAGCCTGTACGACGATCGCCGCGACCGCAGCGTGCTGTTCTGGAAATCGTTGCCGGTGTCGGACGTGCAGACCGTGTTGTCCAAGGCTGCCTGGGCGTTGCTGCTGGCGCCGCTGATCTCCATCGCGATCGGTGCGGCGGTCGGCATGGCGCTGTGGCTGATCGCCATCGTTGGCGCCCTGATTGCCGGCGTGCCCAGCCCCTGGGCGCTGGCGACCCATTCGCACCCGTTCTCGCTGCTGTGGCTGTTGCTCAAGACCGTGCCGATGAGCCTGCTATGGGCGCTGCCGACCGTGGGCTGGCTGATGTTCTGCTCGGCCTGGGCCAACAGCAAGCCGTTCCTGTGGGCGGTGCTGTTTCCGCTGCTGGCCTGCGTGATGCTGAGCATTCTCTCGGCGATGCCGGGCGTGTCGCTGCCGATCGGCTGGATCTGGTACATCGTCGGCTACCGTGGCCTGCTCAGCGCCCTGCCCGGCACCTGGTCGCCACTTGCCGTCAGCGGGAACCTGGACAGCAGCACCCTGCAAAGCCCCAGCGACCTGGTGCAATGGGCCCTGCAGCACACCGACAGCACGCGCGTCTATGGCAGCGCGGATATCTGGATTGGCGCAGCCGTCGGTATCGCCTTGATCGCCGCTTCCATCTACCTGCGCCGTCGGCGCTCCGAAGCCTGAGGGACCTCCCATGCGCCTGACCCTGAGCCTGGCCATCCTGCTCGCATTGCCCGGTGTTGCAGCGGCAGAGGAGCAGTGCAAGTTCTCCGAACCACGTAGCCTGGACCTGCAACTGACCGGCGTGAAGTCGGTCCTGTTCGAGGTCGCTTCCAACGACCTGCATCTGGACGCCTCGCCCGGCGGCGGCGGGAAACTGGGCGGGCGCGCCTGTGCTGCCAGGGTCGAATTGCTCAAGAGCCTGACCGTGACCCAGAAGCGCATCGGCGACAAGCTGGTGGTGAGCTTGAACGATGACCGCCGGTTTTCCTTCGGCAACAGCTATTCCTACCTGGACCTGCGCGGCAGCGTGCCCAACACGATGCTGGTGCAATTTGACGTGGGTTCCGGCGATGCGCAGATCAACGGGGCCGCCGCAGTGAGCGCCGACGTGGGTTCGGGCGACATGACCATTCGTCACACCAAGGGCCGCGTGACCGCCAAGGTGGGTTCCGGCGATGTCGAGCTGGAAGATCTGGGCGCGCTGCGCGTGCTGGCAGTGGGCTCGGGCGACCTCAAGGCGCGTGAGGTGCACGGTGCGGCAGAGGTGGCGAAAGTGCAGTCCGGCGAGATCAAGCTGCACGGCGTCGCAGGCAACATCAAGATCGGCACGATCGGCTCGGGCGATGTCGATATCCGCGATGTGCAAGGCAATGTCAACGTGGAGTCGGTCGCTTCCGGCGCGTTGAATGTCCGCAAGGTGCGTGGCGATCTGAGCGTGGCGCACAAGGGCAGCGGCGATATCGATGTGAGCGAGGTCTCCGGCAGCACCCGGGTACCGACAGACAAATGACGACGACTTCTTTCAGGATGTGGGGGAATTGCTGATGAAATTGCTTGTTTCGGCGGTAGTGATGAGCGTATTGCTGGCGGGTTGCGGCAAGTCCGAACCCACCGTCAACGTCTCCGGCCAGGCCAATGGTGCCGGCGTGACCTTTACCGGCAAGAGCCTGACGCTCAAGCGCGACGGCTTGCCGGCCGCCACCATCGGTGTCGATGGCGCGCTCAGCATCGACGGCAAGCCGGTGGACTTGAATGATGCGCAACGCCAGGCGATGCGCAGTTACTACGCGCAGGTGCAAGGCGTGGCCAAGAAGGGCATCGACATCGGCACCCAGGGCGCGGCGTTCGGCGCACATGCGGCAGGCGAAGCGATCAAGGGCGTGCTCAGCGGCAACTCAGATCGGATCGGCGACAAGATCGAGGCCGAGGCAGACACCTTCAAGCACAAGGCCCTGCAGATCTGCGATCAGCTGGCCACGCTGCGCACCGCACAGGATGCAGCCGCGCACCTGGTGCCGGCCTTTGCGCCGTACTCGACCCTGACGCAGCACGACATCGACGATTGCCGCAAGTAGATGGCCCGACAGACCGACGACGCGCACCGCTGGGCGGGCGTCGTCGGTGCGCGGCGCGGCATGTGCCGATCGTCCACTGCGACGCCGGTGCGCCACACGCCTGGTTGACGACCGTTCGCAGGCAGGTGGCAGCGCTTCCATCCGCAACGCTCAGCAACTGCGTATCGCACCGCCTGCGCAGCTGTTCGCATAGCGCGTGCCATCGCTGATCGGCGGGCCGGAACGCGCTTCGAACCGGCGATGCGTGCACGGTAACCAAACGCATCGACGCCCTGCGACATTTTGGCAGGCACCGGACGGCCGCTTTGCCGATCCGCAGACCGGAGCGGGATTACACTAATGCGCTTCCCTCACTCCATCGACCCCATGAACAAGTTCGTGATGCTCTGCATGGCGCTTCTGCTGTGCACGCTTGCTGCCTGCGGCGACCAGTCGTCTCGCCGCGCCGAACGCGGCAAGCCGCGCGTTGCGGTCACCACGCAGTCGGTGATGATCCGCCGCCCGCCGGCTGCCAATGCCGAAATCACCCCCGAAGGCACGCTCAAGATCGACGACATCGCGCTGCCTCAGAAAGAAGCCTCACGCGCCAAGCTGCAGTTGCTGTTCGGCCACCTGCAGATGTTGCGTCAGCAGGCGGTGAACGAGGCCGGCCCGGATCCGGAATACAAGTCGATCAAGCTGACCGCCACGCCGCAGATCCAGACGCTCAGTGGGGAATTGCTGGATGAAATTCCGTCGCTGCAGCCGTATCGCGAGAGTTTTAGTAACGTGCAAGCCGAGCGGCATTGACGCCCAGCGCACGTCAGCCAAGCGGCCAGAAGCAGCAACAGACCCGCAGGAACGCGCTTGCGCGCGATGAGCAGTTACCGATCACGCCTCATCGCGCACAGGTGCGCTCCTCCATATGCACTGCGGTGATCAGCCCCCGCCACCGCCGCCGGCCTGGATACCGCCACGCGTCAAGGCTGCCGGGTCGAGCAATCGCCGCAGTTCCGCTTCGCCGAGCCCGCTGTCTTCCTTGGCCACATCAAGTACCGGCCGCTGCTCCTTGTAGGCACGCTTGGCGATGGCCGCGGCTTTTTCGTAGCCGATGATCGGATTCAATGCCGTCACCAGAATGGGGTTGCGGTCCAGCGCCTCGCGGACGCGCTCCTGACGCACCTTCAGCCCGGCAATGGCCGTGTCGGCCAACAGACGCGAAACGTTGCCCAGCAAGTTGATCGAATCCAGCAGGTTGTAGGCGATCAGCGGCAAGGTCACGTTCAACTGGAAGTTGCCGGTTTGCCCGGCGATGGTGATGGCAGTGTGGTGGCCGATCACCTGCGCGCACGCCATCACGGTGGCTTCGGGAATCACCGGATTGACCTTGCCCGGCATGATCGAGCTGCCAGGCTGCAGCGCCGGCAGTTCGATTTCGCCCAGTCCCGCCAGCGGGCCGGCATTCATCCAGCGCAAGTCGTTTGCGATCTTGATCAGCGCCACCGCCAACGCGTTGAGCTGACCGGACAGCTCCACCGCATCGTCCTGCGCGGCGAGGCCTTCGAACTTGTTTTCCGCGCTCTCGAACCTGGCTCCGCTCAGGCTGGACAAGGCCTTGGCCACCTTGCCACCGAAGCGCGGGTCAGCATTGATGCCGGTCCCGATCGCCGTACCGCCCAGCGGCAAGCGTCGCAGGCGTTTGAGCGCGTCGTCGATACGCTCCTGCGCCGAACTCAGCTGCGCCGACCAGGCGCCGAACTCCTGCCCAAAGGTGAGCGGCATCGCATCCATCAAATGCGTGCGACCGGTCTTGACGATCTTGTCCAGCGATTTGGCGCGCTTGTCGATGGTCTTGCGTAAATGCTTGAGCGCCGGTTGCAGATGTTCCTGCACAGCCAGCAATGCCGACACGCGAATGGCGGTGGGCACCACATCGTTGGAACTCTGGCCGAGATTGACGTGGTCGTTGGGATGCACCGCATCCTTGCCGGCACGCGTGGCCAAGGTGGCAATCACCTCATTGGCATTCATGTTGGACGAGGTGCCCGAACCGGTCTGGTACACATCGATGGGAAACTGCGCATCGAAGCGACCCTCGGCCACTTGCAACGCGGCGGCCTGCACGGTCTTGCCGATCGCCTTGGGCAACAATCCAAGCTCGGCATTGACGCCGGCTGCCGCGGCCTTGATCAAGCCCAGCGCGCGAATGAAACCACGCGGCATCGGCTGCCCGGACACCGGGAAATTCTGCACCGCGCGCTGGGTCTGCGCGCCCCACAGCGCATCGGCGGGCACCTGCAGTTCGCCCATGCTGTCGTGTTCGGTCCTGAAACGTTCGCTCATCTGCACTCTCCGCACATTGCTGATTTGTGGTGATCGATGGCTGGCGGCGGGCGTACCCACGCTGGCGAGGCCGTCTACGATACTCGCTCGCCGCGTTGCGACGATGTCGTCGTACGCTGTCGGCTAGACTGCCTGCTGATCATGACGAGATGCCAAGCCGCCATGGGCGACGAGCCTGACTGTAGAAACGCAAACGCCACATCTGTTGCCGGGATACCCCGCACCTCCACCGCACATGCGCTAGCACGCAGATGTACCGCTCCTGCAGCGCATGGAGGCGGACATGTTAGGTAACGTCTTGCTCCTGTTGGTCGCGCTGTTGCTGGTGCTGTTGAATGGGTTCTTTGTCGCCGCCGAATTCGCGCTGGTCAAGCTGCGGCACACGCAAGCGGTGGGCCTGGCGCAAACCAACGGCTGGCGTGGGCGCTTGCTGCTCGGGGTGCACGCCCATCTGGATGCGTATCTGTCGGCCTGCCAGCTCGGGATCACCCTGGCCTCGCTCGGATTGGGCTGGGTCGGCGAGCCGGCGTTCGCACATCTGCTGCAACCGCTGTTCGATACGCTGGGCCTGTCGCCGGAAGCGGCACAATTCACCGCGCTGGCAATCGCCTTCAGCCTGATTTCGTTCCTGCACATCGTGCTGGGCGAACTGGCGCCCAAGACCATGGCGATCCGCCGCCCGGAACGCATGTCGTTGTGGACCGCCGCGCCGCTGTACGTTTTCTACTGGCTGATGTACCCGGCCATCTGGGTACTCAATACCAGCGCCAACCGCTTTCTGCGCCTGCTCGGCTGGGGCGAAGTGGAGCACCATTCGCATCGTTATTCACGCGAGGAATTGATGCTGATCGTCGGCCGCCAGGACCCGAACGCCGCAGCGCCCGACCAGGGGCTGGCCTTGATGAGCCACGCGTTGGAATTGCCGGATCTGGTCGCCGGCGACCTGATGCGTCCGCGCGAGCACCTGCGCAGCCTGCGCGAAGGCATGACCCTGGAAGCGGTGCTGGCCGAATTCAGTGAGTCGCGCTACAGCCGCTACCCCTGGTTCGACGCCGATGGCGAGAAAGTGCTGGGCATCCTGCACACCAAGGATCTGCTGGTGGCGATGGCACGCGGCCAGAACCTGGACGATCTGCGCCCGCTGCTGCGCCCTCCCACCGTGCTGACCCTGGAAACGCCGATTCCCAACGCGCTGGAGCAATTCCGCGCCGGCACCACCCATCTGGCGCTGTGCGTGGAAGAAGAAGGCCGCATCCTGGGCTTTTTCACCCTGGAAGACCTGCTGGAAGTGGTGGTCGGCGACATCGAGGACGAGCACCGCCATGTGGTGCGCGATGCCCCGATCCGTGGCCAGGACGGCTCGCTGCTGGTCGCTGGCAGCACCTCGATCTTCCGCCTGGAACGCCTGCTCGGTCAGGATCTGAGCGCGCCGGACCACGTCAATTCGGTCGGCGGGCTGATCCTGTATCAGCTGCAGCGCCTGCCCGAGGAAGGCGAAACGCTGGAACTGGATGGCCACTTGCTGACCGTACGGCGCATGGCGGGCCACCGCATCCAGGCGGTCACGGTGCGCCCGGTGGGCGAAGCCGTCGATGCGGCCAGCTGATGTCGTCGATTCATTCGGTGGACGCGCGAGGCGATTGGCCGATGCGAAACCAATAACGGTAATCGCGCGACTGTCCACCGAACCGCACCCCGCGGATGGTCACGTCGTAGATCACACCCGGCTGCAAGCGCGGCACCCGGAATTGCAGGCTGTTGGGCACCCCGAAACCTTCGTGGTCCTCGCTCAGGTTGCGCACCTGCAGCTGGCGTCCATCGCGCTCACGGAGCTCCACCTGCGCATCGGCGTAGTCGACATCGCGATTGGCGAACTTGCGCTTGCGGTCCGGCAAGGCGGTGAACGACAACAACGCGTCGTCGGCGTAGTACCGGCCCGGGTACTCGCCGATCGGCCAGGCGACGAAATCCTCGCGCGTTCGCGCGGCGACGCCGACCGTCGGAACCAAGGGCAGCGCGGCACCGCTACTGAACGCAGCGCCATTGCGGCCGGCCACCATGCCGAAGGCGACGCGTTGCAGAAACGGATCCAGCAGCCAGCGCCGGTGCCCCAGTCCACCGGCGCTGACGTTGTTGGCGTCGGTCAGCCACTCGATCACGATCTCATCGGCGCTGGAAAAACGCAGCAGCGGCGAGCTGACCCCGCCATAGATCAGGCTGCGGCGCGCGCCCTTGGCCGCGCTGTCGGAATAGCAGCGCCAGTCCGGCGTCGGCGTATGGCTGAGGCGGCCGTTGGCGGCAATCACCAAGGCCGCCTGGGTGGCCTCGGGCTCGGCCGCCGGGTCGTCGTCGACCGCGTCGAGACCGTGCAGCCGACGGATATCGTTGATCAGCGCCAGCACGCGTTGTCGCTGCGCCGGCTGCAACTCGCCGGCCCGGCAGCTGGCGATCGCTGGCGGGGTGCGATACAGCGCCGCCGCCTGCGCGGCGAAATCGGCATCCTGCGCGGTGGCGGGCAGCGCGGCGGGCAAGATCGCGAAGGCGAGACGAGCGAAGATCGGGCGCATGGCAGGCCGGAACAGCGCGGGGAGCTCTACCATAAAGTGCAGCTCGCGCCATGTCGGGCGTCTCTGCCGCGCTGATAGCCCGCCATTCAGCCCACGCTGGCGTGGGCCTGGCAACCCACTTTCCAGCGCAGCGGGCCTGCCCGCGGCCCTGGCGGCGTAGAATGCTGGCCCCACCATCACCGCTGCCGCCCTTGCCCATGTCGGATTCCGCCCTGCTCGCCCTGTCCCCGCTCGACGGCCGCTACGCTTCCAAGGTGGATGCGCTGCGCCCGATCTTCTCCGAATACGGCCTGATCAAGGCGCGGGTCAAGGTCGAAATCGAATGGCTGCTGGCACTGGCCGCCGAGCCGGGCATCGCCGAACTGGCGCCGTTCTCGCCGGCTGCCGCGCAGCGCCTGCGCGCCCTGGCCGACGATTTCAGCGTGGCGCATGCCGCGCGGGTCAAGGAGATCGAGCGCACCACCAACCATGACGTCAAGGCGGTGGAGTACTTCATCAAGGAGCAGCTCAAGGACGACGCCGAGCTGGGTCCGGCGCTGGAATTCGTGCACTTTGCCTGCACCAGCGAAGACATCAACAACCTCAGCTACGGGCTGATGCTGGAGCAGGCCCGCCGCGAGATGCTGCTGCCCAGCCTGGACGGCATTACCGCCGCGTTGCGCACCCTCGCCCACGCCCAGGCCGCCCAGCCGATGCTCTCGCGCACCCACGGCCAGACCGCCTCGCCCACCACGCTGGGCAAGGAAATCGCCAATGTGGTCGCGCGCCTGGAGCGCCAGCGCAAGCAGATCGCCGCGGTCGAACTGACCGGCAAGATCAACGGCGCGGTCGGCAACTACAACGCGCACCTGGTGTCGTACCCGGACCTGGACTGGGCAGCGTTCGCACAGCGTTTCGTGGAAAGCCTGGGGCTGGTGTTCAATCCCTACACCACCCAGATCGAGCCGCACGACAATGTGGCCGAAATCGGCGATGCCAGCCGCCGCGCCAACACCATCCTGATCGACCTGGCGCGCGACATCTGGGGCTATATCTCGCTGGGCTACTTCAAGCAGAAGCTGAAAGAGGGCGAAGTCGGCTCCTCGACCATGCCGCACAAGGTCAACCCCATCGACTTCGAAAATGCCGAAGGCAATTTCGGCATCGCCAACGCGCTGTTCGAGCATTTTTCCGCCAAGTTGCCGATCAGCCGCTGGCAGCGCGACCTCACCGACTCCACCGTGCTGCGTGCGCTCGGCACCGCGTTCGGCCACACCCAGGTCGCGCTGGATTCGCTGGCCAAGGGCCTGGGCAAGCTCACCGTCAACCCCGAGCGCCTGGATGCCGACCTGGATGCGGCCTGGGAAGTGCTGGCCGAAGCCGTACAGACGGTCATGCGCCGCCACGGGCTGCCGAACCCCTACGAACAACTCAAGGCGCTGACCCGCGGCCAGGGCATCACCGCCGCCTCGATGCAGGCCTTCGTGGAAAGCCTGCAACTGCCGGAAGACGACAAGCAACGCCTGCGCGCACTCACTCCGGGCGCCTATACCGGCCTGGCCGAGCAGCTGGCGCGGGCGATCTGAGCTGACCGAACCGCACGCGGTGCAGGGCTTGCGAAGCGGGCCACGTCATCGGACCTCATCGGCGAAGCTGCATCGGCATCACCACATGCCGATGCAGCACGATCAAGGCCAATGATGACGAGGCCAAGACGCCCGGGGCGGGATGCGTCGCACCTCGCATGCGGACGGGCGGCCGGCGAGGGCCTGCACATGGTGACCAAACCGGACTGCTATCTTGCCGGCCTCACTTCCAGGAGATCGGCGATGCGCGTCACTCACACGGCACTGACCCTGTTGACGCTGGGAAGCGTCCTTGCACTGAGCGGATGCGGCGGCGATGGCCCCGCCGCGCAGGCCCCGTCGGCGGTATCTAACACGCTGACCGATCCGGCCAGCGGCGCAGACTGTGCCGGCAAGGATGTCCGGCTGACCCGCAATGACAGCGAATGGATCCTGCACGGCGAGTGCGGCACGGTCACCATCACCGCCTCGCGTGGCGCGATGAATCTGGACACCGCGCGCAGCATTCGCCTGGAGGGAAGCAACTTCACGGTGCTCAACCAGCAACTTGGCCAGCTCAGCGTGAGCGGTCACGACAACACGCTCAATCTCACCGATGTCGATCGCGTGGATATCCAGGGCAACAAGAATCTTGTGCTCGCGCGTGCCGTGAAACAGGTACGGTTTTCGGGCAACGACAACACCGTCAACCCATCCAGCAAGCCCGTACTGGACGACCGTGGCAGCGGCAACAAGGTGATGTGATGCGCGCTGGTGCGCTATCGGCGCACGCGGCGATCAGCGTGCGCCGATAGCGCCACCATGCCGCTCGCAAGGCCATCGACATCAAGAAGCGATCGGAAATGCCGACCAGCCCTGCAGCGGCGAACGCGAGCCGGCACGCTGCGCGCCGCACAGGTGGACATCCGGCTCGGGCAGTCGACAATAGGCCATTGGCGCCGGCCGATGCCGCGCACCACACTCTCTTCTACATCGTGTAAGGACCCCACATGGCCGTACGTAAAGCGACCCCACTTGCCATCGAAGTCCAGGCCCGTCCGGGACAGCCGCTGGGCATGCCGGTCGAGCGTTTCCTGCGCAATTACTGGCACAAGCACCCGCTGTTGATCCGCAATGCGTTCGCGGATTTCGCCTCGCCGCTGCAGCCGGAAGACCTGGCCGGGCTGGCCTGCGAAGACGGCGTGCTGGCGCGCCTGATCAGCCACGACCGCGCCACCGACGGCTGGGACGTGCGCACCGGCCCGTTCCAGGAAACCGATTTCCCCGGCCTGCCCGACCACGACTGGACCTTGCTGGTGCAGGACGTGGACAAATGGGACGCCGACGTGCGTGCCCTGCTGGAGCACTTCCGCTTCCTGCCGCGCTGGCGCATCGACGACATCATGATCAGCTTCGCCGCCACCGGTGGTTCGGTAGGCGCGCACGTCGACCATTACGACGTGTTCCTGCTGCAGGGCCAGGGCCACCGCCGCTGGCAGATCGATGCGCGCACCGTCCAGGGCCGCAAGGCCACGCCGCTGGCGTTCCGCGACGATGTCGAGCTCAAGCTGCTGCGCGAGTTCAAGCCCACCCACGATTGGATGCTGGGCCCGGGCGACATGCTCTACCTGCCGCCGCTGATCCCGCACCACGGCGTGGCTGAAGACGCCTGCCTGACCTTCTCCATCGGTACCCGCGCACCGTCCTCGGCCGAGCTGATCGGCGATTACCTGGACACCTTGATTGCCGATGCCGACGAGGCCGTGCGCTATCACGACGAAGACCTCAAGGTGCCTGCCGACCCCTACGAGATCGACGTCACCGCGATGAACCGCGTGGTCGCTGCGCTCAATGCGCTGCGCATGAACGACCCCGACCGTCTGGGCGACTGGTTCGGCCGCTTCATGACCACCTACCGCGCCTCCGGCGACGTGGTGCCGGCGCCCGAGCCGATCCCGCGCGAAGCGGTCGAGCAGGCACTGGAAGAAGGCGTGCTGCTGCACCGCCACCCGTGGTCGCGACTGGCCTGGCGGCGCGCCAAGCGCGGTGCCACGCTGTTCTGCAGCGGCCTGGAGTTTGCGCTGTCGGCCAAGGATGCGTCCCGGCTGGCGGCAGCCGAAGAGATCGACGGCACCTTGTACGCGCAGTTGTCCCCGCGTGGCCGCGAGGTGGTGCTGGAGCTGCTGGCACAGGGCCACTACCAGCGCGCCCACGAAGATGCCGAGGACGACATCGCAGACGACGACCACGCGCATGCCCTGAGCGTGTCGGCCGACCACGACGACCAAGACGCCGAGGACGACGCGCCGGAGGCGCACGAGGACATCGATGCCGACGCCGATGTCGAACAGGTTGCCGACGCTGCCGACACCCCGGCAGAGGCGCTGCAGGCCGATGTCGAATCCGGCCCCGAAGCCGAAGCCGGAGCCGAGCAGGACGTCGACAGCGCGATCGCCGACGAGACCGATTCCGACGACAGCGACGACGCCACCAAGCCTGCATGAGCGCGCACGCCAGACCGCAGATCGTCACGCTGGACCCGGCCGCCGACGCCGCGGCGCTGCGTGCGCTGCGGCCGGCCTGTGCCACCGACACCGCGGGCGACACCAGCGGTGTCGAGTGGGATGCACTGGACCCACTCAGCCTGCATCTGGCAGCGCGCACCGACGACGGCCAGTTGATCGCCTCGGTGCGGCTCACCGCCGACCGCCGTCTCGACCGGCTCGGCGTTCTGCCCGACTGGCGCCGCCGTGGCGTGGCGGACCAACTGCTCGCTGCCGCGGTCGACGCGGCACGGCAGCACGGCTGGCCCGGCCTGCACGCATGTCCCACCCCAGCTGCGGAAGCGGTCTTCGCGCGCCTGGGCTTTCTGCCCGACGCGCCCCCCCTTTCCTCACCCGAGCGCATCGGCCAGGCCCGCGATGCGCCCGGCACCGTCGTGCACCGTCGCCTCGACGGCCCGATGGCAGTGGACACCTTCACCGCAGCCCTGGCCGCCACCACCGGGCTGCTGTGCACCGCGCGCCGCCAGGTGCTCATCTACACCCGCGCCCTGGACCCGCCCCTGTTCGACAACGCGGCGGTGCTGGATGCGCTGCGCCGTTTCGCCACCGCCCGCCACGACAAGCGCGTACATGTCCTGGTGCAGGACACCGCCAGCGCCGCGGCCAGCAGCAGCGCGATGCTGCGCCTGGCACAGCGCCTGCCCAGCGTGTTCCGGTTCCGCGCGGTCAGCGACCCGGTCGATGCAAGTTTTGCATCGGCCTATGTCGTCGGCGACGACGCCTACTACTTTCGTCCAACAGGTCATCGCTTCGATGATGGCGAAACCTGGCTGTCGGGCGCAGCGCGCAGCCGCCAGTTGGAGCGCGAATTCGCGCAGATATGGGAGCGCAGCGCGCTCTGGAACGAGCCGCGCGCGCTCGGCATCTGACCCCAAAGCGCCCCTTGCACGTAGGCGCGCGCGCAATTGGTCTACCCCGCCGGTCAGCTTGCAGACGCCCCCTCACTAGCGCAAGGGGGTATAATTTTTCGAGATTTGAGACCGCCCGATGGGGCATCTCGCCCTGCCGCTTCCGCACAATCATCCCCACAGCAGACCCGACTTACCATCGTGGATAATCTCCTAAAGCAGTTCGCGCAGTCATCGCAGCTCGCCGGCGGCAACGCCGCCTATATCGAGGATCTGTACGAGCAGTACCTCGTCGCCCCGGACAGTGTCGATCCGAAGTGGAAGAGCTACTTCGATGGTTTCGAAGGTCGCGGTGCCGGTGACGTCCCGCATTCGGCGGCCATCGCCCACATCCTCACCGCTTCCAAGCAGGCTGCCAACGCCGGCACCGGCGCAGGCGCCAGTGACGAGCGCGAGCGCAATGTCGGCCGTCTGATCACCGCCTACCGCGCCCGTGGCCACCTCGGCGCACAGCTCGACCCGCTGGGCCTGGTCCCGCCGGTCAACCCGCCCGACCTGGACCTGCCGTTCCACAGCCTGTCCCAGGCCGATCTGGACAGCGAATTCAGCACCGGCGGCGTCGGTGGCCAGCCGCGGATGAAGCTCAAGGATCTGCTGACGCGCCTGAAGGCGACGTACGCCAGCAGCATCGGCGCCGAGTTCATGCACATCCAGGAGTTCGACCAGCGCCAGTGGATCTACAAGCGCCTGGAAGACGCCGGCGGCAAGATTGCCGGCGATGCGGCCAGCCGCAAGCGCACCCTGGAGCGGCTCACCGCTGCCGAAGGCCTGGAGCGCTACCTGCACACCAAGTACGTCGGTCAGAAGCGTTTCTCGCTGGAAGGCGGCGATTCGCTGATCCCGATGATGGACGAGATCATTCGCCAGTCCGGCAACGATCAGGTCAAGGACATCGTGATCGGCATGGCCCACCGCGGCCGCCTCAACGTGCTGGTCAATACGCTGGGCAAGAATCCGCGCAAGCTGTTCGACGAATTCGAAGGCAAGTTCGAGCATGCCCATGACGACCGCGCGCACACCGGCGACGTCAAGTACCACATGGGCTTCTCGGCCGACATTGCCGTTGGCACGGACAAGCAGGTGCACCTGGCGCTGGCCTTCAACCCCTCGCACCTGGAAATCGTCGACCCGGTCGTGGTCGGCAGCGTGCGTTCGCGCCAGGAGCGTTTCGGCGATGCCGAGCGCAAGAGCGTGTTGCCGATCCTGATCCACGGCGATGCCGCATTCGCCGGCCAGGGCGTGGTGATGGAGCTGTTCCAGATGTCGCAGGCGCGCGGTTTCGCGGTCGGCGGCACCGTGCACATCGTGGTCAACAACCAGATCGGCTTCACCACCAGCACCCGCGACGACGCCCGTTCCACGCTGTACTGCACCGACGTGGCCAAGATGATCGGCGCGCCGGTCTTCCACGTGAACGGCGACGACCCGGACGCGGTGATGTTCGTGTCCAAGCTGGCCTACGAGTTCCGCCAGCAGTTCAAGAAGGACGTGGTCATCGATCTGGTGTGCTACCGCCGTTGGGGCCATAACGAAGCCGACGAACCGGCAGCGACCCAGCCGGTGATGTACCAGACCATCCGCAAGCACAAGACCACCCGCGAGCTGTATGCCGCCAAGCTGGAAAGCGAAGGCGTGCTGAGCGCCGACGAGGCCAAGGCACTGGTGGACGGCTACCGCAACAAGCTGGATTCAGGCGAATACACCACCGAACTGGCCAAGCGCAAGCCGGACGAATTCGCCATCGATTGGTCCAAGTACCTGGTCGGAACCGCTGCCGATCCGGTGGACACGCGCGTCAAGCGCGACCAGCTGGACCGTCTGGCCAAGCTGATCACCACCATCCCGGAAGGCGTCGAACTGCACGCCCGCGTGGCGAAGATCTACGAAGATCGCGTCAAGATGGCTGCCGGCGATCAGCCCGGCGACTGGGGCTTTGCCGAAAACCTGGCCTACGCCACGCTGCTGGCCGAAGGCCACAAGCTGCGTCTGGTTGGCCAGGACGCCGGCCGCGGCACGTTCTTCCACCGTCACGCGATCCTGCATGACCAGAAGACCGACGACTACTATCTGCCGCTGCGCCAGCTGGTGCAGAACCCGGAAGACGCCACCGTCATCGACTCGTTGCTGAGCGAAGAAGCGGTGATGGGCTTCGAATACGGCTACTCCACCACCGACCCGAATGCACTGTGCATCTGGGAAGCGCAGTTCGGCGACTTCGCCAACGGCGCGCAGGTGGTGATCGACCAGTTCATCGCCGCCGGCGAAGCCAAGTGGGGCCGCATCGCGGGCCTCTCGCTGTTCCTGCCGCACGGCTACGAAGGCCAGGGCCCGGAACACAGCTCCGCACGTCTGGAGCGCTTCCTGCAGCTGTGCGCGCTGGAGAACATGCTGGTCTGCGTACCGACCACGCCGGCGCAGTGCTTCCACATGATCCGCCGCCAGATGCGCATGACCACCCGCAAGCCGCTGGTGGTGATGACGCCCAAATCGTTGCTGCGCCACAAGCTGGCGGTGTCGAGCCTGGAAGAACTGGCCGACGGTCAGTTCCAGCATCTGATCCCGGACGCCAAGGCCGACGCGGCCAAGGTCAAGCGCGTGGTGCTGTGCTCGGGCAAGGTCTATTACGACCTGCTCGAAGACCAGACCAAGCGCGGCCAGGACGACGTTGCCATCGTGCGCATCGAACAGCTGTATCCGTTCCCGCGCGCGCAGCTGGCGGCCGAGCTCAAGGCCTACGGCAACGCCACCGATGTGGTGTGGTGCCAGGAAGAGCCGCAGAACCAGGGTGCGTGGTACCAGATCCGCCACCACCTCAACTTCTGCCTGGCCGGCGGTCAGAGCCTGCATTACGCCGGCCGTGCCCGTTCGCCCTCGCCTGCCGCCGGCCACATGGCCGACCACATCATCGAGCAGCAGAAGCTGGTCGCCGATGCGCTGCTCAACCCGTTCAACGACCAAGTCGCTGAATAACTCCTCTTCCCCAAAGAACGAAAACCCTAGGACGCTCCCCGAATGGCCACCGAAGTCAAAGTTCCGGTACTGCCCGAATCCGTTTCCGACGCCACCATCGCCAGCTGGCACAAGAAGGCCGGCGAAGCGGTCAAGCGCGACGAGAATCTGGTCGACCTGGAAACCGACAAGGTCGTGTTGGAAGTTCCTTCGCCGGTCGACGGCGTACTGAAGGAAATCAAGTTCGACACCGGCAGCACGGTCACCAGCAACCAGATTCTGGCGATCATCGAAGAAGGCGCCGTGGCTGCCGCTGCACCGGCTGAAGAGAAGAAGGCCGATGCACCGGCGCCTGCCGCTGCTGCGCCGGCCGCCGCTCCGGCACCGGCTGCCGCCGCCGCGCCTGCTGCTGCGTCCAAGTCGGCTGCCGATGCGCTGCCGCCGGGTGCGCGTTTCTCCGCAATCACCCAGGGCGTGGACCCGTCGCAGGTCGAAGGCACCGGCCGTCGTGGCGCGGTCACCAAGGAAGACATCGTCAACTTCGCCAAGGCCGGCGGCGTCGGCAAGGCCTCGGGCGCCCGTCCGGAAGAGCGCGTGCCGATGACCCGCGTGCGCAAGACCATTGCCAAGCGCCTGATGGAGTCCAAGAACTCCACCGCGATGCTGACCACCTTCAACGAGGTCAACCTCGCCAAGGTGTCGGCCGCACGCAAGGAACTGCAGGACGAGTTCCAGAAGGCACACGGCATCAAGCTCGGTTTCATGAGCTTCTTCGTCAAGGCCGCCGCCAACGCGCTGCAGCGCTTCCCGCTGGTCAACGCCTCGATCGACGGCGACGACATCATCTATCACGGCTACAGCGACATCTCGATCGCGGTGTCGACCGACAAGGGCCTGGTCACGCCGGTGCTGCGTAACGTCGAGCGCCAGTCGTTCGCCGATGTCGAGCAAGGCATTGCCGACTACGCCGCCAAGGCGCGCGCCGGCAAGCTGGGCCTGGACGACCTTCAGGGTGGCACCTTCACCATCACCAACGGCGGCACCTTCGGCTCGCTGCTGTCCACGCCGATCATCAACCCGCCGCAGAGCGCCATCCTGGGCATGCACGCGATCAAGGAACGTCCGATCGCCGAGAACGGCCAGGTCGTGATCGCCCCGATGATGTACCTGGCGCTGTCCTATGACCACCGCATCATCGACGGCAAGGATTCGGTGCAGTTCCTGGTCGACATCAAGAATCAGCTGGAAAACCCGGGCCGCATGCTGTTCGGTCTGTGATGAAAGCCGGGATTGGTGATTCGGGATTCGGGATGGCGAAAGCATCCCGGTCTCGAGCATCCTGCGTTTTGCGAATCCCCAATCCCCAATTCCTAATCTCGTGAGCGAAGAATGAGCGAACAAGAACAATTCGACGTCGTCGTCATCGGTGCCGGTCCGGCCGGTTATCACGCCGCCATCCGTGCGGCGCAGCTGGGCATGAAGGTCGCCTGCATCGACGCGGCATTGGGCAAGGACGGCAAGCCGGCGCTGGGCGGCACCTGCCTGCGCGTGGGCTGCATTCCGTCCAAGGCGCTGCTGGATTCCTCGCGCCAGTTCTGGAACATGGGGCACCTGTTCGGCGACCACGGCATCAGCTTCAACGACGCCAAGATGGACGTGCCCACCATGATCGGCCGCAAGGACAAGATCGTGAAGCAGTTCACCGGCGGCATCGCGATGCTGTTCAAGGCCAACAAGATCACTCCGTACTACGGCTTCGGCCAGTTGCTGCCGGGCAACATCGTCAAGGTGACCCAGCACGAAGGCGGCGAGATCGAACTCAAGGGCACCAACGTGATCCTGGCGGCCGGTTCGGAGTCGATCGAACTGCCGTTCGCCAAGTTCGACGGCGACACCATCGTCGACAACGTCGGCGGCCTGGATTTCACCGCCGTTCCCAAGCGTCTGGCGGTCATCGGCGCCGGCGTGATCGGTCTGGAGCTGGGCAGCGTGTGGAAGCGCCTGGGCGCCGAGGTCACCATCCTCGAGGCGCTGCCGGACTTCCTGGCGCTGGCCGATGCCGAGGTTGCCAAGACCGCGCTGAAGGAATTCAAGAAGCAGGGTCTGGACATCAAGCTGGGCGCCAAGGTCAGCAAGACCGAGATCACCGGCAGTGGCGATGCCAAGCAGGTGGTGCTCAGCTACACCGACGCGGCCGGCGAGCAGACCCTGACCGTGGACAAGTTGCTGGTGGCCGTGGGCCGCAAGGCCGCCACCAAGAACCTGCTGGCCGAAGGCACGGGCGTCAAGGTCACCGACCGCGGCCAGATCGAGGTCGATGGGCATTGCCACACCGGCGTGGATGGCGTGTGGGCGATCGGTGACTGCGTGCGCGGCCCGATGCTGGCGCACAAGGGCTTCGAGGAAGGCATCGCGGTGGCGGAGCTGATTGCCGGCCTGCCGGGTCACGTCAACTTCGACACCATTCCGTGGGTCATCTACACCGAGCCGGAAATCGCCTGGGTCGGCAAGACCGAGCAGCAGTTGAAGGCCGAAGGCGTCGCCTACAAGGCCGGCAGCTTCCCGTTCGCAGCGATCGGCCGCGCGGTGGCCATGGGCGAGCCAGCCGGCTTCGTCAAGGTCATCGCCGATGCCGAAACCGACCGCGTGCTGGGCATGCACTTGGTGGGCGTGGGCGTGTCCGAGCTGGTGCACGAAGGCGTGCTGACCATGGAGTTCAACGGTTCGGCCGACGACCTGGCGCGCATCTGCCACGCGCATCCGACGCTGTCCGAAGCGATCCACGATGCCGCCATGGCGGTGAGCAAGCGCGCGATTCATAAGGCTAACTGAGGCCGGGATTTGGGATTCGGGAGTTGGGATTCGCAACTGCGGTTCCCGCCTCTGACTATTCCCAGCCATGACATAACGCCGGGTAGATTCCGGCGTTAAGTTTTTCAGGCCCAGTCAGAACAGTCGTGCAACGTGCATTCCACGGCTTTCCAGATGACATCGACGCGGCGCGCCCCCGCTTTTACGAATCCCTACTCCCCAATCCCGAATCCCATGAAAAGCATCTGCGTCTACTGCGGCTCCAATGCCGGCAACAAACCCGCCTATGCCGAGCGCGCCATTGCGTTGGGCGATCGCATCGCCAAGCAGGGCTTGCGCCTGGTGTATGGCGGCGGCAACGTTGGCTTGATGGGCACCGTGGCCAATGCGGTGCTGGCGGCCGGCGGTGAAGTGACCGGGGTGATTCCGCAGCAGCTGGCCGATTGGGAAGTGGCGCACCGTGGGTTGACCACGCTGGAAATCGTCGGCTCCATGCATGAGCGCAAGATGCGCATGTTCGAGCTGTCGGATGCGTTCGTGGCCCTGCCCGGCGGCTTCGGTACCATGGAAGAGATCTTCGAAATGCTGACCTGGCGCCAGCTCGGCATCGGCAACAAGCCGTGCGCGTTTCTGGACATCGAAGGGTTTTACGCACCACTGATTGGCATGATCGACCGCATGGTCGAAGAGCGCTTCCTGCATCCGGACCAACGCGCCGACCTGTGGTACGGCGCCGATATCGAGCAGATGCTCGACTGGATGCAGCATTACACCCCGGCGCAGGCGTCGAAATGGATCGACGAGAAGCGTCGTTCCACCCTGGTGTAATCGAAGGCAGCCAAGACAAACGGCGTCTCACTGCGCGTTGACTGGGTTGCAGAGCGCGGCTCCCTGGTCGCCCGGCACACGATGACAGGCGTACGTAGCCGCTGCCGCGGCGTCGGCACGCACGATGTCACTGCCGGCGCGTCGCCCGCCGTCACTGCCACACTGGGCAGGTGCTGCAGCACGACGGCACGCGCACGGCGCCGTGTTGCCGGCTTGCAACGGCAGTCACGATGGCTGCAGCGATCGGTAGCACCGCCTCGCATAGAATGGCGGCGATGCTCGATACCCTCGCCGCTGATGCGCACCACAGTCTGGACATCAAGCACAGTCGCTTTGTGGCCCACGCTGCCGCATTGGATGCTCCCGCGCATGCGTTGGAGATCGTGCAGCGCGTGGCAGTGCCGGACGCGACGCACAACTGCTGGGCCTATCGCTTCGGGCAGGACTACCGCTCCAGCGACGACGGCGAGCCAAGCGGCACCGCCGGCCGGCCGATCCTGGCCGCCATCGATGGCCAGGGCTTCGATCGGGTGGTGGTCGTGGTCACGCGCTGGTATGGCGGCATCAAGCTCGGTGCTGGTGGGCTGGTGCGCGCCTACGGCGGTACCGCGGCCGAGTGCCTGCGGCTGGCAACGCGACAGCCATTGATCGCGTTGTCGCTGGTGCAGGTGCAATGCCGGTTCGACGATCTGGGCCTGGTGCACGCAGCACTGGCGGCCTTCCATGCCGACAAACTGGACGAACGCTTCGATGCCGAAGGTGCAGCGTTGCGCGTGCAACTGCCTGCAGATCAGCTCGCCGGCTTGAAAACCCGCCTATGCGACGCCACTCGCAATCGTGTCCATCTCTCAACCCCGGAAGCCGCATGACCGAGCCAGCCGCTGCACGTCCCAACCCGTTGCGGAAGCTGGGCAGCCTGCGCACCTTGTGGCCATTCGTCCGACGTCAGCGCGGCCTGTTCGCCGCCTGGCTGGTCGCGCTGTCGATTTCCGCTGCCGCCACACTGAGCCTGCCCGCAGCGGTCAAGCGCATGATCGACCAGGGCTTCTCCGGCGACTCGCAGATCAACCAGGCGTTCTCGCTGCTGTTCGCAGTTTCGGTCGTGCTGGCGTTGGCAACTGCGGCGCGCTTCTATTTCGTCGCCCTGCTGGGCGAAAAAGTGGTCGCCGACCTGCGCGGCCGGCTGTACGCGCACCTGATCGGACTGGACGCCGGGTTCCATGACCGCAGCCGCAGCGGCGAACTGGTGTCGCGCCTGTCGGCCGACAGCGAATTGCTGCGGGGGCTGATCGGCACCACCATGTCGGTGGCCTTGCGCAGTTCGGTCACGGTGATCGGCAGCATGGTCATGCTGTTCGTCACCAGCCCGCGGCTGGCCGGCTTCACCTTGATCGGCATCCCGCTGGCGGTGCTGCCGATCGTGCTGGGCGCACGCCGCCTGCAGAAGATTTCGCGCGCAAGCCAGGACCGCGTGGCCGACGCCAATACGCTGGCGGCCGAAACCCTGGGCGCGGTGCGCACCGTGCAGGCACACGCGCGCGAGCGTTACGAAAGCCAACGTTTCAGTACTGCGCTGTTTGCCGCCATCGATACCGCCAAGCTGCGCATCCGCACCCAGGCCACCGTGACCGCGGTGGCGATCATGCTGATCTTCGGTGCGATCGTCGCGGTGTTGTGGCTTGGCGCGCACGATGTGATCGCTGGCCGCATGACGCCGGGCACGCTCGGCCAATTCGTGTTGTACGCGCTGATCGGCGGCGGGTCGGTCGGGGCGCTGGCCGAGGTCTGGAACGAGTTGCAGCGTGCCGCCGGCGGCATGGGCCGGGTGAGTGAATTGCTCGACGAACAACCGGCGATCGTGGCGCCGGCCACGCCGCAGGCCTTGCCGCAGCCGCTGCGCGGCGCGATCCATTTCGACCGGGTGGTCTTCCATTACCCGCAACGCCCGGACGCGCCGGCGCTGGATGGGTTCGACCTGCATGTCAGCCCCGGCGAAACCGTGGCGCTGGTGGGCCCGTCCGGAGCGGGCAAGAGCACGGTGCTGTCGATGCTGCTGCGTTTCCACGACCCGGTCAGCGGCAAGGTGCGCATCGACGACATCGACCTGCGCGACGTCGACCCGGTCCTGCTGCGCGAACACATCGCGCTGGTACCGCAGCAACCTACGTTGTTTGCCGCCAGCGCCGCCGACAACATCCGCTACGGGCGCCTGCAAGCCAGCGATGCACAAGTGGAAGCGGCAGCGGCCGCCGCCGAAGCCGATGGCTTCATCCGCGCCCTGCCCCAGGGCTACGCCAGCGAACTGGGCGAGCGCGGCACGCGCCTGTCCGGCGGACAGCAGCAACGCGTGGCCATTGCGCGTGCGCTGCTCAAGGACGCGCCGATCCTGCTGCTGGACGAAGCCACCAGCGCGCTCGATGCGCAAAGCGAGCGCGCCGTGCAGCAGGCGCTGGAGCGGCTGATGGAAGGCCGCACCACGCTGGTGATCGCGCACCGCCTGGCCACCGTGCTCAAGGCCGACCGCATCGTGGTGATGGATGCCGGGCGCATCGTCGCGCAGGGTACGCATGCGCAGTTGATCGCCGAAGGTGGGCTGTATGCGGAGCTGGCGCGGCTGCAGTTCATCGACCAATGAGCGCCGCCAGGCGCCGTCGTTCCAGCGATGGCACCTGGCGCAACCAGCGAAACGACTGCGCCCACCGCGATGCGGGCGCGGCCGGTGCTCGGAATCGGCATGCGCCACTCGTACACTGCGGTTACCGCGGCTCGTCCGCCCTCGCCGGACGCGCTGCCGCTGCACTCGCTAGCCGTACCTCGCCCGTCTTGTCTCACCGGCCACGCCGGCCGTGCGCTCCCACGCAATCCGATGTGACCCCATGCCCCGCCCCAGAACCACCCTTCGCCAGCTGAGCTATTTCGTCGCGCTGGCCGATACCGGCAGCTTTACCCGTGCCGCCGAGCAGATGGGCGTCTCGCAGCCATCGTTGTCGCAGCAGATCCGCGCGTTGGAAGCGATCATCGGTGCGCCACTGTTCGAGCGCGGCGCGCAGGCGATCCTGACCCCGCTCGGTCGCGAGCTGCTCGACCGCGCACGCAGCATCCTGCTCGATGTCACCGATCTGGAAGAGGTCCGCGCCACCGCCGCCGATACCTTGATCGGCACCATTCGCCTTGGCGTCTCGCCCACGCTCGGCGCCTATCTGATGCCCAGCCTGGTGGCACGTCTGCATCGCGAGCATCCGGCCCTGCGCGTGCACGTGCGCGAAGGCCTGCCAACCGCACTCGCCGCCGACCTGAGCAGCGGCACGCACGATCTGGTCCTCGCGCAACTGCCGGTGGCCGGCCGCGGCCTGCACAGCGAGCGGCTGTTTCGCGAACTGCTGCATGTGACCATGGCGGCCGATCATCCGCTGCGCACCAAGGCCTGCATCACCCCGGCCGATCTGCGCGGTGCCAACTTGCTGACCTTGATGCCGGAATACCGATTGGCAGAACAGGTTGCCGCGATCGCCATGGACGTGGGCGCCAATGTCTTGCGCGATTACGAAGGCACCAGCCTGGACGCGATCCGCCAGATGGCCGGCATGGGCATGGGTCTTGCCTTGCTCCCGGACCTGTACGTGCGCCAGGAAATCCGCGAAGGCGACGATGTGGTGGTGCGGCCGGTCAAAGGCGGGCGCTACTATAGGGAGATCGGTCTGCTCTGGCGCCAGGGTGCCGGTCGCGCACCGGCCTTCGGTTTGATCGCCAATCTGTTGCGCGCGGTGGCTGCATAGGAAAATCCTATGCGGCACATAAGCGCGATGGCCTTGTTTGCGGGCCGGCAACTCGTCAATGCTTCACTGAACTCATCAACGGATATCGAATGGCGGCCAAGCGGATTGGATGGCGGGAAGCGGCGAGCTGGCTGACGGAAGTTGTTGGCCCGGACATGCCGTATGTGCGCCTGACCCTGGTGTACGGCGTTGCGATCAGCCTGTTGTCACTGGCCACGCCGATCTCGGTGCAGTTGCTGATCAACAGCGTTGCCAACACCGCGCTGCCCACGCCGCTGTGGACCTTGTCCGGCCTGCTGCTGGGCCTGCTGCTGCTGGTGGCGGCACTGAGCGCGATGCGGGTGTGGGTGATGGCGCTGTTCGAACGTCGCCTGTTCGCACGCGTGGTGGCGGAAATCACCGTGCGCGCGGTACATGCGCAAAATCCGTTCTTCGCCGACCAGAACCGCGGCGATGTATTCAACCGCTACTTCGATCTGGTGGTGGTGCAAAAGGCAGTGCCCAGCCTGGCGGTCGGTGCGTTCACCATCGTGCTGCAATCGGCGGTCGGCTTGATCGTCACCAGCTTCTATCACCCGTTTTTCCTCGGCTTCAACGCGCTGCTGCTGCTGACCATCTTCTCGATCTGGATGATCTGGTCGCGCGGTTCGATCCGCTCGGCGGTCGAACTGAGCCAGGCCAAACACAACGCCGCGCATTGGCTGGAAAGCGTCGGCGGCTCCAACGGGTTCTATAAATCCAGCCGCCATCTCAACTTCGCCATGGATCGCTCGGAAAAGGTGACCGCCGACTATGTCGACCGGCATCGGCGCCATTTCCGCTACACCTTCACCCAGACGCTGGCATTCCTGCTCACCTATGCAGTGGCCAGCGCGGCGCTGCTGGCGCTGGGCGGCAGCCTGATCCTGCGCGGCGAGCTGTCGATCGGCCAGCTGGTGGCAGCCGAACTGATCCTGAGCGCAGTGTTCTACGGCATTGCACAGCTGGGCAGCTACCTGGACACCTTCTACGACCTGGTGGCCAGCGCGGAGGAGTTGTCGTTGCTGTACGCCATCCCCCAGGAACGCCCGGTGCTTGCCGCCGGCGAGGCGCCGCGCAACAGCGGGGTACGCCTGGATGGGGTGGTGATCGAGGGCGCGCGTTTCGATTTCGCGCTGGAAGCCGGCGAGCAGCTGGTCACGCTGGCCGATGGCGGCGCCGAGCGCCTGCTGGCCATGGTGCTCAAGCGCCACGTCGTTCCCGACCGCGGGCTGGTGATGGTGGGTGGTGCGGACATGGCCACGTTCGATATGTACCTGCTGCGTTCGGAAGTCACCGTGCTCGACCGCCCGACCATCGTGGAGGTCACCATTCGCGAATACCTGGCAATGGCCTCGGCCGATGTGACGTCCGAAGCGATGCTGCAAGCCATCGATACGGTGGGCCTGCGCGCGCGCATCGCCGCGTTACCGCAAGGCCTGGACACCCGGCTTGCCGCCTCCGGGTTCCCGCTGTGGATTGGCGAAGTCATGGCGCTGAAGCTGGCCAATGCACTGTTGGTGCGCCCGCGCGTGCTGATGCTGTCGCAGCTGTACGACCTGATCCCGGCCGAGCGCCTGACCCAGGTCCTGCGACGCTTGAAGGATGCAGGAACCACGGTGCTGCTGTGCACCGGGCGGCCGGAGGACATCACCCTGGATGGCTGGTTCCGGCTGGAGCCGGAGCGCCAGCAACGCTACGCCACACGCGCCGAGTTGATCGCATCCACGCAGGAGGTGCCGCATGCCGCACGCCCCTGATCGCATGGCGCATTTCCCGACCCTGGCGGCAATGCGTCCGCCCAGCATCGCCAAGGCGGTCGCCTGGATGCTGTTGATCGGCATCGGCATCGCCGCGGCGATCCTGGCACTGGCGCCGTGGGTGCAGACCGCCAGTGGCAAAGGCCAGGTCGTCTCGCTGGATCCCAGCGACCGTCAGCAACCGGTCACCGCCTTCGTGCCGGGCCGCGTCGAGCGCTGGTACGTGCATGACGGCCAGCATGTTTCCAAGGGCGACCCGATCGCGCGTGTCGGCGATCTGGACCCGGACCTGCTCACCCGCCTGGCCAGCGAGCGCGCGCAGGCGCAGGCGGAAATCGCCGCCATCCAGCAGTCGCGTGCAGTGGCCAGCATCGACGTGGCGCGTAGCAGACAATTGCTGGCCGAAGGCCTGGCCGGACGCCGCGACTACGAGCTGACCCAGATCAAGGTGGCCGAAGCCGACGCCAAGCTGGCCGAATCGCGCGCCAAGCTGACCCGCATCGACATCCAGCTGAATCGCCAGTCTGCACAGCTGGTGCGCGCCCCGCGCGACGGCCGCGTGCAGCAGCTCAATGCCGCCAGCGGCAGCGCCATGGTCTCGCCGGGCACCGTGCTGGCGGTGATCGCGCCGGAACGGGTGGAACGCGCGGTCGAGCTGTATATCGACGGCCGCGACGTGCCGCTGATCCGCCCCGGCCGCCCGGTGCGGCTGGAATTCGAAGGCTGGCCGGCGATCCAGTTCAGCGGTTGGCCGTCGGTGGCGCACGGCATGTTCGACGGCCGGGTGCGCGCCATCGACCCCAACGCCGCGCCCGATGGGCTGTTCCGCATCCTGGTGGAGCCGATGCCGGGCAAGCCGGCATGGCCGGCGCAGGAATTCGCCCGCCAGGGCGGCAAGGTGCGCGGCTGGGTGCAGGGCGAAACGGTCAAGGTCGGCTACGAACTGTGGCGCCAGCTCAACAACTTCCCCTTGGAATTCGGACGGCGCCCGGCTGCGGCCACGCAGGAAGAGAGCAAGGCCAAGCCGGCCGCACCCAAGTCCGAAGACGAAGCGACGGGTAAGAAATGATCGGCCGTCTTGTCGTCCTGTTGATCGCACTCAGCCCCGGTGCGGCATTCGCCCAGGCCGCTGCGCTGACGCTGGATGAGGTGCTGCAGTCCTCGGCACGCTCGGCACCGCAGATCGTCGAAGCGCTGGCGAAGGTGCGCCAGGCCGAAGGCAAGGGCATCTCGGCCGATGGCGCCTTCGACACGGTGTTCGACATCGAAGGCCGCTCGCGCGAGGCCGGCTATTACGACGGCAGTACGATCGAAACCGGGGTCAAGCGGCCGTTCGAAGAGAACGGCGGCTATTACTACGGTGGCTACCGCTCCTCGCGTGGCTCCTTCCCGATCTACGAGGACAAGTCCTATACCGATCGCGGCGGCGAAGTGAAGGTCGGCGCGCTGTACGCGCTGCTGCGCGACCGCGTGATCGACGAACGCCGCACCAAGCGCAGTATCGCCAGCACCGATATCGATGTGGCCAAGTACGAAGCGGAAATGGTGGCCATCGGCGTGCAGCGGCGCGCCGTGGATGCCTACCAGAACTGGGGCGCCGCCGGGCTGAAGTTGCGCGCCTACAACGAGCTGCTGCAACTGGCCGAGCAACGGCGCAATGCGATTTCGCGCCAGGTCACGCTCGGTGCGCGACCCACCATCCTGCTGACCGAAAACGACCAGAATCTGGTGCGTCGTCGCGCCTTGGTGGTGCGCGCGGAACAGGACTTCGCCAATGCGGCCAACGCCTTGTCGCTGTATTTGCGCGACGAGGCCGGCATGCCGCTGATCGTGTCCGCCGAACGCCTGCCGGCCGACACCTCGGCGCTGGAAGGACTGGCCGGCGCCAGCAAGATCACCGCGCCGGTGGAGCGCCCGGATTACCGCGCCGTGCTGACCCGCATCGACCAGGCCACCGCACGGCTGATGCTGGCCCAGAACGATCTCAAACCACGCCTGGATGTCAGCGTGGAAGTCAGCAAGGATCTGGGCCCGCCCGGCGTCGGCGGCCCGAACCGGTCGCTGACCGACGCCATCATCGGCTTCCGTTTCAGCGTGCCGCTGGAAAACCGCGCCGCCAGGGGCCGCGTGGCCGAAGCGCGTGCCGAGATCGAAGCGCTGGATCAGCGCAGCCGTTTTCTACGCGACCAGATTTCGATCGAGGTCGAATCGATCGTCATCTCGCTCAATGCCGCCGAGCGGCTGGCCAAGATCGCCGATGAGGAACGCGGCCTGGCAGACCGCCTGGCCGCGGCCGAGCGGCGGCGCTTCGAGCTGGGCTCGGGTGACTTTTTCCTGGTCAACCAGCGCGAGGAAACCGCCAACGACGCGCGCGTACGCCTGATCGATGCGCAGGCGCGCATCGCCTCTGCGCGTGCCGAACTGGCGGCGGCCACCGCCGACCGGGATGCCTTGCAGTTGAGTCGTTGACCGCTCGGCTGCGCGCCGGGCAGGCGGTGATGCCGGGCAATCGCGCGGTTGTGCGAGTGACTTCGCGATGCCGCAGCGGCATCCGTGGATTCAAGCAATGCGTACGCAGCGCACGCACGTACGCAACCGTCACGCAGGTGGCTGGCTGATTACGCCCAGCGACGCTTCAGCGCGCTTGGCGCGTGGTCGAACCCGAGGTTGCAGCTGCCTGCCCCATCGCTGCCAGGCAGCCGCCCATGCCACGCACGCGTACTCAGCCGCTTGTCGGCGTGGCCAAACACTGTCGCCCCCACGCCTGCCGAGCTCAACCAACAGGTCTTGCACACCTCACCGCATAACGACATCTGGGTAACACCTGCATGCGCATGCTCGCCGTACCGGCTTGGCGCCGGGCGTGCAGTCCATCGCGATCTGCACTGCAAACTCAGGAACTTTCGGAGGTGCGTATGTCTTTCCGGCAATTTCCCGCAATCGGTGCAGATGGCGAGCCTTACGTCATCATCGAATTTCGCGACGAGCAACAACCGCGCGCAAACCCGCAGTCGGCACCGCGTTACGAGCTTCCCGACGGTCGACATCTGCAACGTCAGGGGCAGCGGTTTGTCACCGACGGGGGCGAGCTACGCCTTTCCGCGCTCTAGGAACGGCAGCCAAACCCGCGCGTCGTCACCTCACAGCCTGGTCAAATTTTGACCACCCACTGCCCGACCCTTGCGCTGCAAGGGCCGTGCGCAGTTATCCACACGCTTGTGCAAGTTTCATCCACACCCTGTGTGGATGAAATCGACCGCTCTGGGGGTGGCCTGGTCACGCCACTAGGTGCCGGAACGCTCCAGCACCCGGCCGATCCCGCTTCGGTCGATCTCGCTCGCTGCCTGCGCCAATGCGGCACGATCGCTCGCCACCTCGAAGCCGATCCGGAAATGCAGTTCGCCAACCGGCGTGCGCGACGAGTGGATCGAGGACAGGTTCACTCCATGCCGCTCGAACACATGCAGCAAGGCGCGCAGCGAGCCGGGCTGGTCTTCGGGCAGATACACGCTCAGTGTCAGCGGCTCGGTGAGATCGGCCAGCAGGTAGCCCACGCGCTCGTAGGTGTAATTGCCTTCCGCAAGCGCGTCGTGCTGCAAGGCTTGCGCGTTGTCGTGCAGGAATTGGGTGCGGAACTGCGCACGCGCGGCATCGTCGCCCTGCGCCACCAAGGCACGCAGTTGCTGCAGCTGCTGCAGCAACCGGTCGAGCATCTCGCCCACATACGGGTTACCGAACTGGATGTCTTCGTAGATCGACGGGTTGAGCGAGAGAATGCGCGCGATCACCGCGGTATCCAGTTCGAACGATGCCGAGCGGTACGGCATCAGCGCACGCAGCTCGCCTAGCAGCGGTGCATAGTCGCGCAAGGTGCCGGCCTGCGCCAGGTGAGTGGCGTGCACCATCGCCTGCACCAACGCCATCACGCGGTCATGGTGCTCCGGCGTTGCATACACGCATTCGGCCTGCAGCGCGCTGCACAAGTTCTGCACCCACGCCGACCAGTGCTGCAGCCGCCCTTCGCAGACCACCATCACGCGCCCTTTCAAGGTCGGCGATTTTGGCGGTGCGGTCATCGGATGCAGGCCGACCACGTCTGCCTGCGAGGTCAGCATTGCTGCGACCGGCGCCTGTTTGATCGAGGTGACATCCAGCCACAGCTGCGCGGCAGCGCGTGCGCCGGCGAGTGCCACATAGCGCTCGATCAATGCGGCGGTATGGCGAATCGGCGCGGCGAAAATCAGTACGTCAGCACGCTGCGCCAGTGTGGCTTCGTCCATGCTGCCGCTGTCGGCCGGATCGAACCCGATCACGTCCAGCTGCATGCGCGTGCGCAGGAACTGCGCCAGCCAGCGCCCGTACGCGCCGGCGATGCCGACGATGCCGACCACCGGCTGCGCGATCATGCCAATCGCTCGACAGCAAATCGCGGCGCAGCGGCCAGTGCGGCCGGCGCCGCGGCCAGCACGTCGAACTCCTCGAAACCTGCGGCCAGCGTCGCTTCCAGCGCGCCATGCACGCCGCTGAGCGCGTGTCCCACCGCCTGCTCGAACGGCACATCGCGCAACAGGAAGCCAATCAGCAGCGCCATCAGCACATCGCCGGTGCCTGCCACATCGACCGGCAGGTGCGGGCTGGCCCACCGATACACCGCCGCATCGCTGACTGCCAAGGTCACCAGCTCACCTGCGGCACCGGCCACGCTGTGTGCAAGTACCCATTGCGGCCCACGTGCCAGCAACGCGCGCGCGGCGGCGATGGCCTCGTCCTGCTGCAGGCTCGGCAAGCCGGTCAACCGTCCCAACTCGAACGCGTTGGGCGTCACCAGCCAGGCGTGCGGCAGCAAACGCTCGGCGAACACGCGCTCCAGCCCGGGTTCCACATATGGGCCGGTGTGCGTGTCGCCAATCACCGGGTCCAGGCAATAACGCAACTGCGGGGCCTGCGGCAAGGTCTGCTCCAGCCAGTCGGCGAAGGCTTCGCCGTTGGCCAGGCTGCCGAAATAGCCGGACACCAGCATGCGTGCACGCTGCGGCAAGCCACGTTCGCTGGCGCCCAGCAACAAATCCGCCAGCCAGTCGGCCGGCAGGATGCGCCCGCGCAGGGTCGCGTAAAACGGCGCGTTGCTTAGCAACGTGGTGGGTACTTCGGCCACACGCAGTCCCAGCGCGCGCAGCGGCGGCACCGCAGCGCTGTTGCCGGCATGGCCATAGACCAATTGCGATTGCACCGAAATCACGTCGATCGGCGAAGGGCCGTCCGGACGCTGGCGGCGACCATGGACGAGGTGGCTGTCGGTTGCATCGCTCATGCGGGCGGCCGTGCTGGAGAGATGGCACCGATTATCCGCGTAACCTTGCCAGGATGTCGTGGAGGAACGGCATCACCGGCAGTGGGCGCTGCCGAACAGCACGCCCCTGGTCTTGAACACATCATGGCCAGATGCCCAAGCCCGCCGGCGCAGCGTGAGTGGCAATACGCTCGTTGAGCAAGGTGAGACGCCAAAAGACGCCCGACCGATGCTGCAGGCCAATGGCCGAACTGCACGATCAAGGACTGGCGTTGGCTCGCTTGCGGGCAACAGCGTGCTGCGTCTGAAGGCAATGACGACGCGTCAAACACACACGTGCGATGTGCGGAGATGTCGCTGGAGATCTCGCAGTGGCGCTACTGAAACGCGCGCAGCTGCCCCGGCAATTCTCACGCTGACATCGCGTTGCATCCGCAACTTCAACGCATCGGCTGCATCGCGGGCAGCCTTCGGGACAACTCAAAAAAAGAGCCCGACGCGCAGCAAGCCGCACGCCGGGCCATCGTGACCTCATACTGCCTGGGTCAGGACGTCATCCGATCCCAAAACCCCTTGACGCCGTCGATGAAGGTGGCCGACTTGGGCGAATGCTTGCGTGCATCCTCGCCGGTGAACGTCGCTTCGAACTGCTGCAGCAGTTCGCGCTGGTCGGCAGTGAGATTGACCGGGGTCTCCACCACCACGCGGCAGTACAGATCGCCTTCGCTGCGGCTGCGCACCGAACGCACGCCCTTGCCGCGTAGACGGAACAACTTGCCGGTCTGGGTCTCGGCCGGGATGCGGATCTCCGCTTCGCCGCCCAGGGTCGCCACGCGTACGGTATCGCCGAGCGCGGCCTGCGAAATGCGGATCGGCACCTCGCAATGCAGATCGTCGCCGTCGCGCTGGAAGATCGCATGCTCGCGCACCCGCACTTCCACATACAGATCGCCCGGCGGCGTGCCGGCCGGGCCGGCCTCGCCTTCGCCTGCAAGACGAATCCGGTCGCCGGTATCCACGCCGGCGGGCACCTTGATCGACAGCACCTTGTCTTCTTCCACGCGACCGGCACCGTGGCAGGTCTTGCAGGGGTTCTGGATCAGCGTGCCGCGCCCGTCGCAATGCGGGCAGCTCTGCTGCATGGCGAAAATGCCGCGCTGGATGCGCACCTGGCCGCGCCCATGGCAGGTGCCGCAGGTCTCGACCTTGCCGTCTTCCGAACCGCTGCCGTGGCAGGGCGCGCATTCGACCAGCGTCGGAATCTCGATGCGGCGCTCGATGCCGGCGACGGCTTCTTCCAGATCCAGTTCCAGGACGTAACCAACGTCGGCACCACGTCGCGCAGCGCGCGGACCGGCGGCGCCACCGCCGAAAATATTGCCGAAGATATCGCCAAAGATATCTCCCATGTCCGGGCCACCCGGCCCACCGCCACCGCCCATGCCGTGCTCGAAGGCCGCATGGCCGTGCGCGTCGTAGGCGCGCCGCTTATTGCCATCGGACAGCACCTCGTAGGCTTCCTTGCATTCCTTGAACGCCGCTTCGGCAGCCGCGTCGCCAGGATTGCGGTCCGGGTGGTGCTTCATCGCACAGCGCCGGTACGCCTTCTTCAGCTCCTCGTCGCTGGCGCCACGGGCAACGCCCAGCACTTCGTAGTAATCGCGTTTGCTCATAAGCCGGGATTCGGGATTCGTGATTTGAGATTCGTTGAAACGCAAAAGCGGACAGCGTGTGCTGGTCCGCCCTGGCGACGCGACGCGTTAAGGATATCGGGACGGGAATCGGCAAGCTTTAGCGCTTGCCAATCCCCACTCCCGACTCCCAAATCACGGCTTACTTCTTGTCGTCCTTGACCTCGGTGAACTCGGCGTCCACCACGTCGTCGGCGGCCTTGGAGGCCTGGGCGTTGCCGCTGGCCGCATCGGCGTTACCGCCCTGCTCTGCCGCCGCAGCTGCTGCGTACAACGACTGACCGGCTTCTTCCAGCGTCTTGGTGCGTGCTTCGATCTGCGCCTTGTCGTCGCCCTTCATGGCGGTTTCCAGATCCGACAGCGCCGCTTCCACCTTGCCGATCACATCGCCACCGACCTTGCTGCCATGCTCGGTGATCGCGGTACGGGTGGCGTGGATCAGACCATCGGCCTGGTTGCGGGCCTGCACCAGCTCCTGGAACTTTTTGTCTTCTTCGCGGTTGGCTTCCGCGTCGGCGACCATGCGCTGGATCTCTTCGTCCGACAGACCCGAACCGGCCTTGATCTCGACCTTCTGTTCCTTGTTGGTCTTCTTGTCCTTGGCCGACACGTGCAGGATGCCGTTGGCGTCGATGTCGAAGGACACTTCCACCTGCGGCATGCCGCGCGGCGCCGGCTCGATGCCGGACAGGTCGAACTTGGCCAGCGACTTGTTGAAGCGGGCCTGCTCGCGCTCACCCTGCAACACATGCACGGTCACGGCCGACTGGTTGTCTTCGGCGGTGGAGAAGGTCTGCGAGGCCTTGGTCGGAATGGTGGTGTTCTTTTCGATGATCTTGGTGAACACGCCGCCCATGGTCTCGATACCCAGCGACAGCGGGGTCACGTCCAGCAGCAGCACGTCCTTGACGTCGCCGGCCAGCACGCCGCCCTGGATCGCCGCACCCACGGCCACCGCTTCGTCCGGGTTGACGTCCTTGCGCGGTTCCTTGCCGAAGAAATCGGCAACCGCCTGCTGCACCTTCGGCATGCGGGTCTGGCCGCCGACCAGGATCACTTCGTTGATGTCGCTGGCGCGCAGGCCGGCGTCGTTCAACGCGGTGCGGCACGGTTCGATCGACTTCTTGACCAGGTCTTCCACCAGCGCTTCGAGCTTGGCACGGGTCAACTTGATGTTGAGGTGCTTCGGGCCCGACGCATCGGCGGTGACGTACGGCAGGTTCACTTCGGTCTGCTGGCTGGACGACAGCTCGATCTTGGCGCGCTCTGCGGCGTCCTTCAGGCGCTGCAGCGCCAGCGGATCCTTACGCAGGTCGATGCCCTGGTCCTTGTTGAATTCGTCGACCAGGTACTCGATGACGCGGTTGTCGAAGTCTTCGCCGCCCAGGAAGGTGTCGCCGTTGGTGGCCAGCACTTCGAACTGCTTTTCACCATCGACTTCGGCGATCTCGATAATCGACACGTCGAAGGTACCGCCGCCCAGGTCGTACACGGCTATCTTGCGGTCGCCGCCGTTCTTGTCCAGGCCATAGGCCAGGGCTGCGGCGGTCGGCTCGTTGATGATGCGCTTGACGTCCAGACCGGCGATGCGGCCGGCATCCTTGGTGGCCTGACGCTGGCTGTCGTTGAAGTATGCCGGCACGGTGATCACCGCCTCGGTGACCTTCTCGCCGAGGAAGTCTTCGGCGGTCTTCTTCATCTTCTCCAGCACGCGCGCGGAGATTTCCTGCGGCGCCATGCGCTTGGCATCGCTGGTCTGCACCCAGGCGTCGCCGTTGTCGTGCGCCAGGATGCCGTACGGCACGTGCGAGATGTCCTTCTGCACTTCGCCATCGGTGAACTTGCGGCCGATCAGGCGCTTCACCGCGTAGAAGGTGTTCTTCGGGTTGGTCACGGCCTGGCGCTTGGCCGAGGCGCCGACCAGCACTTCGCCGTCCTTGGTGTAGGCGACGATCGAAGGCGTGGTGCGATCGCCCTCGGAGTTTTCGATGACGCGGGCCTTGCCGCCGTCCATGATCGACACGCACGAGTTCGTGGTGCCGAGGTCAATACCAATGATCTTGCCCATGGATACGCTCCTGATGATTCTGTAGCTGTGTCCGGCGACGCCGGGTCTGGCTGAGATGTGGGGGTGGTGCGCAGGTGTTCAAGCCACCGGCACACATCTGTGTTTCATGCCTGCGCCTGGCAGTTCAGCCGGCGCTGCGGTTCAGTCGTGCTTGGCCACGACCACCAGGGCCGGGCGCAGCAGGCGATCGTTGAGCAGGTAGCCCTTCTGGAACACCTGCACCACGTGGCCCGGCGCAACGCCCTCGGCCTCGCCCTGGCTGATCGCCTGGTGCTGGTCCGGGTTGAACGGCTGGCCGACCGGATCGAGCAGGGTCAGGCCGTTGTCCGCGGCCACTTTGAGCAATTGCTTGTAGGTCATGTCCAGGCCATCGCGCAGCGGGCTGGGCTCGGTGCCGGCGGCGGTGAGTCCCGCGTCCAGGCTGTCGAACACCGGCAGCAGCTCGCCGAGCAGCTTCTCGTTGGCGAACTTGCGCGCGTTTTCCACGTCGCGGGCGATACGCTTGCGCTGGTTTTCCAGGTCGGCGCGCTCGCGCAGGGCATCGGCCTTGACCAGGGCGATCTCGCTGCGCAGCGATTCGATCTCGGCCTTGAGCGGATCGGTCTCGGGCGGGTTCTGGGACAGGTCTTCGGAGTCGAATTCGGGGTGGTCTTGGTTCATATGCAGTTCCCGGGCAAGCGGAACGCCCGCCCCAACGTCACCCCGTATATGGGCGCCCGCGCGCGTTTCAAGCAAAGCATCGCGCCGATCGATGCCGGTTATCGCGTACCGGGCGACTCCATGGCCGCGCCCAGCACGTCGGCGGCGGTCTGCACCAGCGGAATCAGCCGGTCGTAGGCCATGCGTTTGGGCCCGATCACCCCCAGCACGCCCAGCACCTGGCCATTGGCGGCGTAAGGTGCAGTGACCAGCGAGACGTCTTCCAGCGACACCATGCCGGTTTCCTCGCCGATGAAGATGCGCACGCCCGGCGCCTGGATGGTGCGCTCGAGCAGCTGCAGGATCTCGCGCTTGCTGGCGAAGGCCTCGAACAGTTCGCGCAGGCGATCCAGATCCGACAGGTCCTGCACGCCCATCAGCCGGGTCTGCCCGGCCATCACCATGTCCTCGGCATCGGCCGGTACAAGCGCCTCGCTGGCCAGGTCCACGCTGTGCGCCAGCAGTTGTTCCATCTCGCTCTTGGCCATGCGCAGCTCGCGCAGCAGGCAGGCGCGGATGTCGGCCAGCGCGCGCCCGGCAAACTGCGCATTGAGGTAATTGGCCACCCGTTCCAGCTCGGCCGGCTCGTAAGCGCGGCGCGGCTCGATCACGCGGTTCTGCACCTCGTTGTCGGCAAACACCAGGATCGCCAGCACGCGGCGCGCATCCAGCGCCACGAAGTCGATATGCCGGAACGCGAACTGCTCGCGGCGCGGCGCGCTGACCACGCCGACGAAGTGGCTCATCGCCGACAGCATCTGCGAGGCGCTGCCCAGCAACGATTGCGTGCCGTTGCCGCTGGCCAGCTCCGCGCGCAGGCGGCGGACTTCCTCTTCGCCAGGCGGCTGCATCTGCACCAGGCTGTCGACGAACACCCGGTAGCCATGCGCAGTGGGCACGCGTCCGGCCGAGGTATGCGGGGAGCTGAGCAGGCCGACGTCTTCCAGGTCGGCCAAGATATTGCGGATGGTGGCCGGGCTGACGTCCAAACCCGCATGCTGGGCCAGCGTCTTTGACCCCACCGGCTCGCCGTCGCGGATGTAGCGCGCAATCAGGGTGCGCAGCAACTGGCGGGCGCGGGGGTCGAGCATTGGGGACTGGGACGCGCGCATGGGATCATCCGGTGAGACAGCGCATAGATAATGTCTGGCCCCGGGGATGGCAAGCGTCCGATTCCCCGTCTGCCCCTGCCACCCTAAGCTTCCCCAAAGCGTTCACACTCGACCTCATGCTCAGACACCTCTCGATCAAGGATTTCGCCGTTGTCCGTGCCACCGAACTGGAATTCGGGCCGGGAATGACCGTGGTATCGGGCGAAACCGGCGCCGGCAAGTCGCTGATGGTGGACGCGCTGGGCTTTCTGTCCGGGCTGCGCGCCGACAGCGGCGTGGTGCGTCATGGCGCCGAGCGCGCCGAACTGTCGGCCGAATTCCAGCTGCCGGCCGAGCATCCCGGGCTGCGCTGGCTGGCCGACAACGAACTCGACGACGAGGCGCAATGCCAGCTGCGCCGGATCATCCGCGCCGACGGCGGCTCGCGCGCCTGGATCAACGGCCGCCCGGTCACCTCCTCGCAACTGGCGGAACTCGCCTCGAAACTGGTCGAAATCCACGGCCAGCACGAGCACCAGGCGCTGATGGCCCGGCACAGCCAGCTCGCCCTGCTCGATGCCTACGCCCGCAACAGCGCCCAGCGCGAGCAGGTGCGCCAGGCCAGCCAGCGCTGGCAGGCGCTGCTGGACGAGCGTGATGCGCTCTCCGCGCAGGGCGATGTCTCCGACCGGATCGGCTTTCTGGAACACCAACTGGCCGAATTGGAACGCGAGGACCTGGATCCGGCCGCGATTGCCGCACTGGACGTCAATCACCGCCGCCAGGCCCATGCCACCGCGCTGATCGGTGCCTGCGACAGCGTCGCCCAGCAGCTCAACGGCGACGACGGCGCCAGTGCCCTGGGCCTGTTGCAGGACAGCCGCCACGATTTGTCGCGCGTGGCCGAACACGAACCGCGGCTGGGCGAAGTGGACGCGCTGCTGGACAGCGCCGTGATCCAGATCGGGGAAGCGCTGGCCCTGCTCGACCGTGTGCGCGACGACCTGGAGGCCGACCCGGCCCAGTTCGAGGCGATGGAGCGCCGCCTTGGCCGCCTGCACGACCTGGCCCGCAAACACCGCGTCACGCCGGACGAACTGGCCGCGCATCGCGACCACCTGAGCGCCGAAGTCGAGAGCCTGCGCGGCGCCGACGAGCGCCTGCAGCAGCTCGACAAGCACATCGAAATCGCCACCGGCGCCTGGCGCAGCGCGGCCGGCGTGCTCAGCGACAGCCGCACCGCCGCCGCCGAGGCGTTGTCGGCCGCGACCACCGCGCTGATCGGCGAGTTGGGCATGGGCGGCGGGCAGTTCCTGATCCAGCTACAGCCGCACGAGAGCCCCCGGCCGGACCCCAATGGCGCCGAACGGGTGGAATTCCTGGTCGCCGCCAACGCCGGGCAGCCCCCGCGCGCTTTGCGCAAGGTCGCCTCCGGCGGCGAGCTGTCGCGCATTTCGCTGGCCATCGAAGTGGCGGCGCTGGGCCTGGACAGCGTGCCCACCATGGTGTTCGACGAAGTGGATTCGGGCATCGGCGGCGCGGTAGCCGACATCGTCGGGCAGAAGCTGCGCGCGCTGGGCGAAGAGCGCCAGGTGCTGTGCGTCACCCACTTGCCGCAGGTCGCCGCCAAGGGCCACGCGCATTACCGGGTCAGCAAGGCGCCGGTGGACGGCATGACCCAGAGTGCGGTCGAACTGCTCGGCCCGCAGGCCCGCCAGGAAGAATTGGCACGCATGCTGGGCGGCGTGGAAGTGAGCAAGGAAGCGCGCGCGGCCGCCCGCAAGCTGCTGCAGAGCGCCTGAGCGGGTTCGGTCGTTCGCAAGCCAGTGCGAAGGGCTTGATCAGGGCAGCCGGCACTGTTGGTGCTGCTGCGCCGGTGCGCCGGTAGGGGTAATCACGCATGGCCCACCGACCCTGTCGATGCATGGGTTGCCGCTACCAATCGGCCACGTGGAGCTCCCTAGGCCGTCTCCATGCACTCAGGCAGCCTGGGCGGCCCCGCGACCGTCGTCCGCTTGCGAGAGGCGCCTTTCCACTGACACAACTGCCGGCCCTCGTCAGCGAGGTTTCCTCGCTCAGCTGACCCGCTCCCTCCCCGCCAGCCAAGCCCCAGCATTCGCCGACAAGGCTTGCTTACTCCCGCTCGCGGGGGAAGGTGCCCGAGGCTGATGGGGGAAGGTCGTGCATTGAATCCGCCAACACGCCCCCAGAACGCACAAGGCGGCCTGGGCCGCCTTGTAACGGTCATGGCTGCATGGGGACACCCAGCTCAGCGCGGACGCTTTTTGCGCACGTACAGCACCAGCGAGTGCTCTTCCAGTTCGTAGCCATGCTTGGCGGCGATCTGGCGCTGCAGCGCCTCGATTTCCTCGCTCTCGAACTCGATCACATGACCGGTATCCACGTCCACCATATGGTCGTGATGACCGCCGCGGTCCAGCTCGTAGACGGCCTGCCCGCCTTCGAAATTGTGCTTCAGCACCAGGCCGGCCGCCTCGAACTGGGTCAGCACCCGGTAGACCGTCGCCAGCCCGATCTCGTCGCCGTGATCGAGCAGTTGGCGATAGATGTCTTCTGCGCTGAGGTGATGCTGATTGCTCTTCTGTTCGAGCAGTTCCAGGATCCGCATGCGCGGATGGGTCACCTTGAGCCCGACTTTGCGCAGGTCGTGGGTTTCCATACGTTCTCCGTTCATTGGCGATTTAGCGCCAGCTGCCATCAAACGGGTCGCGGCGACCGGCGGAAGTGTATCATCGGCGTGATTTCCTCAGCACTTAATCCCCGATGCGTAATCTCCTGCTGGTCGCCGCCATTGCTCTTTCCACCGCTGGCTGCGGCATCATCTACAAGCAGCCGATCTACCAGGGCAATCTGATCAAACAGAATGCCGTGGAGCAACTGCAGGTAGGCCAGAGCAAGCAGCAGGTCAGTGCGTTGCTGGGCACGCCCTCGATCCCCGACCCGTTCCATGCCCAGCGCTGGGACTACACCTCCACGCAGCGCGTGGACCGTCTGGCGCGTACCGAGATCAAGAATTTCACCGTCTTCTTCGAGAACGAACAGGTCGCACGCTGGGAAGGCGACTATTTCCCGTCGCAGGACGAGCAACTGGCCAAAGCCGCGCCCAAGCAGTTTGGCCGCAACCTGGCCCGCGACAAGAAGAAGCAACGCGGCCGTTGATGCGGTTACCGGGCGGTGTCGTGATCGCCTGATCGGACCCAAAACGCATCCCTTCGAACGGATGCGTTTTTCGTTTTGCCTGATGCCAACAGAGCGCTTCAGTGACTCTACAGCGCTGACTCCCAGGACCGATCGATCGCGCTTTCTGTCGCATGTCTTAGTCCAAGCGCGCTCGTTAGAACTCAACGAATACGGCTGATTCTTCGAGACATGCCGTCAGCAGCGATGGCTTTGCAGCGAGTCTGCGTCGTCGCAGCGCTGGCAATCGCTAGCGGTTGGGGCCGGCTTTCTTGCTTGGTCCGGCACGCCTGCGGCGGGCTTCTTTCGGATCCAGCAACAGCGGCCTGAGCAATTCGACCCGGTCGCCGTCGCGCAACCCCTGCTCCGGCCGCGCGATCAGCCCGTGCACCGCATACGCGGCAGGGGCCCGCTCCACCGCCAGACCGGACATGGCGACGGCTTCGGCCACCGTTGCGCCTTCAGGCAATTCCAGTGCGCCTTCAGGCAATTCCAGGTGTACCGAGCTGTAGCGATCCGGCCAGGCCAGCACGACCTCGATGCGCATGCGGCTGCGCAACCTAGACGTCGCCGCGGTCGGCGACACGCACGAAATCATTGACCATGCGATCGGCCAGGCCCTGAAACCCCAGCGCCAGCGCCGGGCCAAGCAGTCGCGAGCTGGTTTCGACCTCCAGGGTCAGACTCACCTTGCAGGCGCCCTCGCCCAGCGCCTGGAACTCCCACAGGCCTTCCAGGCGCTTGAACGGGCCATCGCGCAGGTGCATGACGATGCGCTCCGGGCGTTCAAGGATGTTCTCGGTGGTGAACCAGGTGCGGAACGACCCCAGCCCCAAATCCAGGCGCGCCACGATGTGCGCCTGGTCCTGCTCGAGCACATTGGCAGCGTCGCACCAGCCGAAGCGGCGCGGATAGGCGGCGACATCATTGACCAGGTCGAACATGCGGGAGGCGCTGTGTTCGACCAAGGCGCTGCGACGGATGGTAGGCATTCGCTAACTTGTGAAAGACGGAAGATCGTTTGACGACACCGAATCGGCGACAATGGGAGGATGAGCAAGAAACAGACCAAGGATAAAGCAAACGGCGCGAAGGCCACGAAAACCATCGCGTTGAACAAGCGTGCGCGCCACGAATACCACCTGGAAGAACGCTACGAAGCCGGCCTGGCACTGCAGGGCTGGGAGGTCAAGGCGATCCGCGCCGGCCGCGCCAACATCGTCGACGGCTATGCCTATGTGCGCTCCGGCGAGATCTACCTGATCGGCGCACAGATCACGCCGCTGATCCAGGCCTCCACCCACACGGTGCCAGTGGAACGGCGCGACCGTAAACTGCTGCTGCACCGGGCCGAGATCGACAAGGTGCTCACCCGCGTGGAGCGCGAAGGCTACACCCTGGTGCCTACCGCGCTGTACTGGAGCAGCAACAAGGTCAAGCTGGAAATCGCCCTGGCCAAGGGCAAGCAGAATCACGACAAGCGCGACGCCGCCAAGGACCGCGACTGGCAGCGCGACAAGCAGCGCGTGATGCGGCGGCATAACCGCGATGCGTGATGAGCGGGGATTGGTGATTCGGGATTAGGGATTGGTTAGAGCGGCTGTGCGTGGCCTTTTGCACTGCTGTCCTGCGATCCACACCTGCAGAGCGGCGAGGCTAAGCCACACCGCTCTTGCCAATCCCCAATCCCGACTCACGGCTCCGGATCACGTCGCTCCCAGCATCCGCATCAAATTCGGCACTCCCCTGCCCTGCACATAGCGGTCGCGCTGCAGGTCGGTGCAGGTATCCAGCAGCAGTTGCTTGACCCGATCGGGGAAGCCGATGAACTCACGGCGCGCCGACAGGAAGCCGGCCAGCACGCCGGAGACATGCGGTGCGGCCATGCTGGTGCCGCTCATCTCCACCATCAGGCTGGTCGGGTCGTTCGGGTCGAAGTCGTAGTAGGCCGACAGGATCTTCTCCCCTGGCGCGACCACATCCGGCTTGCTGCGGCCGTCGGCGGTCGGCCCGCGCGAGGAAAAATACGACACGCCATAGTTGTGCGGGCTGCTTTTGTGCACTGAGCCGACCACGATGGCGTCTTCCAGATTGCCCGGGTCGCTGATCGACAGATCCATGTTGGCGGCATATGCGTCACCGTCGTTGCGCATCAACCAGGCCAGGCCTTCGTTGCCGGCCGCGACCACCACCAGCACGCCTTGCCGCCACAGCCGGCGTAATTCGTTGCACAACGGCGTAAACCCGCAACCGTAGCTCTCCGGGTCGAAGCAGCCGCCCAGGCTCAGATTGACGCCATGGATGACCAGTTCGCCGGCACGCTCGTTGATGTCGGCCACCTGCTGCACTGCCTTGATCGTCCACGAATCGCGGCCGTTTCCAGCGTTGTCGAGCACCTTGAAGCCATACAGCTGGGTATCCGGCGCCATGCCGGAAAATTCCAGCGGACGGCCGGGCGTGCCGCCCGCCTCCGGGATCGACGCGCGGCACTGGCCGGCGATGATGCCGGCGATATGCGTGCCGTGGCCATGCCGATCGAGCCGGGTAAACGCCGTGCCATCGGCGCGGGTCAGCCGTTTGGGCGCGCCGCGCCGCGTGCAATCCCACTGTGCCACCACGGTGTCGCGTTCACCCTTGACGAAAAAATGCGGGTGATCGGCCACGATGCCGGTATCCATCACCGCCCAACCGATCTGCTGCCCGCGTGCGCGATACGCCGTGCGTGCCGCATCGGCATGCAGCACATTGCCCGACACATGGATCAACGCGCGTTTTCCGGCATCGCGCCACACCCGCCGAAAGCCCAACGCGCGGTAGCGATCCTGCAGCGACTCGATCTCGAATCGGGTCAGCCGCGCAGACACGAAACGCTGCAGGCTGTCTTCCAGCTCGATCGCCTCATCCAGCGCATCGCCGCTCAGGCCGGTGGTACGCGCAGCGACTTCGCGCACATGCTGCAACAGCAATGCGCGCACACCGGCAGGGTCGTTCCCCAACACACGCCGATCCAGCTCGATCAGCACATCGTGCCGGTACTCAGGGCCATGCGCTTCGAGCTGCTCGCTGAGGTCCTTGATCAGCACTGCATTGGACACCGGCTGATCGAAGCCCACACCCACGGCTTGGCGCACCGCGGCGCGCACCTGCGGAATGGACAGATAGCCCGAAGCCGAATGCGGGTTGTGCTGCCAATCCGGATTCAAACGCGCAGCGGCCAGGTTCTCGAAACGTCCTTTGGCATTGGCGATGTCGTCGGTGAGGTCCGGGTCCAGCGCGATCGGGTCGCGCGTTTCGGCCACATTGATCCAGCGCTGTACGCACTCGGGAAACGGCAATTTGCGCGTGCCGGTCCAGCGCTTGAACATGCTGCGCACCTGCGGCAAGCCCAGTGGCGAACCCAGGGTGAGGAACAAACTGACCTCGCAATCGGCGGCCTTCAGCTGGCGCAGCACATCGAAGGCGATCATCGACCCCTGGCTGTGCGCCACCACCACGAATGGCCCGCCCCCTGCGCGCAGCCGCTGCGCCAGACTCTCGCGCATCAACGCCGCACGTTCCGGCACGAAGAACAGGTCATGCACATCCTGCAACAATGCAGCCGAAATCAGCCGCAGCAACACCCGGTTGATCGCATCGATGGCGCCCTTGGCCTGCACGCTGCCGGACACGGACGTGCCCTGAAGCTCGTCCAGCAGCCGATGCAGATCGGTGCGTTTCCTGCTCGCTCTGCGCCAGCGCGTTCTGCCAACAGGTGCAGGTCCTGTTCGCCCGGCACCAGGCCAAGCGTACTCAAGGCGCGCTGCACGCTTTGATTGAGCGCCGGCCCCACATCGCGCGCGTCGCAATTGCCCGGCTCGGCCACTGGATACCGCTCGCGATTGACCCAGTACGCCAGCCGCGTGCGCTCGCCCATGGGCCGCCCGAACAACGCCTTGTCCCACTGACAACGCAGCACATCGGCCGGCGGCTTGTTGCCGATGCCATGGATGTAGATCACCGTGCGCGCCTTGCCCTGCACGCGGGTCGCTGTGGACTCCTGGGTCCCGGCCTGCTGCGCGCGCGCAGCGGGCGGCCGCGCCGGTTGTTGCGTGCTTGCAGCCGCCTTGCGCGGCAGCGCGCGTGCAGGTTTCGAACGTGGGGGCTTGCTTGTCGCCATCGCGTCGCTCCTTCGTATGCAGACTGTTCCGTTCGGTACGGGACTGAAGCCACTGTAAGCGTTGCGCATCTCACCACTTGTGACAGGGCGCGCCGATCCCTACACTGACCCGGTCAGCGTTTTATTGCTTTCCCCGGGGGTGCACTGGTTTCGACGGGGGTCGCGAAGTCGCTTGGCGCATGCCGAGGGGGCAGCTTTCCTCGTTAATCCAGCAGCAAACTTTTAGTTGCCAACGATGACAACTACGGTTCGGACTCCGCTATCGCCGCTTAATTGGCTTTAGTTGTAGTTCTACAGCCGCCTAAGGCGAACCCCCGAACCTACTTGTGCCCGTGCTCGTAGGTGTAGGGTCATTATCACGGAACCATCGGTAGTGGCTGCCTGTCAGCTACCGGTCAGATAAAGCAGGCTGGTTTCCAGGTGCGCTTTGCCAACCGTGCTGCCTGGAAACGAGATCTAACGGAGGGCTAAGCATGTAGTGCTGGGGATGGAGTGCTTCCGGACGGCGGTTCGATTCCGCCCACCTCCACCATCTGATCGCGGAAAAGAGCAGTAAGTGCTTGATTCTGCGAAGGTTAGGCCCGGGGTTTGATGTTCAGTTTGAGCCTGCGTTAGGTATCAAACGAGGTATCAAACCCCGTGCCGAAGCCTTATTTTTTGCGCCGCCCTGCTGGGCTCTATGTGCGCTTCTTCGTCCCGACTGACCTGCAAGCCCTCATTGGCTCGCGCTACCTTGTCCGTCCCGTTCGCTTGTCCCTGGGTGATGCTGCCCGTCTGGCCGTGGCACGAACTGCTGTGGCACTCTCGGAAGCATTCGATCGGATGCGGCGGGGGGCAAGCAGCATGAAGGACGATTTGCTGAGCCAGGCTTTGGCCGCATTGCAAGGCAACGAAGCTCGGCCCTACACCATTAAGGTGGGTGGGATGGAACTGTCTGCTGACGGGGCCGAAGACCATGCTCGGCTGCTCGAAGCGTTGAAAAATCTCCCGCTGCCCTCTTCCACCGAAGTGAGGAAGAAGGCCGGGCCGTTATTTTCTGAACGCGCAGCTATCCATGTTCGTGAGATGAAACGAGTCGGTCGAAGTGCGACCAACATCTTCGACACCGAATACAGCCTCGGATTGTTCGTTGCATTGGTAGGCGACAAGCCTGTGGAAGACTACAAGGCCGATGATGTGCGGAGCTTCTTGGAAGCCATTGAGCACTACCCCAGCAACGCGAGCAAAAAGGCAGAATTTGCAGGACTGGCTCCTGCTGACATTTTGAAGAAAGCCAAAAAAGGCAGTTACGCCAAGCTTGGGATGCGCACTAAGGAAAAGCATCGAGACCGTCTGGCTGCATTTTTTAATGCGTTGGCCAGCGAAGATCTGATCAGCAAAGCACCGCACAAAGCAATTATAAATCGGTCAAAGGCAACCACCGATGAGCCAAGTCGCAATCCATTTTCCAAAGACGAACTCAATGCCTTGTTCGAGCCTTCAACATTTAAAATGTGGGCATCGAAATATCCTCATCGCTGGTTCGGCACTTTGTTGGGATTGACCACAGGCGCCCGCATTAATGAAGTCGCACAGCTTTATGTGGATGATCTCGATCAAGTTGGAGGATGTTGGGGCATCCACATTCGTGCAGCACGAGCCGATCAGCGTTTGAAAAATCCGCATTCTTCCCGCTTTGTGCCGCTTCCCTCGGCATTGATTGAAGCAGGAATTTTGATCTATCGCGATGAGGTCAAGGCCGCAGGTTTTGAGAGACTTTTTCCACATTTGCCGTATCACAGTGAACATGGCTACGGGGACGCATTGGGCGATCAATTCCGGACCTATGCTAAAAAATGCGGACTGACGCAACGACTCAAAAGCTTCCACTGCTTTCGCCATACTCTTTCCAATGCGTTGATCAATGAGCATGGCATTTCAGTGATGACCACTCAGCAGATCACAGGGCATGATCTGACGCTCCCACCTGGGCTGAAACATTATGTTGATCCGCCCACGGTTCCAGCCCGGTTGCAAGCCTTGGAAAAATTTGGCCCACCCGTCGATTTGCCAGCCTATCAGCCCAAGCAATTTAATATTTCGTTTAAGCAGGTTCGTCACATGGAACGGCGACGACAGACTGCAAAGCAAGAGACAGTTGCGGTAAAAAATAAAACTGGCTGGAAAAATTAGACACGAGGCTTCTACACATGGAAGGTCAAGATCAAGTGGCAAAAGAGGAAGCTGCAAGCGCATCCGAGACACTGCCATCAATCATCGACAAGCCCGTTCCGCTGACAATCTTGGATGATCTGGATTGGGAGGCCCATCTCGCTGATCACGACTGGACAAATCACCGCTGGGGTGCATCCCAACTGACGGATCAAAGATCTAAAAATTTTGCTGAGGAAAGCCACGAACAAGAAGCATTGGTTTTGAAGTTGCTTAGTGCAGTCATATCAATGCACTTCCGTGGAAACTTGCCAGAGCCATTTGGACCGATGTGGCAGGATGGTAATCGCTGCACACTCGCTCCGCAGCACCTTGGACAACTGGATGTGCAGTTTCTTCAAGCCATGGCCAAGTCAGCAAAAAATGCTTGGCTGAAAGCGCGCTTGGCGGATGTGGCTTGCGTTGCAGGGCCATCGGTTGGCTTGAAAGGCTGGGAGATGGGGGTAGTCGCCGCCCGAGCATACCTGGATCACGCGAAGAAATACGTCACAGGGAATGAGCCCATTAAAGCAAAGGACTCTGTGGAGTGTCTGCAACGAGCGATGCATCTGGGCTGGGGTTCTACCCCGATATCACGGACGGTTGTAAAAGAGCTGCAACCTTCTGATCCTGCTTGGCCGCCCTTCGCCGCATCCTTGGGTTGTGGCGTCGCTCGATGTAGTCAAACACATCCGCTCTTGCTCCATCCAGTGT